>SXGQ01679930.1_pt1 | contig 20109 bp, 29 predicted proteins | sample 3178371 | NCBI WGS metagenome assembly SXGQ01 (sample SAMN11356859, study PRJNA531348) | freshwater metagenome | isolation source: freshwater sample F1-20 | place: China: Fuxian Lake, Yuxi | collected 2017-12-25 | reverse complement strand
TCGCGTGCTCGCATCCTTCTTCCAAGATTTAAATCATCACCAGAGATTGGCAACTCTTCCGTAATGTGAATATCGCCCATTGTTATTCCACCATCTTCGTTTAACGTATCAACTGATGCTTTGTGGTCGCCAATGGTTGCGTTTTCTTTAGCTTGAGCATAGTTTATGTTACGTTTAGTATGTTCACGTAACTCCTGAACGGCATCAAACCCACTAACCATAAGTTCTACCGATCCTTGACCAGTGGCGTGTGCATCTGTTACGTCTTCTAGAATTTTGTATTGTTCGGCTTCATGGGCAAGCCTTTGTTTCATTTGGTCACGGGCACGCTCGTACAGAGGAAATTGAGATTGTCCCTTGCGGTATATAGGCATAAAGATATTGTACAATACTTCTATGGCAAAATCAGCAGCGTGGCAACGTAGTGAAGGTAAGAATCCTGAAGGCGGTTTAAACGCCAAAGGTCGTGCCTCATACAAAAAAGAAACGGGTGGTACATTAAAACCACCTGTATCTCGTGAAGAGGCTTCCAAATCTAAAAAGTCTGCTGCTCGCCGTAAATCTTTTTGTGCTCGCATGGAGGGCATGAAAAGAGAAAACACGTCAGCTAAAACTGCACGTGATCCAGATAGTCGTATCAACAAAGCGTTAAGAAAGTGGGACTGTTAATGTCTAAGAAAAAAGTATGGGATACAAAAAATCCTAAAAAGAAATCAGAAAAACTTGATCCATCCGAAAAGGCTGAGGCTAAAGCTCGTGCTAAAAAAGCAGGACGACCTTATCCAAACCTTGTAGACAACATGGCTGCTGCCAGAAAGAAGAAAAAGTAATGGCAAAACAAGGACCATGCTGGGACGGCTACGTACAAAAAGGTTTTAAAACCAAGGGTGGAAAACGTGTACCTAATTGTGTACCCGCCGATTCTGGAGATAAAAAGAAAAAGAAAAAATAGTAAGTAAGCAATGCCCAATCACATTACAAGTATTCCTCGTCCTATGTATGCGTACGTTAAGGACGAATTCTTGTACGACATGAAACAAGGTTATGGTACTGTAACTCCAGCTTTGCTTTATGGTTTATCAGCTTTACCAAATAGAGCGTGGGGCATTTCTGTTCTTTTATCTAACGGTGCACTTGTACAACATCTACCTGTTCATGCTTTTCTTAAAGACGGTAAAAGCGAACACAACCATCAGTTGGGTGAATTACAAGTTTGGTCGTGTTACGGACAAGACTTTGGAGTTGAAGAATACAGTGCTCTGTCTGAACTGTCTGTTCGTGCTTACTTAAAAGGTTCGTGGGAAAAAGGACATTATTGGTTTACTGCCGCACCTTACGACGACGTGTACTCGCGCACGCCCGACCAACACAAACATTTTAATTTTGTTTGGTTAGAGTGCGGTCATTTGGCAGCCCTTCCTGGTAATCGCCTACTTGTACACGATCCTTCGTTTACTACTGACATGCCTGCGTGGGGTGATAGGCCAACTTACAAAGTCAACACTCAATATTGGTATCCAGAAGACTTTGACCAACAACCGCAATTTGACGAAACAATCAATGACACAACCGCATAATTTATGTGGGTAACGTAAAATAGTTTATAATAGCTTGTATATGACAAAACAACAAGGTTTAGGTGAATACGGTAAACAACGGTTTAGAAACATGATGTCATCAATTAAAAATGAAAATTTTGAAAAAGACAAAAAGTTGTGGACGTTACTCCTTAATGAACAAAAACAGATTAAGTAATCAATTTTCCTATTCGGAAGAATTAGAAGATGAATACGATCAATGGCAACCACACGTAGGCAAACGCAATCGTCGGGAACACAACGATAGACAGTCCAAAAAGAAAATTAAGAAATTTCACCCAAACGATTGACATTACAGAACTTTGAGGATAACCTATGGTAACCACATATGAAATCAACACACCAGCAATGCACGATGCTCGTGAGCAAGCCATTAAATTGGCTCAAGCACAAGGTTATCGGCGCATATCTGTTCTGTCTGTGGATCAGGTTAGGTATGGGGTTTATAAAATCACGTTACAAGTATCGTAGGAGCACCAACATGGGCAAAAAGAAGGAAATGAATTTTGATGAATGGTTGGCATTGGGCATTGACAACAAATGGTGTCACTATCCAGTGTGTCAAACACACGACGGAATCCCATTGACAATTGATGAAGAGTTTGAGATGGATGAAGGTCATGATCCTTGCATTCACGTTGTTCGCTTGTTTGATACACCCGAAGCTTGGGACGAAGGCGACGCCTACATGAATGACCACATGCGTCATCGCATGCCTTATCAAATAGAGTAAACTGTGTAGGTGGACACGCCTAGCAAAGACTGTAGCGAGCAGTGCATACACTGCGGAACTAAAATGAACCCTGAACACGCTCATTATCGCTGCCCTAGTTGTGGTAGCCGAGATGCTTGTTGTGAAGGAGTTTATTAATGCCAAACGTTGTTAATTACCATATTGTTCGTGGGTTGCCTTGGAGCAGACAATTGTGCGTTAAAAGTCGCAGAACCCATTGGCGAATGGGTGCAAGTACGACAAACTCGTACATCAACGTCACAAGTTTGCACAAAAAAGAAATAACAACGGAAGTTATGGGCAACGGAAACATTCGCCTTTCCTTGACAGCAGACGAAACGGTAGATTTGCCAAATGGTGATTTAGCGTATGATGTATGGGCAACTGTTGATGAAATTTATCAGCCAATTGTGAGGGGCACTATTACCGTATCCACATACAACAGCATTACACCTTCGGAGGATGACGACGCAATGGAATTACGTTACACACAGAGAACAGACTTCCGACGTGTATTTACTTGGCGTGACGAAGAAGGTGCAGTTCTTGTCATACAAAGTGCTTTTATGCAAGCAAAAAATGCAGCAGGAACAACTGTTCTTGATTTGCGCTGGTACAACCCTAAACCCAATGAAGCAACTGTTATTGCTTTATCCCCAGCAAACAGGCGCGGTTATCTTGCCCCAAGCACTGGCGCTACCCTAGAATTACATATTTCTAACAAAAACGATATTGCCGCTGGCTCTTACACTTATGACATTTTTGTACAAGACGCCATTGGCGATTGGGATCAGTTGTCAAAAGGAACTTTAGTTGTTGAGGCGGCTACATCTACGGAACCAACATGACAATAGAAGTCACTAAAAAACAAAAAACAGTAGAGGTTACTAAAAAGGTAACTGATGTAATAACAGTAGCCCAGCCAGGGGCTGCTGGTCCTCCAAATGCACTATCAATCGGCACAGTTACTGTTGGTGAACCTTCAGCAACTATTACAGGAATACCTCCAACCCAAGTTTTAAGTTTGGTGTTACCTGTTACCGCACGACATGTTCACACACAAACAACAGCTGCTTCAACATGGGTCATTAACCACGCCTTAGGTGGTTACCCGTCGGTGTCAGTGGTTGATAGTTCAAAGACGTTAGTGTTTGGCGAAATTACCTATCCAAGCACTTCACAAGTTGTAGTAAACTATTCAGCGGCGTTCTCTGGCTACGCATTTCTAACTTAAGGAAGTACAATGGCGCAAAAGTTTCTAACTAATATTGATCTTAATCAAAATCAAATACAAAACGCCACTTTTGAAGTATTAGCAACTGATCCATCTACTGGTAATTTTGACGGAAGATTAATTTACAACAGCACTGAAGGAGTCGTTAAAGTTTACGATTCTGGTATTCCTGGGTGGCGCAGACATGTAATGACCGTCACTTCCGCTGGCGCTCACGCTACTGGACTAACCATTGTTGAGTCAAACGGCGATGTTACCATTACACCAAACCTTGCAACTTCAGCAAGCGCTGGTTTTCTTTCCGCCTCAGATTTTACAAAATTAGGCGATTCAACTGCAGATGCCACAGCAGGCAAACTGGTTATCCGTGACGGAGCTGGAAACGCCAAAGTTGCCGTACCAACAGACTCCGCCCACATTGCAACAAAAGGTTATGTTGATGCTGCTCGTCAAGGTCTTGATGTTAAGCAATCAGTAAGGGTTGCAACAATTGCTGCAATCAATCTTTCTGCTGACCTTGAGGCTGGCGACTTAATTGACGGAGTAACACTTGTTGCAGGTGATCGTGTTCTTGTCAAGAACCAAGGTACTGCAACTGAAAACGGTATTTACGTTGCGGTTGCTTCTGGTGCTGCTTCCCGTTCAACTGATGCAAATGGAACTGTAGACACTGGTGAACTTAAACCAGGAACGTTTACTTTTGTTGAAGAAGGTACCGTCAACTCCGACAAAGGCTTTGTTGTTTCTACAAACGGAACAATCACTGTTGGTTCCACAGCAATTACTTGGGCACAATTTTCAGGCGCAGGTTCATTTGAAGCTGGTGATGGTCTTTCACAAAGTGGCAACACAGTCAATGTCAATGTTGTTGCTAACCGCACAGCAATTACTTCTGACGCAATTGACATTGCTTCAACGTATGTTGGTCAAAACAGCATTACAACACTTGGCACTATTACAACTGGTGTTTGGAACGGCACAGATGTAGCTGTTGCAGACGGCGGTACTGGCGCAAGTACAGCTGCAGATGCTCGCACAAACTTAGGTATTAAAACTAGTGCAACAGCAGCAACCACATCGGTTTCAACACTTTCCCGAATCGCTTCACAAACAATTGGCGATGGTGCAGCAGTTAGTTACACCATCACACACAGTTTCAACACTCGTGATGTGTCCGTTCAAATTTACGAAACAGGTGCTCCATACAGCACAGTTATTGCAGATGTATCTCGCCCAACAGCGGACACAGTTGTTGTAACGTTTGCCGTGGCGCCAGCCTTAAACGCATACCGAGTGGTAATCAATAGCTAATTATGCCTAATTATAAAATTTTAAATCCTGTAGAAGTTAAGGGTGTTGTAATCGACCCCGCTGGTGCGACCAACCTACAAGTGTTGCAATACCGAACCGATCAGGCAAAGTTTGTACCGCAAACCCTTGATGTAAGCGGAGCGGGTGGCGGTGGTGACGAAGGAACTATTGCTATGATTTCGGCATGGATGGCAGGAAGTAGTTAATGGCTGTTACTTACTTTAATAACCTAACACCTGCAGCCAACACTGTTGTTACACTAATTGCAACAAGCAACGTTTACGATTATTTTACTTCGGTAGTTTGTGTAAACAAAGGACTTGGGGATGCTCGCGTTACGGTATACGCCGAATCAGCAGGAGATGCTGAGGGTGCAAGAATGTACTACTGTAAAGATCAAGTGGTGCTAGGAAACTCAACTTTTGAAACTAAAAAACTAACTATTACAGGAACTAAGGCGTTAAAAGCAAGTTCCGACAATGGAAACGTAGTATTCTCATCAGTTGGCTTACGTGAAGACAGGGTATAATTATGACTGTGGCAGACTCCAACATTATTATTTTTCAACCAGAAACCGTGACGGATCTGTATGGTCGCGTATTCTATGGATTAAAATACGACCCATCAACTGGTTTAGCGTCTTTTGAACAAATAGAATTTGGTGAAGTTATTTCTCTTCCGGTATTGGGAGATGGCGCATCGTATACTACAGACGATTACGTTGCATGGATGTCGTCGTCAAAATATCTAGACTTCTCTTGGGAGTCAACTTTATCATCTAATCTTATTATGGAGGTTGCATAATGCCACAGCTAATTGATTTAGGACGAATTCGTCTTCAATTCTTAGGAAATTACAGCTCTGGTACTGCGTATTCGGTAAACTCGGTTGTTCGTTATAACAACAGTTTGTATGTATACATCAATGCAAGCACCACTACTGGAAATGTTCCAACAAACACGACCTATTGGTCCCTTATGTTGCAAGGTTTCAATTTTGAAAGCACATGGTCAGTAGCTACTGAATATCAAGTTAACGACATCGTAATATTTGGACCAAAAACTTATCGTGCACTGTCTACGCAAACAGGAAATGATCCATCTAACACCACCTATTGGGAAGTTTTGACAAGTGGCGTGAAGGCAACTGGTGATTGGAGCAACGCAACACCAAAGTATTTTCCGGGAGACATTGTCACACGAGGAAGTATTCAATACATTACAAACTCTTACCACACCCCAAACGGAGTGTTTGCAGTAGATTTAGCTGCAAATAAATGGGCAGTATTTACTTCTGGCATTCGTTTTAGAGGAGTATGGCTACCAAACACTGTTTATCTTAAAAATGATCTTGTTACAGACTCACTAAACTCGTACATTGCAGAACAAGATTTTACATCAAACGGTTCTAATTTTGGAACAGAACCAGCTGGTCGTTGGGTTATCTTTACTCCAGGAACTGACAACCTACCATCGCAGCTCAACAATACCGACAAACTTCTTGTTACCGATGGAACTAATCCTTATTGGTCACCTTCTATTAACTTAAGTGGTTCAGCTCAAGTAGATGGGTCTCTCTATCTTGGTGCATCAGCAGCAGAAATAGCTAACTACGTAGGTCTTTCCAACCTAATCGGCTTTGGTGTTGGTAATGCAGGTGGTAGCTCTGAAGAATTTACGCAATTTACAGTTTGGAACAAAAATACAGACGGTTTAGCGTCAACAGACATAATTGCCCAAACGCATGATGCCACAGACCTTGACGGGTTTATTGACATGGGTATTACTGGTGAAAACTTTGATGCTGAGATTTACGGCATTACAGGTCCAAACGATGGTTACATTTTCATGGTTGCGCCAGAAGGAACAGCTGGTGATGGAAACCTAGTTCTAGCTACAGGTGACACTGGACAAGCCAACAAGATTGTTTTTGCAGCAGGTGGTTTGACGTCTGGCAACACTCAAATGGAGATTACGCCAGATCAAAACGTACACATTGAAATTGCAACACCTTCAGTATCGCCAACTACTGGTGCCTTAACTGTTGTTGGTGGAGTTGGTGTACAGGGCGATATTAATGCTCAAGGCAATATTGGTGTTCAAGGTAACCAAACTATTGTTGGTGATTTAACTATTCAAGGATCTATCAACGTAGCTGGTGGTAATTTTGTTACTGAAAACCTTTCGTCAACAGACCCTCTATTGTTTGTTGGTTCAGGCAACGAAGGAAACGTATTTGACCTTGGATATATGGTTGAAGCTAAACAGCCAACAACCACCGCACGTTATTTGTTTGACCAAGGTATTGTAACGGCAAGCGTAGCAACAGTTACTACGGCTACTTATTCGGTAACTTCAAAAGCTCTTACAAGCAACGTAGCAATACTTGGTATTGGCGTACACTCGTTTCTTGCCGGAGATTTGATTACGGTATCAGGAGTAGATGCAACATTTAACGGCAACTACACTATTTCAGACGTAACAGCTACTGAAATTAAATATGCAAAAACAAGTTCAAACGTAACTGTAGTGGCTTCGTCAGGAACCGTACAGTTCAAAATTGAAACTACAACAGGGTTAATTGCAGGAGACTTCATAAACTTAACTGGTGCAGGTGTGTTTAACGGCGTATGGCATCTGTCAGGAGTAACAGCCACAACAGCAAGTTGGGCGTCAGCTTCGGCGTCGTATGCTTCCACAAACTTTAACCCAGATGCTCAAGCAACTAGAAATACACGATCAAAGTATTCGGGTTTTGTTAAAGACAATGCTGATGGGTCATGGTATTTATTTTCAAACCTTGGTACTAGACCAACAACGACAATTGATTTTACAAACCAAGATTTAGTTCTAGACAAACTTATTATGGGTATTCTTGACGTGGCGGGTGCGTCTACCCTTAGAGGTGATGTAGTAGCGCAAAAGAAATTCAATGTGTTTGCTACTTCAGGAGCAAGAGATGCTGCTATTCCAGCACCCGTAGCAGGAACCATGTGCTACAGAACAGATATAAAAGCTCAAGAATTCTACACAGGCACAAAATGGGAAGTAGTAGAGAACGCAATATCTCCATTACTGACAATGGGCTTGCTATAATAATTAACAGCAACAACTTAACAAAGGATGAACAATGGCACTAGTAAGTTATAAAACATTAGGACAGGTACGTTCCGGTTGGGCTACTAAAAGACTTGTTGCTATCAGCCGAGTAGTTACAAGCAACGTAGTTACTATTACTTCCGCTACAGAGCACGGTTTAGTCACAGGCGACAGGGTTTTTGTTAGCGGTGCAGGAGCTGGTTTAGACGGTTTACACGTTGTAGCCGCTGCTGGTTCAGCAACAACTTTTAGCTACCCAACTACATCAGGAAACGTAGCAAGCGCTACTCTTGCAAGTGCTTACTTTCAAGGCATGAAAACAGATTTGGCATCTATCAGCGTTACAAACGTTATACGAGCTAGCAACATTCTTACAGTTACTACAGACGTAGCGCACGGAATTTCAGAAAACGAATATGTTTACGTAGAAGCTGGTGTAACTAACGCAACAGGTTTGTTCCAGGTTTTGGATGTGCCCACATCTACTACATTCAGGGTTGTTTCGTTTAATGCGGCTTTGGGAAGCACTAGTTACGCAGCAAATACAGGTAACGCTTCTGTTAGCCGATCATTGGCTCAAACTGTTTATCAGCCAGCAGCAGGAAAATCTGGTTTGATTTCGTCTCTTGTCTTGTTTAACGCTACAGAACAAAACGTAGTAGTTGACCTATATCAGACTCCATCAACTGCTTGGACAAGCCTTGCACAAAAAGATAAGTATTTGATTCAAGGTGTGGTAACACTTGCTCCAAAAGAAACTTATTCTGTAAACCTTGCAATGACTGTTGCAAACCAAGAAAGAATTGTGATGTGTGCAGACACCCCAGGAGTTCAAGCACTTGCTTACGGCACTGAATTTGAATAAGAGTTAAGTGTCCGCTATCAAGTATGAACAGGAGAGTTAAGTGGCATTCACTAGACGAAAAAATCGTAAAAGTACTACAAACTTTGCAAGAACACGTGTCGTATCCAACACACTAAATAGCAGACCTCCACTAGAACTAACTCAAAATAAGCACTATCAATCATGTGCTTTTTTACCCAAAACAGATCATTTGCCATACCAGAATATTGGGGCTTCTGGAGCAATGATGTTTTGGGTTACAAATGGTGGCAAACAAATACTTAACGCTGGGTATGCCACTCATTCATTAAGTGGTCAAAGAGGATCTAACGTTGACATCCTTGAACCACAGCCATGTTCACTAAAACCAGAATTAGATACAGACGATTTTATTGTTGATTACGCCATAGGCTTTCAATACTGTTTTTTTGTTACAAATAAAGGATACGTTTATTCTGGTGGGAATAATGACCAAGGACAACTAGGACACAACGATACCACTACAATTCCGTATTTTAGACGAGTAACATCTACAGCAGGTGGAGTATTGTTTGGTCCTGGTGGGGAACGAGCAGTAAGATGCTATACAAACATAGATTACGGTTCGGGAGCACAGAGACGATCAATGATTCTTACAGAATCAAAACTTCTGTATGGATGTGGTTATAATGCAAACTATGAACTAGGAATAAGTGGTAACACAACTCAACAAAACGCATTTGTTCGTGCTGCTCCAACTATTTCAGATATTAAAGACGTCTACGTTGGCAAATTTACTACTGGTGCAGTTTTATCAAACGGTCAATTCTACACGTGGGGGTTGAATGGTAACGGAGAGCAAGGCCTTGGCAATACTACAGTTCAGCAAGTTCCCGTTCTTTCAAATTCAAACGTTGCTCTAGTTCGCCATGCTTGGAACGGCTCAAACAACAGATCTTGTTTTATTCTTAAAACAGACGGGACAGCTTGGTTTACTGGTATGCAGTCAACCTATGGTCAAGCAGGACTTGGTAACTTAACAGACTATACATCTTGGCAACAGATAACAAACTCCCTCGTTAACAACTCTACTAGTCGTATAGTTGACATACAAACCTCCGGATATTCTGGAGATGGTAACCAATATGCAACTACTTGGTTTCTTATGGACAACGGAACAATCTACTCTTGTGGATACAACGGTTACGGTCAAATGGGTTGGAACGGTACTACCAGCTCTAATTCTTTAGGAGCTTTGATTATTCCTGCTGGTTTCCCCAAAGTAGATCAAATTTTTCAAATGGGTGGTTATTCAGTAACCGCGTTCTATGGGATTAACAAAGAATCCGGAAGAATGTTTGCAGTTGGTAGTTGGAACTGGGGATCACTTGGTTATGGTATTGGTGATTGGGCAGCTAGTACTGGTTCAGGTAACTGGGCTAATAGAACATCAACTTCTTTTCGGGCACATTGGCCAGCAAGAGAAATTGATGCCCCACCAGTAATTGAAGATGGTTTGGCTAAGTTTCACTCTATAGTTGGTCTTAATGTTTCTGAGTATACTGCAGCACAAGCATCAAACCCTATGGTTCTTTGTACCGACGGAACAGTGTGGACAAGAGGATACAACGTAAACGGACATCTTGGTATTGGCAACACACATTCTCCAAACGGTCAAGCTAACTACATTAGAAGAGAAGAATCTAATTTTGTATGGAGACCAGTACTTTTATGAAAAACGACTTAACAAATAGGAGAAGCTAGTGGCTTTATTTAGAAAATCTAAAGCAGTTAACTTTAATGAGCCTGCAAAAGAAGATATCTACAATACGATCTCTTCTGCAAAAAGTTTAAACACTACTCCAATAACTGCTCCTCGTCCTTATTTTTTTGTATCTGAACTTCCAGATACATCTACCGTGAACACTGGTGCCAGCATTAACACCGAGCGTAAAATGTACGCAATCATGGAGGGAAATAAAAGAATAAAAACTTGGGGTTCTTCAGGAGTTTACGGTATTAACGGATACAGTAACACAAACTTTAACATAATATATCCTCAATTAACTCAATTTGACTACCCATTAGACAAAGATGATTTCATTACTCAAGTAGCAGTTGGTAAAGCTCACATGGCTGCTTTTGTAACCGCAAAAGGGTATTTGTACACAGGCGGTTATGTAGACGATGATCGTTGGACAGGGTTTATGGATGACGTAAACCGTTATGCTTTTTGCCGAGTTTCTCATGCTGAAACAATCACAACTGCTACTTATAGCTCTGGTGGAGCAGCTGGAGCAAACAACTTTGTTATCTCTGGTGCAAACGCAAGCATTGTAGTAGGTCAACAAGTTGTTGGTTTTGGAGTACCTTCATGGACAACAGTAACTGGAGTTGCAGGTACAACAATTACCTTAAGTAACGTACTTAATCAACAAGCTGCTGGTGTATACAGTTTTGGTCGCCCTTGGGGTCCAGGTGGTATCTGTGCTAAAAAAGTATATCTACCGTCAAGTACTCAGAGTACCAGCAGCGAACAATGGGCGATGGTGCTTAGCACGGATAGTAATGTTTACGCCTGTGGTTACAGCGGACACGGTCAAATGGGAATTGGTAACACATCGTCTCGTGGATATTGGGATAGAGTTCCAGGAATTTCTAACATCAAAGAAGTTTACTGCAGTAGCTATACCGCTTACGCAATAACTTATAGCGGACAATTATGGGGTTGGGGCTATAACGGTTACGGTCAATTAGGTATAGGTGACACCACTAACAGGACTTCTCCAACGTCTTTAGTTGCAAGCGGAGTACTTAAGGTGTTCTCAAAAGGAGCTGACTATGAAACGTCGTTCTATCTTGCCAACGACGGTTTAGCCTATTCGTGTGGTTCAAACTATTACGGGTCCTTGGGTCTTAACGTAGAAAACACTGGTAACACAACGACATGGACCGTTGTGAACACTACAAACATTGGCACACGAAGAGTTATTGACATTAAAGCCACCGGAACTGGCTCATACAATACGACGTGGTTTTTGTGTGATGACGGAAACGTTTTCTCATGTGGATACAACGGTCTTGGTCAAGTTGGTACAGGAGATACAACTACTAGGCAGATCCCCACTTTAATTACACAACCTTCTGGGTTTCCAAAAGTAGACAGAATTGTTGTTGGCGGTGGCAGTAACACCCATTTTGTTATGGGCGTTAATATGGCTACTGGACGAATGTGGTCTGTAGGTAGTTTTAATTATGGAGCAATAGGACATGCTCTTGGTGAACCAACAGGAACTTGGGCGTTTACCGACGCTTCAACTAGAGCACAGTACCCAGCAAGGGAAACTTTAGGCATTCCGTGTGTAGAAGATGGTTACGCAAAAATTAAAGATTTTTTTATAATTTCTCCTGCTAATGGTGAAACAACCGTTTATTGTTTGTTGACTGATGGAACGATTTGGGTTAGGGGATTTGGTTATCATCAAGCAAAAGGACACAAACTGGTGCAGTATTATTGGAACGCTAACTTAACAAACCACGGTAATCAACAAACAGATACGGGCTGGAAGCAGGTAGAATTCTAATGGCAATATCAAGAAGAAAAAGTGCGGAAAAGTACATAACTAACCCTTCAGCAAAATTAGCGAGAGAAAACCTAGACAGTTTTGTTATACCTACTTGGAACCCTTCTAAAAACTATCAAAAATGTGCAGCGTTGATTCACAATAGAACTACAGAGGGTGGTGTAGGCGTAAATACCTATTTTTCGTCTTATTTCCTTATGGAAGGACAAAAAAGATTTACAATGGCAGGGTATAACCCATCATTTTGTATGACTGGACATGCAAATCAAGAAGCACTTGCAGAAGAACCTATTTTGATTATGAATAGTCCAGCATTGGCTATTGACGAATATTTTGTAGACGCTTGTTTAGGCTATGCGGGTGCTTTTTACGCCGTAACCAGTAAAGGAAATGTGTACTCTGGTGGTTATAACGATCAAGGAAACTTAGGACATGGGGATACTACAAATAGATACGTGTTGCTAAAAGTAACAAATACCGCAGGTGGTGTTCTGTTTGGTCCAGGAGGTGTACAAGCAGTTAAAGTGTTTTCTACTGGAGCACCATCTACTGGCAACAGATCTACTTTCGTGCTTGATTCAGAAGGTAAGATTTATGGCACTGGTTACAACGGCAATAGTGAATTAGGTGATGGAACCACTACTCAACGTACTTCTTTTTCCCGCATTGGTTCGTTAGACAACATTACAACACTTTTTACTGCTAGTTATCATGTTTTTGCTTTAAGACGAGATGGAAACTTATATGCGTGGGGTTACAACAACCAAGGACAACTAGGAGTTGGTGACACTTCTAACCGCACAACCCCAACTTTGACTAACACAGGCGTTAAAAAAGTTTGCGCAATGGCCAATACTTCTTACTCTAATTCGGTGATCTTAAAGTCTGATGGAACAGTTTGGTTTACTGGATACTCAGGTTCCAACCAAGTTAGTGGTCTTGGTAGCGGCACTCAACAAACAACTTGGCAGCAGGTCACAGCTGGAGGCCTATCTTCTAAAAATGTTGTAGACATTATCTCTGCAGGTCATGGTGGTGAGTCCCGCTCCACCTGGGCACTTGCCGACGACGGCACTATCTATTCATGGGGATATAACGGTTACGGTCAGTTAGGACATAATAACGCTACTGCATACGGCATACCAGGTTTAGTGATACAACCAACAGGGTTTCCAAAAGTGGACAAAATTCTGTCATTCGGTGCTGCTTCTGAATACGGTTTTAAAGCTGTAAATATGGCAAGCGGACGAATGTTTACAGTAGGTAATTGGACAAATGGGTGTATAGGTATATCTAAAGACGACCCGTCAGGAACTTGGCCAATAGAAAATCCTACAACCAATCGTTCTCACTATCCAGCACGAGAGGTAGAAAGTCCTCAACCAGTACGTCAAGGATATGCAACAATTAAAGACATAATTTCCACACAATCAGAAAACAACGATTCTGGAAAAGTGTTTTGTTTATTGTCAGATGGAACCGTATGGGCTAAAGGTTCAAATCTTCGGGGTGAGATGGGAGTAAAGCACCAAAACGTTTGGTACTACGATGGAGCAAACTCTCCTACAAACCGATGGGGTAATTACAAGTTTAATTCAGCTTGGCAACAAGTTCATTTTTAACTAAGCGCGAGCATGCCTTACTCAATACCATTACACCAAAGAGTCCAATTAAGGCGGGATATTTCCACTAACTGGACATATGGTAATCCCGTATTGAAAGACGGGGAACTTGGGTACGAAACAGATACCGAAAGAGTAAAGATTGGCAACGGCACAACTGCGTGGACGGGACTTCCTTATTTTGGTGGCGGTGGTAATCTTGGCGAACTTCAAGACGTAACTATCACTAATGCTGCAAACGGGGACTTTCTGCGATGGAATGGAACAGCATGGATTAACGACGCCGTAAACCTGTCAACAGACACAGTGGGTTCCTATGTTCAGTCGCTCGTTGCTGGTTCGGCAATTACAATTACAAACAATTCCGGTGAAGCGGCGACACCAACCATTGCTGTTACAGCAAATACATTTGAGTCTTACGGATCAGTTTCTGCTCACGAAGCAGACACTACAAATGTTCACGGAATTGAAAACACGTCACTTCTTGTTACAACCACGGGAACACAGACACTTACAAATAAAACAATTCATTCACCAATATTTACAGGAACAGTTTCTGGAATCACTGTAAACAGTGCCGATATTATATGGACATACTACGCCTCTGAAGAATCTTTGCCTTCCGCAGCTTCAAACCACGGAATGTTTGCACATGTTCACTCTACGGGAGCAGCTTATTACGCACACGCTGGTGCTTGGTACAGGTTAGCAAACCAAGTAGATTTGAATTTAAAGGCACCTATTGCATCACCAACGTTTACAGGAATACCTGTAGCGCCTACAGCGGCGACAGGTACCAACACAACTCAAATAGCTACAACAGAGTTTGTTCTATCAAACGCTGATAATGACCAGTTCATCCTAGCAGGTCAAGTTTTCTAGTAACGTATATACAGGAGATAAAACATGGCAACATTTAGTAAAGTTAAATTTTCAGAAAGCATAGACGGGCTTCCAGTCAAGGTTGTTCAGACATCAACTGCTGGGACATTAATCCACACCGCACATGCAACAGCATTGGATGAGGTTTGGCTCTATGCCTATAATGGGCATACAGCAGATGTTGTACTCACTGTTGAGTATGGTGGCGCAACAGTTCCAGACCAAAATATAATTATCACAATACCTACTAAAGCAGGCTTAACCTTAATTGTTCCAGGATTACTGTTAACAGGGAGTAAGACAATAAGAGCTTTTGCTGCTACTGCTAACGTAATTACACTATCTGGATTTGTAAATCGTATTTCTTAATTTTGTCTTAAAGGCATCACCGTGTTAAACAATAAAAGGTTTCGTGTAAGTAAGCAAGTCATAACTGGATTCGGGCATAACAGAATTGGCTCTGGTCAGGTTTCTGGACGAATTTACGGCTCAATTGGCTTTAAGTGCGAATATGTTGTTGTTGCAGGTGGGGGCGGGGGAACTGACCGTGCTGGTGGTGGTGGCGCAGGTGGCTATCGTTCTTCGGTTGTGGGAGAACTTACTGGTGGAGGTGGTGCTGCTGAGTCCTTATTGTCTTTAGGAACAGGTACAAGTTATCTTGTAAGTATTGGAGCAGGTTCAACAACAATTGGATACCCTTCAGCAAACGGTAGTGATTCAAGATTTGCATCAATTATTTCTAAAGGAGGAGCGGGCGCAGGTATTTACGGAAACCCAAATGTCAATACTGCAATCAATTTTCCAGGTGGTTCAGGTTCTGGTGGTGAAGGTTTTGGAACTAGTAACTCTGGTCAAGTTCGTGTAACAAATCCTATCCAAGGAAACAACGGTGGTATTCCTGCAACAGCTAACAACGCCGAAGGTGACGGTGGTGGAGGTGGTGCTGGAGCACAAGGAGCAAACGCTGTATGGAACCGTGGTGGTGACGGCGGAAACGGCATAGCAAGTTCTATCACTGGAAGTGCAGTATTCCGTGCAGGTGGAGGAGGAGGCGGAGGCAACAACACCGTTGACGGACACGGAAACGGAGGATTAGGAAGTGGTAGTAGAGGTAGAAACGATACTGGCAGTGTGCCTGTTGGAACTGGTGCTCCAGCAAATTCCGGTGGTGGCGGTGGCGGAGCGTATTGGGGTACTGGTGGTTCAGGTATTATTATTCTTCGTTATCCTGCATCAAGAACACTTGTCCCATCTGCGGGTTTAACTACATCAACAGTTTTACAAGGTGTCAATAAAGTTACACAAATTACAGCAGGTGCTGGAACAGTGAGTTTTACATAATGGCACACTATGCAATTTTAAATTCAGACAATGTGGTAACCCAAGTTATTGTCGGTAAAGATGAAGACGAAGGAAATATTGATTGGGAAGAACATTACGGTAACTTCTTTAATGCAAAATGCAAAAGAACTTCATACAACACTAGAGAAGGAGTACATATTTTAGGTGGTGAGCCTTTTAGAAAAAATATGGCTGGTATTGGCTTCACATATGATGAAGAACGAGACGCATTTATTCCACCAAAACCATATCCATCTTGGACGTTTAATGAAGAGTCGTGCTCTTGGGATCCTCCTTCGCCAAAACCCGATGGGTGCTATCTATGGAATGAACAAGAAGTTTCTTGGAGTTATATTCACGAAGAGTAAGTTTTACATTTTGGTGTTAGGCTGAGATTATGACTAAAAACACCATTGAAATTATTGATAACGCTATTGATACAACAACTTTTGATTTAATTGTCTCAACTGTTAAATCTTCGTTTTTTCCTTGGTATTACAAAACTGAGTCAACCCAAAAGGGTGACAAAATGGCCGATATTGCTGATTCTCATTATGGGTACCAATTTACCCATATGTTTTATTTTAACCAAGTTCCAATGTCTGAGCACTTTCAAACTTTAATGGTCCCTGTTTTAAAAAAGTTAAATTGCTTTAGTTTGGTCAGAATGTCAGCAAACTTTATGCCTCCAATGCAAGAAAGAAACCTGCAAGGATTTCACACCGACAGCCCAACTCTTTGCAAATCTGCCATCCTTTACTTAAACACAAATAACGGAAAAACAGTATTTAAAAGTGGGGAAGAGATTGAGTCTGTTGCCAACCGTTTAGTTGTTTTTGATTCAGACTTAGAGCATTCGGGAATGACAACCACAGACCTTTGTGGAAGATACGTGCTAAATGTGTTGTTTTTTCCCAAGTGATAAACTGGGTGCTTGGTTTAGCCACTAAAGATACCGTTTGATATAATTAGCCCATACATTACAACACTATAAAGAGGAAACATGGCCCAAGCATACAAAGTACTAGCACAATCTGCCCCTGCAGCCACAACAAACACAGACATGTACACCGTTGGCGCTGGTCTACAAATTGTGGCTTCAACCGTTACTGTTTGTAATCGTTCGGCTGCTGCAGCCCTTTACCGAATTGCCGTTCGTAGCGGTGGGGCAGCTCTGGCCAACCAGCATTACATTGCGTATGACGCCACCGTAGCGCCAAACGACACAATTGCTTTAACTCTTGGTTTGACATTGCAAGCGTCTGATATCATTACAATTTATTGCAATAGCGCTAATTTATCAGTTAGCATTTTTGGTTGTGAAATTACGTGATTTACAGATTTGTAAACGCATCAATAAGCCGCACGGCACAAAATAAGTTTTCATTAGAACGTTTTACAGGAAGTAAATTAAAAAGAACTTATCGCCTTACCTGCGGGGACAAGGATGTCTACACGGGAGTAGATTCTTGCGTTGGGGTTAATCTTTACAGGTCTTACCACGATGGTGTCTGTGGAACTTACGGCACTCTGTACCAGAGCAACAGTACTACTTGTGGTTATGTTGCTCCAGCACCAGTTAGTCCAGTTTCACCAGTTAGTCCAGTTTCACCAGTAGGTGTAGGTGTAGGCGTAGGTGTAGGCGTAGGCGTAGGAAGTCCAGCTTGCACTTCTTGTAATGGAATCGCAAGTTCAACATCGGACAGTTATAATTGCGATGCTGGTCTTCTTGTAACCTATAGGACGTATTATTGGACAGAACCATACGGCAACCCTGCAGGGTGTGTTGGTTGTCCATCACAAGAAACACACGAAATTTCACGAGTTTGTTCAGCACCGTGTTCTGGTCCGTGTTAGGTTTGAGGTCCTTAATAAGGAGATCTCATGTCTAATACAAACCAACCGCGATTAAAAATGGAAAACATGAAAGCATTTGCTGTAATAGTAGAAGGAGATGTTGCTTTTACCATGAGGCATCCAATTGAAGTAGAAAGCATAATTGCTGCTTTAAGTTCAGATCCTAAAATAGTTGAAGTTCCAGATGATCTTAAAAACAATGTTGAATTTGGTTGGACTTTTGACGGAACAAACTTTATACCACCATCGGAGTAATAAATGAGTCCTTGGCAAGAATACAAAAAGAAAATGGGAACTGCGCGTCCTTGGCAACTTTTAGATCCATCTAATTATGTAGATGAGAGTTTAGAAAAGGAAAGATATGAAATATGCCTTTCCTGCCCAGAGTTAATTACCCTAACAAAACAATGCAAACAGTGTGGCTGTGTTATGCCTCTTAAAACTAAACTAAGGAATGCAGTATGTCCACTGGGCAAATGGTAGGAGAGGATGAACTTGCCCCTGGAATAGTTGTGTATTCTTACAATAGTGATAAGGTAAATGAATGGCTTTTAACATTAAAAACATATTCTGAACCGCTTTTAGCCTATGGAACAGTGTATACAAAAAAAGAAGATAGTTACCAATCAACAGTGAATTTGGACCATAGAAAATGTAAAATCTTTTCTGGAAGTGATTTGCCAGGATGTCACGTTGAAGATCCACTAAGAATACTTTCGGATCAAGTGCATACTTTTATGGACGAAAATGTTGCAAAATTTTGTAATAAATATAGTGCTCATGAGGCAATAAAAAACCATGATGCAATATTTTTAAAGTATGAAACAGGGGACTTTTTTAATAACCATAACGACGATTGTCCAACATACCCCAGAACTGTTTCTTCTATTGTTTATTTTAACGACGACTATTTTGGGGGTGAGCTTTGTTTTAAACATTTTAATATTGAGTACAAACCAAAACAGGGAGACTGCCTAGTTTTTTCATCAGCATTCCCATACATGCACAGTGTTAAGCCAATACTTCATGGGACAAGATATGCAGTTGTTAATTGGTACAAATACATATAAATAAATTAAAGTAGGATTACTTACATGAGCCTTGCAGAACTTACAATACCAGCGCCAAATCCTGGTCCTGCGGACTGGAACGATGACGGTTATTTAATTGTAGAAAACCTAATTCCAGAAAACTTAATGATTGATTATGAACGCTGTTGGTTAGAAAACAATTCTGAACGACCAGGAGGTTGGCCAGATTGCACACCATACCGACGACACCCAGAGGTTATGGACATTTTGACTTACGATGGAATTAACAGCACAATAGAACAGTTGATTGGTGAACCTGGTGGTGTGCATCTAAACCTAACTGGTTGGGTAACGACTAGACGCAATTGGCATCAAGACACATATTTAAATCCACCGCACGTTGGCGACTATTACGCTGCTGTGTGGATTGCATTAGAGACAATTAATCCGGATTCTGGTCCTTTTCAATTTGTTCGTGGATCACATCGTTGGCCTGTTGTCACACGAGAAAAGATTCTTGATGCCCTAACCCCAGAAGAACGAAATCACACATGGCCCAAACACAGTGAACGTTTGCTGACTCCTCTTTTTGAGCAAGAAATTGTAAACCGTGATGCAGAAGTTATTACATACCTTCCAAAGCGTGGGGACGTTTTGTTTTGGCATGGTCGTTTATTACACCGTGGGTCTGAGCCTAACGTTGCTGGGATGCCTAGAAAATCTTTAATCGCTCACTACTCTGGCATTAATCACAGGGAAGATATGCCTACAGCATTACAACACAATGGTGTAGGTTGGTATTTTCCAATTGACGGAGGCAACGTATCATGAAACTATTAAATGTTGGGTGTGGCACCCACTATGCACAAGGCTGGGTTAACACCGACACTTGGGAGACCGACACAACGCGACCTGATGTTCGTGTAGAACCAGGTAAACCTTACCCGTTTGAAGACAACACCTTTGATGCCATTTACATGGGACACGTACTTGAG
>SXGQ01405931.1_pt1 | contig 20109 bp, 19 predicted proteins | sample 3178371 | NCBI WGS metagenome assembly SXGQ01 (sample SAMN11356859, study PRJNA531348) | freshwater metagenome | isolation source: freshwater sample F1-20 | place: China: Fuxian Lake, Yuxi | collected 2017-12-25 | reverse complement strand
TCCAAGCAGCAGCGCGGCCACGGCCAACAGTGGCGTGAGTTGGTTATTGAGAAAGTAGCTCGCGAGGCGACCGGAGATGCCAAGCGACGGCGACTCGCTCAGACGACTCATCGCGCGCCCCGAAGCTGCGCGAGATACCGCATCGCGACCACCGGGTCTGCGGCGATCTGCTCACCGCTCGTCAACCCCGCCAGCACCTCGGCCTGGAAGGCAACCACTCGCCCGAGACGCAGCTGACGAAAGGCGATGCGGCCGGACGCCGGATCGAAGACGTAGACCCCTGTCACCTCGCCCCGGGTGGCCACACTCGATACGGGCACGGCAAGACGCTCGGCCACGCCGGTGACGACGGCCAGCTTGACGATCATCCCCGGTTGTAAATCTTTGACGTTCTCTGGCAAATCGACCCGCAGACCGACACCCCCCGTGCCCTCGCCGGTGCGCGGCTGCACGAGCACGTTGCGACCCGCAATCCGTTCGGCACCATGTTGAATCAAGACCTCGCCACGTGCCCGTACGGCGTTGGCGAACTCCTCTGGCACATCCGTTACGACGCGCAGTCGGTCGGTTGCTGACACCGCAAAGAGCGGCATTCCAGGGGCAACGATGCTGCCGACTCGAACGTACCGATCGGTCACCACACCCGCGAAGGGCGCGGCGGCCGTGGTGTATGACAACGTCTCGCGCGCCACCGTCACCGCGGCACGAGCCGTCACGGCTTGCGCTACGGCCGCCTCGCGTTGAGCGAGCGCGTCATCGAAAGTCGCTTTGGCGATCGCTTGTCGCTCGAATAACGTCGACATTCGGGCAAAGCGCGCTTGTACTTCCACCTCACGCGCTGCGGCTGCGTGCAAAGCCGCCTCCGCTTGCTGCAAGCCGCTGCGCTGTTGGGTACCACGCAGCCGCAACACGATATCGCCGGCCGACACTCGATCGCCGATTTCCTTGGATACGGCGGCGACCTCGCCGCTCGTTTGTGCTGCGATCGTTGCCTGATCCACGCCCTCGACACGTCCGTCCAACCAGCGCTCATCACCGCTCGGGGTCGACGTGATGGTCAGGACGTCAAACGGTGCGACCGGCGAGGTCACGGTTGCAGGCGGCGCAGCCGAGCTACACGCGCCAACAAGACCGAGTAATGCCAACACGCCAAGCGAAGCGCGACGACTCGTCATTTGAAGGCCACACCTGACTGCAGACCGAGCTTGCGCAGGACGATGGCGAGCGGACAGAAGCCCGTGAAGGCGGACTGCAAGAGATTCAAGCCGACGAAGGCGGTGAGGAGAAACCAGTTCGCCTGGACCCAGAACCCGAGCGACAGGCTGACGAGAACGACAGCGCCCGCAAACGCCAGCACGAAGCGATCAATATTCATGGTGTAACTCCTTTGGCCTTAAAAAAAGGATCAGCGAGATGACCGGCGCGTACGTTCGCTCGTAGCGAGGGCTCCAACAACCTCGGCGGCGATAGCGTCGCATCACGTGCGTCGCGCATCACCGCGAACTCCTGCGCCGCGGCGACGTTGTTGAGATGGATATTCTGTCGCTGAGCGAGAGGATCCGATAAAAACTGCGGATCCTCTCCTTGGGTCGGATAGTCATGACAAAGATAAAATCGCGTCTGTGCAGGCAGCGAGAGTAGGCGTTGTATCGAGACAAACAGCGTCCGCGCATCGCCGCCCGGAAAATCGCAGCGCGCCGTGCCATACCTCGGAGCGAACACGGTGTCGCCGACGAAAGCAGCGTCTCCGATCAAATAGGTCACGCTGTCCGACGTGTGACCCGGAGTCGCGATGACTTCAATGGGAATCGAACCGAGCGCTAATCGATCGCCCTCTTCCAACAACAGATCGAACTGACTGCCGTCAGCCGCAAAGCTGGACTCCAACGACCAACGAACCTTGAAGGTTTGTTGAACCTCACGGATTCGTGCGCTGATCGAGATGCGCGGCTGCCCACTGAACTGCGCCTTCAGCCATTGCGCAGAGCTCAGGTGATCTGCGTGCGCGTGAGTCTCGAGGATCCATTGCACCTTGAACCCGTGGAGCATGACGAAATCGAGTAGCTGTCGCGCCGCATGCGTGCCCGATTCGCGCGTGATCGGGTTGTAATCGAGCACCGGATCGATGATCGCGGCCGCCGACGTCGTCGGATCGGCGACGACGTAACTGAACGTCGAGGTTGCCGGATCGTAAAACGGGGTCACAGTCGGCTTGGCGATGTCCATGGCGGGTATTATATTAGTATTTGCTTATTTAGCAAGCCCTGATGTAATATTTCCAATATGCAAGTTGTTGCCACCCGCGCTCGGAAGCGCAAACCTCCCACGGCCATGCCCGAGGCGATGCGACCCCACGCAATCGCGGCCTCAAGCCTGTTAAAGGCGCTGGCTAATGAACAAAGACTGATGATTCTGTGCAATCTCTCCGGCACCGAAATGTCGGTTGGCGAACTGAATGAACGCCTGCCCTTGAGCCAATCAGCGCTGTCTCAGCACTTGGCGGTCTTGCGAGACGCAGACATCGTGCGAACTCGGCGCGACGGCCAAACTGTGCATTACTCCCTGGCGGACGGACCTGCAGCCCAAGTGGTCGAAACGCTGCATCGGATCTTCTGCGCCTGATACCCTCCGACGCATGCAAATCGACATCATCCTCGAGCCGGATCTGTCCCCCAACCAAGTCGCTGAAATCGGCATGAAAGCCGAAAGTTACGGTGTGCGTGCGCTGTGGAGTTCCAACTTCTTCGCACACTGGGATTGTTTTTTGTCGTTAGTGCCACTCGCACAACAAACCAAACGAATGCTGATCGGCCCGCTGGCGGTGAGCCCGTTCGAGATGCACCCACTCAAGATCGCCAACAGCTTGCTCTCACTCAACGAAATCGCCGGCGGCCGCGCCGTCATTGCCATGGGTGCTGGCGAGGGCAACATCGATGCGATGGGAATACAGCGACCCGAAAAAATCGTCAGAGCCACGCGCGAAGGGATCGAGATCGTTCGCGGCGCAGGCTATGGCAAGCTCAAGCAGGGCTACAAGGGTGAGGATTTCGTCATCAACCTACCCTGCAACTATGATTGGGTGCATGCGCCGAATCCGCCGCTCGTCTACGGCACGGCGTATCGCGGCCAAATGATGCGGATGGAAGCACGCGTTGCTGACGGTGTCTTCATCGGCTGTACGCCACCGGAAGTCATGGCAAACGCCATGCACGAAGTCAACGAAGGCGCAGCCAAGCGCGAGGCCGGCATGGCACCGCTGCGGACTAATACGTTTTGGGCGTGGCACTTGAAGCGCGAGCGCGCCGCGGGCTATCGCGAGTCACGTCGCGAACTGCCTTGGCGCGCCATCAAGTTACAGAAAGAATTGATCCAACAATGCCTCAGCGAAGATGAAGCGCAGATGGTTCGAGACAACTACGACAAGTATGTCGCCTCGTGGTTCGACCGCTCAGGTCACGTCAAGGAAGTGCCGGAATCCATTTCGAACCGCCTGTGCGAATATTTCACCTCGACCGGCGGTCTCGAAGATCTCGATCGGGAGATCGCTCGCTTTCAGATGTTCGCGGCGGCGGGGCTCACCGAGTGTGCACTGCGCCTGCATGATGATCCGATGGATGCGCTCGACATCATCGGTCAGCACGTCATCCCTCGCGTGCGCTGACTCCGAAGGTCGTCTCGCCGAGACAACCTGCCTGCAACCACGGCTCCTGCCACTCGGCTAATGACGGCACGCCGTACAGCGTCGTTCGTTCTCGGGGCACTCTGCCGGCTGCGCGAATGATGTTGACCAAGTCGCTCTCACTCATCTCCTGACCGTTAACGCCGCCCGCAGCGCGCGTGATCGACTCGTTCATCAAGACACCGCCGATATCGTTAGCACCGGCGCGCAGAGCCTCAAAGGCACCCTCTCGACCCAGTTTCACCCAGGAACATTGAATGTTTCGAAACGAGGGATTGAGTACCAGGCGTCCGATGGCATGCATCAACATCGACTCGCGCCAGCTCGGCCCGCTGCGCGAGAGCCCCTTGCGCCACAGCGGTGCTTCCATATGGACGAAGGGTAACGGCACGAATTCGGTGAAGCCGCCAGTACGTTCCTGCAGCGCTCGCAAAGCCAGCAGGTGACGCGCCCAATGAATTGGCCGCTCCACGTGGCCGAACATGATCGTCGCCGTACTGCGCAGACCGATCTCGTGCGCGGTCTGCATGACATCGAGCCACTCCTCCGTCGTTATCTTGTCGGCGCAAATGACGTCGCGAATATCGTCACTCAAAATCTCGGCGGCCGTGCCCGGCAAACTGCGCAAACCTGCCGCCATCAATCGCTCGAGAAAGCGACCCATATCCAAGCCCAAACTCCGCGCACCGTGGGTCACTTCGAGAGGCGAGAACGCATGCACGTGAATGGCGGGCGCCGCCGCCTTCACCGCTCGCACGATATCGAGGTAGGTCTGCCCGTTGAACGACGGATGGATGCCGCCTTGCAAGCACACTTCGGTAGCCCCGCGATCGCTCGCCTCGGCCACCCGTCGCGCAATCTCATCCAGATCGAGCAGATACCCCGGACCACGCAGCGAGCGAGCGCCGCGTCCCTTGGCAAACGCACAGAAGCCGCAGGAGTGAGTGCAAATGTTGGTGTAGTTGATATTGCGATTGACGACGTAGGTCACCTGCTCGCCATTGACTCGCTGCCGACATTCATCAGCGGCGCGAACGAGCAACCCAAAGTCGTCACCGTCCGCCTCAAACCATCGCGCTAACTCCATTTCGCCCGGCACCTCGCCCTCGAGGCAGCGTTGCACCGATTGCTGCAACGCGCGCTGCTGCACACTCGGTGCAAACCACCTTCGATGTCGCGCGCGATAACGGCGCGGCGGCAAATCGCCCGCACCCGCATGCCAATCTCGCTCGATCGCGTAACCGGTCGCATCGATACGCCGCAGCACGGCGGTGCGCACAGCGGGGTCGAGCCAACGGACAGGCTCGAGCGCGTATGACGGGATGATGGGTAGTCGTTGCACCAACCACCGCCCTGCCTCGGCCGTTTGCAGCTCCAATGCAGGCAACGTCGGCCATGGTGCCTCGGGATTCACGTGATCTGGCGTGACCGGAGATACCCCGCCCCAATCATTGACACCGGCCGCCACCAAGGCGCGCAGGCCACCGGGCGAGAGATTCGGAGGTGCTTGGATGGACATCGTCTTGCCAAAGATCAAGCGGGCGACAGCGATGGTCCACTGCAAGTCTTCCAGCGAGGGCTCGGGTGCATCGGCCATACGCGTTCCGGACTTCGCGCGAAAATTCTGGATGATGATTTCCTGCAAGTGCCCGTGACGCGCGTGGATCGCCCGCAGGGCAAGCAAAGTCTCGATGCGCTCCTCGCGCGTCTCGCCGATGCCGATCAACAAGCCCGAGGTGAACGGAATCGACAATGCCCCAGCAGCCTCGATGGTGGCGAGTCGGCGCGCGGGGTCTTTGTCGGGCGAGCGATGATGTGGACCGCCTTTCTCGCAGAGCCGGCTCGCGGCACTTTCGAGCATGATGCCCATCGACGCCGATACCGGACGCAGCATCTTGAGTTCCTCGGCACTCATCAAACCCGGGTTCAGATGCGGCAGCAAACCCGTCTCTTCGAAGACTCGGGCTGCGCAGTGCGCGAGATACTCGAGCGTGCTCGCGAATCCGAGGACGTCTAATTCGGCGCGGGCTGCGCGATAGCGCAACTCCGGCTGGTCGCCGAGTGTAAATAACGCCTCATCACAGCCCGCGGCGACACCCGCGCGCGCGATCTCGAGCACTTCATCCATCGTCAGGAACGCACGCGAACCCTTGCGGGGCGGCGCGGCGAAGGTGCAGTAGTGGCAAACGTCGCGACACCAACGGGTCAATGGAATGAAAACTTTTCGTGAGTAACCGACTCGACTGCCGAACCCTGCCGCGGTGAGCTTTTCGGCCCGCCGCAACAAAGTCGGCATATCGCTCTCCTCCGCAAGCAACCGCGCGACGTCATCGGGCATCGGCTCGCCATCGAGATCACTCTCGACATCGACATCATGCGATAACCCGGGAACCGGCAGCACGAGATGACTGAGACCGAGACGTCTCGCCTCGGCGACGTGTGCCAGCGCGCTGTGCACGCCGAACTGCGGCTCGAAACGGGTCGGTAGTCGCATCCAAAGCGAATTCGTGCCGCGCTCGTGCCGATCGGGCACGATCGCGATCTCGACATCACGCGCTCGCTCGACCAATCGATCAATTTCGGCAGCCGTGACTTGCGGCGCATCGGCGGCGACCACAAGCATCGCTCCGGCCGTATCAGCGAGGCGTTGACGGGCGAACACGATCGCTTCGTTGAGACCCACTCCACGATCGCACAAACGCTCGACACCAACCGGAAGTGGTAAGGTTTCATCAGGACTGACCACGACGATACGATCGACCGTTTTGGCGGCGCACAACGAGGCGAGCACGCGCGCAAGCATGGACTCGATTAAAGCCGCACGCCGCCGCGGCGAGAGCACATCGGCAAGGCGAGATTTGCCTTCCAACAAGGAACGGACTGGCACGACGGCCACGATTCGCGTCACGGTCGACCCCCTTTGACCGATAACTCGAGCACGCTCTGCGCGACGCGCAGGCGATCCGCCATAGTCTGCATCAAGGTATCGGTGCACGCCACAACGCACCCTATTTTGCTCGCTTGATGGCCATCCGCCGTATCGATCAATATGGCATCGAGTAAACCGGCACAGCGATCTGTGTAGAACTTGTAAATACCGCAGGCGTCCGCTTGCATGCCAAGTTCCTGCATCAGCTTGACGGTCGGCCCCTTGATAGCGCGCCCCCCGATCAAAGGTGCAACCGCGATGATCGGCACACCCGCTGAACGCAGCTGATCGCTCAAGTCGGGAATCGAGAGGATCGGAGCGATACTCAACAGCGGATTGGATGGCGCGATGACGATACGCTCGAGTCGAGGGCTCGACAGCGCCTGCAGCACCTCAGGCGACATCACCGCCGACTGCGTACCCTCGTAGTGAATCTTCCGTACCACGGGCGCGCAGCGACGACGCACGAAATAGTCCTGGAAATCGAGCATCCCCGCGTCGGTATCGAGGCGTGTGGCGACGATGCCATCGCTCATCGGCAGGATCGTCGTGTGCACGTCGAATTGCGCGACGAGATCCGCGGTGATCTCCGTCAGCCGATCGTCTCGACGCCACCGTAGGCTACGCTGCAGATGTAAGGCCAAATCCCGATCGCCCAATCGGAACCAATCGGGACCACCGCGGCGAACGAGCTCATCGAGCATCGTGAAGGTCTCATCGGCGCGGCCCCAGCCCTGCTCCGGGTGCACGACACCGGCAAGGGTATAGAGCACCGTATCGAGATCGGGACAAATCCGCAGGCCGAGATGATCGAAATCATCACCGGTGTTCACGATGATCGCGAGGTCACCCGGCGGCAATGATCGATCAAGTCCCAACGCCAATTTTGCGCCACCGACCCCACCGCAAAGCAGAACAACGCGTGGTGCGATCATCGAAACAAATCGTGTGTTGGTGGCCGTAGCAAGGCGGCCGATCCGAGGTCGTTGTCGGTGGCGTAGCCTGCAAGGCCGCGTATCCAAACGACCGGTGTACCCTCGGTCGTCTCGCCCATCACGATGCCGGCGGCCGCTGCGATCGCGTCAGCCAGAGCGATCTGAGTCACCTGCAAGGTTCTGCCCTGCCGATCGACCCCTCCGCGTCGATCAATCAGAGCGACGACACCGGCTACCCCAAGCGCCACATTGACCACGCCCTCGCGCCACGGCCGACCGAAACTGTCGCTGATGATGATGCCGGGTGCGGGCGCTGGAAATGCGGCGCGCAGACGAGCGGCCGAGGCGTCGCAGTCTTCGGGCAACAGCAACACGACATGCTCATCGCCCGGCACGTTGGATCGATCAATGCCAGCATTGGCCATGACGTAGCCTGCTCGATGCCGCGTGATCAAAGTATTAGGCGCCGTGCGCACGACGTCGCTCGACTCACGCAGCACCGCCTCAACGAACGACGCGTCTTTACCGATACGGTTAGCGATCTCGATAGCGCGCGCCGAGGGCTTCAGCTCGCGAAGATCAAGGAAACGCCGTTCGGCTTTCGAGACGATTTTCTGTGCAACGACGAGCACATCACCCGGTTGCAGTTCGATCTGGTTCGCACGCAGCGCCGCTTGCAGAATCGAGACGAGTTCGTCGCCCGGATAGATCTCGGGTATTCCCGCCAGAGCCCGCAGCGCCAAGGCCGCCATGGCTTTAACGGGTGACAGGGACCGAGAGTTGTCCCGTGATGCGCACGCCAGCCCCATCAACCGAATAATTCTTATTGAGGAAGATCAGCACCGAGGTCAGCGCCTCGGCCGCTGCGGAATTGGCCAACACACCGCCATGCAAGCCGCGCAACCCACAGGCGTCGACGAGCGATACGACCGCTTCGCGCGCGGACTTGTCGTCGCCGAAAACCAAAACGTCGCAGTCGACCAGCGCATCGGTGATCAGCTTGTGCGCAGCAACGTTGTGAAAAGCCGAAACGACGCGCACTGTCTCGCCCAAGATATCCTGCGCCCGCTGCGCTGCGCTGCCCTCCGGCGGCAATTGCACGCGCATGACTTTGGGTGGCATCAAGGGCACGGTCGTATCAACGACGATCTTGCCCGCGACACTCGCACGAATATCTTCGAGCGTTGTGCGCTGGGATGCGAACGGCACGGTCAGTATCACGACCTCGGCCGCATCGGCCGCTGCGACATTGCCGCCGAAGGCGACTTCGCAACCGAGCTCTGCGCCAAGCTGGCGAGCAGCTGCCTCCGCTTTCACCGGATCACGCGAACCGATGATGATGGATTTGCCCGCCTTCGCGAGCCGACGCGCGATCGCGGCGCCGAGCTGCCCGGTTCCGCCGATCACGGCGATATTTCGAGTGTCCGTCGTCATGGCCACATTCTAGCCGGACGAACCAAGGCCATGGCGATATCCGCGACATTCGTGTCCGTGCGACCGGTAACCCACGAATCACCGACAGCAGCGAGTGCCGAATGCGAATCGCAACGCGCCAAAATATCAGCCGCGCTAACGCCCCGAGCCCTCAATCGCTCGACGGTCGCTCCATCGGCGAATGCGCCGGCAGCGGGCGTGGGTCCGTCGATCCCATCGGTGCCGCCCACGAGGACGGTTACACCCTCAAGTCCCTCGAGCTTGGCGCCAATCGCCAAAGCGAGATGTTGTGCTCGCCCGCCCCAGCCATCCCCTTGCACGGTGATCACCGGCTCACCGCCGGCTAGCACCAATCGTGGACGATCGCCGAATTGCGCCGCCGCGCGGCACCGGTGAATCTCCGCCGTGATGCGCGCCGCTTCCGATTCAACGGAGCCATACAGCGTGCGACCTAAGTCAATGATTCCGATGCCCGCGGCGGCCGCGTACGCTCGCACTGCTCGTAGCGCGTCGTCCAAAGTGGCGATGACGAGGTAGTTGGCTAGCGATGCTGCCGACGACACCGTCGGACCCGAGCCAATGACCGCCGGGTCATCGCCCTGCACATCTGAAATGGCTAGCGTGATACACCGTGCCGGCGCCAAGCGTCGCTCGAGCCCACCCCCTTTGATCTGCGACAGCTGACGCCGTAACTGATTCAACTGCGCGATCGAGGCGCCCGTGCGCATCGCCTGCAGGGTCGCCTGACGCTTCTGCTCGAGTGTGACGCCCGCGATTGGAACGACACACAGGGCCGACGCACCGCCGGTCAGCAAAACGATATAGACATCATCGGCATTCACTTCACCGATGAAATCCCATAAACGAAGACCGGCGGCGAAACTGGCTGCATTTGGAACCGGGTGATCCCCGGGCGCGTCGATCAATCCGGCAACGGATGCGGGCGCATCTGGCGGCGCGATCACGATGCCATCATCGACCGGGTATCGCGCGACGAAAGCGCGGGCGAAGGCACCGGCCGCCTTGCCGATCGCAATCAATCGACGGCGTCCGAGCCTGGTGGGCTCGGGTATCGACCGTAGGCGATGCGCCAACGCCACTCGCGGATGCACCGACTCGACGGCCGCCGAAAACGCCGCCGCGAGCCACGCGCGATCATCCTCTATCGCGTCGATCGGCAACGCATCCACAGCGCATCCCAGTGCGATAGATCCAATGGCGTCCCGCGTAAGTTCTGTACTTCGAGACGATGATCGCGTCGCCACGACGTCGGCGAGGCTTGCAGATGCGCCCCGACGCGTTGCAGCAACACCCACTCATCCTCGCCCACGCGGACAACAGCCTTGAATCGCTCGATCGCCCGATTGGCTTCGGTATCCGCCAATAGCGCCGCCATTAATCGTGCTTCGGAAAACTCATACGAACGATCGAATATCCACCGTGCCCCTTGGCGTTGCAACACCTCGATCAAACGCCGCTCGGCGCCCGGACCGATCGCGATGACGTCACCCAGATGTCGATGTGGATGCTCCTCATGACGGTGGCGCTCAGCGTCATGCAAGGGCGATCGCGGAACCAGCGAGCGCGGTGACTCGCCCGCCCCCGCAAACGACAACCACGCGCAAACAGACTCGCCGTGATGCCAACTGCCGCTGCCGCGCTTCGCGGGAAACAGCGTCGCGGCGAACTGAGCGAAAGCCGCGTGATCCTCGGGCGACGCCAGATCGCTTTTACTGAGCAAGAGCACATCGGCAATTTCAGCTACCGCCCGCGCGATCTCATCGTCGTCCACTTTGCCAAGATCCTCGGCCGTCATCAGACCGATGATCAATTCAAGCGAGATACGGCCGGCGGCCTGGTGCGCCAACAGTTCATCGATGATCCCCGCCGGATGCCCAAGGCCCGAGGGTTCGACCAGGATACGATCGGGTCGGGTGGTGGTGACGAGTTCGTTCAGATTGCGACGGAAATCCGCCTCACCGGCACAGCAAAGACAACCACCCGGCACGAGCCGAACATCGAACGGGCCAGTTGCAGCCGATGCCACCGTCAACGCATCGATACCCGCATCGGTGAATTCATTGAGCAAAACCACCCAGTTCTCTGCGATGGACTTCGTCGCAACGAGCTGCGTTAACGCGGTCGTCTTGCCGGAGCCCAACGGACCGGCGACAACCCAAACCGGAATCGGGGCGCCGCTCACGCGCCATCAAAGCTCTTGATCGAGCCGTACAGATCGGGTCGTCGATCGCGGAAGACTCCCCAGCTCGCGCGCTGCACGGCGAGCTCAGCCAGATCGAAAGTGGCCGTCAACACGGCATCGCCGTCATCACCGGCCTCCGCGACGAGTGCCCCGCTCGCATCGGCAATGAACGATGAGCCGTAGAAGCGAATGAACACCTCATCGGGCCGTTGGACCGACCGCTCTACACCCCAACGATTGGCTGCGAGCAAGGGCATGACATTCGCTGCGGCGTGGCCTTGTTGGGTGCGCTGCCAGTGACGACGCGAATCGACAGGCGGTGCCGGCGGTGGCTCACTGCCGATGGCGGTGGGATAGAGCAGCAATTCCGCACCTTGGAGCGCCATGGCACGCGCGCATTCGGGAAACCATTGGTCCCAACAAATACCCACGCCGATCCGACCAAAGCCCGTCGACCACACTCGAAAGCCCGTATCACCCGGACTGAAATACTGCTTCTCCTGATAGCCAGGCCCGTTTGGGATATGTGACTTTCGGTAGGTACCTAGTACACGCCCATCAGCATCAAGCATCGCGACGGTATTGAAGAAAGCCTGACCGGCTCGCTCAAAGAAACTGATGGGCAGAACCACACCGAGCTCGCGCGCGATGGGCGCAAAATGCCGCAGTGCCGGATTTTCATCGACCGTCGTCGCCAGCGCAAAGTGCCGCACATCCTGGTCGATGCAGAAATACGGCGTCTCGAACAACTCCTGTAACAGGATGACGTTCGCGCCCTCAGCTGCGGCCCGACGCACCATGGCTTCAGCTCGTTCAATGTTGGTCGCGCGGTCGGTCGAACAAGCGAACTGCGTGCTTGCCACCGTTACTCGGCGCGACGCGCTCATGGTCGCGACTCCGCCGTCAGCATGCTCGTGATACGAATGGCGATATCGAGCGCTCGCAGACCATCTTCACCGGAGACGAGCGGCGCTTTGTCCTCGCGGATGCAATCGAGGAAGGCGTGAATTTCAGCGCGCAACGCATCGCCTTGGTCGTAACTACTCTCCTCAATCGTGACCGGCAACTCGCCGGGCGCTGGCGCGGCTGCGCGCTTGCCGATGACAGTCAAGATGCGTTGCTGCAAGTCGATTGAAAGATAGGCGTCATCGCGAAACACGCGCATCTTGCGTTCGGTCTTGAGGCTCACACGACTCGCAGTGACGTTGGCCACACAACCACCCTCGAACCGCAGCCGGGCGTTGGCGATATCGACCGCACCGGAAAACACGGGAGTGCCGACCGCTTCGATTGACTCTACCGGCCGCGCGACAATGCTCTGGACGATATCGATATCGTGGATCATCAAATCGAGCACCACGTTCACATCAGTGCCGCGCTCCTTGAATGGCGCGAGTCGTTGGCACTCAATGAAACGGGCACCGCGCAATCGCGCCTCGGCAGCGACGATCGCCGGATTGAAACGCTCGAGATGCCCCACTTGCAAGATACGACCGGCAGCAGCGGCGATGTTGATCAGCGACCGTGCCTGCTCGACCGTCTCGGTAATCGGTTTCTCCACCAGAACGTGGGCACCCGCCTCAAGAAAATCACGCGCGATGCCGTAGTGCGCCGGGGTCGTCGTCACCACACTGACGGCGTCCACTTGGCCGAGCAACTCCCGATGATCGGCAAAACCGCGCGTACCCATCTCGGCAGCGACCGCCTCACGCACCTCGGGACGCGGATCTACCACCCCGACCAAAGTGCAACCCGGCGCCGCCGCGTACTTCTGTGCATGAAACCGGCCGAGATAGCCCGTACCGATCACCGCTGCCCGTATGTCGCTCATCGCTTATTGCTCATCGCTTATTATGTGCCGATGTCGAAACGAAAAAAGCCCCAAGCTCTCACGATCGCGCTGCACGAAATGCGGTGGCTCGCCTTCGCGGCCGCGACGGGGGCGTTCCTGCTGCCGATGCTGCTCTGGATCAGCGGACGCATCCTGCTCGGCAGCTACGAGAACGGCGGACTGATCGACTTGTGGCTCGATTTCGCGCGCGAGCTCGGCCAAGGCGGCACATCCGCCTGGATTCTGCTGATCGCGCCCTACGCTTTTTTGCAGGTCGGACGCCTCGTCTGGTTGCTGCATCAACGATTGCGCTGACACTCGAGGCGCCCAGTGCGCTCAATAGGCCAAGCTGCGATCACGCGCCGCACGAAACTCGCTGTCGGGATACCAGTTGGGGAAACGCCGCTCGTTGGCAAGGCGCCAGCCAATGCGCTGCATCAGCTCGATGTCCTGTAGCCCACCGCGCAAGTCGATTCCCGCTCGAAATTCATCCGAGGGCTTGTGGTAGTCGCTCTTGGTGAACTCGGCAAGCTGCGTGCGCCCCCACTGCTCACCCTTTTCGCGATCGTCGACCCCAAGCTTGATATACAGCGCCGGAACGCCACCCTTAGCGAAGTTGAAGTGGTCCGAACGAAAGAAAAAACCGTTCTCCGGGGTCGGCTCGGGCTTCACGATACGATCTTGACGCTGCGCTTCGCTCGCGAGGTATTCCTCGAGTTCCGAGGCGCCGTGACCGACGACGGTGACGTCCTTGGTCGGCCCGCCCCAACTGATGGCGTCCATATTCAGTGCGGCCACGGTCTTCGCCAACGGGAAGATCGGATTGGCGACGTAGTATGCCGATCCCAACAAACCACTCTCCTCGAGAGTGACGGCGAGAAACACCACCGATCGCTCGGGACGCGGCATCGAATCCGCGTAAGCCTTGGCGATCGTCAGCAAGCCGGCTGTGCCCGAGGCATTGTCGAGCGCGCCATTGAAGATGTTGTCACCGGACCGCGCAAGTGTCTTGCCGAGGTGATCCCAATGCGCCATGTAGACGATCAGTTCATCCGGATGTTTTCGACCCGGCAACATCGCCACCACGTTCGATGACGATGCGCGACGAATGAGGTTGCGTACGGACCCGCTTGCCGTCTGTCCAAGCTCAATCGGCTTGAATCCGCGCTGACTCGATTTGATCAGCAGAGCCTCGTAGCTGTGGCCACTTGCCCGCAGCAAGGCATCACCCTCGACCTTGGTGACCCAACCCTCGATGGCCGGGCGACCGGCGTTACCATCTTTGGCCACCATGTCGAGCTGCGGACCGGTCCAGCTGTTTTGCACCGTATCCCAAGGATACGCAGCCGGTTTGTCATCATGGATGATGATGGCGGCGGCGGCGCCCTGCCGCGCGGCCTCCTCGAATTTGTAGGTCCATCGACCGTAGTAGGTCATCGCTCGACCGCGGAACAAACTCGCATCGTTGGTCGCAAAACCGGGATCGTTGATGAGGATCACGGCGGTCTTACCCTTCATGTCGACACCGGCGTAATCGTTCCAGCCGAACTCGGGCGCAACGACGCCATGCCCGACGAACACGAGCGGACTGTCGGCGAGACTGGCCTCAGGAACGAGGCGCTTAGTCCAAATCACCATATCGCGTGAATACGTGAGCTCACGCGAGCCCAATCGCAAGCTCGCATCGGAGCCCGCGGTTATCTCGACGATCGGCACCTCTTGCACCCAAGAGGAACCGTTACCCGGTTTCAAACCGAGCTTTCGAAACTCATCGATCAAATATTCCACGGTCTTACGTTCGCCCGCGGTGCCCGGTTTGCGACCTTCAAACTCGTCACTCGAGAGCATTGCGATATGCCGCTCGTAAGCCGCCGCCGAAACTGGTGCGATCGTCGCGATCGGTGACGGTGCGGGCGTGGTGCAGCTGACAAGCAAAGTGACGAGCGCTGCGGCGACCGGAAATGCGATGAACTTGATGTGGGACAACGACTTCACTCCATAACCCAACGAATTCAGGCTTTCGGCTCTGGCCAAACCCACCAGCCGACGAGCAACAACAGCAATGCGAGGACACCCTGCGCGAGACGCCGCCAACGACGGGCTTGCAACTCACCGACAAAGGCGGCCGCCGAGACCACCGCCAAGCCCGCAGAGACGGCCAAAGTCTGTATCAACGGCGGAAACTCCTCCCCGATTCGCTCGGCGAACTCCGGCAGGAATAAAAACACGACCAGCGTCAAAACCAGCGCAACCGTAATGGAAACGGTCGATCCGAGCACGATCCCGAGCAGCATGGCGAGCGGTTGCATGGATTTTCTTCCTTGACGGGGTTCTGTGCACTTGAAGGTGCGGCGCAGGCACTCTAGTCTGCGAAACGAGTTTAACTGATGCCAAGGCCGCACATGACCCCCTCCAGTCGCCGTCCGACCGCCCTGCTCGCCTTTACCGTGGTGCTGACCGCACTGCTGACGGTCGGCAGTTCCTCACGTCTGACGGCCAACACTTCGCTGTTGCCCCCCGGCGCGCTCGCCCCGACGGCTCGCGAGCGTATGATCGCGCGTCAAGTGGGCTCGCTGCTCGAGGAGGCGCACTACAGCAAATTGAAGATCGACGACAACCTCTCACCGCGGGTGATGGACAAGTTCATTGAGGGGCTCGACGGCCAGCGCAGCTATTTTCTGGCGAGCGACATCGTCGAGTTCGAAACGCATCGCCTGCGCTTCGACGACATGATCCGCACTGGCGATATCGAACCCTCGTACTTGATTTTCGCGCGCTACCAGCAGCGCAACCGGGAGCGCGTTGAACACGCTCTGGCACTGCTAGACCGCGAACCGGACTTCACCCTGAACGAGCGCTTCGAGTTCGATCGCGAATCGGCACCATGGGCAAAAGACTCCGCCGAACTCGATGAACTGTGGCGCAAGCGGGTAAAAAACGACGCCATCTCGCTGCTGCTCACCAACAAGACCTGGGCCGAAGCGCGCGACGTGCTGCGTACCCGCTATGAGCGCGTCCTGAAGCGTGCCGACCAGGTCAAGCCCGAGGAAGTGTTCGAGCTTTTCCTGAATGCCTACGCGCGCACTTTCGATCCACACTCGAGCTACTTCTCGCCGCGCAACTCCGAGGAATACAAGATCCAGATGAGCCTCAATTACGAGGGCATCGGTGCTTCGCTGCAGTTGGTCGACGAATACGTCACCATCATGAATTTGATCGAAGGGGGTCCGGCCGCTGCCGCCGGCACGCTCAAGATCAACGATCGAATCACCGCAGTCGGTCAAGGTCGCGACGGATCAATGACTGACGTCGTCGGCTGGCGAATCGACGATGTGGTTCAGTTGATCCGCGGCAAGGGCGGTACACCCGTGCGCTTGCAGATACTGCCCGCAGGTGCTGCGCCTGGCTCGCCGGAGAAGACCGTCGAGTTCATGCGTGGCAAAGTCACACTCGAAGCACAGGCCGCCAAAAAAGAACTCAAAACGTTCCGCCGTGGTGAGCGCGAGTACAAAGTCGGCGTAATCAACGTGCCGGGCTTTTATTCCGATTACGATGCGCAGCGCGCCGGTGAGAAGGACTATCGCAGCACGACGCGCGACGTTCGCAAACTCATCGACGAGCTCAAGACCGCGGGCGTCGATAGCATCGTGATGGACCTGCGTGGTAACGGCGGTGGCTTCCTGCCCGAGGCGCAATCGCTCACGGGCCTGTTTATCGATCGCGGCCCCGTGGTGCAAGTCCAGTTTTCAGGCGGCGACAAAGAAGTGCTCGATGACGAGCAGTCGGGTGTCGCTTACGACGGTCCACTCGTGGTGCTGATCGATCGCTTCAGTGCCTCGGCTTCGGAAATCTTTGCCGGCGCGATTCAAGACTACGGGCGCGGCGTTGTGGTCGGTCAACGCAGCTTCGGCAAGGGCACCGTACAAAATCTCGTCCCGCTCTCGCGTTGGAGCGCGCGACCTGTCAACGGACAGCTGACGGTCACGATCGGCAAGTTCTACCGAGTCACCGGCGAGAGCACGCAACATCGCGGCGTGGAGCCCGACGTAACGCTCGCCTCACCCATCAGCCTCTCAGATATTGGCGAAAGCTCGCTCGATGATGCCCTCCCTTGGGATCGAATCCAGGCAGCCGGTTTCGGTCAACCCGGATCACTTTCGCCCTCGATCGCCAAACTCGTCGCCGAAGAGAACGCACGCCAGCGACGGGATCCGGATTATCGGTGGTGGCTTGCCGACATCGCCTCCGTCGAAAAACTGCGCGGTCAAAAAAGTCTTTCGTTGAATCTCGAGACTCGCAAGGCCGAGCGAGCCGCGCTCGAGACAGAGCGTTTGGCGCGCGAAAACGAGCGTCGAGCGGCCCGCCAAGAGCCCGCGCTCAAGGCGATCAGCGAACTCGACGGTGCCGAACTACCCGATGTGATTCTCGATCAGGCCGTTCAGGTCGCTGGCGACATGGTGCAATTTGGCTCGGCGCTCGCCGCACGTAGGCAGTGACCGCGATCGAGGCAATACTCCAACCATTTATTCAACATGACGTTGCGCGCCCAGCGTTGATCGAGATCCTGCCCCGCCCGCTGGCGCCAATCACGCAACAGCGGATGATGATGCGTTGCGGCCCACGAGTGCGCCTCGACGAGACAGGCATCGTGATAGATGCGTAAGTGCATGTCAGGCGCGGTACACGCCGTCTCGTCACCTTCAGAGCCAAACAGGTAAGTCAACTCGAGCAGCGTCGTGTAGGGCGACACCTCGCCCACGCGCAGGCGCAGATCGCAATCGGACTCGATCGCCGAGATGCACTCGCCGCGCAGATTTCGCAACGCACCGGCAAGCTCCGTCAATCGCAGATAGTTACTCTCGTAGAGCGACATCAACGCCACGAAGCTGCGCGGACGACCGCGCCAACTTGCCGGTAGCGCACTCTCGCCCGAAAGAACGATCGAGTCGATGAATCGCAAAGAGGTGGGTCTCGTGCTCACGACAAAACTATAGCGCGTAACACGCGGCGCGTAACTAGGCTCGAGTGCGTCGCTCGATACCCGTCGCATCGAGAATGCGAGCCGATATTTCTTCGATCGAGCACTCGGTGGTGTCGATGAACGGGATGCCATGGCGCTGAAATATACCGTCGGCCGCACGCGTCTCGAATTGCACTTGTTGCGGCGACGAATAGCGACTGTTTGGTCGCCGTTCCTGTCGAATTTGCTGCAAGCGTGACGGTGCGATCCGCAAGCCGAACAACTTGTCACGGTGGGCCTGCAAGCCAAGCGGCAAACGGTTCGACTCGAGATCATCGTCCGTCAGCGGGTAGTTAGCCGCGAAGATGCCATATTGCATGGCCAGATACAGACAGGTTGGAGTCTTGCCCGAGCGCGACACACCGACCAGGATCACATCGGCACGAGAGTAATCGCGTTGCGAGCCATCATCGTTGGCCAACGCATAGTTGGTGGCATCGATGCGGGCCGCGTAGTGCACGGCATCGGCGATGCCATGTGCGCGCCCGGAACGATGGGTCGAGCGCGTGCCGAGCTCCTGTTCCATCGGCCCCACGAAGGCTTCGAAAAAATCCAGAAACAAGGCCTTGCTGCCACGCAGTACTTCGCGCAGGTCGTCCTGTACCAAGGTACTGAAAACAATAGGTCTCTGACCACTCTCGGCACCGGCTAAATCGATCCGCCGCACCGCCTCCTCTGCCTTGTCAAGGGTCGACACAAATGGCAAAGTCACGGCCCGAATTTCCAGGCCATCGAACTGGGTCAACAAACTGTGCCCCATGGTCTCAGCAGTGACCCCTGTTTGATCCGAGACGAAAAAGACGATCCTGCCCGCCACTCGTTGCTCTCCCTGATTCCCACAGCCGCGTCCCGAAGTGTTCCATCGACATCGGCAGCCGACAAGGTGAATTTCCATGACTGACGTTGTCATCCCGTTTGAACGCCTCGGCATGCACGATGTGGAGACGGTCGGTGGCAAGAACGCCTCCATCGGTGAAATGATCGGCGCACTCTCTCGCCTTGGCGTGAAAGTGCCTGGTGGCTTCGCGACCACGGCGGCGGCTTACCGAGCCATGCTGGCCCACGAGGGCCTCGATCAGCGCATCAGACAAACCCTCGTCGACCTCGATGTCGATGACGTCGTCAAGCTCGCCGCAGTCGGCGCGCAAATCCGAAGTTGGATTCTGGCCGCGCCGCTACCGGCCGCTCTCGAGCACGCCGTTCGAGAGGGGTATCGTCGGCTTGGGACCAACGCCGCCGTAGCGGTGCGCTCCTCGGCGACCGCAGAAGATTTGCCAGAAGCCTCGTTCGCCGGCCAACAAGAAACCTTCCTCAACATTCAAGGTGAAGAAGCGGTTCTTGAGGCAATGCGACACGTATTCGCCTCGCTTTTCAACGATCGTGCGATCGCCTATCGCGTTCATCAAGGCTTCGACCATTCGCAAGTGGCGTTGTCGGCGGGCATACAGCAAATGGTGCGCTCGGACCTCGGCGCGAGTGGTGTCATGTTCACACTCGATACCGATTCGGGCTTTCGCGATGTGGTGTTCGTGACCGCCTCCTATGGACTCGGTGAAACGGTTGTCCAAGGCGCGGTGAACCCGGATGAGTTCTATCTCTACAAACCCGCGCTTCGCGCCGGACGACGCGCGGTGCTGCGTCGTAATCTCGGTGCGAAGGCCATCAAGATGGTCTACGGTGAGCCGAGCTCGAAAGAACGGGTGTGTACCGTCGATGTGCCCACAGTCGATCGGCAGCGCTTTTGTCTTGATGAGCAGGATCTCGTCAGCCTTGCCAAGCAGGCGCTCATCATCGAAGAACACTACGGCAGGCCGATGGATATCGAGTGGGGCAAAGACGGTAGCACGGGCGAAATCTTCATCCTGCAAGCACGCCCGGAGACCGTGCAGAGCCGAACGGGTCGTACGATCCAACGCTATACACTGAGCAAACGCTCAAAGATTCTCGCCGAAGGTCGCAGCATCGGCCAGCGGATCGGCGCTGGGCCTGCGCGGGTCATCAGCGATGTCTCACAGATGGCCCGCGTGCAGCCGGGAGATGTGCTGATTGCGGATATGACCGATCCGGATTGGGAACCG
>SXGQ01715038.1_pt1 | contig 20119 bp, 23 predicted proteins | sample 3178371 | NCBI WGS metagenome assembly SXGQ01 (sample SAMN11356859, study PRJNA531348) | freshwater metagenome | isolation source: freshwater sample F1-20 | place: China: Fuxian Lake, Yuxi | collected 2017-12-25 | reverse complement strand
CGCGCCTCCTCCACCAACCACGACCTGATAAGCGCGTGCCTCAACCGTGACAACGTACTCTGTTGTGTAGCCGCCAGCACCGCCGCCGCCCGAAACCGCACCGTTGCCACATCCGCCACCACCACCGATCACAAGCATTGTCACGACGCCTCCGGTTGCAAACGTGACAGACCCGGTCGCTGTAAACGTATACAAATCCAGACCATGCGCCGTGCCAACCGTAGGCGAACCTGTTGTTGATGAGACGGTAACAAGCCCCTGCGATGATGTACCGGTTTGTACCGCGCCACGCAGCGTCCGTGCCTTGTATCCCGCAACGTTCGCGTGATTGACCGTCGTCACGCCCATTACGTGATCTCCGTCCCGAACGCCACCGCATTGACCGTCGCCGCGGACGCTCTGAATAACAAATATGTTGTTGCCGCTAACGTTGCGCCAATAGTTAAAAACACTGTATCGTTTGCTGCAATGGTCGCACCAAAAACTAGCATATCCGCAGTTATATAACTTGTTGTCGTACTATATCCTAGCCGGTATGTAGCGGAAGTCGCTGCTTGATTGCAAATAACAATCGTAGAAACAACCGCGCTTGTTGATGCCGGAACCGCGCCATATAGTGTTTGTGCAGTCCCGATAGTTCCATTAGCGGTAACACTTCCAAGACGCTTATACACCTCAGCCATTAGTCTATCTCCAGTCTATCCACCCATTGTTAAGAACGCGCGTGCGTAACCATTAGAACCAACGGGTTGTTCGGTTCCTGATACTCCGTTAAGGTAATACAAAGTGCCATCTGTCTTTGCGTATAAACGCGTTGTTCCCGCGGATGGATTGGCCGGCGTGGCACCTTGCGTAAAGTCGGCATATGTCGCAACAATCAATCCCGTTATAGTCGCGCCTCCGGTAAACGTTGCGAGACCGGTAACCCCTAGTGTTAAAGCAACCGTCACCCCATCCTCAAACGCAGTAACAACGCCAGCCTGACCTTTAAGGTATGCGGTATTAGCAACTACTGTTTGATTCCAGATACTCGCAGAGATGATATCTCCGGTTATTTGATTTGTAGGCGTTACCCAAGCCATTACTTTGTCCTAGTATGCCAGTCTTGTTCCGGTTCCGAGTGCTGATGTTCCTAATGTCCACCATACTCGAATGCTCTGACGACTATAGGGAATAACCGGAGACAACTGATAAGTCACCATATGATACATACCGCCTGCTTCGATCTGATGATCTATGCGTTCGATATAGTAATCTCCGCTTGTGCCAATCTTAGTATTCGCCTCACTCCACGTAATACGATCCGATAGGTCGCGTATATTCGCTTGTAGTATTAATGCACTTGAACTATTTGCAATAAAACTAAACGACAACCTATCTTTAGGATCCTTGCGCTGACTTAACAACCATTCTGCCCAATCATCTGCGTCGGTTCCTCCGAGAAACGATGCGGTCAAGTTTAATCGTCTTGGACCATAAGCGGCTTGCGACGGACTATCCGTCTTAGTTACGGTTGCGCTACCAAGATACGTTACCTTAACTTCATTAGCCATATCACTGATAGGTCGTTCCGCGTGTAATGAAGTAACCGCTGCGATATCGGTAAAGGTATATGCTGAAGTTGTATATGGAACAGCGAAGCGGGTAGCCTGATCTTGTGCTACAACGTTTCCTGATCCATCCATATAAACCAACCCACCTTCATTGTCATTAACGATTGTTTGAAGTTGCGATAGAACGGAACTATCTGAGAACGATGGGGTAAACGTAAGCAATCCTGTACTAACGGACCGCGCAGCGGCAGGCCACGACCCGCTGTTTAGCGCGACTGCTACGTGAGTACTGATCGTCCCGGCGGAGTAGGCTGGCGCGGAACTGGCTAGGTCCAGCCACGTGAATCCGTCAGTCGCTTGGATAGTCGTGCGGTTAACGCCACCTGCTTCCGGGGTCGGAGTTATCGTCTGGATATATCCGTAAAACAACCCGCCGTCGGTCCGCATCGTAGCCAGTTCATCGAAGGTATACGTAGCCACTTCCGCGAAGGTCATACGCGATAGGATGCCCGGCAGAGCAATGACCCGTATCGCGCGCATAAGCGTGACGTTAGGGTATAGCGGACTAAGCGTGTACCCCGGACTGAACCGCCCGTCATTATTCACGAACGTAAACGTAGCGGTACCCGGCTGTACTTGACTTAGTACGTCGTCGCGACCGCGCGATATGGAGATGCTTTGAACGTATGCGGTTACGTCTGTCCACGCGGTCGGAAACGCACCCGCCTCCGTCGCTAGTTCAACAATGTAGGTTGCAGTCGCCACCTACGTCAGCCCTAAAGTCGCGCCTTGTAGGTTCAGACGCTTTAGGTGCTTCCACGTAGTCCGCGCTATCGTCTGCCCATCTAGGTTAATGACTACCGGGCGGTTATCGTCGGTGCTGCCTCCAAGCATCCGGCGGGTATCAGCGTTGTTGTAAACGTTCGACCCGCCCGGCACTTCCAATACTTCCGGTCCGCGTTCTCCGACTAGCCACGAGCCACCTGCCATCGACCGCGCACCCTCCGCCGCACCACCGCGACCGCGACCCTGCTCAATAGTCGTATTCGCGATAGTGCCGTAGGTCGTTCCTAGCGTCCCAAGCAAGGTTTGTACAGCGTTATTAATCCCGCTACTAACGTTATTTGCGGCAGCACTGCTACCACCTCCGCCTCCGACCGTTGCGACCGCTGATGCCGCCGCTACTGCCGCCGCTTGTAGTGCGGCTATACGTCCCTGTACTCCTGCGATGTATTCATCAATCTTGCTTTTGGCTTCAGTTGTAAGTGGTCCTACTTTATCGAAGAACTCTGTTTTGAGTTTAGCGATACGTGCGCCAGAAGTCTTTACAATATTCTCAATCTCTTTTGTTGCATCTTCACCGATTAACCGTTGCTTCTCAGTTAAAGCATTATTGATATTGTCTATACGCGTAGTACGGTCAGTCTCTATGCGCGTGATTTGCCGTTGCAACGCTTCGTTCTCTAGTAGGTCTGTAAAGTCTTGTGCTGCTTGTTGTTGACCTGCTCTATATGCGCGGTCCTCATCATCTGCCGCACGACGGTCGGCAAGTGCTTGTTTATCTTTTGCTTGCTTATCTGCTAATGCCGCCCGTTCAGCAGTCTGTTTATTCGATATATACTCACGGTCCTGCTGTATCTTAATCGCAATCTCCGCATCATCTAAGGCGCGACTACGCTGCTTGTCCTTAGTTTGTAGTGCTGCTCGTGCGACGATATCTTGCAAGTCTGCGCTAGCCTTAGCCTTAACTTTGTCCTGTTCGTCCCTGCTTGTAACTCCAACAAGGTCCCGTGAAAGTTGTGCTTGTCGTGCGGTTATATCTGCCTCCGTCTTGTACTTCGCGTCAGCATCTTCGCGGTCCCGCTTCCGCTTTAGGGTTGCCGTGTCCGTCGCTAGTTTTGCGTTTAGCGTTGCACGATCCTGCGCGGTACGCGCCTCCGACGTAGCAAGTTCGTCACTTAGTTTCTGCTCAATGTCGGCATCTTCCTTCGCGCGTTTCCGAGTATCGCTATCAGCCGTTTGACCGGCAGCAAACTGCTGACGACGACCGCGTATCTCACGTGAAAGGTCTAGGTTTTGCTGTGCGGTATTGATCTGTTCCGTCGCGCGTTGCGTGGTCTCCGCGATAGCCGCAGAAGCATCTGCTATTGCAGCGTTCAGCCGTTCTCCGGTCCGCGCACCGACCTGCTCTAAGGCGGAGGCTACGTCACTTTCAACCTGCGATACCCCATCAGTTAAAGATTGCAGTGCCTTATAGCGTTGTTCTGATTCTGCCTGACTAATCTCCGACATTTTGTCGGCATGGTCACTGTTAATGTCTTGTAACTTCCGGGTATGACTAACTTCCATATCTTCAAGTTTGCGCTGAAACGCTATGTTTTCATCAGTAATCTTCTGTAGTACTGTTTTCTTTTGATCTTGTTTTGCTTTATTAAACTCTATCTGCAAGTCTGCAAGTTTTTGTTCATGATTTTGTGTAGCATCTTCGACTTGTCGTTTGTACGCGGTCGCTGCCTTGTCCTCATTAGCGCGGAACTTCGCTATCTCCGCTTCCTGCCGGGTCAATACGACGGGCATAACCGCACCGATTGCATCGGCAAGTTGCATCCCTGCCTCCGTCGCTACGGCAGTCGTTTCTTCGATACCCGTTGCGAGACCGGCGGTTATGTCAGCACCGATATCGAAGAACTCTTGAGACGGCGACGACGTCCGCAATACCCTGCGTGCCCCATCGATAACTGACCCGGCTAGATTGGTAACAGCATCAACCGCCATCTGACCTAGGTTTGATATACCGTTCACAATACCGTCAACGATAGCCTTGCCTAGTTCCAAGGCACGTGCGCTGAACTCCGGTACGGTACTTGTGAAGAACGTAACAAATCCCTCAATAATCTCTTGTGTTTTGTTTATCGCTACGGTTACCCCGTCCGCTATCATCTTGAATGCTGTGTCTACAATATTCCGGAATGTCTCTGATTCACGGTACGCTAACTCTAATATTGCAATGAACGCCGTCATACCTAATATAACTAACCCAATAGGGTTCATATTAAGTACAAAGTTTAATGCCGTCATAACTCCGGTAAAGGCAATAGCGGCCGCTTGTCCAATTAATGTTGCGCTTGCCCACGCTAACTTTGCCGCAGTACTAATACCAAGCACAACGTTATAACCTTCGACAGCGATTGCCGATAGAATAACCGCAGCCTTCCAAGTAATGAATGCTACAACTAGTCCTTCAACTACCTTGCGCATTAGTTCTCCTTGCGGAGTAGCAGATATGAACGTATCAGTAAGTTCCTTCAATGCGGCTGCGGACTGCTTAACATATACCCCAACATCTGTCATAGTCTGACCGAATGTCTTTGTTGGTCCGGTTGCGCTATTCACATTACCAACAAGTGTGCCAATAATAAACGTAGCAACTTCTGATAACGCAGTCCATAGAATGTTTGCAGTTACTTTAAGGTCGCTGATAAGGTTCATAAACCCATGGAATGCGTCTTGTGCCGATGAACCAAAGACTTCACCAATGCGTAGTTCTAACGCAGTAATCATTGCAGTGAATACATCAACACCATCGGTGTTCGCAATATTCTTCACGGTTACAATAAACGTATTAATCTCTTGACCAATACCGCCGAAGATGTTGCCTAGCGTATTTGACCATTCGTCAAACACTTCACGGTTGTCGTTTATTAACGCACTAACTATCTCTAAACCGTTCTTGAGTTGATCAAATAGCGGAGTTGCTACCTGAACCTTTAGGCTATCAATAGTGTCACTAAACGTAGACCACCGACCGGTTAACGTTGTCGCCATATTGGCAACCAAACTTCCGTCAACACCGAGTTCCGCTAACGCTATGCGAACCGCTTCGACTGCCGGAACACCTTGTTCAGATAGTTCTCTGAGGCGTTGACGTGGCAGGTTGAACCGGTCTACGATTGACCCGAAGTCACCGCTGACCGCTTCGCGGAGTGCCATAGCGGCACCGACTAGTCCCTGTTCTGGGTTAAGCGCACCTAGGACCTCCGCCTGCCTTGTTAGGTCCATTAGGCTAACCCCAGCCATTTTGGATGCCGGGATTAGCGAAGCGGTCGCGCTAGCAAGTTCCTTGAAACTAAACGGCGTAGCATCCGCTTCCTTGCGGATGTCTGCCATTACCCGGGTCGCTTCCTCACCGGACCCGGTAAACGCAATAAGTTGCGCCTTTACCTGCTCCATCTCGGAGACAATACCTAGACCAATCGCATCTCCAGCCGCTTTTGCAATGTTTCCTAGTTCACGTATGCCATTAGCAGCCTCACCAAAGACGGCTAGCGTTTTGCCAATACCGGCAATAGCACCAGAGATACCACCAATAGCATTAATCGGACTAGCAACTAATCCAGTAATACTAGATACAGAGTTGCCAAATGTCTTGAATACTCCGCTAAATGCATCTTCAGCGGCTATCTTTATGCCTAGAGTTGTCTCAGCCATTGTCATTCACCTTGGCTGCGGTTGATAACAACTCCATTGCAATAAGCACGTCCCGCGCTGGGGCATCCTTCAACGATTGAAGTGTGTATGCCGGGAACGTTTTGCAGATGACTGCGCGGTTATATATCGCAATAAGTTCCGGGTCGACTTGACTATTCATTCCGCCAACCCACTTAACGAACTCCGTCAGGTTGTTTTTTTTACCTTAACGACACTCGCAACCCCAGCACACAAATCAGCAAACTCAGACGGTGTAAGTTTACGCAGTCCATTACGATCAACGCCGTTTGGCAAGTCGCCTCCGCTTAACGTTGCGGTTATCGCATCTATCATTACTGACGCAGATGATTGCTGAATATCTTCCAGCAGTCCCATTGTTAACGCTTGCGGATTAACAATAATAGTGTACCCTTCAAGGTCTCCCTGAAGGGCAACGTTTAGACCGTCGGACCGTTTAGTACTACGTGTCATTTAATCCTCAACTAAAGGTGACAGGACCGTTAATCTTGTGAGTTGCCGTACATTTGATCATATCTCCAACGGCAATAGGCATCGCAAGTTTTGTGACAATCGTTTCCATTGACACTGTACGCGTACCGTCCGTGAACGATAGTGTCCCGGAGACATTTAACCGTCCGGTATAGACAGGCCATATGCCGGTTGTTGCAGTATTCTCATAAAGAAACGCATGACTAATCTCATCACCACCTTTAAGACCAGCCGTAAACTCACGCCACGAATCACCTATGGTTGTGGTATCGTGCGTTTCTCCGGAGACCGTAAAGTCTAGCGACATAGTATCCGCCTTAAAGTCTGCTGGAGTACCTGATGCATTATCGATATTAATGCTACTCAAGTCTTTGCCATGAACCCTTGCCATTACCGTTCTCCAATCTACGGTCTAGTACCGTGCGAACCCTACCACAAATGTAAGACTGCTTGTTGAGTTGATTGTACTAATATATCGCAGGTAACGGTTAACCGTACCGGTAACTGTATTAGTTTCCGCGGTCGTCGTTGAAGTAGTCGTAAACGTAATCAGATCAACCCACGTCGAACCGTTTGTACTATGCTGGACCTTAATGATACCGCCGGTCCCGCTAGCCGCAGTTACGTGCAGGTTCGCGCGTCCGCCATACGACGACGCAGCGGACCCATCAAACGTCGTTCCGTTCGTGCTAGTGCTGTCGGTTGCGGACGGATGTAGTAGGACACCGTTAACGCCAAACTGTCCGTTACCCTTTAACGTTCCGCTGACCTTAACTAGGTCCGCGACCGCGATTGGTGATGCCCACTTAGATAGCACCGCTTCCGACGTTAGGTAGCCGGTATCTCCGACCGCGTCCGCATCTCCAAGGTACACCGACATCAACGATTGTCCCGCCGTATTGGAGGCAAGCATAATCTCTATTTGACGTTCGATCGTGGTTGCTGACGCACCAGCATTCGTCTGCCAAAATCCGCTGAACGACCCCTCCCACGAAGTCAGTCCGGGGTCAACCGCACGCCAGTTGTCAGACGCAAACGTCGTAACATCTATTGGTTCCGCCGTCGCCGTGATGTCTACGCTAACAAGGTCCGCAGATGCATCCCGGTATCCAAGATAGACACGGCAATCAGAACCGTGAAACCGCGCCATCATCCGCCTCCGTCTGTGGTGTCGCCGGGACAAGGTCCGCGTTAGTCGCCGGGTCCGGGTCCGCGTCCGGGTCCGGGAACTGTTCCCGACCGGAGGCGGTCGCTACCGACGTAACCCATCCCTGCTCAACTAACCACGGGTTGTCTGCGACTAACGATGCCGGTACCGCTTGTCCGACTTCAAGCCTAACGTCACGACCGTCATCCAGATAGTTAATACCAGTAGATGCAACCCAACCTAGCGACTTCATAGTGGCCATACCTCAACAGCGAGTTTAGCACCAAGATACTCACTGCCACCTAGATTGATTGTACCGTAGTTTTGCCACCCCTTAACACGACATGTATGAACAGTTCCTTGAAGCGACACGTCAGCATTAATCGAAGCACGCACTGATAAGTTACCACTACGGTCTAGGTACGGATCAATAGCATTTTGCGCAACATCAAACGGAGACGCAATCTGTATTGCTAGCAATACTAGGTCGAAGTTCATTGTTTCTCCGCCGTTCGCAAGCGATAGGTCGTAGTCGCCTGTAGTCGGCTGTACGATCACGCAGGGTGCCTGTGGTACCGCCGGGAACGTGCTATACACGTTCAGGCCGGTTATCGTCGCTAGCCGTGATGCTAGCGCGTCACGCACCGCAGATACCCCGGTCACGACCACGCTGCCTCAATCGCACGACGCGCAATCGCAAACTCCGCCTTTACCGCATCGAAGTTGTCCCGGAGTGCTTCGACAAGGAACGGTTTCGCGACTATGCCGCGCGTCTTAATCTTCATTGCTAGGGCAAACAACGCGCGGTCGGTTATCGGCTTGCCGGTCTTGCGTGATATCTTTGGGGTCCGCGCTACCTTGAAACCGTGTCGTCGTGCCCACGTCCGTAACGCCTCCGGTGGCGGCATACTTCCGGGTCGCCGTCCGTCGTGAACGTTTGCCGCATACGTAACATTTGTACCAACCGTAGCAAATAAGGGAACCGGTCGCGCATCAATACGGTATGCAAGAGATGCACGCAGACGACCAGTATCAACCGGGGTTAACCGTTTCGCATCGTTTAACACAAGTATGGCGGACCGCTTTAATGCTTTGTCCATAATAGGTGCAAGCAACTCGAAGAACTGATTTGCCATAAAGACTTGTGTGCCAACTCCGGGTTGTTCGATTATGCCTTGATTCCAAAGTGGTTTAGGTCCGTACACGTGAACGGAGTATCGAACATTCGTTGGCATTACGCACCCCACGACGCAGTGGGTATCATCAAAATCTTTTTATAGTCTGCGATTAATACTAAGTAGTCCGGGTCTGCTTTGTTAATACGTACCGCTTCTGTTATATCTCCGCCACCAATAATACCTAGTGGTGACTTACTACGTTCATAGTATCTCTGCGCAAGTAGCAAGCACGCTTCCTGTATCTCAAACGGAACACTGTTCAGAGAACAATATCCAAACGTGCCTGTAATCTTCACACCACGTCTGTCACGAGGGAACGCATATCTTCCTGTACCCGCCGCTATTACGCGGGTATACGGTGGTCCGGTCTCTGGTTCTAGGTCATACTCATACGACTGCCATGAATATCCGTATACACGAACTCCACCGCTTGCTGAACTCAGCGTTTCAAGTGTAGTTACCGTTTGTATATCGTCTGAGATAAACAACGACAAAGCATCATCTGCCGTAAAGTATCGCGTTGCCGATGTCAGGAAGAACACACGATCAGTGTCTCCGTCGATAACGCGCGAAGCGGTAGTGATGACCGCCTCCAGTTGCGTGTCGTAGGTCGTCGTCGCTGACGGTATAGCCATGCGTGCCTTTAGCAAGGCAAGCGTCGTATACCCGTTCGTGATAGCCATTCCTACTCCGACGCGTTCCCGATAACCGTTACCGACCCGGAGGTATACGCACTAACGCGTGCCCGGAAGTATAGACAACCCGCGTATTCATCTGCGTTAAACAGTCCGTTTGTTGTGGTTGTACTATGATGCGTCCGGCTTGTACTTCCGATATCAAGAACGGTTGCCGTTACCCAGTTATTACCGTCAAGGGTTGCTTCGAATGTAATCGTTCCGGACCACGTTCCGGTAACTTGAATAGTTGCTTGGGTGTAGCCGGACATAAACAGCGCAGTACCGTTACCGGTCGCTGCGGCTGCGTTTTGCAGGACGACCGGTCCTGACTGTCTTGTCATTACGTTCTCCGTTCGCATAGGACGTACCGCGCGGTGCGCAGGTACCCGCCGCAGGCCGGTTAATGCTACCCGCATCTTAGATGCCGGTCAAGTAAACCAGCACCCAGACGGTTACCGCGACATCCGCCGTCACCGGAGTCCACGAGGCGGTCGTGACTTTCACTCCGACGTAGGAACCAGCCGCACCCATATCGGAGTTGCGCGGTTGTACCCCGTAGTGCGCGGTCGTATTCGTCCCGTCCAACTGTGCCTGCATACCGGTTACTGTTCCGTCGATAGTCGCATCTACCACAAGCGTTCCCGCGGTCCGGGCGGTGGAGGCGCGAATAGAGATGCCAACTACCTCAAAATCAAACGGCAACACATACCCCGGCACTGCCAATACATCGTCAGTACTAGCGGCGGCATCTCTAACTTCAATAATGTTCATAGCAACTGCCGTTTGACTATCGGCAACATCGGCTTGACCGAAGTTCAAAGCGATCAGTTGACCCTTACTAGTAATCCGCTCAATCGGTGGCATCTAAGTTCCTTTCATCAGAGTAGGTGACTGTACTAGTCACCTACCTGAACATTGTTACTTGTTACTAGGCAACGTTAATATTAAACAGAACGTCAGCACATTCGATACCACTAGCCGCGCCAGTAGGTGAATATCTTCCCATACCGACCCTGACGTAGAGTGCGATCACAAACTGATCCGTCTTAATATCTCTAAAGGTCTCAACCCTTACACGCCGCCGGAAGCCAACACGGAACCCATTACGGTTGAATGCCGCTACTTGACCCTTAACATTATTAGCACTAGTTGTAGATACCTTGCCATCAGCCTCAGTCTTTGACATTGCCATAGAACTAATCAACGGTGATTGTCCTATCCGCGCCAACTGTCCCGTCAAGACTGTTGCCGTAGGTCCAAACTTGTCTACCGTAATCACTTCGTCCAATGACGCAGCCTTGTCTGCGGTATCAGGATCGGCAATATATATCAAATCTTGTGGGTTAGTCGGATGACCCCAGTCTTGCAAATAAGTCTCCGACCGCATTCGCTTCTGTTGTTCTTTCAACAAGGACCACGTTAGTGCCCCAGCAACATTCTTACTGTTACCAGTATTATCGGTAATACCTACCTTGCGAATACCGTTAAGTGCAAGATAATGCTTAGTGGCTGCCGGTGTCGCATCATCAAGATTAATATTGCCGGTTGAAGTAGGCGTTGTATCTCCGTTAAGAACTAGACTATCCATGTAGTGAGCAGTAGCGGTAGCAAGTTGTTGACGCAGGAACGGGACAAATGGAATGAGACTATCTTCATCGAGTTCACCACTCCAATATTGCGTGAACCCTAGTTTGCTTGCAGTAATACTTACACGATTGCTACCGGTATTGACAGAAGTATTAGCACTCGCACTTGCAGAAGTCGCTTCACTAAACAGCAACATCTCCGGTAGGTCCGCCTCAACCGGAAGATATACCGTCGGGTCAGTCATCTCAAACGAAGGGATTAGCGCGAATACTCGTGACTCCGTCCGTGCTGCCATCCACAGGTCGCGGACGTATTGCGCACCGACTAACTGACTACCGTACCCGCTTTCAGCGGTATCCATTGCGGTTTTGTATGCGCTAGTTGCCCACCACATACCTTTAGCGGCTAGGTCGCGGTCCGTTCCCGCGAACGATGAGACCGGGATGCGCGGGAACAGGTTGTCGATAGCGCGTTGATCGATACGCTTTACCTCCGCCTCCGGCAGGTAACACGCCTCCGAGATAGCGTTGAATGCACCTTCCAGTTCCGGTGACGGACCGCGACCGCGACCGGCACGCTGTTCGGCTAGCGATAGGTCGTATAGAAACTCAACATCTCCGGTCGTTAGACCGTGTCGCGCAAACTTCGATCCCATCAACCGGGGTTCCGTCCCGCCGCCAAACTTCAACTTCCGCGCAAACTCCGACCCGGGGTCAGTAATCATCTCCTCAACGATTTGACGAGCAATCTGCTTCGCACGCGCCTCAAATGCCGTGTCTGACGTTACGTGTTCCGGCAACGACTTTAGCCGGGCGGAGATATCACTCAACAGTTCTTCGTTCATTAGCGTTCCTTAACCATGTGCGGAGTTCTTCCCACTCCGCTTCTGTCTTGTACTGCGGCATATCTAACGGTTTGTCGCTTGGTTTGTCTGCAACAACCTCTGGTGCAACTACTGTTGGACCGTCTGCTACCGTCGTGCTTGATAGGATTGTCTCTACAATAACTTTAGCATTTGTCCAAGAGGACATCGCTTCTGTTATATGCATAGACATAGTGTCTAACGCAACGATAACCGCAGTAAGCATCGCTGCGTTCTGAGACGATAACACACGACCCGCCTTGCGGCTGATCGTCGCTTCATCTTCCCAGAACTGCCCATCACGTTCCCGGGTAGACCACCGCCTCAAGGTGTCGACCGGCACGAAGTCAGGTGGTTCCTTGCCTAGGACCCGGTATGCCCGTTCTAGACCGTTGTACAAGCGGCGACGTGCCGTGTCGTGGGTCTCCGTCTCAACCATTACCGCGTGCATCGCGCACGCGATTGGATGCCATAGCCGGTCGGGTATATCGGTCTCCGGTAGGGGTTCCGCCTTAGACTGCGCGTCCTGATTATCGGAGTTGCTGCGTGCCCATGCGGCCGCGCGTTCCGAAGCAGTCCGGGAACCGCCACCCCATAACGCATGCGCGACTACCCCGGGTGAAGGGTATTCGGGATGACCCGGGTCCGCTGACGGCGCATCTAGGTCAACCATATGACGCGCAAACCACGCCGCCATCCGGGTAGCCTTGTCGACTGATACGGACCCGTCTGCCATCGCGCGTGCTTCGCGGACCGTTCCGGCGGTAACTCCATCACCCGCCAAGCCGTCCGCATACCATGCAAGACCGCGCCGTGCGTTAGCGCGTAGCCAGTCCGGTGCAGCAACTTTCGTAACCACTTGCGCCTCCGGTCCGCTTGCGGTTATTGATCGGAGGCGGATTGCATCGGGATTAGCCGGTACGGGCACCACACTAATCTCCAAGAGTTCCTTGCGCATGTGACGGACCGCCGTGCGTTGATCGCGTTCGACGTTTACCGCTAGTTTGTCGACGACGTCTGCCTCCGACGTACCGCGCGACTGTCGCTGCGGGTAGTCGATAACAATAGGTCGGAAACCAACGCTCACCGCGCGTAGGTCTCCGTCGTCAATAAGGGTACGCGCTAAAGTTCCGAACTCCGTTGTGTTGAACCGAAGGTTTGCTACCCAACTATCTCCGTCCCGTTCTATCGCAACACATCTGCCAACGATAGCCTGTATATCACCGTATTCGTGTGAGTTAAGTACAACGGGGTTCTTAAGATAGTTTGTAAACTCCCAGCCATCTGTTTCGACAATCTCACCTTGTCGATCAATGGTAGGACTAGTAATGCGAAACCGATAAAGCGGAATACCATCATCTCCGATTAGCGGAGTTCCTACTAATGTTGCCGCATCATATACGGGGTCCATGTTCATCATGCTAGCACATCCTTGTCATCTTCGTGGTCGTCGTCGTGGTTCTGGCGGTTGTGTACCTGATGACTTTAGGTTAAACGTCATAGTACAGCGACAGTTCACAACTTCCTTCGCGGAACTAAACTGATGTGGTGCGGGTCCCGTGTACTTATTGCCTGCTGCATCTACTAGCGTGAATAGTTCATCTAATAGTACAGTTTGTCCGTGTGCGTTTCTATGGTCTAGCCGTGTGCGACTATCAAGCGCAGCCAACCAAGTCTTTGATTCAACTTCATTAGTTTGTTGTGCCGCGATTAACTGTCCTGCGTTCGACGCGCCAATCACTTCGGTCCGCGCGATAGCCTCCGTGCGATAGGTCTCATAACTCGTGAAGATGGTACGGACCCGGTCCATTAAGGCTGGTACTCCGTCACCTGCCGCTAGTCCGTCTCGCAGGCTAGCACGGAGTTCCTCCCACGTCGCATCGTTAATCTGCCGCGCAAACGTCTGTACCTTAGTTGCTAGCCACTGCTCTGCTTCCGGAGATTGAACGTCAAACGCCACCTGCAATCCGAGTTCATCTAACGCTAGCGCACCGCCATCGCGGAACGTCCCGGCTAGCACCGGGGTAGCGGTCCGTGCTAGTCGCCGGTTCCATTCGGCACGGCTAAACGGTTCCGGGACCGGGTCATCCGCCTTAACCGCATATCGCTTCGCGGTTCCGTTCACACGCGCTAGTACCGCGTGACGTTGTGCGCGGAAGTAGTCCCGCATGACATTAGCCATCGTCGTCTCGTGCCGACCGGTCGCGGCATCGAGTGCCCGGACCCGCGCTATGTGTGCTTCGCTACCCCACTCCGGTCCGGCGGTTCCAACCGCCGTAATCATTTTGGGCGCGGGGTAGTCTCCGTAACCGACCCGGTCGGTGGAGGCAATACCGACGGCGTGTCGACTTCCATCGACGGCAGGATAGGTGGAGGCGGTGCTGCTTGCAATCCCTTCATAGTATCTTCGCTAACAGGACTGAATACCGATGTGTTTAGCCAAGCCGCATCACCCCAAGCATATCCGTCTTTACCCTTCGGCAAGAACCGGGGTGCGAGTTCCTGTAGCACTCTATTAAGCGGAACGCCAACACCAACTAGTTTCGTAATCTGATCAATGATCTCTGTTCTATCTTCCTGTAAGGTCTCAATCTCACTTGTATCAAACTCTATAGTGTCTGCTTCGTTCCCGAACAACGGTACTAACTGTTCGGTTAACTCATCTGCAATGAACGCCGCTTCGGGTATTAGTGTATCTGTCCATAACGCTTTTGCTGCCTGTTCGATATTAGAATATGTCGCGTGTTCATGGTCTCCGATTAACTCCGGTGGTACACCAAACACAGTACAGACTTCACGCATACCCCATTGCATTAGTCCAAGAAACTCCGCATCTTTTGGCGTTAGCGATAGGTTAGTAAAGGCGACTGGCTGTGACAACACCGCAACCCGATGTGCTTTATCAGCACCGCGGAAACGACGTTCAAGCATTTGCCCTAACTGTTCCGCTTGTTCCCGCGTTAACGATTGCGTTTTGTCTGCGGGACCGATAACCCCGGACATTTGCATACCAGCATCGAATATCGCGCGGTTAGACCGCATTGCACCACTAGCGGTATCAATAGCCATACGTGCGGAGGATATCGGAGACAAACCGCTAAACTCATCTTGTGGGTTATCGTACCGCAACCAGATTACATCAGCCTTATCAAGCAATATAGTTGACCCATTATCTTCATAGACATACCCCTTAATGTAATCAGTTGCGTGAGGTATAACTTTCATCTTTGATGGATGTGCCCACCATAGTTCAACCGGAGGCGTTTGTGCAGCCGTTCTTCCAACCTTGCCGGTCTCTAGTATCCAGAATGATTGTCCATACAAAGACAATGAAAGTTCCGTCATTCGTATTAATCGTGAGAATGTCCAGAATGGATTAACTGATCCGAGCAAGTCATATAGCCTGCCGCTTGTAACTTCGACGCGGTCACCGTTAGGCGTTTGCTTATATAGTCGCAACGGTAACTTCGCTAGGTTCTTCGCGCGAAGATTAGTACACGCATAGACCGCAGTATTAGTTGCTGCATAGTCTCCGTAACGTTCGGGACTATATCGCGTATTATCACGACCGCGATCACCGTCACTAGTATCGACGACAAGCGGACCGGGTCGCCAACTCTGTAGAACGCGTTGCCACCAGTTCATATCATTACCCATTCGGTTGATACCAACATTAAGTCTGTTAATGCCCATACTAACGCATCAAGCCGGTCCGGTGAGGTTTGATTATTAGCGACGTATTGCGTCATCTGTTCTTCCAACTGATCGAATACCCCAACGTGATGAATACGTCCTTGTTCATATAATGCGGCAACAGGTTCCGCACGGCTGACCTTGCCACGACTAGCACGTACCGACCTATAGGCTACGTCCGGGTCAACGGTCCGCACGACGACTTCGACTAGGTCGCCGCCGTTATTTGCCTCCGCGATGATACGGTCCGCGGAGTAGGACATATACGCGCTAACCGCCTGACGCGCCCACGTATCCGGAGACGCGCGTAGCGACCGATCTGAGAGGACATAGCCGTGCCCGTTCACGCCAATACCCGCGACGATGATGCCTGTTTCGTCCGACCGTTCCGACGACGTTACCGCCGGGTCGATTGCGACAACGATACGGCGGAGTTCCGGTACCGTTACGACCCGGTTCACGTCGATAACGTCCCGGGTCCATAGCGCACCCGGAGTATCCATCAGGAGTTCCGCGTACAACTCTTGTCGACCTAGGCGCGTACCTTCATACGCTGTTCGTATCGCGGCTAGGTACGTCTCCGGTAGGTGCGCCGTGTTGTCGTAGGTCGTCCCGCGGGTGACCGCGGTCGTCGGAGATGCGAGAATGTCGCGGAGTAGCCGGACCGGTTTTGGGGTCGTCGTCACGACCGTCTGCGGCGCGGTTCCTAGTCGGAGACCTAGCATAAGGTTGTCCCAAGACATCGGGTACCGCCACGCCGCTAGTTCATCGCACCACGCCGCATCGTGCTGCGGACCGCGCAGCCGGTCCGGCTGATCCGCGCTGTACGTGGTGGCTATCGCGCCGTTTGGCCAGACTAAACGCCTCCGCGACGGTTCATATACCGGGCGGTTCGACGGTGGGCATACAGCGAGTAGTCCAGACTCACCCTCAACCATAACGTCCCGGGCATCTGCGGCGGTCGCGCCTATGATCGCTATACGCGACCGCCCGTGCTGCTCTACCTGTGTCCTAACCCACTCCGCGCCAGTCCGTGTTTTCCCGAAACCCCTACCCGCCAGCACAACCCACGTCCGCCAATCCCCTTCGGGTGGCTGCTGGTTCGGTCGACCCCAGAAGGTCCAGTCATACAGGATCGCTTCCGCCGCTTCCGGGGTAGGCGTTAGGGTCCGTATCGCGTCCAGTTTCTCCGCTAGCGGCAGCAATGCGACTAAGTCGCAACGCAAGAACTTCGCGTGCATCTTCGACCTTGTGGTCGACCTTGATTGCGCCTCCGTCCCGCCCGGAAACTTCGACCGCGCTACGTCCGTACTCATGGGGGTACCGCCGTTCTAGTTTCCACGCGGCTGCCTGCCACGCACCTTCGTTTGCTGCCTGCTCAATCTTCGCTAGCCACCCGACCATAGCGGCACCCTCCGCTTCGTTTATAGAGACCGCAAAACTAGCGTATCTGCGTTTCCACCGGATCAGCGTGCTATCGTCGATACCCGCGTATGCGGCCGCTGCGCGTTGGGTCGCGCCTACCCGTATGGCCTGTAGTATTTTGGCTACCCGGTCCGGGGTATATCGCGTTGGCCTGCCTCCGGGCATTAGACAACTCCACGCTTGCGTGACTTAGTTACGGAGACCTCAGTTATATCGTCACTGCGGTGCTTGCGATTTGTTTCAGCAATAATCATTGGTACTGCGGTATCCCATTGAATATTATGATGCAATCTACGGTTAATGCGTCCCATTGACCGTATCGTAACGCATGATGGCGCGGTAATAACTGAGTAGAACGACTTTACGTATGTGCCTGAATCAAGGTATAACTCCGTCATTCCGCCGCTGTTAGTTTGTGTCGCCTGCTGGTCTAACTGCAATGACATATGTGTGAAGAATAGTTTACCTTGTCGTCCTAGTCCGACATATGTATTAACGTCTTCATTAATACGACCCGAAAACAAGAACGGCTTGTTGCCATCAAGCACAAAACTGTTCATTGCTTTACGTTTCATCTTAATGGACGTATCACCCTTGTTACCTCCGAAGTGATCACCACCCTGTGACATACAGATTGTATCTGCCGGGGTTGTTTGTACAAACTTTACTAGTGCTTCCCATACGGCATCTAGGCTGTGTATAGACCACCCACGCCATACCGCATTACCTTGTGGTTCACGTTTGCCGGCCACTCTGTACATCATTCCGTGATAATCATCATCTAGTTGTATAAAGTACCGACAACCTACGTCTTGTGCTAGTTGCCAACATGCGTTACGTGCCCAAAGTATCGCTCTACGATCAGTAAAGTTATCGTATTGATCAGTAAACGACGCAACCTGATCCTTAGAGAATGTAAGTACCTGATCACCGTATAGTCTACGGTATTCGTCTCCGGTCGTATCCTCATCATCGATGACAATGTATATCTTGCCGGTATATCCACGTCGTCGTATTAGGTCATACGTGACTACCTTATCAGGTCGACCGTGTGTAAGTATAAACGCACAGAAGTCGCTACGCATCAGGATAGTCTTTAGTAAACACTTGCTGTATGTCTTGGTTTAGTTGTACAAAACCGCGTTCGATTGCCTTATTAAAGTCAATAATCACAAGTGCCGACTGCTCTATAAGTTCTTGTATGTTAGCATCTTGATGCGCATAGTACTCCGCAACCTTGTCGTAGCGGAATATGACGTGACGTTCCGCGGCCGCACGTAGAAACCGTGCGATATCGTCCGGAACTCCGGAAGCGTCGACAGCGCGTATCAGCGCGTCTGCCTTAGACCGGTCATACAGGCTTGATACCGGCGGTCGTTCACCCCGCACTTCGTATATCGGTGACTCTACTACTTCCGTATACGTTTCGTCACGTTGCAATATATTAGCCTCTGAGGCTACATCGTTTAGCAGTTGACCTAACGCTTCATCATTCGTCTTGATGTCGCCTAACAAGGTGGTAAGCAAATCTTTGTCGCTAGTAGCCATTGCACTTATAGGATCAAGGGTTGCGAGAACAAGACGTTCTTCCGCTTCGTTAAGGTCTACATACAGCACGGGCACCTGTGCTTCATTTTGCTTTAGCGCAAGGCTAACTCTTGCGTGACCGTCAACTACATGTCCGGTATTCACATTCACTATTACCCGCTGTACCCATCCTACTTCCGACAAGATACCCTTTAACGCCTTCTGTTGTGCTTTAGGATGAATGCGCCAGTTCATTGGATTAGCAAGTAACTGACTAGGATCAACCATATCTTCACCAACAATGCGGTTCTTCCACTCGCTCATCGTTTAGCAATCCTCAGTTCAACTCTAGGGTTATGGCAGTCATCATAGCGATATGCATGCAGTTCCACGATTTGATCATCATCGACCCATAGCACTCCGTTAAGACTGTCTAGTAACGCCTTTAACACATTGTCAATATCTCCGCGCCGTTGCGGACGATATATAGAGATGTCAACCGCTATTGGACCACGTTCTATATCCAGACAAGCAGATGACGCGATCAACCGAGTTATCACGCGGTATTGTCGCGCCTCCGCTGTTAGGGTAACGTTTCCGTATCGCGTGCGGGTATATACGTGGTTAACGCTTGGTGGATACGGCAACTTAATAAGAATGTCTACTACTCCGTCATAACGTTAATACCTATGGCTTTACCAGCGGTTACGCGTGCGCGATATAGCCTTGCCTTAACCGCACTATGCGTTGTACCTAGTACTTCCGCTATCTCATCATAGGACAGTCCGGCCGCACGTAACTTTAGTACTGTGTACTGTTCGTTTGTTAGAACCTTTGCGCACGCATCTGTTACATAGATTGCGTACTCCTGATCTATGACTTGTTCCTCAGGGTTCGGTTCGGTATCGGTAAACGATGCCCTATACCTACGCTGATCTATGCGTTCATCAAGCGTTCCCGACTGATATCGTTTACTACCGTATGTATTCCGTTCTATGTTTAGCGGTACATACTTTATGAGTACATTGTGACGGTACCAGTCGGTATGCGTATTCGCAGCAATAAGGTACACCCAAGTCACAAGTCTACCGCCCGCACTACCACGATCAGACCGTGTGTAGTCAAATGACGGCAAGTACCTCCAGACCTGTAACCACACACGTTGCGCTAGGTCCTCCGGTTCTAGTCCGTTTATATAGGTCGTCATTCGTTTCCGGCACCAACCTAGTAACGGTTCCGCCATCTCTGCGTACATCAGTTCATAAAGTTCTCGTGTTGACACTTGCTTTTGTAGGACGCTTGTGAGTAACAGTGCCAACGTTGTTCCCGGTCGCGACACAGACGGTCTATCGTTATGTTCAACGCTGCTATAGTGTTCTGCTGATTCGCTGCCTTTAGCCTTAGTACAAAGACCATTTTGCGATACCGCATCATCTGTGACAATGCCCATATCGTTAATGCCGTTATGATTAGAACCGCTACTGCTATTTGTG
>SXGQ01655174.1_pt1 | contig 20121 bp, 21 predicted proteins | sample 3178371 | NCBI WGS metagenome assembly SXGQ01 (sample SAMN11356859, study PRJNA531348) | freshwater metagenome | isolation source: freshwater sample F1-20 | place: China: Fuxian Lake, Yuxi | collected 2017-12-25 | reverse complement strand
CTCGAGGTCCTCGTTGCGGGTCACGCGGAAGACGTGGTGCGCGACGATCTCCATGCCGGGGAACAGCAGGTCGAGGTGCGCGGCGATGACGTCCTCGAGCGGCACGTGCCGACCTGCGCTCGTGACCATCCAGCGGTCGATGATGGGCGGCACCTTGACGCGCGCGAAGTGCTGCTTGTTCGTCTCGGGGTTGCGCAGGACGAGGGCGAGGTTCAGCGACAGGCCCGAGATGTACGGGACCGGGTGCGCGGGGTCGACGGCCAGCGGGGTGAGCACGGGGAACACGCGCTCGCGGTAGGTGGCGGCGACCTCCTCGCGCTCCTGCGGGTCGAGGTCGTCCCAGCGGACGAGGTGGATGCCGGCGTCGGCGAGGGCGGGCACGACGTCGTCGACGAAGGTCCGCGCCTGCTCGACCATCAACCGGTGGCTGGCCTCGAGGCTGTTGGCCAGCACGTCCTTGGGGTGGAAGCCGCTCGCCGACGGCACGGCGACCCCGGCCGCGATCCGGCGCTTGAGGCCGGCGATGCGGACCATGAAGAACTCGTCGAGGTTGCTGCCGAAGATCGACAGGAACCGCACCCGCTCGAGCAGGGGCAGGTGGGGGTCCTGGGCGAGCTCCAGCACGCGTGCGTTGAACGCGATCCACGACAGCTCCCGGTCGAGGAACCGGTCGGCCGGCAGCGCGTCGTCGACGGGCTCGTACGGCGGGTCGACGTCGAACTCGTCGGGCGACGAGGGGTTCTCGACCGCAGGAAGGTCCAGATCGGTGGTGTCCACGCGGACATTGTGGCAAGACGACGTGAACGTCGTCTGAACGACGCGGCTGTCCGCCTCCTGGGGTCGTGGCGCACGTGGTCGCAGAGTTGCGTGGCGAAGCGCTCCGCGGCGGGCGGTGGCGCGCTATGTTGCGCGCATGGTGACGACGTCCGACCTGGTGGCGCTGGTGCAGGCCAAGGGTGCGCAGGCCCTCTTCTCCCTCCCGACCCCGGTCGTCCGACGCCTCGCCGGCCGCCCGGTCCAGGTCGACGGACGCACGCTCGACCCCGAGATGCAGCTGCTGCTGCGGGTGATGGGTCTCAACGGACCGGCGGTGGAGACGCTGTCGATCACCCGCGGCCGTCGCGTGTACACCGAGGCGTTCCGGATGCTCGGCGGACGTCAGCCCGTCGGCGCGGTCACCGACCGGACGATCGACGGGCCGGAGGGTCCGGTCGGCCTGCGCTTCTACACGCCGCGCGGGCTCAGTGGCCGGTCGCCGGCGCTCGTCTACCTGCACGGCGGCGGCTGGGTCTACGGCGACCTCGACGCCTACGACGCCGTGTGCTCCTTCCTCGCCGAGGAGGCGCAGGTCCGGGTCGTCTCGGTCGGCTACCGGTTGGCTCCCGAGGCGCAGTTCCCCGCCGGGTTCGACGACGCCTGGGCAGCGTGGCGGTGGGTCACCGAGCACGCACCGGGCCTCGGCATCGAGCCGGGCGCGATCGCGAGCGGCGGCGACAGCGCCGGCGGCAACCTGTCGGCGCTCGTCGCGCAGCACGCGGCCCGCTCCGACGACGTCGTCGCGCCCGCGTTCCAGCTGCTGATCTACCCGGCCACCGACTTCGTCGAGGAGCGGCCGAGCCGGACCCGTCTCGGCGAGGGCTTCCTGCTCACCAAGGCGTTCATGGACCTGTGCGAGGAGAACTACCTCGCGGGCGACGAGGACCGCGCCGACGACCGGCTCTCGCCCCTGCGTCAGGACGCGCACGGGGTGGCGCCCGCGTACCTCGTGACCGCCGGCTTCGACCCGCTGCGCGACGAGGGCACGGCCTACGCCGAGCACCTGCGCGCGGCGGGCGTGCGGGTCGAGCACGCGGAGGAGAGCGGGCTCATCCACGGCTTCGCCAACATGGTCGGCATCGGGAGGTCGGCTCCGCGCGCCATGCGTCGTGCGGCGGCCGCCCTGCAGCGCGGGCTCAGCTAGCGGAGGGCCGCGCGTAGAGCACGTCGCGCGCCCGCTCGACGAAGCCGAGCCTGCGGTACACCGCGAGCGCGGGGGCGTTGTCGCCCTCGACGTAGAGGTCGACGACGTCCACGCCCGACTCGGCCAGGTGTCGGAGCCCGCGGGCGGTCAGCGCCGTGCCGAGCCCGCCGCCGTGGTGGTCGGGGTCGACGCCGACCACGTACACCTCGCCGACCGGCGGCTCGCCCCAGCCGGGAGCCTCGACCTTCGTCCAGTGGAAGCCGACCACCTGCCCCTGCTGGTCCTCGGCGACGAAGAGGCCCTCGGGGTCGAACCAGTCGCTGGCCGCGCGGCGGTCGAAGTCGGCGCGGTCCATCGCACCCTGCTCCGGGTGGTCGGCGAACGCGCGACCGTTGACGCGGACGACGGCGTCGGCGTCGTCGGGTCGGAACGTGCGGATCCTGATCCCGTCGGGGACCTGCTCGACGACGGGCTCGCCGCCCGCGCGGCGCAGCACGAGCAGGGTGCGGACCGGCTCGAGCCCGAGCGACGACGCGAGCGCCTGCGCCCCGGGCAGGTCGCCGTGCGCCCAGAACCGATGCTCCCCGGCGTCGAGCAGCTCGACCGCGAGGGCGCGACCACGACCCTGGCGACGGTGGTCGGGGTGCACCGCGAGCTCCACGGGCGCGTCACCGACGGCGACTGCGGCCGTGACGCCGCCGTCGAGCACCCGGCCGACGCGCAGCGGGTCGCCGGCGGCGACGGCGAGGCGGGTGGCCTCGTTGAACGGCTCCACGCCGTCGACCTGGTGCGCGGCGTGGTTCAGGGCCAGCAGCCCGTGGTCGTCCGCGGGCTCCTCGCCGGCGGTGGCGGGTGCTGCCGCGGCGGAGGTCGGGGGCTCGACCTCGCCGCGCCGGGACTCGGCGAGCGCCACGCCGATGGCCAGGAACGCACCGGCCCAGACCGGGTTGCCGGTGACGAACGTGAACAGGACGCCGACGACCGTCCAGACGAGCACCATGCCGCCGTACCGACGGTCGCGAGAGTTCTTCACCCGCCCCAGCCTAGGCGTGGGTCGAGGGGAGCCCGTTCGCGCCGCGGGCGTCGAGCAGCCCGCGCAGCTGGTGGCCGACCTCCGCCGCGACCGCACGCGCCAGGGCCTCGGGGGAGTCGTCCTCCGGCTCGGGCACGACGTGGTGCACGGTGCCGGTCTCCTGCAGGTCGAGGGCCGAGACGCGCTGCTGCTGGGCCATCTGAGGGGCGTGGTCGACGTCGCCGTGCACGATGGCGCTGGCGCCCTCGGGCGGCAGCGGCGACAGCCACGCGTTCTCGGTGGCGACCACGACGTCGGCCGGGAGCAGGGCGAGGGCTCCGCCGCCGCTGCCCTGGCCGAGGAGCACGGAGACCGACGGCACCTCCAGCGTCGACATGGCGGCGATGCAGCGGGCGATCTCGCCGGCGATCGCCCCCTCCTCGGCGCCCGGCGACAGCTCCGCGCCCGGGGTGTCGATGAGGGAGACCAGCGGCAGGCCCAGCTCGGCTGCCAGGCGCATGCCGCGCCGCGCCTCGCGCAGTGCTGCCGGACCCATCGGGTTGGCCGGGGTCTGCGTGGTGCGGTCCTGCCCGACGACGACGCAGGGCACGCCGTCGAGCCTGGCGAACGCCACCAGCATCGCCGTGTCGCGCTCGCCCTCCTCGGTGCCCTGCAGGCGCACCGTGGCGTCGCTGCCATGGCGCAGCACGTCCCGCGCACCCACGCGCGGCTCGGCGCGGGTGATCTCGATCGACTCCCACGTGCCGTGACGGCGGGGCGTGCCCGGCTCGACCCCGGGACGTCGGGTGCGGGTCGCGTCGGTGACGGGGTCGACGAGCAGACCGAGCGCGCGGTCGACGACGGACGGCAGCTCCTCGTGCAGGACCACGGAGTCGACGATCCCGCGTCGGGCGAGGTTCTCGCTGACCTGGACCCCCGACGGGAACGGTCGGCCCTCCAGCAGCTCGTAGACCTTCGGCCCGAGGAACCCGACGAGGGCGCCGGGCTCGGCCACGGTGATGTGGCCCAGCGACCCCCACGACGCGAACACGCCGCCCGTGGTCGGGTGCCGCAGGTGCACGAGGTACGGCAGTCCGGCGGCGCGGTGGTCCATGATCGCGCGGGAGATGTCGACCATGTGCACGAACGCGGGCGTCCCCTCCTGCATGCGCGTGCCGCCCGAGGCGGTGGAGGCGAGCAGCGGCAGGCCCTCGGCCGTGGCACGCCGGACGGCGGCGACGATGCGCTGGGCCGCGGCACGCCCGATCGAGCCGGCGAGGAACCCGAACTCGTTCAGGACGAACGCGACGGGGCGGCCGCGGACGAGACCGCGACCGGTGATGATCGACTCGTCGCAGCCCGACCGCGCTGCCGCCTTCTCGACGGCCGCGCGGTAGTCCGGCGGGTACCCGGAGACGTCGATCGGCTGGTCCCAGGACTCGTACGTGCCCTCGTCGAGGACCAGCGCGACCAGGTCCAGCGCGCTGATGCGGTCCATCCGGCGGCCGCTAGGCGCGTGCGCCCGGCCCGGGGACCGACGCGCTGCGGCGCGCGGCCGGCTCGTCGGCCTCCGCCGCCGTCGCGACGAAGCGGTAGCCGACGTTGCGCACGGTGCCGATCAGCGTCTCGTGCTCGGTGCCCAGCTTGGCGCGCAGCCGTCGGACGTGGACGTCGACGGTGCGGGTGCCGCCGAAGTAGTCGGCGCCCCACACCTCCTGCAGCCGCTGCTGGCGGGTGAAGCCGCGGCCCGGGTGCTGGGCGAGGAACTTCAGGAGCTCGAACTCCTTGAACGTGAGGTCGAGCGTGCGGTTCTCGAGCTTGGCCGTGTAGGTGGCCTCGTCGACGACGAGACCGCTGGAGGCGATGACGTGCGAGTCGTCCTCGGCGCCCTGGCCGGCAGCCACGCGGCCGATGGCCAGCCGCAGCCGGGCCTCGAGCTCCGCCGGGCCGGCGGTCGTGAGGATGACGTCGTCCATGCCCCAGTCGGAGGCGGCGACGGCGAGTCCACCCTCGGTGAGGATCAGCACCAGGGGGCACTCGATCCCCGTGCTGCGGATGACGCGGGTGAGGCTGCGGACCTGCGCGAGGTCGTGGCGGCCGTCGACGAGGACGGCGTCGGAGGGCGGTGCGTCGATGAGCGCGCTGGCCTCCGCCGGGAGGATCTTGACGTGGTGGGGCAGCAGCGCGAGGGCGGGCAGCACCTCCACCGAGGACTGGGTGCTCTTGGTCAGGAGCAAGAGGTGTGACACTGCGGTCCCTCCGTCGGTCCGCCCCGGGCGCCGTGCCCGCGGCTCGCACTTATGACAAGAGGCCAGGTGAAATCACCGTGGCCTCGTTGCATGGCCCAGACTAGTGCATGTGTCGGACGAATCACCACGAGGTGTCGCGAAAGAGAACGACGTCACACCGGCAGGTGGCCGGGAGGCGGACGGGACGTCGACGCCCGTGGTGACGGTGCGCTACTGGGCTGCGGCACGGGCCGCCGCCGGGGTGGAGAGCGAGCAGGTGCCCGCCGGGACCCTCGCCGAGGCCGTCGACGAGGCCGTGCGCCGCCACGACGGCGACCAGCGGCTGCGCGCCGTGCTCGACATGTGCTCCGTCCTCGTGGGGGAGGTGCCCGTCGGACGGCGCGACCGCACCCAGGTGGGTCTCGACGACGGGGCTCTCGTGGAGTTCCTGCCGCCGTTCGCCGGCGGCTGAGCCCGGCGGTCGAGCGCGGGGGCCGAGCCGAGCGGGGCGCACCCCGACGCCTGGCATCATGCGAGGGTGCCTCGACTCGTCCCGTCCCTGCTCTCGGCCGCCCTGGCGGGGCTGCTCGCGCTCGCGGTCGCCACGGGCGAGCTGTGGCTCGTCGCGGTCGGCGTCCTCGTCGTGCAGGTGCTGGTCGCCACGGCGCCTGCCCACGGCGCGGGCGAGCGTCCGCGTCCGACGACCTTCGTGCCCGTCGTCGCGGGCAGCGTCGTCGCCACTGCCGTCGCCTGGGACCCGCAGCTGCTGCGGGGCACCGACGGCACCGTGGCCACCGAGGACGCCCTGATCTCCGCCGGCGTGTTCTCCGGCGTCATGCTCGGGTCGGCCGTCGTCGTGTTCGCCGGACTGGTGGGGCAGATGCTGCGCCGCGACGGCCGGCAGGACCTCGTGCGGGCCGTGGCCGCCACCGTGCTCGTCGGCGTCGTCGCCACGTGCGCGGCCGGTTGGGTGGCCGCGTCGGGCGAGTCGGCCTCCATCGACGTCGTCGCGATGGCCGCCGCAGCGCTCTCCGTGGCCCTCCTGGTGTGGTCGGTGCCCGGTGACCGGGTGCTGCTCGGGTCGGGTGCGGTGACGGCTGGTGCACTCACCGGCGTGCTCGTCTCCGCGACGGTCGAGGGGACCGGGACGTGGGTCCTGGGTCTCGCGGTCGGTGGCGCCGCGGCCGGGTGCGCGCTGCTCGGGCAGGTGCTGGGGCGTGCCTGGGGCATCGGGGCCCTGCCCGGTCCGCAGACGTGGGCCTTCCCCGCCGCGGTGTCGGTGGCCCTGGTCGGGCCTGCGGTGCACGTCGGGGCGTCGCTGGCGGTGCTCACGGTCTAGCCGCTCGCGGGGCGCGCGACCGGCCCCGTCGTAGCCTGGGGACGTGACCGGTGTGATCGTCCTCCTCGTCGCCCTCGCGGCGACCGGCGTCGTGGCCCTGCTGCTGCGCCGTCGTGACGGTCGGTTCTCCACCCCGGTTCCCGCGGCGTCGGCGTCGTCGGTGGCCGTCGACGGAGCGCAGGAGCCCGACCCGGGTGCGTCGTCCGCCATGGCCGCGGAGTCGCGCGAGGTGCTCACGGCGGAGGAGATCGGCGGCCCGCTGGGCGACCGGCTGACCTTCGTCCAGTTCTCCAGCGCCTTCTGCAGCCCCTGTCGTGCCACACGCGCGCTGCTGAGCGACGTCGTGGCGACCCGTCCCGACGTGGTCCACGTCGAGGTCGACGCCGAGTCGCACCTCCACCTGGTGCGTCGGCTGAACATCCTGCGCACCCCCACGGTCCTGGTCGTCGGCCCTGACGGGACGGTGCTCAGCCGGGCCTCGGGCCTGCCGCGCCGCGACCAGGTGCTCGCCGTCCTCGACGCCTGAGCGCGCTCTGCCCGGCTAGGTGCCGGACGTGGGGGCGGGGTGTCGGCGTCCGCCCTCGTCGAGGGCTGCGCGGACCTGGGCGAGCACGGGGAGGGCGTCGTCCAGCGTCCTGCGCTGTGCCGGGTCGAGGTCGCGGAGGATCTCGACGAGGAGGCTCTCCGCGGCCTCGTCGTAGACGCGCAGCTGCTCGCGCGCCAGGTCGGTGAGACCCACCTGGACGCTGCGGGCGTCGGCGTCGTCGGCCCTCCTCGTCACGAGCCCGGTCCTCTCCATGGCCGAGACGAGGTTGCTGACCGTGGGTCGGGCGAGCCCGAGCCGCCGACCGAGCGCCGTCGGGCTCTCCCAGCGGTCGGGGTGGAGGCGACGCAGCACCTCGATCTGGGCGTCCGGGAGCGACGGCAGGCCGGCGCGGGCACGGGAGGCGTTGAGGATCGACCGACGCAGGGGGCCGACCTCCTCGCTCAGGCCTCGGGCGAGAGTCCCGAGAGCATCCTGGCTCGTGGTGTCGTGCACGGCTCCAGACTATGCGATGGGCGACTGATGCGTTTGCAACAAACGCATTTCTTGTCATAGTGGAGGCATGCGCACTCCCACCAGCATCGACCAGCCCGTCCCCGAGCAGGAGCTCGACGCCATCGTCGGCCACCGACTCATCTACACCTACGCCAACGGCTGGCAGTACGAGATGTACGTCAAGAACGCCACGACGATCGACTACCGCATCCACACCGGGATGGTCGGTGGCCGCTGGGTGAAGGACCAGGAGGTCGACCTCGTCGGGCTGGGCCGCGGGGTCTTCAAGATCTCGTGGAACGAGCCGACCGGCACGAGCGTCGTCGTGAACATCGTGCCCGAGGACCGGGTCCTGCACGGCACCATCTTCTTCCCGCACTGGGTCGAGCAGGACGGGTCGAGGACGGTCCTGTTCCAGAACGACCACCTCGACGAGATGCGCCGGTTCCGCGACGAGGGCCCCACCTACCCGATCTACGTCGTGCCGGAGTTCGCGCACATCACCCTCCTCGAGCACGTCGGCACCGACGACGAGACCGTGATCGACACCGCGCCGGGCGACCTGCCCGCCGGTTTCGCCGACCGGAGGAACTGACCATGGTGCTGAGGGAGCCCGACGTGGTGCCACTGACGCTCTCGCACGGCGGTCGTACGCTCAGGGGCCACGAGCTCAGGCCGGTGGCCGCCGAGGGCGCACCCTCCGTCCTGCTCGTGCACGGGTTCAGCGACTCCAGCACCGGGCCGCGACGACTCTTCGTGCAGGTCGCCCGGCGGCTGACGGCCCTCGGTGCGGTCGTCCGCGCGTACGACCGTCTCGGTCAGGGCGTCAGCGACGGCGAGTTCGAGGACGTCACGCTGCGTGACGAGGTCGACCAGGTGTCGTCGATGGTCCGCGAGCTCGCGGCCGACCGCTCCGCGCCCGTCCACGTCGTGGCGCACAGCCTCGGCGCGGTGGAGTCGGCCATCGTCGCCGCTCGGCTGCCCCACCTCGTGGCCAGCCTCACGCTGTGGTCGCCCGCCGGCGTCGTCGTCGACGACATCGTCGTGAAGAACGAGATCCAGGGCCGGTCGCTCGCCACCGTCGAGGAGGACGGCGGCTTCGACGTCGGCGGCATGTGGCTCGGCCAGGCGTTCATCGACGACGTGCGCGACGACCTGGACGTGTACGCGGAGGCGGCCGGGTACCCCGGCCCCGTCCAGGTCGTCCACGGCGCGGCCGACGAGATCGTGCCGCCGGAGTACGGACGCCGCTACGCGGAGCTCCTCCCGCAGGGCGCGTTCACGGAGGTCGCCGGCGCCGACCACGCCTGGTCGTCCCGCGCCCTCCGCGAGGGCCTGGTCGACGGCCTCGTGTCGTTCCTCGGGCTGGTGCCGGAGCAGCGGCGTCGGCGGTAGGTGGCGCGCGGCTCGCCCTCTCAGCGGTAGGTGGCACGCGTCCACAAGCCCCAGTGACGCGCGCCACCTACCGCTGGCCGCATTCCGCAACTCACCTACCGCTGGCCCGCGTCCGGGCTGCCACGCAGGGGCGTCTTGAATGATGAGACGACCATCCAGCATGCGAGACGATCCTCGGGCGTCGCGCGCGGACCGACCTACAGTGGACGCATGACCGGCTCGACGTACCTGACGCGGCGCCTCGCGGTGGACAACTGCCGCACGCGTTCCGCGCTGTGTCGTCGCTCCTGATCGACCGCACCGGCCACCCGCCCGCGGTCCCGAGCCCGCCCGTCAGTCCGCCGAGCGACGACCCTGCGTCGCGCCGGCCCGTCCAGGAGACCGTCCCATGGCCCGTCCCACCCACGTCGACCCGCGCGGCATGCGCTTCGCGGCTGCCCTGACGTCCGTCGTCCTGGCCGTCGCGCTGGTCGTGCCGACCTCGGTCGCGCTGGTGCTGCTGGCCGTCCAGGGCGTCGTGTTCGCGATCGGCGCCAGCGGTCACCTCGACAGGTCGCCGTACGCGTTCCTCTTCGCCCGTCTGGTGCGACCGAGGATCGGTCCGCCGGCCGAGCCGGAGGACGCGCGACCGCCGCGGTTCGCGCAGACCGTCGGACTCGGCTTCGTCGTCGTCGCCCTCGTGGGCTTCGGCGTCGGCATCCCGGCGCTCAGCTACGTCGCCACGGCGTTCGCGCTCGTGGCTGCCCTGCTCAACGCTGCCGTCGGCTTCTGCCTCGGCTGCGAGCTGTACCTGCTCGCGCGACGCGCCACCGCGTCTCGCGCGCACGCCTGACCACCACCTGCACGCCCACCCGACCCCACCACCGCGTGGGACCACACATGGAGGTATCCACATGAGCCGCGACACCGCGCTCGTCACCGCCGACTGGGTCGAGGAGCACCTCGACGACCCGAAGGTCGTCCTCATCGAGGTCGACGAGGACGTCGAGGCCTACGACAAGGGCCACATCCCCGGCGCGATCAAGCTCGACTGGAAGAAGGACCTCCAGGACGGCGTCCGCCACGACTTCATCTCCAAGGAGAAGCTCGAGAAGCTGCTCTCGGAGAAGGGTGTCGCCAACGACGACACGGTCGTCTTCTACGGCGGCAACAACAACTGGTTCGCGGCCTACGCCTACTGGTACCTGACCTACTACGGCCACGAGAACCTGCGTCTGCTCGACGGTGGCCGCAAGAAGTGGGAGCTCGACAGCCGCGAGCTGTCCGCCGACGTCCCGGACCGTCCGGCCACGACCTACACGGCCCAGGAGCCGAACGAGGCCGTCCGCGCCTACCGCGACGAGGTCGTCGAGGCCATCGGCACGAAGAACCTCATCGACGTCCGCAGCCCTGACGAGTACGCCGGTCGCCTGCTCGCCCCCGCGCACCTGCCGCAGGAGGCCGCCCAGATCGCCGGCCACATCCCCACCGCGGGCAACGTGCCGTGGAGCAAGGCCGCCAACGACGACGGCACCTTCCGCAAGGACGAGGAGCTCAAGGCCCTCTACGCCGACGCCGGCCTCGACGAGGGCAAGGACACCATCGCCTACTGCCGCATCGGCGAGCGCAGCTCGCACACGTGGTTCGTGCTCAACGAGATCCTCGGCTACCCGAACGTCAAGAACTACGACGGCTCGTGGAGCGAGTACGGCTCGCTGCGTGGCGTGCCGGTCGCGGTCGGCGACGAGCGCGGGGAGGCCTGACATGTGCGGAGCCGTCAAGGGCGGACCGAGCCTCGAGGGCGTCGACGTCGCCAACCAGGCCGTCATCCAGGGTGTCGTCGTGCGTGGCGACGAGCCCGTCGGCAACGCGTACGTGCGTCTGCTCGACCGCACCGGTGAGTTCACGGCCGAGGTCCCGACCTCGGCGACCGGCCAGTTCCGGTTCTTCGCCGGACCCGGTGAGTGGACGCTGCGCACGCTCGCGCCGCGCGCCGAGGCCGTCGACCTCGCCGTGGCCGCGGCGATCGGCGTGGTCGCCGACGTGGTCGTCGACATCGACCGGGTGCCCGCCACCGCCTGAGCACCACCTCGCGAGACCCCGGGCCGTCACGGTCCGGGGTCTCGTCGTCTTTTCCGGGCATCTCGCGCAGGAAGGACGTGACCCCCCGCCGTCTCGCTCGTTCTAGAGGCGAGCACGCTCGCGCCCGGACGTCGCGCTCATGTCAGATCTTGTGAGGGAGTCTCATGAAGAAGCACCTTGCGGCACTCGTCGCCTCGGTCGTCGCCGCCGTCGGACTGGTGGCGCTGCCCTCCGCGACGCTCGCCCCCGCCCAGGGAGCCACCGTGCCGTACCCGGTGCTGGTGTGCGACATCCAGGTCTCGAAGACCCGCGTCGCCCCCGGTGAGACGTTCACGGCGACCGTCACGGCCGACGTCCCGACGACGATCACCGCCACCTACGAGGGCCAGACGCGCTCGGCCAGCAAAACGACGAAGCTGGTCGCGACGTTCACCGCCCCCCAGGTCACGCGGAGCACCTCGACCACCGTGCGCGCCATCTGCGGCGACAAGGCCGGCTCGGGCGCCGAGGTCATCGTGGCCCCCTCGGGCGGCTCCGACGGCGACGGCGGCGCGCAGGGTGACGCGGATGCCGACGGCGGCTCCCAGGGTGACGCCGACGTCAGCGCCGACGGTGGCTCGCAGGGCGACGCCGACGCCGACGGTGGCTCGCAGGGTGACGCCGACGTGAACGCGGACGGCCTGGGCTCGCAGGGCGACGCCGACGTGAACGCGGGCGGTGCCGGCACGGACGGCGTGGCCGACGCCGACGCCGGCACGGAGGACCGCAACGGCATCCTGCCCGGCACCGGCGGCACCGACTTCTGGCTGCTCGTCCTCGGCGCGCTGCTCGTCCTCGCCGGCGTCGGCGCCGTGGTCGCCCGTCGCCGCCGCGACGGCTGACCCGACCGTGAGGCCGCCTCGGCGGTTCCTGCCCGAACGCTGGGACCGGGCCGGCTGGGCCCGGCTGGTGCTCTCCGTCGTCGGGGGTGTCGTGCTGGTGTGCGGGGTCGTGCTCGCCTGGCAGGGCGTCCGCGCGGCCATCCTCCTGCAACGAGCCAGCGACGCGTCGCAGGTGCTGCTCGCGCAGGTGGCCCAAGGTGACGCCGACGGCGCTCGGCGCACCGCCGAGGTGCTCGAGGACGCCGCGCGACGCTCCCACGACTCGACGGACGGTCCCCTGTGGGCGGTGGCCTCCTGGCTGCCGGTCGTCGGTGACGACGTCGACGCGGTGCGGGTGGTCAGCCGTGAGGTCGACCGGGTCGCGACCCGGGCGGTCCCCACGGTCGTCGACGTGACCGCCCAGGTCGGCCTGGACGCGTTCTCGCCGCGCGACGGTCGCATCGACATCGCGAACCTCGAGAGCGTCGCACCCCGGCTGGGTGCGCCGCGCCGAGCGCTCGACGAGGCCGCGCGCAACGTGGGCGACATCCGCCCGGAGGACGTCGTCGGCCGGCTGCAGGTGCCGGTCCGACGCCTGCAGGACGTGCTGACGGGCGCCGCGTCGGCAGCCCGGGTCGCCGACACCGCCGCGACGCTGCTGCCCGACATGCTCGGCGCGCAGGAGCGTCGCCGGTACCTGCTGCTCATCCAGAACAACGCCGAGGTGCGCTCCCTCGGCGGCATCCCCGGCTCCTGGGCGGTCATCGAGGCCGACCGTGGCCGGGTGCGCATGACCGAGCAGGGCTCGGCGATCGACGTCCCGCCCGTCGACGACCCGCGCCTGGCGGTGCCGGCGTCGCAGTACGGTGCCGTCCCGGTGTCGGCGGCCGAGGACCTGCGCAACACCACCTCGGTCCCGGACTTCCCGGAGGCGGCACGGTTCGCGGGGTCGCTGGTCGGCGAGGCGACCGACATCCGGTTCGACGGCGTCGTGTCGGTCGACCCCGTGACGCTCGGCTACCTGCTGCAGGGGCTGGGCCCGGTCACCCTCGGCGACGGCACGCGGCTGACCAGCGAGAACGCCGTGGACGAGCTGCTCAACGGCGTCTACCGCCGCTACACGACCGACCCGCTCGCGCAGGACGCCGTGTTCGAGGACGCCGCGCGCAGCATCTTCGACGCCTTCGTCGGTGGACGCGGGGCGACCCAGCCCGTCCTCGAGGCGCTGGTGCGCGCGGCCGTCGACAACCGGGTGATGGTCTGGTCGGCCGACCGGTCGGAGCAGCGCCGCATCCGCACCACGGGCGTCTCGGGCGTCCTGTCGCAGGACACCGACCGGGCGCGCGTCGGCGTGTTCGTGGACGACAGCAAGGGCTCGAAGCTGCAGTACTACCTCGAGACGTCGCACACGCTGACGTCGTCGCGCTGCGTCGACGACCGCAGCCAGGAGCTCACGCTGCGCACCCGTCTGAGCTCCGTCGTGCCGAGGTCGGGCCTGCCCGTCTCTATCACCGGCTTCCGGCTGCCCGGCCTGTCCGCCACGGACCAGCGGCTCTCGGTGCGGGTCGTGGCCCCTGCCGGGGGCGTCCTGCAGCAGGTCCGGCTCGGCGACGTCGACCGTCAGCCGGTCGGTGGACGGCTCGGCGACCGTCGGGTCACCGTCGTGCCGCTGACGCTGCGAGCGGGGGAGTCGGTCGACCTGACCGTCACGATGCGCACGGGCGACGGGCAGACGGGCGATCCCGTGCTGACGAGCACGCCCGGCATCCGCGCGGAGCCGAACGACGTGCGCGTGCGCTCGGCCTGCGGCTGACACCGACCGCTCCGTCGCACACCGTCCGGGCGGTCAGCCGATCTGACGCTCGTCGGCGAGCCGGTCGTCGGGGTACTTGCGCAGGTAGGCGTCCATGCGGTCGTTGCGCAGGGCGTCGAACAGCTCCGCGCACTTGGCCTGGTCGAGCACGACGACGTCGCCGTACGTCGGGTCCAGCTCGGTCCCGGCGACGGGCGCGGTCAGGAAGGTGACGTCGTCGGAGCGGACCCCGCGCAGCGACAGTGCGAGCGCACGCATGTCGCCCGGGTCCCAGTCGGCGTCGACCGTGAGGTTCTTCGTCACCGCGGTGAGGGTGCGGGTGAGCTTGATCGGGTTGCTGAGCGTGTCACGCGCCAGCATCTTCTTCATGAGCGAGCGCAGGAAGTTCTGCTGCCGGGCGATCCGGTCGAAGTCGCCGCGGACGAGGCCGTAGCGGGTGCGCACGTACGCGAGGGCCTTCTTGCCCTCCAGCGTCTGCTGGCCCGCCTGCCACTGCACCTCCTGCTTCGGGTCGTAGAAGGCGCGGGGGATGAACACGGGCACGCCGCCGACGGCCGAGGAGAGCGACTCGAAGCCGTCCCAGTCGATGATCGCCAGGTGGCGCATCCGCAGGTTCGTGAGGTTCTCGACGGTCGAGATCGCCCCGTCGGGCCCGTACTCGGAGAACGCGTCGTTGATCTTCTGCTTCGAGCGCACCGCGCCCGTCTGGTCGTGGATGTCGGTGAACGTGTCGCGCGGGATGGAGACGAGGTAGACCTTGCGCCGGTCGGACGTGATGTGGGCGATCATCAGGGTGTCGCTGCGGTACTTGCCCGCCGGCCAGCGCGACGCCGCAGCGTCCTCCGCGAGCGTGGTGTCGCGGGCCCCCGGCTCCTCCTTGCCCTTGTCCGAGCCGAGCAGCAGGATGTTCAGCGCCCTGCCGCGGTCGGGGTCGGGCCGGTCCTTCTCCTTCAGCTGGGTGTCGACGCGACCGACGTTGTCCAGCTGGGAGTTGAGGTAGTAGGCGTAGCCGCTGGCGGTGCCGAGCACCAGCACGAGCACGCCCACCACGCCGACGAGCAGTCTCCGGTGGCGGCGGTGCCAGGGTGTCCCGCCCGCACGACGCTTGCCCGCGACGGCACGACGCTCACGCTTGAGGCGTCGCGACATGGACACGTCCGTTCGGTGGGGGGCGGGGCGCCGGCCGCACCGGACCACGGACGACCACGCGTGATCCTACGCGGCCCACCTGAAAGGACGGTCAGAACGCCGGACCCGCGGCGACCGCGACAGCGTCGTTCACAGCTCCAGCAGGATCGTGACGGGTCCGTCGTTGACCGACGCGACCTGCATGTCGGCGCCGAAGCGTCCGGTGGGCACGTCGGTGCCCAGCGCGCGGAGGGCGGCGCAGAACTCCTCGTACAGCGGCTCGGCGACGGCTCCGGGAGCGGCCGCCGTCCAGCTCGGACGGCGACCCTTGCGGGCGTCGCCGTAGAGCGTGAACTGGCTGACGACCAGCACGGAACCGCCGGTGTCGGCGACCGACCGCTCCTCGCGCAGCACCCGCAGCCCGTGCACCTTCCGGGCCAGGGCGTCGGCCTTCTGCACGGTGTCGTCATGGGTGACCCCGAGCAGGACGAGGAGGTGGCCCCCGTCCTCGGTCTCGCCCTCGTCGCCGCCGCCCACGGAGCCGACGACCTCGCCGTCGACGACGACGGACGCCTGGGTCACCCGCTGCACCACTGCACGCACGGCGGCAGGCTAGCGCGCCGTCGATACGATGGGCAGCATGGCCTTCGAGATCCCGGCAGACCTGCACCCCGACGTGGCCCCGCTCGCGTGGCTGCTCGGCACGTGGCACGGCAACGGGCGGGGTGACTACCCGACGATCGAGCCGTACGCGTTCGAGCAGGACGTGGTCTTCGCCCACGACACGCGTCCGTTCCTGCACTACTTCAGCCGCTCCTGGACGACCGACGAGGAGGGCAACCGCACCGGACCCGGCGACCTCGAGACCGGCTTCCTGCGACCCGCCGGCCTGGTCGAGGGCGGCAAGGGCATCAACGTCGAGCTCGTGCTCGCCCACCCCACCGGCTACGCCGAGATCTGGTACGGCGTGGCGGAGGGCCCGCGGATCACGCTCGGCACCGACGTCGTCGCCCGCACCCAGACGGCGGTCGAGTACACCGCCGGGCAGCGCATGTACGGGCTGGTCGAGGGGGCGCTCATGTACGCCGTCGACAAGGCTGCCGAGGGCCAGGGCATGCAGTCGCACCTGTGGGGGAAGCTCGCCCGTGTCTGAGCATCCCGCGTCCACGCCCGACGAGGCCGCCCCGGCACGACGCAGCCCGCTGCTCGACGTCGAGGGCGCCGTCGAGGCCGACCCGCCCGACTCCGGCGTCGCCGCCCACTACGGCGAGCTCACCGTCGAGCAGCGCCGGCTGGAGCGCGGCGAGGGGTTCGTCGACCTGTCGCACCGCGACGTGCTGACGGTCACCGGGCCCGACCGGCTCACGTGGCTGCACTCGCTGACCACCCAGCACCTGGAGTCGCTGCCGCCGGGCGTGCCCACCGAGGTGCTGGTGCTCACCCCGCAGGGGCGCATCGAGCACGCCTTCGAGGGCATCGACGACGGCACCACCTTCTGGGCCCACACGGAGCCCGGCGCCGGGGCCGCTCTCGTCACGTTCCTCGACCGGATGCGCTTCATGATGCGCGTCGAGGTGGCCGACGTGAGCGACACGCACGCCGTGCTCGGCCGGGTCGAGCCCGGCGCCGACGGGACGCCCGGACGGTCGGTCTGGGCGATCGAGCCGCGCGCCGACGTCGCGTCGTGGCCCGAGCGTCACGGGCGGCCTGCGGGCACGTGGGCCTGGGAGGCGCTGCGGATCGCCGCCGGCACCCCGCGCCTCGGCCTCGACACCGACGACCGGACCATCCCGAACGAGGTGGGGCTGCTCGAGCGCGCCGTGCACCTCGACAAGGGCTGCTACCGCGGGCAGGAGACGGTGGCGCGGGTGCACAACCTCGGCCGTCCTCCGCGCCGGCTCACGCTGCTGCACCTCGACGGCTCGGCCGACCGGCTGCCGGCGCCCGGTTCACCGGTCGAGCGGGCCGACGCACCCGGCCAGGCGGTGGGCGTGCTCGGGTCGCGAGGTCTGCACCACGAGCTCGGCCCGATCGGCCTCGCACTGCTGAAGCGCTCGGTGCCCACCGACGCGACCCTCGTCGTCGACGGCGTCGCCGCCGAGCAGGAGCTCGTCGTCGACCCCGACGTGGGCCTGCACGTGCGTCCCCGGTCCGGTGGCTGAGGTGGGGGCGCGGCCCGAGCCGGCCCGCTGGAGCATCCTCACCGTCTGCACCGCGAACGTCTGCCGCTCGCCGCTGATGGAGCTGCTGCTGCGCGAGCGGCTGGACCCGGCGCGGTTCGAGATCGCGAGCGCCGGCGTGATGGGCTGGCGCGACGCACCGGTCGACAGCATGGTGCGGCTCGAGCTGGCCCGGCTCGGCCTCGACGGCTCGGAGTTCCGGTCGAGGCCGTTGCACCCCGCCCACGTCAAGGCCGCCGACGTCGTGCTCACCGCGACGAAGGAGCACCGCGCCTCCGTGCTCGAGCTCGACCCCGGGGCGCTGCGCAAGACGTTCACGCTGCTCGAGCTCGCCGCCCTCGTGGAGGACCACACGGCCGACAGCCTGCCCGAGCTCGTCGCCGACGCCGCGCGCCGTCGCAGCACCGCGCCCAGCCTGCTCGACGTGCCCGACCCGTTCCGTCGCGCGCCGGAGGTGCACCGCAGCACCGCCGACCTCATCGACGACGCGACCGAGCGGCTCGCCCGGACCTTCGCCACGCTCGGCTGAGCGGTCCCGGGCGGCTAGCGGCCGCGGCGGGGACGACGTCGCGTCGACTGCGTCGCGTACTCGTACCCGTAGCCGAAGCGTCCTGCGGCGCGGCGCGGCGACATCGAGAGCACCGTGCCGAAGAGCGTCGCGCCGACGGTCTGCAGCCGCTCGACGGCAGCGCGCACCTGGTCGTGGCCGGTGCGGCCGTGGCGCACGACGAGCAGAGCGCCGTCGGACAGCAGGGCCAGGATCGTCGCGTCGGTGACGGGCAGCAGCGGCGGCGCGTCGATGAGCACGATGTCGTAGGCGCGACGCAGGTCGGCGACGAGCTGCTCCATGGCGCCGGTCTGCACGATCTCGGCCGGGTTCGGCGGTCGGGCGCCGCTCGTGAGCACGTCGAGGCCGGGGATCTCGGTCTCCTGCATCGCCTCGTCGAGCTCGACCCGGCCGACGAGCACCGTGGTCAGGCCGACCGTGCTCTCGAGGCCGAACTGCTCGGCGAGCTGCGGACGGCGCAGGTCGCCCTCCACGAGCGCGACCCGCAAGCCCGACTGCGCGAGCGCGATGGCCAGGTTGCAGGCCGTGGACGTCTTGCCCTCGGCCTCCACCGCACTCGTGACGGTGATGACCGTGCGGTCGTGGTCGACGTCGACGAACTGCAGGTTCGTGCGCAGGATGCGGATGGACTCCGCGCGCGGGTGCTGCGGAGACAACGACGTGAGCAGCGGCGCGTCCTGCACGCTGCGGTCGTAGGCGACGGCGCCCAGCAGGGGTGCCTCGGTGGTCGCCTCGAGCTCGTCCGCCGACGCGACCCCGCGGTCGGCGAGCTGACGCCAGCGCGCGACGCCGAGACCGAGCAGCAGCCCGACGAGCAGGCCGCCGAGCAGGTAGGGCCAGCGGCGCGGCGAGACGGGACCCGTCGAGCCGGTGCCGGGATCGATGACCAGCCCCGTGACCTGCTGGTTCGGGCGCAGCGCCTGCTGGCTGTCCTCGAGCCACGCGGTGAACGCCTCGGCGATCGCGCCGGCGCGCTCGCGGGCCACGTCGAGGCTGCCGTCGCGGACCGTCACGCGCAGGACGTCGCTGTCGCCGACGACGCCCGAGCGCACGGAGTCGGCGGGCAGCGACGACTCGTCGAGCGCCCGCGCGGCGCGGTCCAGCAGGTAGGGCTGGGAGAGCAGACGGCCGTACGACTCGACGGTGCGGGCGGTGACCGCGCGGGCCGAGCCGTCGACGCTCGCCGGCGGGGAGGAGACGAGGACCTCGGCCGACGCCTCGTACCGCGGTGTGAGGCCCGACACGACCAGCTGCCCCGCGAGCGCACCGAGCAGACCCAGCAGCACCACCAGGAGCCAGCGTGATCCGAGCGTTCGACGGGGGGTCGGGCTCGGCATCGGGCACCGTCTCCTTCGGTCTCGGGCCACACGGGGGAGGGAGGCCGGGCTCGCCGAGGTTGGTCTCGGGGCCGTCGGTACGGAACACTAGCGGTTGCACCCTGCGTCACGACGGGGTTCCCCCGTCTCGCAGTCAGCACCAGGAGCTTCATGACCGACGACCGTCCCGCGTCCGACCTGTCCGACCAGACCCCCGACCAGGAGGCGTCGAACGCCCCGGAGGCGACGGCCCCCGGCGCCCGCTTCGCTGCCCTGGGCCTCGGTGACGAGCTGGTGGAGGTGCTCGGTCGGCTCGGCTACGAGGCACCCACCCCCATCCAGGAGGCGGCGGTGCCGGCGCTGCTCGCCGGCCGCGACGTCGTCGGGCTCGCGCAGACGGGCACCGGCAAGACGGCCGCGTTCGCCCTGCCGATCCTCGAGAAGATCGACCCCGACCGCGCCTCCACGCAGGCGCTCGTGCTCGCTCCCACGCGTGAGCTGGCCCTGCAGGTCTGCGAGGCGATGACGTCGTACACGCCGCGGTCGCGCCGCATCCGCGTGCTGCCCGTCTACGGCGGGCAGGGCTACGGCGCCCAGCTGGCCGGGCTCGAGCGCGGCGCCCACGTCGTCGTCGGCACGCCCGGTCGCGTCATGGACCACCTCGACCGTGGCAGCCTCGACCTCTCCGGGCTCGACCACCTCGTGCTCGACGAGGCCGACGAGATGCTCGCGATGGGGTTCGCGGAGGACGTCGAGCGGATCCTCGCCGACACCCCCGAGTACAAGCAGGTCGCGCTGTTCTCGGCCACCATGCCGCCGGCCATCCGCCGCCTCGCGAAGCGCTACCTGCACGACCCCGCCGACATCGCGACGCCGCAGGCCCGCTCGTCGACGAGCACCGTGCGCCAGCGCTGGATCCCCGTCTCGCACCACGCGAAGCTCGACGCGCTCACGCGTCTGCTCGAGGTGGAGAGCGGCGACGCCATGATCATCTTCGTCCGCACGAAGTCGGCCACCGAGGAGCTCGCGGAGCGACTGCGGTCTCGCGGGTTCTCGGCCGCCGCCATCAACGGCGACCTCGTGCAGGCGCAGCGCGAGCGGACGGTGACGGCGCTGAAGAACGGCTCCCTCGACATCCTCGTCGCGACCGACGTGGCTGCGCGCGGGCTCGACGTCGACCGCATCACCCACGTCGTCAACAACGACATCCCGCACGACCCCG
>SXGQ01497323.1_pt1 | contig 20122 bp, 13 predicted proteins | sample 3178371 | NCBI WGS metagenome assembly SXGQ01 (sample SAMN11356859, study PRJNA531348) | freshwater metagenome | isolation source: freshwater sample F1-20 | place: China: Fuxian Lake, Yuxi | collected 2017-12-25 | reverse complement strand
CGCCGTCTTACCTCCGGAAACTCCTCTGCTCGAACTAAGGGGTCAGGCCGCTCCACCATTCACGCGCTCCTAAAACCGCGCGTTAAATGGGTTTAAAGGAGCGCACTCTAATAGGGAGCGGCCTGACCCCGTGTTCGGCCCCCCGGGTGTTATCAGGAACGAAGAGCTTCCTGCGTTTCCCGCATTCGGTGCATGCGCTTCCCACGATGACTAGCTCCAGAAGACAAAGCCTGCGCTTGAGATACAAATTCCGATAAGGAAGACAAGTCCCAGGCACCCGGCGGATTGCTTCCTAAATCCAAGACGCGGATTATTGCAGTAGAGACAAGGCTTGGAATGACCGTAGTACATTCCATCACTTGTTCCTGGCGCATAAAAGTGCCCGCATTGCGTACAGGAATCACCTTCCCAAGGCTGTAAGCGTATGCTCATGAGACTTGCATCCAGCAGATGCACTTGCCGTCGCCGACGTCGGCGGTGGGATCGAGAGGCTCGATATACTCCCGCTTCACGAACTGTTCGACCGTCTTGCGGATGGTGGCCAGCTCCTCAGGCGTGATGTCCACGAGCCGTGGGTCTTTCTTTTCGGAGCGGATATGCTGGAAGATCTCGCCTTGATTGGCGCTGATCTTCTTGTCGGAACGGTTGTAATACAGCCATACGCAGTCTCCCGCGTCGGCAGACCAATCCGGCTCTTCCTCGCCGATGGCGACCTGCTCCTGGCCAGGAAGACGGAAGCAGTAGAAGATACCCCTTGGAGCGCCGTCGGCAGACTTTCGGCCAGAGAAGGCCTTCTCTGGCAAACCACGGGCTAGCATGAAATCCTCCGGGAACTCGCGCTGAAGACGCATGTATTCCAACTGCATCTCTTCACCGGCGGAGAGAGTGCCATCGCACTTCTGATTGAAGAGCTTGATCGGGTCATTCTTCTCACCGGCCTGCACGATATTTCCTTCAAGTCCAAGGACAGCCGAGATGGTAGACACCTTTGAGGTAACCTTGGAGAACAAGCTTAGGACATCATTAAGCCCGTCAGGCGGCAGGAAGTTCCAGAAGAACACGTTTCGACGCATCTTGGTTAAATGAGGATGATCCTTAACCATCTCATCTTCGGTGCCCTGGTTTAGACGCCGGTCAACTCGGCCGATACGCTGAAGCAGCCTGACCGGATTCCAATTCAGGTCGAAATTGATGAGGTTACACGAGTCCTGTAGATTCAACCCTTCGGCGAGGATGTCGGTAGCGATGAGGACCATCGTCTGCTTACTCATGTCCTTCTTAAGCGCCTGATGCTCGAGGTATTCGGGAGAGCCCTTATCGCCGGCGACCTTGCTCTTCTTGATAGGGTTGTAGTATGGAGCGAACTTTCTCACTGCCGTGAGGCGCTGCTTGCCGCTGGCACCGCCATCGATGCAGGCGACCTGGCTTACACCTGCAGACTTTACGTGCTGTTCGATATAGCGGGCCGTATCCGTGGATTCAGTAAAGATGATTACTTTCTGGCCCTTCAGCTTGGGGTCCTGGGTCAGCAACTTGATCAACGCCTGCAGCTTCTGATCCTTAGCGGGTTCCACCTTTAGCGCCTCTGACAGAACATCCGTGAGGGTCTGAAGGTCGTTCAGGGTTTCTCTCACCATCTTGTCGACGTCATATTCCTTCCTGTCTAGTTTCTCGATGGTGGCACTGCTCACGCCACTCAGGGCACTCAAGACCCGGTCAAATCTATCTTCGTTCGCTTTCTGTTCATCAGGGAAAAGCTCGCGCTGTTTGACATCGTAACTCGCGAGCATCTCCGAGTTGCGGTTTTTCCAGGCGGCGTAGTCGTTCTTATCCATCTGCCCTTCGACATTCTTGTCCATCCAGGCCATGAGTTTGCCCATCAATGCCCAGCAAGAAGCCTCGAAGGCCTTCGTGGAGCTTTCGAAGCGCTTAAGGAAGATGGTACGGATGAGCACTACCAGCACTCCTTCGCGGCCCTTTCTCAGAATCTCCTTTTCGCTCTTCGCCTCGCTGTGACTGTAACCTGTCGGATTCTAAATGGCCAAGTAGAACAGCTTCTGCTTAGGGCTGCATGCCTTGACGAACGCCTTCAGCAGGCCGGGGCAGGTTTTTTCGATGTCATACTTTACCTCGATCGGCAGGTTGCGCACGGGGAAAAGCGTCTCCGCCTCGCCGGACTGGATCTGGCTTTCCTTCACATACCTTCGGCTGCGTTGAACAACGATATGATGGAACAGACGGCTGGCATCATATGCTTCTGAAACCTTCTCGGAATCAGAGAGGTTTTCTTCGTCGATAGGCCCCTTGATGGTTTCCTCGATTTCGTCCGCAATCTTTGCGAACTCGTGCTTGATGCTAGGGATGCCGACGCCTTTGAAATAGTCATCCATGTCGCCGCTGACCAACTGGATCATGCGGCGGAAGTCGTGCACCGAGTTATTGATTGGGGAAGCCGTCAGGAAGATAACCGTCTTCGGGCGGCTTGGGTCGGCCTGCAGGCATTCTCTGAGGCGGTGATAACGAGAGGCCTGGTTATCGTCTGAGCCTTTGCTGCCCTCGTTGCGGAAGTTATGAGCTTCATCAATGATGATCACGTCCGCATCCCGGATGGTAGCTTGATACTTCCTGAGTTCGTCACCGTCTTGCAGCTGAAGGTCAGTGTGCGCGAGCGTCTGAATCCGGTCGAACTTGCTAAGGCTCTGCAGGTGCTCGGCGATTTCGATTTCCCACATGGTCTCCTTGGCGGACTTTGGCGCCAGCAGCAGGACGTTCTTCTTCTCACGGCGCGCGTAGCGCTCCATGAGCATGAGGCCGACGAAGGTCTTACCGATACCGACGCCGTCGCACAAGAAGCCCAGGCGGAACTTCGAGGCGATCTTGAATAGGTTACGGTAGGCATCCTTCTGGTAACCGGAAAGTTTATCGAAGACTTCGGACTGTGTCTTATCCCAGGTGTCCGGCTCTAGCTCTTGGGATTTAAAATGTTCATCCAGGGCCTTGAGGTAGACATGGAAAGGGTCAACCGGGGCCAGATGGCGCTTGATGGCCTCAATGATGCGCACCTTCAGATCACGAGGATCCAAGGGATGCGCGGCATTCCAGTGCGTGTTGTACCATTCCTGCAAGGGAGCCACATCGTTGCCGTCCAGGCGCACGTTCAGCTCCACGTTCTCATGGAGCCCTGGGTAGGTGAAGTTAGAGGAGCCGACGAGGGCGCTAGGCCGATAAGTCGTCTTCTTCGGATAGGTGATATAGCACTTGGCGTGGAACTTGTCCGGGTGGTAGACCCGAATTTCAATCTTACCGCTTTCGATGGCTTCGACGATAGCGTCCACGCCGGAGAGGAACTCATCCTTGCCCTTCAAAGCGGAGAGATCGGCGTCCAGGTTGTCCGTAGCGCGCTTGATGATGAATTCGTTGCGCGGGCTGGTCTTCGCCCTCTTCTTGGATGCACCAGCATCAAGGGCCTTGTAGGTCCGCTTAGAGACCTCGTCGCCCATCAGGATACGGATCTTATCCATCTGTTGCCACTTGCCTTCAAGCTTCAGTAAAGCACTGATCTCGAAGTAGCCGGTGGCTATATCCATCTTCGTGGCATCTTCGCACCAATCGGCCAGGAAGTGAGCCACGCGCGAATTATTATTCGCATTATCGATGATGAAGTCCGGAGTGGTTTCGCTCATGGTCTTTTGTTAGTCTATTGAAATGCTTTTGGCCAGCCTCCGTACGAATTAATCACCTCGTCAATTTCGTTCATCAAACGAATTGTCTCAGCAATGGAGACGAGGATTTTCTGGTAGTGCTCCACATCTGCAGCGGCAAGGGTCCGCCCCTTACGATCTTTTAACCATTTCTCACAAACCTGATAGCCTCCAATTTTGAAATTCCATATATCCTCACGCACGCCGTGAAAACCGGCAGTCTGCTCCTTATCTAGCCACACGGCATTTTGCGACCACGAGACTTTCTCGACATCCCGAGATCTTCCACCCCTATATTCAGCAATGGGGACATGAACCTTGGGTGATTCTAGCAGATGCATCGCTGCGAGCTCACCCCCTAGCTTAGATAGTGACTGGAAAAGTTTAAGTTCGCTTACAATAGGCAAGCGCGGGAAATCTATTTTCAGATATTCGGCATAGCGACTTCTATATGTTGGGCTGAAGAAAACGGAGTACGCATAGTAGAGAATGTCTTCAGGGATTAGTCCTTCGGGCAGACCGTTAGGTAGTTTTTGGGCTAGGCCAAACTTCCCGCACAGATTGCGAAGAAAATCGGGCGAGAGGTTTAGGCTCCTGCCTACGTTTAGATCCAAAGTTCCCTGAGAGTCAGCCGGGGCAGAATATAAGTAGAGCGGGAAAAAGGAGGCATTATCAAATGGAGATACTGCATCTTTGTCTATGATTCTATTGCCTATAAAAAAACTGTCTACATTTCCTCTGCGCGAGTTTCGGACAGCCAACAATGAGATGTTTGGCTGAAGCATGCTCCACATTAGTGGTGTGCGTGGATAGGCCATGAATCCCTTGGATCGACCCGTGAAATAAGTCCACCGGAGATCAAACGGGTGGTATGCAACATGGACAGCCTTTCCATCGGACTTTTTGACGTCTTTTTTTGCCCATTCGATAGACCAATCTCGTCCATCTTCTGGCAGCTCGTATTTTGAAATCAGTATCGATTTAGCAACTGACCTTAGGTCCTCGATTTTCCCTTCAAGCTCTTCCTTCGTGAAGCTATACACCAGGCTATCTCGCTTAGTTTGAATCCCCGCATTTCTCTCAATGAAAACTCCGCCCGCAATGCTCGGCTGTTCCAAGTACTCTTCCAGCCCTTCGAAGGACTTTGGGACAAAAAAGAAGTGGGGGGGCTCACTCGCGATTATCTCCGATTTAATCTCTGCTACGTCCGGATTGCTAAGGAACATGTACTTTTTTTCCCTAGACCCCCAGGCCTCTGAGTGGATAACGATTGGCTCTGATATCTTAGTTGATTTTGATAGTAGCGAAATTCCAACGCCTTGCTGGATTTCGAATACATTCTCCTCCTTTGAGCCATCTGGTCCCACCTCGAGTTTCTTGCTGCTCCCATGGAGATCAATGATGCTTATGTATTTAAAGGACTCCTTTAGGGACTCGCGCATTCTGCGATGTGTGAGGCCGTCAAGGAATACGTTGTTTGTTATCATCCCCACGATACCAACCCCAGCTACATCAACTATGTACTGAGAGAAACGTACAAATTTGATGAAATCGTCGTCCAGGTTAATTTTCTTTTCATCGAGCCCTTGTTTGTATGCTTCAAGCAGGCCATGGATAAATTCGTTTTTGTTAAGCTGGCCAAAATTGGAGTATGGCGGATTACCAATTACCACGGTGAAACGCTTGTTACGCTTTATTGAATTTACCTCCTTAGCCTCGATTGCTAACGCCGGAATATCAAAATTCAGCCTTTCCTTAAAATCCGCGGCAGGTTCGAGGGAATTAGTTAGGTAAATTCGCGCACGCTCTTCGGTTGCAAATCTGTAACCGGTCTCTGCGAGCTTCAGGCCCACCTTCATGTGTGCAATCACATAAGGCGCCATCATGAGCTCGTAAGCATGCAGGCGCTTGAGAAGATGCTCCGGGACATATTCGTTCCATACTTTCAGCACCTCATCTCGCTTGGAGTGCTGATCGTGGTCGTAAGGACCATTCTTCAGTTTCGCCCAGGCCTTGGCTTTGACAGTTTTCTCGATGATGTTGATGACCTCGACGAGGAAGGTCGCCGTTCCGGTGGCAGGGTCGAGGATCTGAACAAAGGGTTCTGTTTCCTTGATCGTCTTCTTTTCTCCCGGGTTGTCCGTCAGGGGCGGCAGCTTGATTGCGTTGTCGCGCTTAATCATCTCCCCCCAAGTGGTCGTGTCCGCGAGGCCATCTTCCAGGCCGAAATCCTTGCGTAGCAACTCGTCTACCGATCGGACGATGTAGCTTACCACCGGGCGAGGGGTATAGAACGCGCCACGCTTCACGCGCTCATCCTTGTTATAGATCTTGAGGAACGTCTCGTAGAAGTGGATGACCGGATCCTCATCCTGGGTAAGGTTGCCAAAGTCGCGAAGGATGTTCGGGAGGTCTGTGCTCTCAGCGCGCAAGAGGTCGATGACGTCCTGGACGCCTAGATCGTCGAAATCGATTCCTTTCTCTCCTCTTCCGCCGGCTTCCAGAAAAGACGAAAGGATGTCCTTAAGGAACGGATTGGTGCTAGGCACCATTTCAAGGACCGAGGTGCTTGTGAGGTCTTTCACGCCCGCCTGGTTGACCTTAGTGATAGCGGCGGTCAGCAGGCCATAAGTGATAGTCTGGGCATAGCAGTCGGTAAACGCCTCTTCGGTGAGGTCATGAATCAGGGCGTCCTTGAAACCGGCGTGTAGCGTCTTGAGAGGTCCATTAGCCGACTCCTTCTTGATAAGGGAAAGGGCCTCTTTGTTGATGCGCATGGCGAGTGCGGCCAGCGCCTGGGCCAGCTCCTCAGAGCGTCGAATATTCTGACGTATACCCGTCCTGAACGCAGCAGTCCAAGACTTGCGCCAGGCATCGACGTCGTTCGTGTCATCCGGGAACCGCAGGAATTCATGGAGCACATCATCGAGATGGTCCATCTTGAGCGGCGTATCTCCACCATCCCAGGCCATGACCTTCAATACGTGACGATTATCCGGCTCCTTACGGAAGTGGGCGAAGCTGATTTCGCGCGTGGAGTCCTTTTCTTCGCCGACCGCAGAGATGAATATCAAGTCTTCGACATCCCAGGCCAGCTGATCAGCGGCCTTGGCATTGGCTTTTCTTTTAAGCGCCAGATTGCGAAGGATTCGCTTCAGAACCGAAACCGGCATCTTTTTGCCCTCGAAATCCACAAAGAAGATGCCGAAAGGCTGCTTCTTGTGCATCTTCTTCAGGCGGTAGACGTGCCTGACCTTCGCGACCTCGTTCTTGTCGAGCCCGAGGTCAGACTCGAGGTCGAACGGGAACGCGATATCATCGATCTCTCGGCCTTCGACCGGCCAGCCGAGCTCGGTCTCTAGGTACTTGAGGAGTTTATCGAAGTTCTTGACCTGCTGAAGCTTGATGGTGGGCATGACCTAGGGGTTGGTCCTAGGTACTTCTTTGGACTACTCTAGGCAACTCATTCTACCCGGCGCTAAGGCGCTTCACTAAATGTTATACACTAGCTGACCCATGAGGCATTCCGCCACTCGATCGCTGGCCTAGACGGGAGGAGATCGGAGCGGCCAGGGAGGTTAGGAACCCGGGCGCCGTGATGTTCGTAGTAATGTCGCCCGTTTGAGAACTCTTCCTTGAGGCGCTTGCTGACAAGTAGGCGGTAGTCGGTGTCAATCGTAAGGTAGCCGGCGTCGAATAACGTGTGGAAGTCCGAGCGGAGCAGCAGGCCGTTTCCTACCTCGTGCCCTCCCCCGTCCGCATAAGGGCGGATATGCGCGGCTTCCAGGACCGGCAGGGTCTTCTCTTCGGTCACGGCGCAGCGGCGACCGTAGGCATCCATGACGGCCACCCGGAAGCCCGACTGCCCTAGCCGCGGCTTGGCCATGTAAGGCTTCCCGTAGCGATCCTGCTCCTGCTCGACCCCAGGAGCGACAGGACGGGCTCGCAGGCGTTCCTGAATCTGTGCCCATAGCTTGGCGCCCTCGCCCTCTCCTGGCTCATAGCACTTCCCTTGGACGATGTTTGGCGACCAATCGGCGGGTTGCTCGATCCATTGATCCTCCGGCAGCCAGAAGCAGTCCGTCAGCAAGGTGCAGCCAATGGTCTCATTAGGGCCAGTCTCTTTGCCCATCCTGCCGCGCATACGGGTGATGTTCTCGCGGAATGCGGCCTGGGTCTCTGCCCCGTTGCCTTTGCCGTAGACCTTCCACGCCAACTCCAAGGGCAAGACCGTACTCTTCAGGAACCAACCCCCACCAACGATCTTGTTCACCGGGGCCTTAAGCTTGAACAGGAAGAGGCCTCCCTCGGGGATGGCGCCAAAGCTGCGTTCCCCGCCAGGCGCCCAGAAGTTCACTTCGACGGACTGATTGGCCGAATGGAATTCGAACCACGATCTGTCCGTAACGCCGACCCAATACTCGAGCTTGGATAGCTTGGCCGAGGATAGGCCCTCGAACTTCTCGGCAATCAGGAAGCCCAGATCGCGGAGTCTACGGAAGCAGGCGGTGCCTTCCCCTCCGCCAAAATCGTCCCCGGTCACCACGCGTCCGGTCGCATGCTTGAGCGCAAGGGCGATCAGCTGCTTCGGCGGATACGGACGTCCTTGATGGATGACATCGTACGTCGTCGAGTCCCTGAACCCTGCAGGTGAAACCCCGGCATCCAGATCGGCCAAAGCCTTCACGACATGTTCGCGCTGTACGGGGGTGAAGTCCATCAGCGACACATCAGCTGGTCAAATCGCCAACCTCTTTAGCCACTTTTAGCTTACCTAACGTAGTATAGCGCGGACGCTGCATGCTTCCAGGCTTAGTGCTTCCATAGATGATCGGCTCTCGAAGCTTAACGGCCGGGCTGGCGAAGAGGATCTTGTATTCGCCGTGTTCGCCGAAGAGCTCGATTCGGGAAACAGGTGCCACGTAAGTAACCGCGGAAACAGGGGCGACCTGGTAAGAGGCGCACCACTTGATCTGCTCCACCTTGCCGGGAGCAATGCTTACGTAGTACCAGCAGTTATCCCCCAGAAACACATTTTGGAATCCCTCTTCGCGGCAAGGGACAACAATCACAAGGTCGTCGTCCTGAGGTGCGGCGGTAACGGCGGCCCCCGTGGCGGGCGACAAGGCCGCAGCCACGGAAGCAGGCGTGACGGACTCCGACTTTGCGACGACGTGGGCCTTGGGCTCTTCGAAGACATTCAGGTCGACGAGTGGCAGGATACGGAGCATCTGGGCGAGGAAGCCGTCGGCATCAGCGCAGTCGCTGGCGGTCATCGGCGGCTTGCTCGGCTCGGTTCCGTTTTCGACGATGCATCGCTTGTACTTCTTAGCCCGCGTAATCAGCATACTCTCGATATATCGGATGTATGCCTTGTTCAGGTTATTTGATGTGAAGACGATAGCGTTGCCCCAGAAGTCCTTATTCTCCAGATGTGAGTCGATGCGGTCAGGCACATAATCGCCTTCACCGATGTAGACGCGCGGTCTCGGGTCTTCAGTGCTGTTGCTGTAGCCCCAGAGGATATAAATACCCGGCTTTTTGATGTCTCCGTGCTTCAAGGCCGATGACCACTTGTCCCGGGGGAAAGCAACCCCCGTACCCGTCCAGTTCATGTTCTCGATGATACGGAGACCGTTAGGGTCACCCTCAGGAACAAAGATGCGGATCGTATAGGGAGAAGACATTGGGGGGAATGCCTCTAGAAAGCCCCAAGAATAGACCTAGGGCAAACACTCAGTCTCTGAACCGGAAGTACACCAGGTCAGGAGTGGGTGTTTTTCTGGTGCTGGCCCACATATCCGACGACAGCGACCTGCGCGTCGTCGTCCCAGAAGAAAGCCACCCTGATGGTCTCTTGTGGCCGGCGCGACGTACCGCAGCCGATATGCGCATCCGCATAAGCCACCTTTCCGCCCTTGAGCTTATAATCCACGCGATACCAAGAGTCGTTAGCGCTCATGGTGCTGTCCGATTGGTTAGCCGAGTAGTCCCATCTGGTGAGCACCACCCTAAGCGAGGCATTGAGGTCTCGGATGACCTTCTTGCCCGACTTCGCCTGATAATAGTCGCCGCCGATCCATCGCAGAGCCAGCAAGAGGTCTGTTGGCTCTTGGAAGGGCGATTCCTGCTCGGACTTACTGTTCAGGCGAAACACCACGCGGCCCTTCAACTCTTTCTCGGCTACTTCTATCGCCTCGCGGACGGACTCGACCTCCGGGATGTTCCTCAACGCCTCGCGCCAAGGCACATTCTGACGGATAAGGCGCGTAGCCTCGAAATACTTCTTCACCAGGCCGTCAGCTTCGCGCTTTTCGTCTGCGAGCGTGGCGTGACTCTCCTCAAGGTCCTCGATCTTCTTCAGGAGCTTCTTCTTCTCTTCCTCGTATACTTCAACGACTTCGTGAGAGAAACTCGCGCATTCCTTGTGCTTACGAATCTCCTCTCCAGCGATGAGGTCGTCCAGGCCGTCCCAAAAGACAGCGCCAGGGAAACCACGCTGCGTGGCTGCAATAGCGATCTGTCCAAGAATTCCCTCGCAGAACTCGGACTGCCCACGCTCTTCGAGGCTTTCCCGGATACTGCGAGGCCCAATGAGGGGATGGGCGAAGGGGCTAGCCTCGGGACTGAACCCGGGGTAGTAGATACGCGCGGCGCCATCCCAGACCAAGAGCTTCGGATTAGGGATGAGCTCGGCAAATCGCCTATGGCAGGCATCGCCATGCAATACGAAGACATGCGCCAGCGCAGTGAGCTTCGGGGAAAGTAACGTTGGGTTGAAAAGGCATTTGCCTTCTTCATCACCCGAAACGACAACGACAGCGTGCCGGCGTTTTTCGTATGTCAAGTAGGTAGCCAACGCGTCCACGCTGCGTCCCCTCGCCCATGCGGGCTTCGTGATGATAGGGATACCATCAAACGCGCCAAACGCTTCGACCAGCATGGCGATGATCCTCGGCGCTGTGGCGCGTCGGCGGAACGGAATAGGGCTGTCGTCCACGCGGTTCACGCCATTCACGCAGCTCACCCTGAGTCCTTCAGGGGTCTCGTCGAAGACGATTTCTGTCACCCACTGAATACTTGTGTCCTCGTTATCGCGATTGATCAGCCTAAGGCCCCACGCTCGCCGGTTTCCCGAGGAGAAGAGCTTAGCCTCATAGGCCCAGGACCCCCCTAGCTCCTTAATAGGAAAGACCGGCAAAGGCCCCGCAGGCCTTACCTTTTCGGTCAGACCAGGGCGCGGGTTTGCTCCAGGCGCAAAGACCCACTCGACGCATAGGCTAGCGGCGTCCTCTAGTTTAGGAACCTGGCCCCCTTTCTTACCTAAGTAGAAACATGTCTGGTAAAGGGCTTTCACGTGGCGGGGTGACTTCTTAATAACGCCAGTCACGGACTCGTCAATATTGTGAATTATACTACTTTATAGTCTGACCATAAAAGAGCCCAACCGGCCATCACTCGATCAAAGAAACAAAGACCGGTAAGGCTTCAAATCCCCTGTGCCTTTTGCCACAATGCGCATCTGCTAATCAAGCACTCAATCTCTTGAATTCAGCTAGGATGACCTCTTGGGCGGCGTTGATCACCTGCATACGTCCGTTGAGCTCTGCTTTTTCTTCCGCGCTAGCGCCGGGCTTGGAATCCGGATGAGCTTCTCGGCAAAGGGAGGTCCACGCCATGCGCGACTGAGCACGTGTGATCTTTCCGCTCAATCCGAGTACCTTGGCGGCGGCGGCGAGGCTTTGGCCGGAGGACGTATCCAGGTAGACTTCCTGGCGATCATAAGATTCATCTTCCGGCTCTGAGGATGAATCCTCCGACGATAGCGCTTTCTGCGTCAGCCTGCGGAAGCGAAGCCGCCATTGCTCGAGGTTGTCCAGCAACACGTCGATTCGACGAAGATATTCAGCCTGACGCACCGGCTCGCCGGCCAGGCCCTTATACTTAAACCAAGCCTCCGTAATCGACTCCTGCAGATCACCGGCTTCGGCCAGCAGCCTGAGCGACTCCGACCAGGAAGGTTCGTTGCTGGGTGGAGACTCCCAATTGGCGGTCGCCAGATCGAACCAACCAGAGCGAGCGTCCGGAAGGATGATGGAGTCCAGCCTGCGGCAGGTCCCCGGAGCAGATTCGTCCGCATATCGTTGGAGCTCCCGGCGCAGCTTGCCGCGGGGCTTGTCTTCGCCGTGTACGAGGAAAATGCGGATCGGCTTATAACGGTCCTTAAACCGCTGATTATCGATTCGCAGCGCATAATCGCACAGTCCGGCCTCGTCGGCGTGGCCCGAATAGATTCCGGAATAATCCAGGAGGGCACAGGCAACCTCGTTCGTGGAGAGATCGAAGTCTTCAAGCCGCTTATTTTCCGGGAAGGTCGGGCCATCCATAAAGGCCGCCGCCACCTCGGTCGGACTTTTCCAAGAAGCCGCCGTCGCCTTAAGCACCGCCGCATCAAGGAACGAAGGCATGTACCCAACAAATATTACAGTGGCGTCGGCACGACGGAGATTTTCGCGGAGCCTTCCCATCACGGGCCCAGAGGAGCACATGCCGCTTGAACTGATGTAGATGACCGGACCTTTACGAATATCAGTCCGGCCGTAAAACAGCTCGAACGACGAGCCGTCAGCCGAATGACAGTCGACTAGCCGGCCGTCTTTTCCTCCGAACAGCTGGTCTAACAACGCTTCCACATCAAGCACGCCATCAAAGAGCGCATGCTCTCGATTGAGGAGGCGCATCTTATGTTCGTTGTCCTTACGCTTGAACCACCAGTTGTTGAATTCATTGCGATAGGCATTGGAGTACTTGCGGGCTAAGCTCGAATCCACCACCACCGCCGGCGCCTTTCCGCCCATTCTCTGCACGAAATCGGTACGCGTGATGAGATATGCCAAGTCGGCTACGAGATCCTGCGAACGTCCGAGCGTGAAAGCAGGGATAACAACCCTTGGGTTGTCGCCGCGAGCGGGGGACAGCGCCCGTTCTAACGCAAATCCAAGCGACTCAATCCTTTCGCCATAGGCAAGCTGAGGGCGTGTGCCTTGGCCGCCATACGTCGACTCCAAGACCAGATAATCGACCGACTCGCGCGGATACTGAACCGGACGAAGCAAAGTCGCCGTCTCGTCTGCCTGCGTAATCTGCGGCCCAAGGTCTCCGCCAAAACATATGGTCTCGCGCTTACCTTCCGCAATATTGACCTCGAAAGTTATAGCAACAGCTCCCGCAAGGTGTCCGGTCCTGGAAAATCCGAAGAAGAGGTCAGCCTCATCCATCACTTTGTATCCATACCCCATCTGGAAATCGTCCTTCGCATCAGGACAGTGAAACTGGATAGCCTTCACATCTTCCATGTCATACAAATCGTGGTCGAAAGAGTCCACATTGGCGACGGTGTCATGTAGCGCCTCACGCACAAAATCGGCCGTCAATTGGGTGCAGATCACGGGGCCCTTGAAGCCCAGCCGATACATGCGCGGAATAAGGCCACAGTGGTCCATGTGCGCGTGCGTCAGGAAAATCGCCTTGATCCTAGATGGCGAGACGCCGCCCAAGTCGGCCTCGCCACGAGCCTTGTTCATATCCTTCTGCCCACGTACATTCTGATACAGGCCACAGTCGATCATATAGTAGCTGTTCGAGCGATCGTAGCGCAGCAGATGGCAGGAGCCTGTCACGGCGCCGACAGCGCCGATGAATTTAACTTTAAGCGGCATGGTTTTACTGTGATATAGTTAGAGAATCTTATGCTTCCGGGAACTTAATCAAGCCCCCGTCCGTGCCGGCCGAAGCGGGCGAGGATGAGCTTCCGGGCTTCGGGGTCCCAATCGAAGTAGATGGACATGCAGGTACGCGGGTTGCAGCCATGGCCAAGGGTGACATGCAGGGGGAAGAGCCGGTAAACGCCCTTGTAGGTCGCGCTGTAGTCGGCGGCGTAACGGATCTTAGCCCGTTCGCCGAGGTCGCTGCCGAAATGGCTGAGGCCGACCTGCCGGGCCAGGAATGCGTTCGGCTTAAGCGCGTTGGCCGGGTCTGCCTTCAGTTTGGCGAAATCAACCAGTCCGGACAGATATCGGTCCAACGTGCCCTCATGTTCGAACACGCAGCTGGAAGCTTCATCCAACGCCTCTTTGAGGACGATGATGTTTTCGGCGAACTCGGGCTTCAGCATGTGCTCGGCCAGCACGTCATGGGCGGGGCGATAGGGTTTCGCGGGTTTCGACGGTGCCGAGGGCTTTTCGTGTACCGGCTCGAGGATCTTGCGGCCGACGAGCTGTCGGCAGAGCTTCATGGCTTCCTTGGCCCGGCTCAGAGGCGCGCGGACCGACAGATGCTGCTTCGAAGCGAGGTGGAAGTTGATCGCTGTTCCATCGGTGAGGAACGTGACGATGGCGGCGGAAGACTCCAGGGTCGTGCCGACCATCCGGAGGGTGTCTTTGGCGGTGAGCCTGATGATCTCCAAAAGACTGCGTCCATGGAGTTCGTAGCGGTAGTTGAGGCTAATCGTGGGGTTGCTCATATGCGGTGAGGCAACTCCAGTTTTCCCGCCGAGTTTCAGCCCGCAAGGGCATCAGGTCACCTGGCCGTTCTGGCACTAGGCCACGCCCTGTCGCACGAAATAGGTAGACCTATAGAAGGCCTGCTAAATATGGGCCGAATACGTGTCGCATGAAATAGAGGGGGCGACAAGCTGCTGATAATCGTCCGATGAATTTATAATCGGAATCGGCGGACGCCACTAATGTTAGGCCGGAAGATAGGGCCTGCCAGTTATTGTATTATCCTTAAGGTCTTTTGATTTGAATCCGGCAAGGCGCTGGCTATCTCGATGGCATGCGCCCCATCCTTACCCTAGCCCTAGCCGTCCTTGCGTTAACATTCTCAGGTTGTGATTCCGCCAAGAAAAGCAGTTTTGTCGGTCGCTGGATCAGCAAAGAGACCCGCGTGGACAAAGGCATCATCAGCAGCGACAAGACCGACCTGATCGTGAGGACCATCACGCTTGACGCTAACGGTAACGGGCAGCTCAGCATTACCCTCAACGGAAGGCCCACGCAGAACGCCTCCGGAAAGTGGTCGGTCCTTAACGACGTCTTTTTCCTAGACTACGACAACGGGCAAACCCTCTACCTTCGCGTTGTGCGCATCACCGCCGAACGTTTCGTCATCAGGAACCCTGATGGCAGCGAGCGCATCTACGATCGTATTCAGTAAACAATTCGCGCCTCTAATCCCCGACGCCGAGTTCCTTGGCGGCGTCGTCAAGGTTGACGATACGCTGGGGATAGAAGATGCGCTCGGTGTGCCAGCCGACGAGACGCACCCAGAGGCTATGGTTCGTCGCCCGGAGCTGGGTCCGGGCGGCGGCGGGCGTGAGATGTCCGCCGATCTGCACGCCGGCGGCGAGGACGGCGAGCCCATGATGAGCGAGCTGACGATGGCCGGACACCCAAAGGCCCGCCCGATCCGCGGACCGCTCTTGGCAGCGGCGATACCATGCATAGAGCGGGTAGATCAGCCGACCAAATCCTGCCAAGGTGTTCGAGCTCCAACGATAATGTCCGAAAGCGATCTGCCCGCACTTTCGGCCGATGTGGAAGCGCAGGACGTCCAAGTCGCCACGACTCAAGGCGGCATCGACCATGCTGGCTCGCAGCAGTAGGCAATCATCGCCGCCCAACCGCATGCCGGCCTGCTCGAGTACGAGGTCCTGGACGACGTAGGCCTTAAGGCCATGCAGGCCGAGGCGAGCCTGGGACTCCTGCACGAGCGCATGCAGTTCGGGCCAGTGCTCCTCCGAAACCAGGATGGCATTCCCGCGCACGCGGGCCGCTCGGACGCTCAGCCAGTAGGAAGCCATGATCGCCGCGCCGAGGGCGGCGCCGACGGATGGTCCGATGGCCTTTCCGAGCTCAGGATAAGCACCCATGTAATAGAAGAGCGCCAACCCGACCATAGGCCCTAATGAGACGCAAAGCAGCTTAGCCCATCGCTCCGTGGGTACGCGCAGGCGACGACGGAGAGCGCCAGCCCACTCAGGATCGACGGGCTGGGCGACAGGCGGGAGGGCGGGAGGCTTGGCCATGCTCAGTGGACCCGGGCGATACACCAGAGCCCGACCCAGATGACCGAGACAAAACTCACGAGCATCGAGGCGATCGTGAATAGGGCGAAGAGCGGCCCGACAAGGAAGAAGGTGCGGAAGAAGCCGATGCCCTGACCTTTGACGATCTGGGCGAGCAACGCGCCCATGCCGATGAGCCGAATGCCAGGCAAGACGAAGAGCAGGATCATGATCTGCCACGAGGGTTTAAGCGGCGAGTAGCCTACGCCGAGAAGGCAAGCCACGGAGGAGATCTCCACGATGATACGATTGAATGCGAAGGCCCGCCACGTGTAGCGCCAGCCCTGGGCGGTGCCACCGGTCAGGAAGAGCAGAGGATGCCCGATGGCCGCCCCAAGGAAGGAGGCCAAGAAGGGTCGGACAACCGCCAGCATAATGACGCCGGTGAAGATGAAGCCGGCAACCGAGCCATAAGGAGTCTGGATGCCCAAGGCCATCAGCCAGGACAGGAATTCGCCGACGACGCCCTGGAAGGCCTGCGGAAAAGCCCCGGAGACCAGGTTCTTGAGCAGATTGAGGCGCTCCAACATCTCCGAGAGCGGATCCATGACGATATGCACCCCGAGGGATAGGGCCAACACCGCGCAGACGAATAACCACGGGAGGAAAACGCCCGGCTTCGATGGGGACGAAGGGGCAGGAGTGGCCGCCGGCGAGGGAACGGCAGGAGCAGGAGTGGTCATGGCAAGATCAGCGGCGGAAGGTGCGTAGGGCGTAGTAGACGGCGAGGAGGAGGTCCTGGATGGCCTTGGCGACATAGGTGAGTCCGGCGGCGATGAGCACGGTCTTGGCGGCAGACTTCTCCTCCGGGCTCTGCAGCAGGCCGGCTCGGTCCAACTCCGCGAGCGCGCGCCGCGAGGCATCGTACTCCACGGGCAGCGTCAGGATAGACATCAGGAACAGGAGCGAATAGGAGATGACCAACAGGAAGATGATCGGCGGAAAGAACATCGCCAGAGACATGACCACGACCTGGAAGATGAAGGTGGCGATGTGGACATACGGAGCCACGGCCATCCACCATCCGAACCAGCGATAACCGTCCTTCTGCTGCAGGGCGTGGCCGACCTCATGGGCGGCGACGGCCAGCGCGAAGGCGGAGGACTGATCAAGGACGTCGGCCGACAGGGCGATTTTCCGGCCCTTGGGGTCGAAGTGGTCGCCGACCATGGCGTTCGCCGATTCGACAGGGATGTCGGTGATGCCGTTGTCGGCAAGCAGACGAAGCGCGGCTTCGCGTCCTTTGAGTCCGGAGCCGACGGCGACCTTGCGGCACTTCCAGCGGGCGAACCAGAAGTAGCCGGTAGCCACCAGCGGCAACAACGGGGCACAGCCCAGCGCCAGGATGAGGATCGCGTAGTTCATGGGGGTGAAGTGTTTCTTATGTCTTCTTGGATGGAGACAAGCCCGGAGCGTCGGCGAGCGGACGCGAAGATGTCGCACGAATGAGACCGATAGGCCCGGCAAGCCCGGAAGGCACGGCCCAACCACGTCGCAAGCGGCGAAACGTCACTCTAAAGAAAGTCTTGAGGAGGCCCACCCGGAGGAGGAGAGTGCTTCATCATGAACCCCCCGCCCGTGATCCCCGTCCCCTCGTACGCCAACCCGATTGACAACCTGCGCGATCGCAGCGAAGGCACGGCCCGCACGATGTGCGTTGTGCTCGGCATCATCCTCTTCATCGCGTTGCTCTGCGCCGGCGGCATCGGCATCGCCATCCTGGTCATCGGATTCTTCACCTGGGTCCTGAGCTTCCTCGCGGCCGCCCGCCTCAAGGGCGGCGCCGTCCTGATCACCGCGCAGTCTTGGCCCGAGTTGCATACCCTCGTCGAAGATGCCAAGGCCAAACTCGGTGTCAGCGAAGCCAAGGCCTACGTGACGCAGGATAACGCCTTCAACGCCTTCGCGACGCGCTTGGCTGGCCGTAATTTTGTCGTCCTTAACAGTGGCGCGGTAGATACGCTGCTCCGCAGGGGCAAGATCGAGGACCTCAAGTTCCTCGTCGGCCACGAGTGCGGCCATGTCGCCTTGGGACACGTGAGCTTCTGGGGTGGCACCGTCCCCCATATCGCTTCGCTGATCTACCCGCTCTACGCCTGGTATCGTCGCTGCCAGGAACGCTCCGCTGACCGCTGCGGCCTCTGGTGCGCAGGCAACCGAGCCGACGCCCATCGCAGCATCGCGGTGCTCGCCGGAGGGTCCGAAATGGGCACCCGACTCGATATCAACGCCGTATCGACCCAGTGGAACGAGATCCGCGACGAAACGTGGATCATGATCTCCCGTTACTATTCCGAGTACCCGCACACCATGGAACGCATCATCCTCGTCCATCAGGCGGCGGACGAACTGCGCCTGCCGTAAGGGTGAGAGAATGACAGCGGCCGACCAAGGATGGGCGGCCTTACCCGTGCGGCGGAGCCGCCAGGTGTTGTCGGTTCTACGTTTGAGAACGCGACGAGGCAGGAGGGCGCGACGTAGTCTCGCCCCTACCCTGCGGCCACCATGCGGCGGCCGGGCAAGGCAGGGCGCGACGGGGTCAGACACGTTCAGCATTCCGAACGAAGTCAGACCCCAGGCGCCCGCGGATGACCGGGCCGGTCATCCCTACCAAGCGCGGCGGAGCCGCGAGGGGGCAAGTTGGCACGGTGACACGGGGACATGAGGGCGCGCAAGGGGAAGGGGCTGGACGGGTTCTACGGGATGAGTAGAAGGATGCCATCGATGGCCTACTCCACCGCCGACTTCCATTACCTGACGATCCTTCGCGAGCTGGAGAAGGAGACGACGCGCCTTGAGCGACGACGTAAGTCCAGCGAACGCGGGTCGGCCCACCGGACGAGCCGGGTGTTCCGCGACCTGTTCGGTGAGCTCAGCGGGAAAATGGCCGGTGACGACATCACGCTGAAGCTGAAGGCTTCCAGCGAGAAGCTGCTGGAGACCGAATTGGCGAGCGCCGACCTGATCCGCGAGCTGACCGAGGGTCGGCCTCGCTACGAACGCATCGCCGCCGGCGACTGGCCCCCCGTGGTGCCGGCGCCGCGCATGGTCGAACGGTTCACGGCCCTCGCGATCGGCCTGCATTCCGAAGACCCGAGCCAACCGCTGGGGGCACACGCCGCGCAGGCCTTCAAGTCGGCGGTCCTGCCGGCGCTCGCCTGGGGACTGGTCAGCAGCCTCTACGAACTCTCCGAAGACCTCCGCGTCGAAGCGCAGGCCGAGCTGGCCAAACTTTACGCGGGAGTCCGCAAGCCCCATCAGGACGAACTGATCCTGAACGACGAGGAGCGCGTGGGCTTCCTCTATCTGCGCATGGTCGAAGCGTGGTTCAGCCTGCTCGACTCCGCCCACCCCTGGGGCGCGCCGAAAACGTCTCTAGAAGAGGCCCGCCGCACGCTCGCCGGCTGGCTCAAACGTCCGCTGACCGAACTGGACACCCTGCTCTGGGAAAGCCTGGGCGACCATTACACGAGCCAGCACGTCGGCGCCCAGCGCGCCCGCGTCATCAGCCAGGCGGGCGGCCATACGGCCGGCTTCATCCGTCACCGGCTCCAGCTCTTCACCGCCGCCGCCGACCCGAAGCTCCGGAAGTTCCGCCTCCAGACCGAGACGATGCTGACCAAGTCGCTGGACGTGAAATTCGCCGCGGAAAGCCTCGCCCCGGCCAACCCCGAGGAAGCCGCGCGGGAAGCGTGCGGCGCGGCCTTCTGGCTCGCCCGGGCCTGCTTCGGCCAGCACGTCGGCGCCCAGCTCCGGAACATCCCCGCCGACCGCGCCTCCGAGCGGGTCCTGCTGCTGCTCCTCCGGGCCGCCGTGCACCTGAAGCATGACCGGGCGCTCCAGCTGACGTGCGTCCGCTATGCGGCCGGTTTCGCGACGAACCCGCGCTATGTCCGTTCCGGCCTGGTGTTCGACAACCAGGAGCGACTGGTCGACCTCTACGCCCAGATGCCCGGCGCCCGGCGCTCGCTCACGCACCTTTTCCGCGGTCGCATCGCCTGGCATCACTGGAAGGCAGGCCACGTGGATTCGCCACAGGCGGCCCTGAACCATTATGCGGCGGCGCTCAAGGAGCACGCCCACTCCGAACACGGCTTCGACGCCGAGGCACCCATCCATTTCTTCCCGGAACTAATCGTCCTGCTCAATCAGGCCCGGAAGCGGAAGATCCGCGAGGAAAGCACCCTGCGGGCGGCGGACTTCATCACCCAGCGTAACTATGGCATCTACTTCGATATCGAGACCGAAGAGCGGTTGATCGGGGCGGGCCTGAAGGAATTCGCCGACTTCAAGG
>SXGQ01286702.1_pt1 | contig 20123 bp, 16 predicted proteins | sample 3178371 | NCBI WGS metagenome assembly SXGQ01 (sample SAMN11356859, study PRJNA531348) | freshwater metagenome | isolation source: freshwater sample F1-20 | place: China: Fuxian Lake, Yuxi | collected 2017-12-25 | reverse complement strand
CCTCTTCCTCTTCCTCCTCTTCCTCCTCGGCGACCTCAACCTCTGCGACCTCCTCGGCCTCGGCCTCCACCTCGTCCTCATCCTCAGAATCGAGGTCCTCGAATCCGCCAAAGGCGCGTGTATAGAATGCCTCGTAGTCATTCATTTTGAATGCAACAGGAGTCTGCCAACTCTTGGCATCCTTAGTTGCAATAATAATAATGTCGCCGAAACAGAGGACAGTGTCGTGAGGTGGAGGGAGCTCGTGCTTATTCTCTGTGCCGGCCTTGCCTGTCATGTAGCCAAAGAGGAAGAGTGTCTGTGCCTTATTCTTGTAGGTGCCGATAAGCTCTGGCTGATCCTTCTTCTTTAGAATGGTCTGGATGGTCGCCATTGTAATCATTCCATCTGCGGCGGTGGTCAGCTTCACCTCCTTCACCTCCGCCTTTTGAGTCAGGAGCAGGGCCTGCACTGTTAGGGCTTTCTTTGGAGGCATCTTTCTTAGCTATGGGGGAAGGGCTTTAGTCCGTAAATTTTAGCGACAAGGTATTGGATGGCTAGGGCTAAACAGTCAGCGCCAATTCCCTATAGGAATGCTTGAATGTATATGGACACCTACGGATTCATCAGACGAGCTTGAGAAGTCCACACAAAAGATTACAATCTATGATGCGGGCGACTATACGGGATTTCTTATTGGCCATGAGTGGCGCTGCTGGCGTGTTGTAGAGCGGTCTATGCAAACGCAACCTGCAGGGTCGATTCGGGAGCTGCTGGAGGAGATGCCACAGGATTGGGTGCCGCATCGGATATATTCTGAGGAGGCGCATCCTGTGCTGATGGAGCTGCAGCAGCAGGAGCAGCAGCAGGGGCAGCAGGGGCAGAAACTGCTACAGTTGCAGCTACAGATTCCTGGGTGGTCTCTGCTACTTCGGGAATTGCCACTGCAGCCACAGGAGCAACAGGAGCAGCAGGAGCAGCCACAGCAACAGGAGCAACAGCAGCAGCCACAGCCACAACAGCATTCCCAGAGACGTCTGCCTTTCCAGCAAACGCCTCCACGCACTGCAGAGCTTCCATTATCAGCGCGGCGTCCTTTGGCAGGAGGGCAGAGCCCACAGAGGCAACCGCAGAGCAACAACTCAAGAGGGCCGCTGGTGAGACCCCAAACATCTTTGGCACGTGCTCCCTCAGGATATTCACAGACTTCAAGGCCGCGCCCAGCACCTGCTTCTCAGCAGCGGCCAGGCCCTCAGGGCCGCTCCCAACCAGGTCAGCCAGCCCCTGCAGCCCACCAGCAGCGGCCAGGCCCTTCTTCAAACACAGCAGCACGAGCGCCTCCTTCTCCTGCAGGGAAGCACCGGCAATCGCATACACCTTCTTTCCAACAGAAAGGGCAATCTGCACCACCTCCTCAGCCTCCAGCTTCCCATCAGACTTTGCCGCAATAAATGCAACTTTCGCATCAGCGACAATCTGCTGAATAATTGTAACAGACATTCTATTCTACACGTGCCGGGTTTTATTTTTGCTCAGGATTACGTGCCTAGTTTATTTTAAGCAACTTCTTAATGCCGTCTAGTATAGACCTCAAGAATCTGGAGGCCTTTGTTGTCGGCCGAGGCATGGCCTCCCATTCCATTCGCATCTGCTCCTTGAATGATATGAAATCCATATCGGAATCAGGCTCATATTGCTGCTTGTTGCCGTCCGCATCTATGTAGTCGAAATAGTCATAGTGAATTTCATTGTCCTCTTCATACATATAGCACTGGATTGTGATACAGGTTTCGCTGGAGGTGGCCGCATTCTTCAGCTGATGCGTCTGATTCAGAGTAGGAGAAATCCATGTGATATCGTCTTTTACAAATTGACTGATACCAAATGGCTCTATTGTATTCTTTTGGCAGCAGAGGTATGGAAACAGAGATACATCGATTTTGCCATGTAGGACACGGATGACGGCTGTTGCCCCCGCATGATTATGTATAGGGGAGAAGTGACCTACGGGCCATATTTCCATAACATAGGGAATACCAGGCGATTCTCCATTGTTCTCATTGAGTGTTATGCGCAGATATGTTTCTGTTGGATCCGGCTTGTCCTTATTGAACTCCCTGCTCTTCTCTTTGAGCCGCGTATTGCACCACAAGCCTGGAGTTGCAATACTATATTCGATGGCCTTGGAAAAGTCTGGAAAGTCGTCGTTATCCAGAATGAAGTTTTTACCAGCGATACATTTGTATAGTCTCTGGGCCATGGGACTCATTGCCGCAACAGGCATATAGGTGCCTCGGGCGATATGATTCATTGTCAGCTCATGGATGTTCTTGACTACGAGAGGAACTGTCGCCGTGATTGGGTCTCTCAGTAGGCGAATAGGCTTCAATCTTACAACTGAGGGAATCGATATAGATACAAGGCTTTCTAGGAACTTCTTGTTTGACTCCGCTTCCTCTTTTCCGTCAAATGTGAATTGGAACCGATAGATGGCAGTTTCGGTCCTGGCCTCGCCTATTCCTGCCTGGAGAATCTGATTCTGAGAGTCGAGGCTGAACCAATAGTAGGCTCCATCATTGGTGGTCAGGCCGGTCCTATTGTTTTTATCTATGAGAGGCTCGTCATCCGGTATTCTATTCACAAATATTTCAGTATCTGTCAGCTTTATTTGCAGGCCGTTGGTTTTGGTTTTGTCACAGAGGCTGAATATGCATGAGGTATCTCTTGATTCGAAGAGGAAAACACCTTGACCATGCACGAGGAGAGATATATCTGAGACGGGTGCTGAAGTCTTGCCGAACGAAACAGATTTGGGGCAACTTTTCAGGCTCATTTCTTTCAGTTGGAGAGTATAAAATCGAATTGTTTTTTCCACACTAGCACCAGATGTTTGATATTCTGGGTCCAGCAATAGCCATCGCAGTGCTGCTCTTTATGGGCTATCTGCTCGCTCGGGCCTATCGCCCCTCCTGGTTTAGTAGCACCCCCAAGGAGGCATTCGTTGCTCGTGCCCCTCCTTCTGGGCCTCCTGTTGCCTCGCAGATAAATGTTCCCGTAGCACCTATTCCCGCCCCTGCTCCTCCTATTCGTGCAGACCCTCCTGAGGAGCCACGCGAGGTCGCCCCAGGCGGACCAGGCGCTCCTAATGTGCAGGCACCCGCCGACACTCCAGCGGCAATGTCCCCGGAGGCGAAGCCAATTGATCCTTACGACGACCGTAATATGGAGGCGCCTATTCACGATTCCATGCGTCATCCTGAGATGTCCTTCGGCCCCGGTGTAGATAATACTGGTATGAACAAGCTCGCGACATCCGGCGTTGCGAATACAAAGGCACTCAGCTCGGAGTCACCCTTTTCCCCGGATTTTGCCCAGAATGGTGGGGAATTCATGGGCTCCGTATTTGCAAATGATCTGACGAAGGATGATCGCTATGCCATGATATAGCACCTAAGCGCCTGCCACTATACTATAGTAGAATCATGGAAGAGCAAGGTCTATCCCAAGGTAGCCTACGTAATTCGCATCGTGAGACACACGCCGTCAAGAGGAAGCGTGCACCAGCAGTATTCCAGGAGCTTGCTCGCAAGCTGGTGGAGTCTTGCTCAGAAGACCTTATTATCCGTCAGCGCCTGGACCCCGAGCGCGCAGAGGCCCCTTTAAAGCGCGGGGCATTCTATGTGCTGGAGAATGAGGGAAAGGCGGAGCCAGGATTTCTTGTGCTGCTGCCTGGAAAGCCGGCCATCTATTTCCAGTATAGGCGTGGAAAGGGAGGTATGACGCCACAGGCGAGCACACTACGGATGCGCGTATCGGCTACAGTGGCCGAGGGCGGTGGAACCGTGTTGATTGCCACGCTTGATGATGTGCTGCATAGGCTGCGTCTGGAGGATGTATGGATGTGGAGGGGTGAGCGTCTGGCGGGGAAGGAGGGATATTCTAAGCGCCGCGAGAAGCTGAAGGAGTTCGTGCAGCATCATTGGATTCCCGATGCGCGTCTTCTGGGAGGCATTTTCACTACTGTGGCCCAGCCGCTGTCTATGGAGGCGTTTTCCGAGAAGAAGGCGTGGGATACCTGTCATAGTCTGGAATTCATTCCTGAGATGGCTGGAAAGAGGAGGATGATTTGGTATTTGGAGGAGCAGCAGAAGGCTGCACAGGCGCATGCGGGCCTCAAGCAGCATCGTGAGGCTATTGTAGCACCTACGACCACTGCTGCTGCTGCAGCTGCAGCTCCAACACCCGACGAGGGTGTTCGCAGGGTGCGTGCATATCCTGTGGATAAGATGCCTGATGTGTATGACCTCCGCACGGAGGAGGGTGTTCCACTCAGTCGCGCATCTGTACAGAAATTCGCCCTCAGCCAGATGATTCGCGCTGAGATTCAGGAAAAGCACGAGGCATGGGTATCTGCTCGCTGGAGTGCAGAGTTCGGCGGATATGAGATTATTGGATTGAGCCAATAAATATGGGGGCCATGAATAGAGAGCGCAGAAATGCCCAAGGGAACAAAATCTATAAAGGCATTAATGCGTAAATTAGCAGCAACAAGGAAGATGGTTAAGAAGCTGCATGGTGGTGGCCTGGGTCACACCTACACCTTTGGCGCGCCTATCGTTCCTAATCTGGATGCAGGGCAGACTGTGGTTCCACAGTCCTCCTGTATGGCGGCTGACCGTTTTGGAACCGTCCCTGTGCCTACAACTGGACTGGGTCTTCCCGGTATGAGTGGTGGTAGGCGCGTGGGGCACGTCGGGCGCAGGGGTAGCCGCGCCCTTAGCCGCGCCCTTAAACAGCGCGGTGGGCGCTACAGTTTTGATCTGAGTGCCCCCGCACCTGGAGCGGCGGCACCTTGGGCCGGCGGAATCCCTCCCGTCATGCGTATTCCCTGCGAGTCCTCTAGCACTACTGCAAATGTTCTGAATAACGTGCAAAGGGGTGGTGTCGGCGGTATTGACAGCGCCTTCTATGCAGCACCTACTGCTGGATACACCAATACTCCTAGCACATGGGTTGGTAACACCGGCGCACCTTCTCTCTTGCAGACACCGTATGAGGCACGCACAATGAATCCTGCCTGCTTGAAGACTGGTGGCGCCAGGCGTGGCTACAGGGCTTCTCGCAAGGGTCGCAATGCTTCTCGCAAGGGCCGCAAGGGCCGCAAGGGTCGCAAGGCTTCTCGCAAGGCTTCTCGCAAGGCTTCTCGCAGATAGTTTCGCCACACCCTCAAAAAATCATTTTAATACGCGCAGCACTCTACTGCATGTATTAAAACTACGACGCTGCGGAGGGGTTCTAAACAGTAAATATACAATCAATTAGATATGAGCGGTCCAATACCAGCGAGGAGCTTATTCAATAATTTCACAAAACTTTCCGATAAACAACTCTTAACAATGACCCTATCGGACCTACAGATATATGCTGATACAGTATCAACCACAGTTAGCCTAGAGCAGTCCTCTATTCAAGGTAATCAGAAGGCATATATGGTGTATGGCGACCTTGTGAATACGTCACAAAGCACTGTCGATGGCCTCGCATATGAAATCATAGCAAACACCCAACTTCTGCAGGCAACGGACATGCAAATCGCAGATTTATCCGGTCAGAGTGCCGCATTTCTCTCTACTATTATGAATTACGAATCAACAATGGACGTGCAATCAGCAATCATGCAAGCCGCCGATAATCAAATCTCCACATTATCATTGGAATCCGCTGCAATAGAATCTACACTCAACCTCTCGCAACTCGCATTTGCCAGCACAGCCAAATATTATTCAAGCCTTTATATGACATTTATGGCGAGGGATCTCACCTATCAAAATCGTCTTAATACTATAAGCACTACCAGTAGTATTCTTGCCAAATCAATAGAATACGAAAAAATCACATATGACAATTGGCAGACATCTACTACTACACGCCAGAAAATAGACACTCAACTCACAGCCCTATATAATGATAGCAATGCAATACAATCTACTTTGTCTCAGTATAGAATTGATGAGACACTCGCCGTTGGTTATTATAACAGCACAAGCCAGGCAGTAAATACAATCAGCTCGCTGTACTCGGCCAGTCTTCTGAATCAACAATATTACCAGTCACTTTCTACGCAGACAGGATATACAGATGCACTCATAGCGGCAGTGAGTGCTGCATCCAACGCTAAAAGGGCATCCCTGGCCGCTCCTAATGACACAACATTATCTGCAGCTGCTGTCATGGCCAATAAACTTGTGACTACTATTACTGCTAATCAAACAGATGCAACATCTGTAACGGCCGCCCTGCAGCAGAAGCTTCCTGGCATTACAACCGATACATATGCGGCAACTATGGCCCAGTATGAAAATCAGGTCCAAATCGAGATTGATAATATCAGCACATTTGACTCCTATAAAACTATCTCGCTGAAGTCACTTGCGTATTATTCGAGCCAGTATGATCAAGCCGTTCTTGATATCGCAAGTAGTATGGTTCTTATTAATAACTACAGCACACTCTATGACTCCAGTATTACAGGCTCAAATGCATTGATGGCACTGGTTAAAGACGATACATCATCTATTGCTGGAAAAATGAATGAAATAACCACAATTTCTATGACATTGAACTCACTTGTTAAGGATTATGACAACTTTCAGAGCTCTTATACAGGATACATAAGTATATCCTCTATGATGAAACAGCAGATAGATAAGACAATAGCGGATCTTTCTATCTATTCAAGCTTCTATGATAGCACTTCATTTGCGCTTGCAGGATTTACTACAGAGCTTCAAACTGTTCTAGCCTCGCTTGCCACAAATACTGCGACACTCTATTCGCAGTCTTCTATGTTAGCCTATGAGACTAATAATTTACAGTCTTATACTGCGCAGTTGCAGGACTCATTTAATACACAAGAAAGGGCAACATATCAATATAGGGAAACATATGTCCGTGAAAAGCGTATTGCTGCCCAGTTATACTATGATTCTATTATTGCATATGCAATTCAGGAGAATTCAACAATAAATGGAGATGCGGCGGCCTCAGCGGGACTTGGAGTACCCATTAATCCCATACCCCTCAACTTAAATACACCAGATATTAATCTCGGAAATGCCAATCTTACAACTATTACCTCCTTCTTGAATACGTTTGGAGATATTTATAGAAACTATGATACTCAGGAAATAAATAATCAGGCAGTAAGCACTGCATCAGGATTACAACGCCAGGCATTAGACGCTTTGTCACAATATCAAAATAAATATCTCACTGCACCAACATCTGATAATCTTCTCCTTCTCAACTCTGCACAAAATGATTACAATACTGCATCTGATGCATATACAGCATCATTGTCAAATATAGAGATAGTACGTCGTAAAGTTGATACTGAGCAGATAAACTTTAGAAAGACATATACAGATGTTTTCCGTGCAGATGAGATTATTAAGAATGAGGATACAATTAGTTCATTCTTAAAAGTCTAATCATCTGTAAGCATACAGCCTCCTTCTGGCTCTGTTGCGGCCTCTTTTTTGGCCGCGCCGCGAGCCACCATGACGGCTCCCTCGTCGGCCCCTATTGCCCAGCGCTCAATCTGATACGCGCACTTCCTATAATATGCCAGCCGCTTTCTCCATTGTCCTTGATACATACTATGTTCATCAACAATGTCGACAATCACGGGTGGGACATGCCTCTGGTCTGGCCGAATACGTAGAATCCTACCAGTACTCTGCTCCACATGCTTTCTTGGACTGGCAAGAATGACCGTATTGAGTGTCTTGATATTCATTGCCTCGCTCGCCATTGCATACGATGCGAGGAGCACGCGCGCCGTCGCGGCACCCTCCTCGCGGATTTTCTCTTTCATACCACCCACATAGTAGGCCATTGTCAAGGCAGCATCAGGTGCAGGCGCGGCGGCTGTAACAAGCTCTTCAATCCTGTTGAGATGGCCGATGCGCTCGGAGAGAACGAGCACACGGCGCGAAGGCTCCTCGCACAGCCGTAGAATCCAGCGGACAATCTCCTTGTTTCGGTCCTCGCAGCCGAGAATATTTCCCAGGAGGCGCGCCATGACAACTTCGCCGCGCCAGTCGGTGGGAACCGTGTTGTAGAGTTCATCCTTCGTCTCCACAAAGACGCCCTTCACTTCTACGGTGGGGTCGGGCTCTCGGGTCTTCTCCCAATAGACCGGATCGCCCAGAAACCATGTGAAGACCTTGCTGAGTCCGTCCTCGCGTGTAGGAGTTGCCGAGAGTCCGAGCATGCATTTTGTCTGAATGCGCTGGAGCGTTTTGGAGAAGTGCTGCGCCCCGAGATGGTGGCACTCGTCGAAGATTGTGAAGCCGTAGTCGGAGAATATCCCGTCTGTGAAATCCTGGCCGCAAATGGTCTGAATCATGCAGATGGTGCAGTCGAACTCGGGACCAATCTCGCGCTTCGGGCCCTGGAGAATGCCGATGCGAATACCGGGCAACAGGGCGGACATTTCTCCGCGCCACTGGTTCATCAGAAACTCCTTATCTACGACAACCAGGAAACGCCGGCCGATTCGGGCAGCGATTCCGAGTGCCATAAATGTCTTTCCTTTTCCGCAAGGAACACAAATGAGCCCATTCGCCCCGGCGTTCATGAAGGAATCCATGATCTCCGTTTGATACTGATAGGGTGAGCCCTGAAAGGCGAGCTCTGCAGGTAGAGGCAGTCCCTGGGGAACCACAGATTGCTGTGGAGGGCCGAAGACAGTTGTTCCCCAGTTTCGGGGCACATACCAGCGCGCCGGTGATTCGCGATAGAGCTTGAACTGGGCAGCGGCGAGGGCCGCCTTTCCCGCGAACTTCGTGTTCAGTTTGGGTGCAACGAGCAGCTCCTCTTGCAGCTTCTTCGTCTGCACTGCCGTCAAGGACGCCTTCCGAATAGAGTAACCTTTGACGGTAAGAACTCTATCTACTGTGTCCATTCCACGTGCGATAGTTACACTGCCTGCAGCCGTTGCGTGAATCAAATTTACGCGGCGTAGAATAGATGAAGATAACAGGAACAGTCGGTGTGCTTGTAGCAGCAGGACTGGTATTTGTCCTCAGCCCCTATATACCTACAGCGTTCCTAAAATACACCGTGGGAACCATGGTCGGAGCGGCGGCTCTGCTGCTTCTCGCTCTGTATGTGATTCGTATGGATAATGTGCTGGGTCTCGCCGTCTTTTTGGCCGTCGCTGCCCTCTTTCTGGAGAATCGTAGGCGCACCGTGGATAGCGTCACAAAGATTATAACCGCTGAGAAGACGACCTTTTCTGTGGAACAGCTGAATAAGCCTGCGCCGAATATTGTTCCAGGAGAGGTGCATCCTCCTCATAAGCAGGCCGATATTGAGGAGTATGGATTCGAGCCAACAGAGGAGTCTGGTCAGAATAAATTCGAGAGCGCTGACTATAGTCAGGACGAGAAACAACCTCTGGATACGGTTCCACCGCAACCAAACGAGGTCTCAGAAATGCTGCAACAGAAAGGGTTAGCAAATATTAGCTGAGCATTGCCCCGATAATAAACCCTATGAAGCCGGCGATAAGTATCAATATTCCATACATCGGTAGTGACTGGAGTATTGCTGCAAAGGGGGATGGCGGCGTGGCGGCGGCGGCAGCGGCTGCATAGGCGGCTGCGGCGACTGGTGTTCCTGCTACTGAGGCCGGCACAGGCGCAGCCGTTCCACCGGCGAACCACGCAATAATAAAATAGATGATCGTCGCGAATAGAATACTCGCTAAAATGGCGCCAAGTGCTGTTCCGAGATATTTGGAAAGGCGTCCAGAATCCATTGACGACTTTACAGAGGCCGCCTTACGTGTCGCTTCTCTTTCTGCTACCACTGATGCGAGGGTAACCGGATCACCAGTCGATAAATCTACCTGCAGTTTTCCATTGGCAATCGTTGTATCTGGGTCCAGGGGGACGCATTTATATGCCGCCGTGGAATCCTCTCGCACATTCTGGTCAATATTTGGGTAGAGATTCTGAAAATCATTGAAATTCAGGAGCTGATTTGTTGAGAGAACACTTCCGGTGAATTTATCAAGGCTATTTATCACTGTAGGATTGCCTGTAAGTCTGTTAATAAATGGAGGAGACCACGACATAAAAGAGGAGGCTGTTCCACCGAGTTTTTCCTGGACAGCTACCATTGTTCCTGGCGCTACTTGAATACCCTCTGTAGAGACAAATACATACATATTCTGTGTAGTATTCTGCTCGGATGTACCTTTGAGACATGTCGCATAATAGGCAAACAGAGAATGCGTATTTGAGGGCATACATGAGTTTAGAGAATACGAGCCATTTCCAGTGGGATTTGCGAGGCCCTCCAAATAGTTGGGTTTCGCCGCGCCCATACGAAGAATGGGAATCACAAAGACAATATATTTATAGGTGGTTGTATCACTGGCAGTGCGAAATGTCATGATAATATCTTCCGTATTGGAGGCCTGATTTGTCACAGGGAGAATCCAGGGCGTATGGGATGCTTTGATAATCTGGACGCCGGCAATTGTGTATGTATTATTATTGTAGCGCAGTGTGCTCAGATTAGTATTTCCTGCCCCAACCTCGTCGGTTATTCCTTGATTTGCTGGGAGCATGAAGACAGGTGGCGTTGCACGGGCGGACCACTGCAAATCCATTGTCAGGGGCTCACTTACAGTATTATATAGGGCCTCTGTCGCTGTCATGGACATTTGGACTGGGAATGATGTAATCGCCCCTGGGGAGCATTGTTGTATCGTTGCCGCCATACCTATCGTCATATGCCAAAATTAAGCCGCTTATAAAATCCCAGGAACATAGGTGGGGCCATCAAATCGGTAGATTGTCGCAGTCCCCTTTTGATTCGTCGGTGTTACCGTCACCAGCTCTTTGTCAAAGAGCTCTTCGCAGCCGATATCATCCTGGCAGTCACGGCGCTTATACTGCAGAGGGAGCTGCACAGGATTATAGCTGTCAGTCCGGGTGTAATACTGGAATCGGTCAGAGCGTGATGCGGTGCGACGGCCATAGAGAGGCAGCACCTGTCCGTCCTCCATTGTTATTACGCCCATTGACTGATATGTCTCGGGAATACCACGAGTAGGGACTCGCGGCAGCTTTCCGTAGATTTCGGCAGAGGTCGGAATATCCGGCTTTGTTATCCAGTGCCTTTCTGGCTTGGGGGCGCGCGTATAGCGGTCGTCGCCGGTCTCCACAGTTGTCTGGACACCGCCTCCTGGCATAGTCACAACAATGGGCTGGGGCTGCTGTTGCTGCTGCGCCTGTGCTTGACCCTTCGTAGAGCCCAGTATATATGAGACGGCTACTACGAGCGCACCTGCAAGTAGCAGAAACATTGCGACTAACCCTGGCGTTATACAGAGCACTCCTGGGGGGCATTTTGCTCCGTATGTACGTGCCGGCATCCTATAAGGTATAGTTGAATTGTTTGAGTGAATTGTAAAAGTTGGCTCGTCATCTATATGACGAGTATTCCATAGTAGAAACTATACTGTGTATCTTAAGTTGAGCAACACAGTATAGTAGTTTTTCGCGGTTTCTCTACGCGGCACCGGCATTGGACGCCACACCTGCCATATCGGCAGAGGCAACCTCGGGCTCAGGCATATCAGCGCCCTCAGTTACCAACGCGGTCTCCACACTTGCACCATCCTGCCCATTCTGCAGAACAGGGTTTTCCATAGGTGCTGTCTCTACGCTTCCATTGGGTGCAGCGATAAATCCCTCGTTGGGTGTATAAATGGCAACACGCGCCTTGGCTGATGCCGGTATGCTGGCTCCAGGAAGGCCATTTGAATGGTCAAATGCCTGCAGGGGAGAGTTATCCAGGATATCTGCTGACTCCAGCACACCAGTTACCTGCTCTACCTTGGGGGCAAGAGGAGCCTTGGTATGCACAGACTCCAGCCGGGCCTGCACAGTGGGTGCGTCGCGGGCCTGGAATCCCTCCTGACCACTCATCAGTGGCTCTGGCTTGAACATCTTATTTGCGGGCTTTGCCAGCAGGGCGATTGCAAACACTACCAGCACGACCTCATACATCTTTGTAAATGCATAGAGGATTGCACCCAGGCCGAGTGCAGTAAGTGCAGTTCCAAGAGGCTTACTGTAGAGAATATATGCTCCCACTACAACAACGAGTCCTTGTAATATTTCCTTCTTTGAGACCTTCATGTCTTGCCTCTTCTACCGTTTAGTTCCTAATTTAGTTCTCTGTGCTTACAGCGTTAAAAGGGGGACAATCACCCTCTGGATTACCCAGAAGGTGCTGCCGGCAACAAAGGACTTAATGAGGAGTCCAAGCAGAGTCAGCTCACCTGTGGACTTTACCATCGATGGAATGTAATGCGCAAAGAGGAAATTCACGACAGGAAGGCTGAATACAAATACTACAATGGCGACGAAGAATGCGATGCGGAAATCGTCTATAATGCGAGTGAACCAGGAGCGCTTGGGTGCAGGAGGAGGGGCTGCTCTGGGCTGCTGGGCAGTGTAGGATGCGCCCCACTGGTCGCCCTGGGGGGCCGCAGCGGGATTTGCACCGGCACCGCTGGAATTCATCATCTGTGTAAAGTCTGCCGGAGTCGGATGGCTATTTCCAATCATGTGGGCGGTGGCGGGGCCACTGTCCATCTGGCGCGGGGCGATAGTATTAGGATTGGGCGCGTTGATAACGCCCTGATTGAAGCCGCCTACCGCCGGAGGGGCCTGTACTGGAGAGGGCGCCTGCTGCTGTCCGCCAACGCCATTCATCTCATTCAGAATGTTCTGGACAAAGTCGCCGTCCCCCTGGGCCGGGGCACTATCGAGGTCAGAAAGGAGAGTGCTCATGTAGGTTTCTGAAGAATCGCAGTAAAATGCTTTCAACGTATGAAACGCTGGAATGGCTCGATGACGCCTTTGGAGGGGCACTCGATTGGCTTGGCCTGAAACTGGAAACAGTCCGAGCCCATCTGATAGGTGGATTTGGTCACCTCATCATAGGGTGGGGCCTTCTGTATGCTGCATTCGGTACCCTTGCATGCGGGCTTCAAGACTGCCATGCATCCGAGGCCGAGCACGAAACTGAAAATGACGCTAAATGTCTCGGACTTCAGGAATTCAAACATCTGTTTAGACGGTGGATGTCTTTTTCCGTCGCTCTATATAGGAAAGATGCTCAAACATATACGCCTGGCACCCTTTGCCGCCGGCATAGCCGTTGGACTCGCCATGATTTTTTGGTATAAGGCGGAGGCCAGAATAATATACGAATATCCCCATCCACAGAACGTAAATGAACGTGTGTATCGCGATACGAATGGTGTGTGTTACCAGTATTCGGCTAAGAAGGTTGGATGCGACGCGAACGAGGCCACGTTGCGCCCATATCCTATTCAGGCATAGGATCCCCAACTACTTCCGTCCCTTCCTAGCATTGATAATAGCAGCCACTTTTGCCTTTGCCTGCTCATCCTCCGTAATAACGGCCTCCTTCGGCGCGGCGTTCGCAGGCGCCTCCTCCAGGTTTTCCTCGCGCAGCCGTGTCCTCACAGTCTCCTGCGCAACGCCCACCGCATTCTCTCCCTTCCACTTTGCCGGGTCAAGCACTCCACTATCCTTTTCAGCCAGACCGATTCCTGAAGGGCCCTCCCGAACATCCGCAAATATAAGTGCGTCTGTTCCGGTGGCCAGGAGCTTCTCCTTCAGCACCGCCACCTGCTGATAAATCGCCGTATAAATCCGGACCCACAGACCCTTTGCATCCGCTGGCTGCCCCTCCACCTTTCGGGTCATCAGGCGCACTGTGCGCGCGGACCTAGTCTTCAACAGGGATTTGCGCAGCTCCTCCTTTCCTAATTCACGTGCTCTCTCGGCCTCATAGGCCTGGATAGGACATGCATACGCCGTATCATCCAGTGTGAAATCCACCTGCCACATAGGGCTGAGGAATCCATTCACAACCGAGTCGGTGTCGTAGAACACCCGGGCACTGCGACCGTCCTTCAGTTTCTGGCGATAGGTCATTTCGTTCGGGTCCTGCCCCTCGGCCTCCTCCGCCGCCGAGGCCTCCGCCTCCGCAACTGCAGCATCCGCAACATATTTGCCCTGGTCAAACTCGGCCTGGAAATCGTAGAAACACATGCGCATCATCTGCTGCTCGAATGGGTCGCCCTTCCCGAACAGCTTGCGCTCATCATATAGCTCGCTCAAAATGACATCACGGATGGTCGGGTTCTCTATAGGAACAATGTCGCGCACGGCGGAGCGAATGGCGGAGCGGCGGGCATCCAGCTCCGCCACGCGCTGGTTCGCCGCCAGAACAGGTCGCATTGCCCCTGTAAGATGATACTGCTCCCATGCCTCCTGCAGGGCGAGCTTCTCCGCCTCGTATTTCTCCTCCAGGTCCGCCAGAGTTTCTAGACGATACTCCTCGAGAGCGGCACGCTCCGCAGGCTCCAGAGGCAGAAAACGCTTCAGCTGGATTGTTCCCGCCACGTCGGCCTTTCCCTTCTTTTTGGCCTTGGCGCCCTCCATGATTTCCAGATCGCCGTCCCCAGTAAATGTATAGCCCTCCTGATTCTTTTCGCGCTTGCGGAAGAATCCGAGAATGCTGTCGAGTACCTCCTTGTCATAGGGCTGCTTCGGGGCCTCCAGCTGGGGCTTTTCGGCCTGGGGCTGTGGCTCCTGGGCTGCTGGGCCTTCTGCTGGGCCTTCGCCCCCTGCGGCAATATTCTTTGTCTCCGTTTCTGCCATCTGGTCAATGGGAGGAAATAGCGCCGGCAAACCGACCGATGATATCCACTATATTCTCCGTATCACATTCGGAATCGTCCATGGAGTTATTCTCACACTTCTCAGTTTCGCCCTCGCCCTCTTTTTCCCCTCGTCCCAGTTTCTTTTCGGCCTCTTCGGCTGTGTCATTGCGCCCCTTCTCAGTCTCTGTCTCGCCGTATTCTGTAATGCCTGCGTGGAATATGTGTCACAGTCAACTCTGACCGTAGCGCGTATTCTCAAAACCGCCTGGATTCCTCCGCTCGGAATATTCTGCGCCAGCCTTATTATTCTGCCGCTAGAGTTCATGCCCTCCCTCGGATTCTCCAGCCCCTTAAATATTCTGGTGGCGACCTCCGTTCTCATAAACTTTCTTCTGGCAACTGTCCTCCAGATCTACGCCGCCAAGGATGTTCAGCAGGATTATTCATCCTCCTCCGCAGGCAGCTCCGGGCCCACATAGATATATCTGGGAACTCCATTCCTCTTTGTAGCATTCGCATTCAGCTTATAGTATCCGGGCTTGCTGAGTGCATTTGTCTCGGCACCAGAGCTCAGAACTGGAAGAGGCTCAATAGGCTCCGTCACACGGCTTGTCAATGTGGGCGCAGCGGCAGCGACGAGGCTGGCCGATACAATCCTACCGGCTCTCGTAGGCTCTCCTACAATAAGGCGCCCGAGCAGAAAACTGATAACGGCCCACCCTATGCAGAAGAACCAGAAGGGGAACACAGTCGCATCATCGTCATGAAGTCCGAACTCTTTCCAGCGTCCATCGGCATGGAACATTAGCTTGGGTCGCAGATATAACACTACTGCGATTCCCAGCAGGTAAAGGATTGTGCTGAAAAGAAGGACCCGCATCTCTGTTGAGTGGGAAGGTTTCTACGGCTAGTAATCATCCGCCGCCATCTGGTCATTGTCATATCCGCCTTCTGTCCCCGCTCCGCCGCCGCCGAAGGCATCATCCTGTAGGGCCGCCGCGGCCGCCGCTACCGCTGCAGGGTCCTGCAGGAAATCGCCCAGGCCCATCTCCATACGTTGCTCTCGCTCCCGCTCATATTGATCCGGATCCAGTGAATAAATGGCCTTTGTTCCGCCGACTGCCCACGCACCCAGGCCGAGGCGCTTCATCATCAGCTCGGATTTCTTGTCCTCTGGATTCATTTTGTCCAGACGACCAATGAAGGTCATCTTTTCGGCCTCAATACGGCGCGCAATCAGGTCACGGATTTCGGCCTCAGTGAATGTGAGTCCCTCCAGCTGCAGACGACTGATGCAGACCTCCAGAATATTGAGGGGGACACGCGCAGTTGCCTCAATGACACCGCCTGTTCCGCTGACGCCCTCGGGAATAATATTGGGATTGATGAACTCCCCCAGGATTCCAATGACGAGTGTTCCGACAAGATAGGGTAGTCCGAGAGCACCACCGGGCACGAGGTCAGCGCGCACCTCCTTCTGAATCATTGTGAGTGCAACGGCCAGCTGCTTACGGGCCTGGTCGAGTTTAATGAGAGTATAGCCCTTCACGACCTTTTTGAGAGTGTTCAAATATGCGAGATGCTCCCCCAGCGCCTTGTGAATATCGTCCTGTGTATCCTTTGGCAGCTGATAGGACTTCTGCACCTGCATCGACTCGGGCTTGAATCCGAGCACGAGGCGCTGGAATGGCACGAGGAAATAGGTGCGCATGGACTCTACGATTTGGCTGGGGGACTGCTGCAAGAGCCCCTGGAGCGCCTTGGCCGATGCGGGGCCCAGACGGCGCTGTATATCCCCGAGAGTATCGACCAAATAGTTCGAGAGAGGACCATACGCCTGCGCAACGGCAATCTCGTCCGCGGCCTTTGGCAGCTTCGTGACACCCTCAATCGTTGCGGCCATAATAGGCTTCCATGCCTCGAAAGGTGTCGGCTCCATGAGCGCTAGACGTCCCAGAAGCGCCGAGCCAGTGGCAGGCTCAATACGCTCTGGCATACTCACGTGATAATTCGTGTGGGCGGCATCGAGCACATCGTCGAATGTTGCCCTGTCAATGACAACTTTTTGAGACTCCAGGGCCGATTTGCCCTTCATGATAATCGCATCCGTCTCTGTCTTCCATTCCTTGAACAGGTCCTTTGTCAGCGGAGGGGCAGGCGTCTCCGTATAGGGATTGTCAGGAAACACGAATCCGCAGTGGGGGCAAGTGTTCGTGTAGCCAGGCTCGTGGGGAAAGCCTTTGCGGGGCCCGTCATAGCATACACGCAGAAACACGCGATAGAACAGGTCCTCTGGAGGGTCGGCCAGAAGTCTCGCAACACGCCTGGGCGTGAAGCGGAGCATGACCTGGCTGCAGCTGCGGCCGACAGGGGGCTCGCGCTTCGGCAGCTGTGGAAGTCCAGTCTGGGCGGACCAGAAGCCACGGGGCTCAGCCACGGGTGTATAGCAGCAGGTGGTCTCAGAGAAGGGTGAGCCGCGCACATAGGTGCCGTTTTCGCGCGCCAGACGATGTGCCATCTGTATCCAGCCCCGCACACGCTCCTGTGGGCTCGCGGCCTCCGGAACAATAATCGCCTTTGTCGCATCCTCGGCGGTAATATAGTCAGGAACGGGCAAAAACCCGGGTGGTATGAACTCGGGAATCCGGTCGCCGGTCGCCGCTGACCCATAGACGCGCTCGTAGTAGGCCCGCTTCACGGCGGCGAGCTGCTGCACGGCGGCAGTCTTGAGCGCATCGGCGCACAGCTTTGTGACACCGCCTGCAATCATCTCCTGGCGCTTCTTGTCGCTTGACTGGGCGAAGAACCCGGTCAGACTCCATGGAACTGCATTTGTCTTTATAGACGCGACGGCGCAGCTGATATAGTTTATGCCGGTCTTGTCCTCCTCTTTTCCTATAGGGAAGCCACTGAAGCCGGCCACGCATCCTGGGAGCTTCGAGCGCAGAACATAGTCGGGAACATGAGTCTGAATCTCTATAAGGGCGTGGGCGGCAACGGCGGATACAAGAATGCGATTCAGCAGGACATCATAGTCGAGTGCCTTGCCCTCCTGCTTGGATGCACGGGCCTTCACAATGCGTGCATACTCCTCGCGGCTGGGCTGCTTGTGAATCTCCGCCTCCACGCGCTCCACGATGTGCTTATAGGTATCCATATCCGCGTAGATGCCGACCTTGTCGAAGACTTGTCTGGCCGTCTGATAAATAAGAGTCTGACCCTCCGTCGCGAACTTGATTTCCTCGGCCGCCTCGGTGGGGGCGCCGAGCAGCAGATTCAGATCTTCCTCTTGAATCAGGCCGCGATCCACGAGCATGGCGCGTCCTGCCATGGGTCTGCCATTATCATCGAACTCCATGGTCTGGTCGAACTCCATATCGGAAATGGGCTGGCCGCAGTTCTTGCAGATGTAGCGACCCTGGAATACTCCGCCACTGAAGGCGAGAAGCAGCTCCTTGTGCAGCGTGTCCTTTTCGCGGGGATGCAGATACTCCTGCAGCTGGAGGACCTCGTGGTAGCACAGGAGATTGTGGGGATTGCCACGGGGAGAGGCAGCACATGTTATCCAGTTGCCGGACCTGGGACCGCGGAACTTTCCGAGGAGGCGCGCCAGCAGCTGCATACGCTCGTCGTCATTGCGGACTTTGCGGATTTCATTCAGGCTGCTAACATGAGGGCACTGAATGGGCTCAGGAATCTGGCCTGCCTCGGACTTCTTGACGGCCTTCAGCAGTGCCTGGCGGAGGGCCTCGAGGAACTGGTCGCGCACACGGCGATTGCGCTCACGGGCGAGAGGCCCTGGAACGCCGGCCATTGTTGTCAGGAACAGGTCGGCCATTGTGCTGCATATGCCGGCCACGAGGCCAATATCATTGTCGCGATAGGCGGGTGTTCGGGCCTTAATCTCTTCTATGCGGGCGGCGAGCAAGGGCTCAGCAGCGAGCACGGCCATGAGGTCCTCTAGAGCCTCGCCCTGGAGGAAAGGGATATTCTCAAGCCGCAGCGCAGCAATCTCCTTTGTAGATGCCTCGCGCTCGGCGGTTATGTGCTGCTTGAGAAGAGCGCGGAACTGGCGGATTTTGTCCAGGAGCACCTCCTGTTGATCCACTGTGAGCTCGCGCTGGGCGAGACCCATATTCTTCAGCTCCACGAGGGCATCACCGAGGCCGCGAAGACGGAGAGGCTGTGCGCGAATCCAGTCCTCAAGAGCGATATTACCGGATGTATTTCCGCCCTCGCCGATGGAAATGATGCCGCCGGCCGTTGCCTCGTCAGGGACCCCCTCCATCTCCTGTAGAATCGTGAGCAGGCTTCGAGGGGTCGAATGACTGAATGCGATGTCTTTCATAACCTTGCCAGAGCGACTGAGTCCGAGGTCGCGCTGGGCTCCGAGAGGAAACAGGAGCTGGCTGACAATCATGCCTTCGTCGCCAGATTCAATACGTCTGAGAGGATCCTTGTCCTTGAGACGTGTGGAGCGGGGGCCGAGACCCTTCAGCAAGGAGAGGCGCACCTTTCCTACGAGGCTGCTGGTGACAACGTCCTTCACCTTCAGAGGAGGGCTGGGCCGAGGAAGACCATCGGCTGTTCCATCCTCTCCATTGGGGATGGGGGCACGCAGAAACTCCTTATCGCCGCGGAAGGTTACATTCTCTGCTGGACCACCCTGGGATACCCAGCTGCGCATGAAGCGCTTGAAAAAGGCCTCCCAGGTGACGAACCACTGGGGGAGCGCATCGGGAACAAGAACCTGGGCAGTTGTTCCACCCAGCTGCGTGTCGAGATAGTCATTCATTTGGTCGAGCACGGGGCCCATATACTGAATATCGACTGCCCGTCCTGGAAGCTCAGTAGGATTTACGCCCTCTTGCTCGAAGTCGAGATTGAGCGTGCGCGCCGCCTCGAGCACGGGGCGCGCTAGAGGAATGTCGGCCTTTTCCAGGAGCTCGGCGATTGTCTGGAAGGATGTTGCCAAATTACCGGCTGGCTCGCCATTGATGTCATATGCGACCACCTGATTGCGCAGGAGCAGGAGCTGCTCGACCAGCTGTCGTATCTCGCGCTGCCTTTTAGGATTCTTCTGGGATTTGATGTCTATCATCTCGAGCAGATTCTGGAACATTTCATTGCGCTGCACGATGTCGGGATAGGTGCGCTTGGTGACTGGGCGCTCAACGAGGCCGACGATTTCCTCCTCTTCATCTGGGACTTCGAAGCCGACATTTTCGAAAATGTCCTCTTCTTCGGCCGCCGCGGCGGCGTCCTCCTCTGCAGCGGCTGCTGCGGCAGCGGCGGCTTCTGCAACAGCGGCGGCTGCCTGGCGAGGTCGGAGAACTGCAAATGGCTCGTCGCGTGGAAT
>SXGQ01110141.1_pt1 | contig 20134 bp, 15 predicted proteins | sample 3178371 | NCBI WGS metagenome assembly SXGQ01 (sample SAMN11356859, study PRJNA531348) | freshwater metagenome | isolation source: freshwater sample F1-20 | place: China: Fuxian Lake, Yuxi | collected 2017-12-25 | reverse complement strand
GCCAGTGCCACGCGTTTACGCTGGCCGCCGGAAAGCGCCGCGGGCATGACATATATTTTGTCGTTCAAGCCCACCAGGTGCAGCACATGCTCCACCATGGCTCGCGCCTTGGCGCCAGTGGCAACGCCGTGTTCAACCAGCGGAAAAGAAATGTTCTGCTCCACCGTGAGCGAATCAAACAGCGCGCCCTGTTGAAATAAATATCCAATATGCCTTCGAGGTCCTGTCAATTGACGCTCGCTGAGTTGGTCAATGCGTAGGTCGCCAAACCACACGCTGCCTTGGTCGGGTTTTTCCAGCCCCACCAAATGGCGCAGCAGCACGCTCTTTCCGCAACCGCTGGCTCCAAGAACCACCGTGGTCTGACCGCGGAGAAAGTGCATATCCACGCCTTTCAAGACATGCAGGTCCCCAAATGATTTATGCAGGTCCTGAACCTGGAATGCATTGGCGTTGATCACATCCCCATCATGCCCACAGGCGGGCGATTTGCGCAAGTGGCCTTTCCATAGTCCATAGCTTGTTGCGCAAGTATTGGGGATTTTTTCTTGCCCAGGCATTGCCCCAACAATTCCCCCGCACGGCATGCTCGAAAATCGTTAGGCTTCTTGCCATGTCCTTTGAGAATCGTGATTGGATACGGCCGCGCGCTCAGCCACGCATGGCCATACCACAATGGTCCGTCACCACATGGATCATCGCCATTTGTGTTGCCGTGTTCGTGATCGACGGCTTCCTGGGAAAAACAATTCCAGGATGGATGTTTGTTGGTTCCACCGATCTCAATGGCCAGCCACTTTCCCCAACTCAACTCAACCAGGCGCGGCCAATCGGTGAAATGAAATCGCTTTCAATGGCGCCCTTAGATCCCGCTATTGCACAATTGATCAGAGAGGTCGCAAAAACTATTCCATTCAGCCGCGCCAATATTGGGATTGAGCCGCTGCAAATAAATGATCAAATAGTTGGCTTTGCCTGGTTTGAAGCCACAACTCCCTTGCAGGCGTGGCTGCATTTTTCAACCAGCACCGCGCTGTGGAGCGGCGACAGTCCGCCAGGGCGCGGCTTGGAATTGTGGCGCTTCATTGGCTTTCAATTCCTGCACGCCGACTTGAGCCACTTACTGTTCAACATGATGGCGCTGTATTTCTTTGGTCCCATTGTGGAGCGATATTTAGGCGGCAAGCGCTACTTGGCGTTCTATTTAATTTGCGGCATTGCAGGCGCTGCCATGTATCTCATGCTGAACTTTTTGGGTATTCAAGCGAACGCCATGTTTCCAAATAATAAAATTCCATTTGTGCTGCCAAACGATCCAACCACATCGCTGGTTGGCGCGAGTGCTGGAATATTTGGAGTGATTATGGCCGCCGCGTTTTTAGCGCCCACCGCGCAAGTCTTGTTGTTCTTTATTTTGCCCATGCCGCTGCGCACATTGGCGTACGCGTTAGTGGTCATCGCACTATGCGCCATCTTCTTTGGCTTCAGCAATGCCGGTGGCGAAGCGGGGCACTTGGGCGGTGCGATCGCGGGCTATTGGTTCATTCGTCATCCAGATTCATTGCATGGACTTTTGAACTTGCTTGGCAACGCCGATCCCACCAGCCGCACGCGCAAACTCAAGGCCAGTAAGGGGCGTGACTCGGGTCCAGACGCCGCCACCATTGACCGCATCTTGGATAAAATCCGCAAGGGTGGTCTGCAAGCGTTAAGTGCTTCTGAGCGCGAGATACTGCGCGCCGCCAGCCGTAAGCAGCGGTAAGCGCGCATTCCCCATGGCGATTCAATTTTCAATTCTTCAGAAATCCACAGAAAATCAAGCGCGATTGGGCATGATCACAACGCCCCACGGCGAAATGCAAACGCCCGCCTTCATGCCCGTGGCCACCGCCGCCGCCATGAAGGGCATTACGCCGGCGCAAGTCCAAGCCACGGGTTCGCAGTGCATTCTCAACAACACCCTGCATCTCATGTTGCGCCCCGGCGACGAGAATGTGGCGAAACTTGGTGGCGCGCACAATTTCATGCGCTGGAACGGACCAATCTTGACCGACTCCGGCGGCTTTCAAGCATTTTCCATGGCCGCCATCCGCGACATTGACGACGATGGCGTCACATTTAAATCTTTTGTGGATGGCGCGCGTGTGCGCGTGACTCCGGAGCGCAGCATTCAAGCGCAAAATAATATTGGCGCGGACATCATCATGGCCTTTGATGATTGTCCGCCGAGCGCCGGCCTCGACGCGTCCACCGCGCGTGTGGAGCAAGCCATTGAACGCAGCGCGAAGTGGTTGGCGCGCTGCAACCAAGCGCACGCGCGCAAGAGCGATCAGGCGTTGTTTGGAATTGTGCAAGGCGGCACATCGCTCGCGCTTCGCGCGCGCAGTCTTGAACTGACGCAACAAATTGATTTGCCCGGCTACGCCATTGGCGGCGTGGCAGTTGGCGAAAGCACGCAAGCCATTTGCGATGTGGTGCAATTCACCGCCAGCAAGTTGCCCCAGCACAAACCGCGCTATTTAATGGGCGTGGGATACGCCCACGACATTGCCATGGCCGTTGCCGCGGGCGTGGACATGTTCGATTGCGTCCTTCCCACGCGCAATGGGCGCAACGGGTTGGTCTTCACCAAGCAGGGGCCAATTCGCCTGCGCAACGCCGTTCACGCCCAAGATTCTGGCCCAATTGAAGCCAATTGTGACTGCGAAACCTGCGCGGGGGGATTTTCCCGCGCCTACCTGCGGCACCTATTTATGGCGGGGGAAATGCTTGGGCCCACCCTGGCCAGCGTCCACAACATCCGTTTCTATCAAAGACTGCTGCTAGACATTCGGCATGCAATCGGTTGCAATGCGTGGTCGTCGCTTCAAGAGGCGTGGCCGTGTCTAGCGGCCAGCCCCCAAAGCCTTCATGGAGATACTGAATGACTCATGTAATAGCGTTTCAAGGTCCTGCTCTTGCGGGTCAGCCCGCCACTCCCGCGCCAACAATGGTCAATGGTGTGGCCACTCCAACAACCGCCGCACCCGCTGGCGCAGCGCCACCACCAGGCGCCGACATGTTCTGGATTTTGATTCCAGTGCTGGTGATGATGATTTTGTTTAGCACCCTCAGTGGCCGCAAGCAAAAGAAGGCGCGTGCCAAAATGCTTTCTGAGTTGCGCAAGAATGACCGCGTGGTCACCGCGGGCGGAATTATTGGCAGCGTGGTCGAAGTGAAGCCGGATGTTGTTGTGCTTCGCGTGGATGAGGGTCGAGAGACCAAAGTCACATTCACCCGCGACGCCATTACAAGCATCTTGGATCGCGCGAATAGTGAGACCTCCGAAGTTCCAGCCACTTAACAATGCTCTGCGTTTGCATGAATGCAATTGGCTTTTATTTCATTGTTCAGACAGATTTGATTTGACGACATCACGACAGAAAAAAATTTCTGTGAAAGGGTTTGAATGAATCGGCTTCCGCTTCAAGTAACTTTTGTTCTAGTCATAACCGTCGCTTTAATTTGGAGCGTGTGGCCTTTAAATAAATCACTGCGCCTTGGCAAGGATTTGCGCGGTGGTGTGAGCCTGGTCTACGCGGTCAAGATGCCTGACAACGCCCAACCCGAGTTGGTTCTCAAGCAAGTCATTGATGTGCTCAAACAGCGCGTCAACCCCACCGGCGTGCTGGATATTTCCTTTGTGCCCCAAGGACGCGACCGCATTGAAGTGGTCATGCCATTGCCGGGCACGGAGGTTCGACAAAAGCAAGTCACTTTCCGCCAAGTGTTGGCCGATCTGGTCAAGCGCAGCGGAATTGACGCCACCGAACTCAATCAAACATTGGCCAGTGGCACAGCGCTGGCGCGCTTTGGTGGGACCGACAGCGCCTTTCAAGCGAAGATCACAAAGTTGCAAGCGGCGTTTGATCAAGTTGCCACAACGCGCGCGGCTTTGGACGAAGCCACCAAAAGCGGCGCCGATGTGTCGGCCGCGGAAGATGCCTTTGCCAAAGCCGATCTTGCTTTGGAATCCCAGTTGTCCGCGGTGGCAGGGAAGGGCTTGAATGAATCGCGCGTCTTGCGCGTGTTAGCTCTTGATAATTCGCCTAGACCTTTGCGCAACGCCCAAGGCGTCGTTGAGTTGCAAGCCAACGGCAGTCCGCAGATGGGACCAAGCGACCGCGAGCGTGGATTGCAATCCATTCGTAATGAATTCGCCGGCTCCGCCAAGGATCTTGACGCCATGCTTGAGGCGTTCACGCAGTACGAGGCCGTTCGCACCAGCTTGGATGATCCAGAGGATCTCAAACGCCTTTTCCGTGGCGCGGGTGTCCTTGACTTTAGAATTGCCATGAGTAATCGCATGCCCGAGGGCGTGAATCCAGATCAAATGCGCAAGGACTTGGCCGAGCGTGGTCCCATTGGCTCCGCCAACGCGCTTGCGGCTTGGTTTCCCATCAATGATCCCAAGCAATGGGGCGATAAACCAACCGATATTGACGCATTGCTGCGCGATCCTGCCAGTTACTTCGCCAGCCGTGATCTGATTGGCGCCAGCTATGACGGCAAACCGTACTTGCTGCTGTCAACCGCGCCCGAAAAGATTTTGACCCACTCCGGTGATGGCAATACATGGAGCATGGAGCGCGCCTCGCGCAGCATTGATGAACTCGGTCGAACAAGCATTGCGTTTCGACTTGACACTGCGGGCGGTCAAGAAATGGGCCGGCTCACGGGTCCACATATTGGACGCGCCATGGCCATTGTGCTGGACGGTCAGGTCTACACCGCGCCCAATTTGCAAAGCCGCATTGGTGGCAGCGGTCAAATCACCGGCAGCTTTGACGAGGAGGAAATTAAATATCTCATCCGCGTTCTCTCAGCGGGCGCGCTTGAAGGTCAACTGAGTTCAGAACCTGTCAGCATGAATGTGCTTGGTCCATCTATAGGCGCGGACAATCTCGAGCGCGGCTTGGCGGCCGTCATACTTTCGATTGGCGTGACCGCTGTGGCCATGCTGCTGTATTACTTTGTGGCTGGATTCATTGCCAACTTGTCGCTCATTGTGAATGCCGCGATTATTTTTGGCGTGATGAATTTCATGGACGCCACATTCACGCTGCCTGGCTTGGCCGGTATTTCGCTTGGTGTGGCCATGGCAGTGGACGCCAATGTGTTGATTTACGAGCGCATTCGCGAGGAACTTGTGGACAATCATGAAAGCTTGCGCAACGCCATTCGCCTGGGTTTTGCGCGCGCATTCTCCGCCATCTTTGACGGCAACATCACCAATTTGATCGTGTGCTTGGTGTTGATCTTGTTCGCAGGAACGGAAGTCAAGGGCTTTGGCGTCACCATGGCCATTGGCGTGTTCGCCACATTCATCTCCGGTTTGTGGATCACGCGCATCTTGCTTGCCGTGTGGTCAGGTTGGATGGGTCAACGCACGTTGCCCATGCTTCCAATTCAATTTCCGAGCGTGTCCAGGGCGCTGAAGCCAAATATTGATTGGATCAGCTTGCGTCCAATGTTGCTCACGGTCTCGCTTGTTGTGGCCCTTCTGGGAATGGTCATGGTCTTGGCGCGTGGTGGCGATATTTTTGAAACCGAGTTTCGCGGCGGCGTGTCGATGAACATGAGTACACGCCAAGCCAAGAGCGGCGAGCAGGCCGACGCCTCTGGCCGCTTGTTGTTGTCGCGCGTTGATGTGGAAAATAAAATTCGCGCCCAAGGTGTGGCTCTGGCGAGCGATCCCATACTCGCTCAGTTGCAAGATGCCAATGTGTTGACCGTGGGTGACCAAACCAAGGATTTTCGCGCTAGTTCATTCCAAATCAAGGTTGGCAATCCGCCATCCGTAGACGATGAGAGCAAGATCACATCCACCATCACCAACGCGGTTATTGGGGTGCTGGCCAGCGATCTTGACGCGCGTCTACCGTCTACATTCAACGGCGCCGGCGACTCAGCCTATGCCAGCCGCACATTTACCTTGGAAAAAACCAAACTTGGCGACAATATTGGTCGACCTGGTTTGGATAGCCCAGTGGGCTCCTATCGCGGTGGCGTGGCCGTGGTCATTGACAACATCAATCCGCCAATCACAAGCGAGGATTTGCAGCAGCGCATCGCTCGCCTGCGCAATCAACCGGACTTCTCTGAAATCGCCGGCCGCGACACCTTGGTGGTTGGCTTGTCGCCAGTTGATCCAACCAAGCCAGAATTGGGCCAACGCAGCGTTGCCGTATTGGTGTCGGACCCACAAGTGAATTCACTCAAGGGTTCCGTGGACACCTGGGACAGCAATCTTGCGGCCAAGGAGTGGAAATTAGTTTCTGCCGCTGTTGGACAGGGCACAACGCTGGATCAAGTCAGCAGTTTCAGTCCGGCAGTGGCGCGAACATTGGTGGCCAACGCCACGGTGGCCGTGTTCATGAGTTTGTTTCTCATGCTTGGCTACATCTGGGTGCGCTTTGGTTCTTTCCGCTTTTCATTCGCGACCGTCTTGGCAGTGCTCTTCAATTTGTGTATCTGCATTGGCTTCTTATCCATCAGTCGCACATTGGGTGAAACCGCATTAGGCGCATCCATATTGATGAGCGATTTCCGCATAGATTTGAATGTGGTGGCTGGATTGTTGACCATTGTTGGATACTCGCTTAACGACACGGTGGTCATTCTTGATCGCATCCGAGAGAACCGCGGCAAGGCCACGTACCTCACGCGTGCGGTGGTGAATCTCAGCATCAATCAGACTTTTAGCCGAACCATATTGACCGGTGGTAGCACCATTGCCACTGCGATTATTTTGTACTCACTTGGAGGCACTGGCATTCGTCCGTTCGCCATTACTTTCCTGGTTGGTTTGATCGCAGGAACGTTCTCCAGCGTTGCAATCGCGGGAACAATTGTCTATCGTAAAAATGAAGATCCCACAGCCCAAGAAATATCCGAATCTGATTCACGCGCGACTGGCAAGGCGCTTCGCGCATAAAAATTGAAATTGGAGAAACATCATGAATAAATCTCTTCGAGCGTTGGTCGCAGTCATCGTTCTTGCTTTTGCCGCCACCGGTTTGTATTACGCGTGGTTCGCACCAACCAAAGGCCTTGAACAAGTGGATGTTCGAAAGCCCACGGGGGATCCTGTGCCCACTCCAAAGCCCGCTCCATTTCAAGAATTGCCCATTACCGCCGTGGAGGTCAAGGGCCAATCGTCGGGCTCATCAGAGCCACAAACAATCGTGATCGCATCGCCAAGCCTTACGGTTGAGCCCAAGCCCGCGCCATCTTCTGCCACACCATCCAATGTTCCTGCGGGATTCACGGTTGAAACTCCGCCATTGCAGCCGTTGCCAACCAACTTGCCCGGATTCACCCCGGTCACCGTCACTGGCGCCGCCGTGGTTGGAGCAAGCGCGCAAGCAACTCCAGCTTCAGCAACAACCGCTCCAGCAACAGCGCCAAAAGCTCCCGTCGCTTCTCCAGTCATGCCGCCTCAAGTGCCGGTTGTCGCGCCAAAAACTGTGAGTGCGCCACCACCCGCCGCCTCCACCATTCATGTTGTTGTTGAAGGCGACACATTGACATCCATCGCCAAGCAATATTGGGGAACATCCCAAGGCTGGGAAAATATCGTGAAGTCAAATCCAGGATTGACTCCAACCAATTTAAAATTGGGAGCCAAATTGAATATTCCCGCCAAAGACAGCGCGCTTACCGCGCCAGTCAAAGTGTCAACGGGCGCTTCGAGTACGCAGACCACTGGCGGCTATGAAATTGTTTCAGGTGACACGCTGTCCAAGATTTCCAACAAGGTGTATGGCGACGCAAAATATTGGGGATTCATATACGAAGCCAACAAGCAGGCTATTGGACAAGATCCAGCGGTGTTGGTGGTGGGAAATATTTTGACCATTCCAGCCAAGCCAGGCAGCGCCGTGACGAAGCCGACCAGTGCGCCCACAAGTTCGCCGACAAGTGCGCCCACAAGTTCGCCCACAAGCGCGCCCACAAGTTCGCCGACAAGTGCGCCCACAAGTTCGCCCACAAGCGCGCCCACAAGCGCGCCCACAAAAGCGCCCACAAGCGCGCCCACAAAAGCGCCCACAAGCGCGCCCACAAGTTCACCCACAAGTTCACCCACAAGCGCGCCCACAAGCGCGCCCACAAGCGCGCCCACAAGCGCGCCCACACGAACTCCGCCTATCGATTCGCCAACGAAGCCGTGATGCAATTTTCGCGCAGACGCGCCAGATTCAGGCCGCCAATCACAATGCTTGTGATGTGTTTGTGTGCCAATATCCAAGGCAACACGATCTTGGGTTGAAGTGTTCCGCTGGCTAGCGGTTTTTTCACAAAGACGGCTTTACCCAATGAATGCGCCAATGGAAGCATTCGCAGCATCTCGGTGGCATCGGGGTGGATTTCCAGCATGACCGCGTCGATCAATTCATGCTTGAGCGCCTGCTCGGCGCCCAGAATTGTTTTGGATGAGAATCCAATGCTGCCAATTCGCGATTCTCTTTTGAATTCAGCCAACGCCTCCACACAACCGCTGTCATGCAGAATGGCCAGGTCGTTTCCGTTGGAGTGCACAAAGACGGCGTCAACAAATTCGCACCGCAGCGTGCGCAAGCTTTGAAGGACGCTGTGTTGAACGGCGGCGGGGGAAAAATCATGCCGCGACTCGCCGTCTACAAAAGTCTCGCCCACTTTGGTGCTGATAAATAATTCCGCACGCTGCGCAGGGCTGATTTGTGCGAACACCTTTCCCAATCGCTCTTCGCTCAGTCCATAGGCTGGGGCCGTGTCGAATAAACGAACTCCGTCAGTCATCAATTGTTCAATCAGTGCCATGGCGTCGCGCTCGCTCGGAATTTCAAATGGGTTTGGATATTTCGCCCCAAGATTGCGACCAATCTTGAACGCGCCCCAGCCAATCACGGGCACGGCTTTATGCAAGCGCGCCGCGGAGCGTGTTGGAATAGGCAAGCAATCGTCAAAGGCAAGAGGCTTGGGGGTCATGCAATTGGGTTCCATTGCGCGGTGTCCCATGGGCGCGCCGCCAACACAGGTCGCGCTAAATCAGCAGGCCAATGGAGGGGTTCACGCGCGGCGGGCGCGGTGATGCTGAGTTGTTTCATCATGGCGGCGGCGGCCATAGGCGCCAGCACTAATTTCACCGGCCACATCGTTGTCACGTTGGCGCATGTGCTGGTGAATGCTTTGGGGGGTCGTCGTCCATCGCCGGTGCGTGGCTCGGCTCGAATCACCGGGTAACTGGAAAATTCGCAGCCTTTGAACGCGAGGGCGGGAACGCACTTTTTGATTTCAGTCATGGCGTACACGGCAAATTCGCTCTCACTCATGGCGGTTCCGTCCTCCGCAATCTGTCCGCCAACATGCCACACAACATCGCTAGCCACGTCACCAACGCAATCACTGGTCACGGTGATTCTGGTTTTTGCGCCATCAATGCAATGACCAAAAACCATCGGAAGCGCTCCGCGAATCATGGCTTGTCGCAGAGGCCGCCGCTGCATGGGAGTATCCGCAATATTGGCCAAACCCAGAATATCCTGATTGCCAACGCCCGCGCTCAAGATCAAATGGCGCGCGCGCACGCATACGCGGCGGGAACTTTCAATCTCAATGTCAACATTATTTTTATTCTGACGAACATTGGTCACGCACCCCTGAAGCAGGCACCGCGCATGCGGCTTGGCAAGCTCGCTGAGCAGTGAAATAGGGTCGATTACAGTTTCGCCCAGCGTTAAAACTTCACCACTCACACCCGCAAGCCAAGCCGGACGCAAGGCATCATCCAGCGCTTCAGGGCGAGTTCGCAAAGCCAATTTCGCACCCAACATTCCTGCGGCGCCGCGCACGCCCGAGGTGCGCCACAAATAACATTCACGCGTCAACACGCGCACATTGTTGAGGTTGCCTTTGGTGGCATCAAGCATGTCAACCCATTCAAGCGCGGCCTCGCTGGCCTCCTTTGCGTCATCGCCCGCCAAGCCGCCCAGGGAATATTTCACGCCCGCATGAAGAATGCCTTGGCTTGCAGTGGTTTGCCCAAAGCCCAGCGAATTATTTTCAACCAACAGGGCGCTCATGCCAGCGGCGCGCATGGCGCGCAATGCAAAAAGTCCAGCGCAACCGCCGCCAACTATCAACGCGTCAATATTTATTGGTTCACTCATGGGGAAATACGCTTGCGGATGCTATCCTGCTTCGCGCGCACTACCACGAACTTTCATGCAAAGAAAATTATGACAATTCAAGCAGTTCTTATTCCTGGAGATGGCATTGGTCCTGAGGTATCCTCTGCTGTATGCCGCATTCTTGCGGCCGCCAAAGCGGAAATTCATTGGCTGCGCCATGACGCTGGACTTGCGGCCGTAGAGGGGGGTTCCAAAAGCACATTGCCCGAGTCCACGCTTGCCGCCATTCGTGAGTATGGCGTGGCGCTCAAGGGGCCCTGCACCACTCCGGTGGGAACCGGGTTTTCCAGCGTGAATGTGGCGCTTCGAAAAACATTGGGTTTATACGGCGCAGTCCGACCCATTCGCAGTTTGGCCGGCGTGCCCACGCGCTTTCAAGAGGTGGACTTGGTTGTGATCCGCGAAAATACCGAGGGCTTGTACGCGGGCATTGAGAATGAAATCACCCCAGGCGTGGTCACCAGTTTAAAGGTGGCTACGGAACTTGCTAGCCGCCGCATCGCTGAGTTCGCCTTTCAATACGCCAGCGATCGTGCCCGCAAAAAGATTTCCGTGTTCCACAAGGCCAACATTATGAAGATGAGCGACGGCTTATTCATTCGCTGCGCCAAGGAAGTGTCCCAAAAGTGGATTGGCAAGGTCCACTACGAGGAGATCATTATTGACGCCGCGTGTATGCGCCTGGTGCAGGACCCAACTCGCTTTGATGTGATCTTGATGGAGAATTTGTACGGCGATATTGTCAGCGACCTGGCCGCGGGCTTGATTGGTGGTTTGGGCGTTGCGCCCGGGGCAAACTTTGGCAATGAGTACGCCGTCTTTGAAGCAGTGCATGGATCTGCGCCGGATATCGCGGGCAAGGGCATTGCGAATCCACTCAGCTTATTGATGAGCGCGGTGATGATGTTGAATCATTTGGCCGTGACGCGCCATGTGCCGCAATTCAAAGCTATTGCCGATCGCGTGCGCGCGGCCTATGACCGCGCCCTGCAAGATGGCCAAAAGACTGGCGACATTGGTGGAACACTTTCCACCGAACAATTCGCCGACGCGGTCATTGCGCGGCTTTAAAGATTTAAAGAAAAGTCGCAAGTCTCAAAGCGAGTCTGCAAACTTGGCCTAAAAACAACGCCGCCTGACTTTCGGAGCGAAACACACTGCAGCCCCCACAAGGGCTCAGTATGCAACTCGGAGACCCGCCGAGCGCTCCGCCAATCAGGCGGCATAATCAACATACTTGCTAGTTGTAAATTTCCAAACGGAATATCCAAAGATTGCATAAGTTCATTGAATAATTTAAATAAAATTGCAATCGAGTTGTTCCCTCACAATTCAGCCAATCTTGGCGTAGGTGGACAAAGACTAAGGCGCCGCAGGCGTTTCCACCGCAGAAGCGGCAATTCGACCATCCTCACCCACCTGGTCCACCTTGACGGACACGCGCCGGCTCACGCCGCGCTCGGCCATGGTGACGCCGTGAAGCTCGTGGCAGGCCTGCATGGTGCGTTTGTGATGGGTGATAATAATGAAGTGGCTTCGATCCAAGAATGGGGGCAGTGCTTTGGTAAAGCGCTCTACATTGGCCTCATCAAGGGCGGCGTCAACTTCGTCCAGAATGCAGAACGGACTGGGACGGCTGCGGAAGATGGCCATAAGCAGAGCCACGGCGGTCATGGTTTTCTCGCCACCTGAAAGCTGACTGATCACGCGCGGCTCTTTGCCAGGGGGCTTGGCGCGAATTTCAACACCGCTTTCAAGCCAATCAATTTCCCCGTTCTCCATTGGAATCAAATACAAGTCGGCGCTGCCGCCGCCAAAGAGACGGCGGAACATTCCGTCGTTGCCCGCGAAGCGCTCGCGCACGGCCTCGAATGTTTCCTTGAACTTGCGGCGGCTGACATCATCCAGTTTCACAACCAGCTCGCTTAATCCCGCGCGCGCCTCATCAATGTCGCCCACTTGATTGGCCAGCTCCTCGTTCTTGCCTTCGAGTTGCGCGAGTTCGTCAATGGCCTCCATATTGACATTGCCCAACTTCTTAATTTCATCGCGCAGTTGCTCGGCCTCGCGGCTCGCGGCTTCACGATCGGGGGTCATGAAGCCCGGCGAGGAACGCTCGATCACATACTGCGCATAGCCCAAGGACAAATCAATGCTCAATTCAGTCAGCGTGCTTTCCTCTATGGATTCGCGTCGAACCTCCGATTCTCGGCGGTCCATTTCAACCGACGAGTGATCGCGCTCCACGCGTACAACCTCGTCACGAACAACCCGCAGCGCCTCGGCGAGTTGCTCGGCCAATTGCACGGCGAGTTCGAGTTGCTGCGCGACAACGGCCACTTGCGCGGCGGCGGCCTGGTGACGATCCGCGGCCTCCAACATTTGCGCCTCGGCTTGCGCTTGTTGACGGGCCAAGTCCTGCGAACGCTCCGCGCGTCGCTCAGACTCCGATTGCAAATCGGCATCCTGCAATTTCGCCTCGTCAAAAGAATTTTCCAGCAAGCGTCGCTCGCGTTGGCGACCTTGCAACAGCGCGCCAAATTCACCAGCTTGGCTACGGGCAACCGAAAGCAGTTCGTTGGCAGACTCCATGGCAAGACGATTTCCGTCGGCGGCTTGCGTGGCAAGCGCAATGGCCGTGCGTTCATCTGCAAGAAGTCGATCCAGGCTTGCCACCTTGGCCGCGCCATCGCTGCGCTCGGTGTCAATTTCACGCAGGCGACGATCGGCCTCGTGGCGCTCAAGTTCCGTGCGGTCGCGGTCATGGCGAACGCGTGAGCCAAGTTGCTCCAATCGATCCGCCTGATACTGCGCATCCAATCGACTGCGCATGGCGACCTTCATGCTTTCATCGGCATCGCGGTGGCGCGCGGCGGCAATTTTGGATTCCTCGGTCAAGCCGGACAAGTCGCCTTCGGCCATGGAAATTTCCACCGAAATGGCGCCAATGGCGGCCTCTAATTCGCCGCGCTCAACGCGCCGCGCCAACACACCCGAGCGCAAGGCGCGCGCGCCAGTGATGTGGATTTGTCCGCGATGATCCAACATGGCGCCGCAGCGGCTCACCAAGGTCGCTCCGCGGAATTCGCCAGCGGCCAAACGCAGCGCCATGGGTAATGACTCAACAACAAACGCATCACCAAGCAAGGCGTTCACCAGCGACTTCAACTCCGGGCTGCAGCGCACGGCGTGCGCCAGGGACTCTACGCCTGGAGTTTGCGGGCGCGTGGCGGCGGGGTTGGACGGCATATCAATTGCGCCAATTCGAACGCGGCCTTCTTGGCCACGAATGGAATCCACCGCACTCTCAAGATCCGTGTGAGTTCCCACCAACAACATTTGTAAATCCTCGCCTAGCGCGGACTCAATGTATGTGGCGTGCGCGCTGTCGGTTTCGATCAGATCGCCAAGCATGCCGGCTAACCACGGATAATTTTGGCGCTCGGCCAAAATACGTTTCACCGCCTCGTCCAAGCCTTCGCCCATGGATGCCATTTCATCAAGCAAGCGCAAACGACTTTCCAAACTTGACCGCTCCTCGCGCCGTGATGACAGCCGCGCCATGGCTTCGGCTTGTCTATCACCAACGGCTTCCACCTCGTTGGCCTGCGCTTGCAGTTGGGTATGTAGGCGCTCAATTTCCTTTTCCGCCACTTCGCGCGATTTCAATTCATTGGTGCGCTGGGTTTCAAGCGTGGCCAATTCATGTTGCAAACTTTCCACGCGCGCCGTGAGACGCTTGACTTCCTCGTTGAGCAGTGGAACGCGCTCGTCCATGGCAGCCAAACGGCCGGCCGCACGCGCTCGTTCTCGCTCCACGCCGGAAGCGGTGTCGCTGCGTCGGCGCATTTCTTGCTCAGATTCGCTTAACTTTTCAGAGGCCGCCGCGCGCTCGCGCGAGGCGCTGGTGGCGGCAAGATCAGCTTCAGCCACAAGCGCCTCGGCCGCCCCGGTTAACGCTTGGGCGTCTTCAAGACTGGCCGTCAGCTCGCTTAATTTGGTTTTCATGGCGGCAATACGCTGCGCCTCTGTTTCCGCTGCCGCTAAATTTTCGGCGCGTGCTCCCTCTAAAAACTCCAATCGTTGCTGGCATTGACGCTCCACGCCAACGGACTCAAGTTGCGTTTGCTCCAGTGAATGGCGTCGATCCAACTTTTGCGCTCGATCGCTATCCGCGTCCAATCGCAGTTGCTCCGTGGTTTCCAATTGAGCGGTGACTTGTCGGCGACGCTCCTCAAGCGAAGTGACTTGATTGGTCAAACCCACAAGTTGCTCGCGCAATTCGTGGTATTGCTCAAAGGACACGGCGCGGCGCAGGCCTCGACGACGCTCTTCAAGCTGTTGAAATTTTTTGGCTTTTTCCGCTTGGCCACGCACAATGCGTAGACGCCGTTCAACGCCAATCAACTGCTCGCGCACCGCAACCAGATGGCGCTCGGCTAAATCCAACTTGCGAGCGGCCTCATGCTTGCGCGAACGAAAGCGCGCCACGCCCGCAGCCTCCTCCAAAATAGTGCGACGCTCCACGGGCTGCGCACGCAACATGGCGTCCACTTTGCCCTGTTCAATAATGCAATAGGCGTCGTTGCCAATACCCGTGTCAAGAAACAATTCCCGAATGTCGCGCAGGCGGACTTTCTTGGCGTTCACCAAATATTCGCTGCGGCCATCAGCCCACAGTCGGCGCTCCACTTGCACCTCATCGCTGTCCACTGGAAGCGCGCGATCGCGCACGGCCTCGCGGCGAATGACTTCGCCATCGGCTGGCTCGTCGCCAAATTCCTCGGCTTCAACCAGCTCTGGAGCAGCTTCAGAGCGCTGCAAAAATTCAGCCATCTTTGGATTTTCAAAAACCAAAATGACGCTGGCCATTCCAGCCGGCTTGCGCGAGGCGCTGCCCGCGAAAATGACATCCATCATGGCGCCGCCACGCAAACTTTTGGCGCTGCGTTCACCCAGCACCCATTTAATGGCGTCTACGACATTACTCTTGCCGCAGCCATTTGGTCCCACCACGCCGGTCAGCGGGGAATCAAAACGGAATTCGGTTGTGTCGGCGAAACTTTTAAAGCCGTTTAATACAAGTCTTGCAAGTCGCATGCGACCTCCTGTCAGTTGCGTTGCGTCCCTCCTGGACGCCATGGAAACACCAGTGAAACAGATTCACCTAGCGGGGCACAGTATCCGCTATTTTTGGCTTGCTATCAAGTTGAGCGGAGGGGATTTCTGGTGTCCGCGTGCTCTCCAAATCCATGATCTCGGATTCCAGTGGAAACTCCGGACGCTCCTTGGGCTCGGCGCGTGTCTCTTCTTTGATAATCGATGCCAGCAAACGATCTTGTTCGCCTTTGAAATCACCCGCGATGTAGCCAGAATTCCACAACGCATGCAGGGCGTTGATGGTTTCGCTGTAGCTCAAGCCAATGCCGGTGTCCGAGCTGCGCGGCCCAGCAGGACGCGCCATGAAAGTCACCACGCTGGAAAGGCGCGCGGAAATATTGTCAATAGATGGATTATTGCCGGGGTTGGCGCGGTAAAAAACTTGAATATTTGGGTCATCCAATTCGCCCCGCATGAGAAGGCGTCCATTCCAAATATTGGCGGTCATGGGTCGAAGCAACTCGGCGTTCTCCTCAAAAATAACAACGCGCGGATCACCCGATTGCGTCAAGTAAATCATGGGCTTCTTGGCCTGGACAAGTTCCAACTTGAAGCGGCCGTTGAGCGGCATCACGCGCACGCTCGAATCGCGTCGCCGGCGCAAACATTCGTAAGCCGCGAAGCGGACATCAATATCACGATCATCTATGAAACCGCGCACGCCCAAATCAATGGTGGGGTTGGAGTCCATTTTAGAAAGCAAACGGATTGCCGCTTGGCGATTTTCCTTTGGTCCCGACTTGGCCATTTCCAAAAGCGCGGGCACCACCAACGGATCATTCAGCTTTGCGCCCGCTTCAAGCGCCGCCATGCGCGGTTGTTCTTCGGGGTTCGTGTACAGATCTTGAATCACAGGAATGGATTTCTTGCCCAACGCTTGCCAGCGCCACGCTGCGGCTTCGGCGGCGCCGGGATTTGCAAGCAAACTGCGGCGAATATTGTTGGCCGTCAACTCGGCCGCGCCAATATCCACGGGCGAATGTCGAATGAGCTGGGCAAAATCACCGGTGCGCTCGATGTAGCTTGGGGGTATGGATAACTCAATCATTTCATCGCTCTTGCCGCGCGCGGTGTCCGTCTTTTGATTCACCTCGCGCGGAAATAATCCATTGATGGCTGATTGAATGGTGCGGGCGCGGTTGTGGCTTGGCGTTGCCAATCGCAATTTCAAAGGACGATCCTTCAGCACCGTGGCGCCATCAAGAATGCGTCCACTCAAACGATCGACCGCGTCGGCGCCCGCCGCAACCGCGGTTGAAAATGGATTTATAAAAATCGGACCGCCCGCCTCGGCAATGGGAAATGATTGTTGAGCGCCCGTCATCAGCACTCCCGCGCGCAAATCCGTCATCCATAATCTGCCGCCCTCAAGACTGGTGGTTGAAGTTCCAGGCGCTGCATACACGCGCACATCAAATCGTGTGCCCGCAACGGCCCCCGGGGGAATGATTCCCTCGATAATCACCGCCGAAACATCATCCGTGTCCAACAATCGCGCGTTGGATCCGCCAGGGGTCAACAAGGGATCGAATTGTTTTCGTTGTCCAATTTCTCGCAGCAGCAACGCGCGCACTTCGACCGGCATGGCGCGGCTTCCTGTTCCCTTTAAGCCCACCACAAGTCCGTAGCCGCGCACCACCGTGTCGTTAAATCCAAGCAGCACGGCCTCGCCAGCGATCGTGCCACGCATGATTGGATCGACGTCCATTTCAACGGGGGGGCGTTGCGCCAAATTGGATTTGGGCTGGGGATTTGCCATCTCAATATTGCTGCAACTTGAGGCGGCGATCATGATCAGCGCAAGAAGAAATTTCCGCATGTCCATGAAAGAGTAGCGTGACATGGGATTTATTTTCAAACTGGAATTTGCCAACGCTGTTGCGTGGCAAATTGCAGCAAGTCAATTCCCAACTTGCTGCGCACGCGTTGGCGCGTCCCGGCCACGCAGCGAAATTCAATTTCCCACGCTTGCAACAGCAATGCGTCAGCCATGCGGCCCGCCGGAGCCCGGGAGGTGTTGGGCGGCAAGTCGACTCGGTACACACGCTCGCCAACAATCGGGCATCCCACCATGGCCAAATGCGCGCGTATTTGGTGCAGGCGGCCAGTCAATGGCTCCACTTCAAGCAGGCAGTGTGTCTTGGATTTGCAAAGCACATTCCAGCGCGTGTGCGCCTCTTCACCGCCGCGGGGCGTATGCACGCTCACCTTCATGTCGCCGCGCACAACCTCCGCAAGTTCGCGCGTGCAGCGACCGCTGTCCGCTGGCGGGGCGTTGTGCGCGATCGCTAAATATTTTTTACCGATAGTGCGGTCCTCAAATTGCGCGCGCACGCTGTCGTACCCAATGTCCGTCAAGCCCATCAAGACCACTCCGCCAACATCCATGTCAAGCCGATGCAGCAAGCCCCAATCGCGATCGGCTCCCAGTTTGCACAGTGCCTCGCCGTGAGTGGCAAATGCGGCGTTCACAAGCGTGTCATCCATATGTCCACGGCCAGGTTGCGTGGGCAACCCCGCGGGCTTTTCTAGCGCCAATACATGCCCATCGTCATACAAAATGTTCACGCGAATCTTCGCGTTGGCTTTGGGCAACTGCCGCTCCGGCCTGTGGGATTGCGGCGGCTTTGGTTTGTGGTGGTTGCTTGACATGGATCCCTTGGCAATCATTCGGTGTTGGTCAAGCCTCGATACTATCTCCACATGCTGCGAGAAAATTCGCCCACCGCAAGTCGTCTGGCAAACTTTGGCGAGAGCGTGTTCACGCGCATGAGCCGATTGGCCGCGGCACACAAGGCTGTCAATTTAGGGCAGGGGTTTCCTAATTTCGATGGACCCGAATTTGTAAAAACCGCAGGGAAGGCAGCCATCGACGCTGGATTTGGCCAGTACGCACGCTCCTTTGGCTTGCCCGAGTGCAACCAAGCCATCGCCACGCGCTTTCATGCAGATTCAGGAATAGAAGTCAATCCTGAGAGGGAAATCACCGTCACCAGTGGCGCAACCGAGGCCATTGTCGCGGTCATGCTTGGTCTTGTGGAGCCCGGCGAAGAAGTGATTTTGGTCGAGCCCTTTTATGACTGCTATCCGGCGGCAATTTCAATGGCGGGAGGCGTTCTGCGATCTATTCGCATGGTGTCACCGGACTTTGCATTTCCCGTGGAGCAGTTGCGCGCCGCCGTCACTCCCAAGACGCGTTTGATCTTGATCAACTCACCGCACAATCCAACGGGCCGCGTCTTGAGCGACCAGGAACTGTCGCAGATTGCCAAGATCGCCATTGACAATGATTGCCTGGTGGTCAGTGACGAGGTCTACGAACATATTTATTTTGAGCGCAAACATACATCGATCGCCACGCTGCCGGGCATGCGCGAGCGCACTATTGTGGTTTCAAGTTTGGGAAAAACATTTTCTCTCACTGGCTGGAAAGTCGGATGGACCATCGCACCGGAGCAGTTCACGCAAGCCATCCGCAGCGCGCATCAATTCCTGACATTCAGCACGGCCACTCCGCTGCAACGCGCGGCCGTGGACGCGCTGAAAGCGCCCAAAGAGTTTTACACGCAATTACGAGCCGACTATGCGGCGCGCCGCGACGCCATGCTTTGCATGTTGCGCAATGTGGGCTTTGATCCGTTCATTCCAGAGGGCTCGTACTTTGTGCTGGCCAAGCACGAGCCTTTTTATCTGAAGCCCGGCGCGCTCGCCCCCGACGAGGACTTCTGCGAACACTTGGTCAAGACTGTGGGCGTCGCGGCCATTCCTTGCAACGCGTTTTATGATCCCGCTGCGACGCGCGATGTACAGGAGAGCACAAGCATGATTCGATTCGCCTTTTGCAAGGACCTCGAAACCATTCTTGAGGCAGGTCGGCGCATGCAAGCCGTCATGAAGCCAACCTTGGAAGAAACCAAGGTCTTCAAAATGGACAGGTGACCAGCTGGCGCAAATCAATTCAAAGTACCGCTGAAACATGCGGTTTGCCGATGAAATGCCCGGCGTGAATCGTGCCCAATAGGCCATCGCAAAAAACCGTGCTGTTTGTTACACTATGTGGCTCGACGCATTTACCTAGGAGATTCTCATGTACGCAATTTTTGAAGATAGTGGAACCCAAATTCTTGTTCGCCAAGGCGATGAAATCGAAATCGATCTTCGTCCGCTTGGCGAAGGACAAAAGACAATCACTTTTGACAAGGTTCTTGCCCTTGGCGGAACCGATGGTCAGCCCGCCAAGATTGGCGTGCCTTACATTGCATCCGCAAAGGTTGAAGCCGAGCTCATTGAAAAATTTCTTGGCGAGAAACTCGTCATAGGAAAGTACTCTCGCCGCAAGGGCTACCGCCGAACGCTTGGCCATCGCCAAGGCTTGCTGTTGGTTCGGGTCACTGGTATCTCCGCTTAATTTCTAGTAATTGACGCTTGAATGTGCTTGTGAAACGCGTTTTCGCGCGCCACGCTCTTCAAGCGTCGCATGATTTTGGATAGGTGATCGCCCTTGAAGTGTTTGCGCCTTCAGGCGAGGAAAGTCCGGACACGGAAGAACACGGTGATGGCGAACGGCCATCGATCAAGCTGATGATTAGGGATAGTGCCACAGAGAAGAAACCGCCGAACGGCTCCCTTGGGAGAGAGCACGCGCGGGCCGTGGACGTGCGCGGGCTGCGCGAGCAGGTCGAGGCGACGGCTGCCGGTCTGGAGGCCGCGTACGGCGACGCCCCCGACGGTGTTTGAGAAAGCGTACGGACGTATGTTACGGT
>SXGQ01287313.1_pt1 | contig 20135 bp, 19 predicted proteins | sample 3178371 | NCBI WGS metagenome assembly SXGQ01 (sample SAMN11356859, study PRJNA531348) | freshwater metagenome | isolation source: freshwater sample F1-20 | place: China: Fuxian Lake, Yuxi | collected 2017-12-25 | reverse complement strand
CGCGAGGGTGGCCACCGGGCCCAGGCCCGGCAGCACGCCGATCAGGGTGCCCAGTATGGAGCCGAACAGGGCATAAGCCAGATTCTGTAGCGTCAGCGCGGTTTGGAAACCCAGCGCCAGGTTGTCAAGCAGTTCCATGTGGTGATACCCCTTAACGGGCAAACTGCAGGAAGACCGGCAGCAGCGGAATCGTCAAACTCAGGCCCTTGATGAAGACCAGCCAGCAAAAGGCCGTCAGGAAGGCCGAACCGATCAAGGCGCCTCGCCAGGTGAATTCATGACTGGCCAAGCTTGAAATGATGACCAGAAGCGGCAACGAAATAAACATGCCCAAAAGAGGAAGCGCGATGCCAAAGAGCAAGACCGCGGCCAAGATGACCAACAGCGGCTTCCAAGCGATGTCGCCGATAGGCTCACCGTTCTCAGTTTCGATGGTCAGCGCCTCCAACAAAAGAAAGGCCCCCAACAGGGCCAGGATCACCCCCAAACCAAAGGGAAAGTAACCCGGCCCGGGCCGTGCCGAGGATCCGAAGCTGTAGTTGGCGATGGCACCCCAGGCGAACAAGGCGCCTGCCACCAGAAACATCAAGCCGGACCAGAAGTCCCGCTGGCTTTTGATCTTCATCTCGGATAGCCTCCACGCGCGGTAATGCAGCGCCCATCACCAACAAATTTTAGGCAGCCCTAAGCCTGGTTCAGGTGTGGTAAGTACGCACATGCCCAGTCACCCCCGGTGGCGGGGCCGCTGCTAAAGCGGGCAGATCATCTGCAGCCATTTGCCAGCCGGCAGGTCCCAATGGGCCTGGATGTGGCGGGCCCGCGACTTCAATTCAGCCCGGCCGGGCACCGTGACACCGCGCCCGGCGATCACCACGGTGTTGCCTTCTTTAGTCGCCTGCACCCGCCAGGTCTGGTCACGGCCGAAGGCCGCGGCAATCCGCTGGGCGCTGCGCTCAAAACTCGACAGACGGCCAAAGAGGTTGACGGCCATCACCCCGCCAGGGGCCAAGGCTGCACAGCAATGGGCGTAAAAGTCTTCGGAGTCCAACACCGGCGCAGCCGCCTCGTGGTCATAGAGGTCCACATGCAGCAAGTGGGTGCGGCCACGCTGCTCGGCGCGGGCGATCCAGGCACCGGCGTCTGCGCACACAACGTTCAAGCGCGTATGGTCGGGTGGAAGCCCGAAGCACATCCGGCAGGCGCGGATCACAGCAGGGTTGAGCTCCACGGCCGTCGTGTGCAGGCCCATGGGCCCCGAAGTGAAGCGCGTCAGGGCTGCCGCCCCCAAGCCCAGTTGCACCGCACGGCCCTGGGCCCATTCATCCACAGGCCGCCAAAGGAGCGCCGCCAACATGCGGCGCACGTACTCCAACTCGATAGCTTCCGGGCGGGACAGGCGCATGGCGCCCTGTACCCAGGGGGTGTCCAAGTGCAGGTAACGCACGCCGGCATGCTCCGACACGGTCACCGTTGGCAAGTCCCGCAAAGACACCGGGCTCATACGCCGCTCCCCTGCAGCCGGGCCAAGCGCGGCAGCACCCGGTAGGCGTTGGCGCTGGTGATGCGCGCGGTGTCCTGCAAGGACCAGCCTCGCAGGTCAGCCAAGACCTGCCCAATCACCCGAACCTGCTCGGGTTCATTGCGCACCGGTGGATGCTCCTGGCGCACCGCCACGGGTCGGTACAAGCCTTGAGGCGGGATGTCTGGAGCGTCGGTCTCCAGAACCAAGGCCTGCGCTGGCAAGTCCACGGCCAGGCGGCGGATCTGCCGGGAACGCTCAAAGGTCAGCGTTCCGCCAAAACCAAGCGCGAAGCCCAGTTGAACAAAGGCCTGGGCCTGCTGGTGGCTGCCGTTGAAGGCATGGGCTATGCCGCCCACCACGGGGCAGCGACGCAGGCCCTTGAGCAAGGCGTCGGCCGAGCGGCGAACGTGCAACAGCACCGGCAACTCGCGCGCGCTGGCCAGGCGCAGTTGCGCCTCGTAGAAGCGCGCTTGGCGCGCCAGGTCCTGGTTAGGCACGAAATGGTCCAGTCCGATTTCCCCCACGCCTACCAGCCGAGGGTCATCCCGCCATTGGTCCAGCCGTTCGGCCAGGGCCTGCAGGTCCGCCTCTTCGGCCTGCGGCACGGCCAGCGGGTGGATGCCCAAGGCATAAGCGGCACCGTGCGCATGGGCCAGGTCGCGCACACGGTGCGCATCCTGCACGCGAACCGCCGGCAACACCCAGCACCCCACACCCGCCGCGCGTGAGCGGCTTAGCACCTGCGCCACATCATGCGCGAACTCCGGCGCATCCAAGTGGCAGTGGGTGTCAATCCAGGGGGTCATCAAGCGAACCGGGCAAGCGCCCACCCACCAGCACCAGTCGACGGTCACAGCGTCGAGCCAGTTGCTCATCGTGAGTCACCACCAACAGCGCTGTGCCCTCCTGTCGGCTGCGTTGCAGCAGCAGCTCAAACACGCCATCGGCGGTGTGGCGGTCCAGGTTGCCCGTAGGCTCATCGGCCAAGACGCAAGCCGGGCGGGTTACGAGCGCGCGGGCCACCGCCACGCGCTGGCGCTCACCGCCGCTGAGCTGTGCCGGGCGGTGCTCGGCGCGTTCGCCCAGCCCCACCGCCTGCAAGGCTTGAAGCGCTTGCGCACGGGCAGCGGCCAGGGACAAGCGCCGAATGCGCAGGGGCATGGCTACGTTGTCCAACGCGCTGAATTCGGCCAAGAGGTGATGAAACTGGTAAACGAAACCCAGGTGCTGGTTGCGCCAAGCGCCCTGCTCGGCCACGCCCATCTCGGCCCAATCACGGTCCATGAGGCGCACCGAACCGGACGTGGGTTGATCCAAACCACCTAGCAGGTGCAACAAGGTGCTCTTGCCCGAACCCGAAGCCCCCACCAAGGCCAGGCTGTGACCGCGCCTGAGCTGCAGGTCCACACCTTCTAAGACCGAGACGTCCAAACGGCCTTCGGTGTAGCGGCGCGAAACACCCCGTGCGTCGATCACCACCGACACTTCTGGCGCAAGCCTGGCATGCTGCTGCGAAGAAGAGGCCGGCTCACTCATGTCGCAAGGCCTGGGCCGGCTGCACCCGGGAAGCCCGCCAGCTCGGATACAGCGTGGCCAAGAAGGCCAAGACCAAAGACACCGCTGCGATCGGCACGATATCGGCCCATTGCGGATCGCTGGGCATGCGGCTGATCACATAGATCGAGGCGGGCAAAAAGTGGGTGGACAACAAACGCTCCAAGGCCGGCACGATGGTGTCCACGTGGAAGGCCACTAACAGGCCCAGACCGACCCCGCCGGCCGTGCCCACCACACCGGCTGTAGCCCCCTGCACCATGAAGATGGCCATGATGGATCGCGGGCTAGCGCCCAAGGTGCGCCGGAGGGCGATGTCGGCCTGCTGGTCCGTCACCGTCATCACCAGCGTGCTCACCCAGTTGAAAGCAGCCACCGCCACGATGAGGGTGAGAATGATGAACATCAAGCGCTTTTCGAGCTGCACCGCATCGAACCAATTGCGGTTGGTGCGCGTCCAGTCGCGGACCAAAACCGCTGGACCCAGGTGTTGCTGGAGCTGCGCGGCCACCGCGCGTGCAGCTTGTTGATCCTGCAGGCGCAGCTGCACCCCCGTAGGCCCTTCCACGCGCAGCAGCCGCGCTGCATCGTCCAGATGCATCAGCACCAGGGTGCTGTCGAATTCATAGTGGCCCGATTCGAACAAGCCCGCCACCCGCACGGTCTTGAGCCGGGGCACCACCCCAGCCGGCGTGACCTGACCGCCCGGCGTAATCAGCGTCAAGGCCGTGCCTTCACCCACGCCCAGTTGGCGTGCAATTTCGACACCCAACAACACCTGCCACTGGCCGGGCACTAGTCGTGCCAGCTCCTGCGGTTGACGGCGCGCCAGCTCCGTGACCTGCCCTTCATGTACTGGATCCACGCCGCGCAGCACCACGCCGCGCATGTCTTGGCCGCGGGCCAGCAAGACCTGCGACACAACATAGGGCGCTGCGCCTTGAACCTGCCCCTGCACGCCCGTGGCTCGCGCAGCCTCTTGGGCCAAAACTTGCCAGTCGGGCACGGCCTGTCCGTCGGCGGCCAACAATTCCACGTGGGGAATGACACCCAGCATGCGGTTACGCACTTCCTTTTGAAAGCCATTCATCACCGACAACACGATGATGAGCGCGGCCACACCCAAGGCGATGCCGATCATGGACACGCCTGAGATGAAGGAGATGAAGCCATTGCGCCGCCCGGCTCGGCCCGAGCGCGTGTAACGCCAGCCAACCTGCCATTCGAACGGCCATCCAAATCGCGACATGGAGCGGATTCTGCCCGAGGGCATCGCGATAATCGCGGCATGCACCTGATCGTGATGACCGAAGCGGCGCAAGGCGGCTTCGCGCCCGAGGCGGCACTGGATAACTCCGCGCAGCAGGGACTGCTGCAACGCTGGAGCGCGGTCATGACGCGCCTGACCCCCGCTTGGGCCCTGCAGGAAGACCCCGAGGCCCTTAACACCCTGGCTGAGCGCGCCTGGGCCCGCCTGGTGTGGGGTCGTCCCTTGCAGGGGCAAGACGATGGGCGGCTGCCGCTGGAGGCCTGGATGCTGGGCGACCCGTCGGGCGCCGCCTGGGCGCGACTCAGCCCCTATCACGGGCTGGTGGGTGCAGACCGCATCATCTTGGTGCCGCCCGCAGATCTGCACTTAAGCGAGGCACAGTCGCGCGAGTTATTCGCGGCCGTCCAACCCCTGTTCGACAGCGAAGGGGTGAGGATGCAGTGGCAAGGCCCGACGCACTGGCGGCTGGCGCACGAGAGCCTAAGGGGCCTGCCTTGTGCCAGCCGGCTGCGCGCTGAAGGCGACTCTGTTCAGCGCTGGCAAGGCCGCACACCCTTGGCGGCCTCGCGGCTGCTGCGCCGCTTGCAAAACGAAGCGCAAATGGTGCTGCACGAGCACCCTGTCAACCGTTGTCGTGAAGCGCAGGGTGCCCTGGTGGTCAACTCGCTTTGGCTGGACCATGCGGGGGCGGCCAACAGCCCCTCCAGCCACAACGCAACCCCCGAAGCTGCAGGCGATGCCGCATGGCTGCAGGGCTGGCAGGCCACGGCCTTGCGACCATGGTCACAAGCCCACGAAGCACTGCAGGCCTGGGTCGACCAAGCCTTGGCTCCACCCGCTGAGGGTCAGGCTGAACCGGTCTTGGTGCTGTGCGGCCGGCACGCCGCCCAAGCCTTCACGATGCAGCGCTTGCCAGGCGGCTGGCGTGGCGCCATTGCGCGCACCCTCTGGCCGCCTACCCGGTCTCGGCCCCTGCGTGATTGGCTGCGCGACCTGGATGCCCAGCCCAGCGGAGCAAGCCGATGAGCCAGAACTCCGAAACCGGTTCGGCCGCCCCCTCAGCCGCCCCCTTGACCCTGGTGCTGCGAGAGGTGCCGCCGCGCGTGGCCCATGCTTTGGAGCAGGCCGGCATTCACCCGCTGCTCGCGCGCTTGTATGCAGCGCGAGGTGTGCGTGATCCGCAGGAGATCGACGAGCAGTTTCAGCACCTGATCCCACCCCAACAACTCACCCATGCCGACCGCGCTGCGGCCCTGTTGGCCGATGCGATCTCGCAAGGTCGACGGTTGTGCGTGGTAGCCGACTATGACTGCGATGGGGCCACCGCCTGCGCTGTGGCCTTGCGTGGACTGAAGATGTTGGGCGTGCGCGAGCAAGACCTGCACTATGTGGTGCCCGACCGCAGCGTCCACGGCTATGGGCTCACGCCCGCGATCGTGGACCTGGCTCTGGAGCGCCATGCGAACGCGCGGCCACAGGTGCTCATCACGGTGGACAACGGTATCGCCAGCGTCGAAGGGGTGGCCCATGCCCGGGCGCGCGGCCTGCAAGTGGTCGTTACTGATCACCACCTGCCCGCCGATCAAACGCCGGCGGCCGATGTGATCGTCAACCCTAACCAAAGGGGCTGCGGCTTTCCCAGCAAGCACCTGGCCGGTGTGGGTGTGATGTTCTATGTGCTGCTGGCGCTGCGCAGCGAGTTGCGGGCGCGGGGACACTTCGATGAGCAGACGCAACCCAAGCTGATTGCCCTGCTGGATCTGGTGGCCTTGGGTACGGTGGCCGATGTGGTACGGCTGGATGCCAACAACCGGCGCCTGGTGGCACAAGGCCTTAAACGCATACGCAGCGGTCGCATGCAAGCGGGTGTGGCCGCACTGTTTGCCATAGCCGGACGCAACCCACAGCAAGCCACCGCGCAAGACTTCGGCTTCGCCCTGGGCCCGCGCCTAAACGCCGCCGGACGCCTGTCTGATATGACCTTGGGCATCGAATGCCTGTGCACAGACGACCCGGTGCGCGCAGCGCAACTGGCCCAAACGTTGGACGGAATCAACCGCGAACGGCGTTCGGTGGAAGATGGGATGCGCGAACGGGCCGAGGAGCTGATGTCTAGCTTGGACCTGGGTCTAGGCACGCCGGGCGCCGCCGCCGCGCTCAGCCTCTTTCATCCGCAGTTTCATGAGGGCGTGGTGGGCATCCTGGCCGGCCGTCTCAAAGATCAGCTGCACCGTCCGGTGTTCGTATTTGCCCGCGGCCAAGACGGCGTGCTTAAAGGATCGGGCCGCTCAATTGAAGGATTCCACCTGCGCGATGCCCTGGACCTCATCAGCAAGCGCCATCCGCAAGCCCTGGTGCGCTTTGGTGGTCATGCCATGGCCGCAGGGTGCAGCCTCGCCGCTGACGCGTTCGAGACCTTCTCCGAAGCGCTGCGCCAAGTGGCCTGTGAATGCTTGGACGAGGCTACGCTGCAACGGCGTCTTCGCATCGATGGCGCGCTGCCGCCCTTAGCCTTCAGTGCCGACGTGGCGCGGCTGCTGGACGCGCAGGTGTGGGGTCAAGGGTTTGAGGCGCCGGTGTTTTGCGAACGGGTCCGGGTGCTGCACCAGCGCGTGGTCGGCGACAAACACCTCAAGCTCAGCGTACGGCCGGCGGATGACCCCCGAGCCGCCCCGCGCGGGGCGATTTGGTTTCAGCGTATCGAGCCTGTGGACGATGAGGTGGTGCTGGCCTACCGCATGGAAGTCAACGAGTGGCAGGGCCGCGTGAGCGCACAAATGGTGGTGGTGGCGCAGCGGACCGAGGCGGGCCAGGCTGCGCTCGGGGCCCCCGCCTAGGCCAACACCTCGGCCTTCGAGGGTGGCCGAGAAAGTCTTGTGGCCTGGTGCTGGCGCCGTAGACACCAGACCAGTTCACCCCCACCAGGGCACCTCCTCGGCTCGGGCCAGGTGCATGCGGCCGGCCAACAGCCCGGTCATGGGGTTGGCGTTCACCGCATAGTGCAGGCCCACAGCGGGCGGCAAGGCTGCTCGCAGTTGGCAAACGCGAGCCTACAGCAGTCCGTGATCGTCGGCATAAAAGGAGCACCCCAGCGCTAGGCCAGCTCGAATGTGAGCACTCCACGTACCACCAACACGCCTGGGCGAGATTGGAAACCGATCACCGGCTGCGAAGCTATTGGCGCGGGCGCATCCGGCAAAACCGATGCAGGGGGCACAGGCGTGGTCACGGTGCACCTGGTGTGTCCAAATTCTGTGCGCAGGCCATTGGGAAGCCCTCAGGAATACGGCTAAGCAGCAAGCCCGATACCATGCGCTGGTGGATATTCTGACCAACGCTGATCTGCACTGCCATTCGGATGTTTCCGACGGCACCCTCACACCAGAGGCCCTGGCTGCACGAGCTAAGGCCAATGGCGTCGAGCTCTGGGCTTTGACGGACCACGACGAGTTGGGCGGCCAGGCGCGCGCCATGGCTGCAGCGGCCGATATCGGGCTGCCCTATCTGACCGGCACCGAAATCTCCGTGACCTTTGCTGGGCTGACGGTGCACATCGTGGGGCTGGGGATCGACCCCAACAACACGCGGCTGCAAGCGGGTTTGGCAGCCATCCGCGGTGGCCGAGAAAGCCGAGCGCGCGAGATGGCAAAACAGTTGGCGGCCGTGGGCATCAAGGGAGCATTTGAGGGGGCGTTGCAGTACGTGGGCAACCCCGATCTGATTTCTCGGACCCACTTCGCGCGCTTCCTGGTGGAAAGCCAGGTCTGCTCCAGCACCCATGAGGTGTTTCGCCATTACTTGACCGAAGGCAAACCCGGCTTTGTGCCGCATCAATGGGCTCGGTTGGGCGAGGCAGTATCGTGGATTACTGGCTCTGGCGGCTTGGCCATACTGGCCCACCCGGCCCGCTACCGCGTCACACCCACGCAGGAATACGCCTTGTTTAGCGAGTTCAAAGCGCACGGGGGACTGGGCGTCGAAGTGGTGACCGGCAGCCACTCAGCCACTGAATACGTGAAGTACGCCGAGATGGCTCAAGAGTTTGAGCTCTACGCCTCTCGTGGCAGCGACTTCCACTCCCCCGAAGAAAGCCGCATCGACCTGGGCGCCTTGCCCGACCTGCCAGGTGCCTTGCGTCCGGTCTGGGAAGCTGTATCGCACCGGGTGATCCGCCCTCATTGAGCCCAGCAGTCTGATGGCGCAGTACTTCGAACTCCATCCACACAATCCGCAACAGCGCCTGATCGACCAAACCGCCCGCATCCTAGACCAAGGCGGCTTGGTGGCGGTCCCCACCGATTCCAGCTACGCCCTGGTGTGCCACCTAGACGACAAGGTCGCAGCCGAACGGCTCAGGCGGGTGCGCGGTGTAGACGAGCGCCACCATCTCACGCTGATGTGCCGCGATCTGAGCGAACTGGCCACCTACGCGCGGGTTGATAACCGCCAGTACCGGCTGCTCAAACTGGCCACGCCTGGCCCCTACACCTTCATTTTGGAAGCGACCAAGGAAGTGCCACGCCGCTTGAGCCATCCGTCAAGACGCACCATCGGGCTGCGCGTTCCCCTGAACAAGGTGGCGCAGGCCCTGTTGGAACGTCTGGGCCAGCCGCTGCTGAGCACCACGCTGATCCTGCCCGAGCACAATGCCGCCCTCAACGACCCCGCCGAGATTCGGCAGGCCTTGGAGCGCCAGATCGATGCGGTGCTCAACGCTGGGGCCTGCTCCTTGGAGCCCACCACCGTCATCGACCTCAGCGGTGACGAGCCGACCGTCTTGCGTTTGGGCGGCGGCGACCCGGTGGCGCTGGGCCTGATGACGCCGGTGAGCTGAAGGCTCGAACGAGGGTGGGGCTGGGTAGCGCTTAGACCGCCGCAGTCACCACGATTTCGATCTTCCACTCGGGTCGGGCCAGATCGGCCTTGACCGTGGCCCGCGGGGGCGTGTGGCCAGACACCACCCAGGCCTCCCACACCGCGTTCATCCCGGCAAAGTCGGCCAGGTCCTTGATGAAGATCTGCGCCCGCAGGATCTTGCTCTTGTCACTGCCGGCGCGGGCCAGAAGCGCATCAATGGCCTTGAGCACCTGCTGGGTCTGACCGGTGATGTCTTGACTGCCGTCTTCGGCCACTTGACCGGCCAGGTACACGGTGCCGTTGTGTACCGCCATCTCACTTATGCGAGGGCCGATATCGAATCGCTCAATCATGTGCTTCCTTTTGAAGGGGGTTGGTGTTCTGGGACTGCTTATTCAGCGGTGCTCAAGACTTTTGGCCGATCTTGGATTCGGTGCCAGCCAAGAGCTTGCGTATGTTTGCCTCGTGGCGCCAAATCAGCAGCAGACTCATCACGCCGATGGCCAGCGTGGCCAGACTGCCTCCCCAGATCAAGGCGTGATAAAAGGGCGCGAAGGCCGCCGCGACCAAGGCCGCCAAGGAGGAGTAGCGAAAGAAGTACGCGACCAAGAGCCAAGAGGCCAAGGTGGCCGCACCCAGGATGGGATTGAAGGCCGATAGCACGCCCGCGGCGGTGGCCACCCCCTTGCCCCCTTGGAATCGGAAGAAGACCGGCCAGAGATGGCCCAGGAACGCGGCCAAGCCGATGAGGGCCACCGTGCCCTCTTCCCAGCCCATTTGTGGCTGCAGTTGAACGGCGATGGCCACCGGCACAACCCCCTTGAGTGCATCGAGCAACAAGGTCAAGACCGCCGCCTTTTTGTTGCCCGAACGCAGGACATTGGTGGCGCCGGGGTTGCCCGAGCCGTAGTTACGGGGATCGTCCAAGCCCATGAGGCGGCTGACCACCACGGCAAAAGACAAAGAGCCCACGAGGTAGGCGGCCAAAATAGCGCCAAGGGTTTGCAAATTCTCCATCAACATGAAGTGTAAACATGGGGCACCATTTGCCCATGGACTGAGCCTTGAACGCTGCTGTACCCACCCCCGCAACGGCAGCGTGGGCCGCCGTGTGGCCCCTGCGGGCCCACGTTGACCTGCATGGCCTGCATCGCCTACTGCGCCAGCGGAGCCGTCAATGCCTCGATGCGCTCCACCAAGGCCGGCGTCAACTTGGGCAGCACCTCCAACGCACCCAGGTTGTCGGTGAGCTGGCTGACCCGCGAGGCCCCTGTGATGACGGTGGACACGCGCGGATGGCGAGCAGCCCAGGCGATGGCCAACTGGGCCAAACTGCAACCGAGCTCCTGCGCCACCGGCTGCAGTTGGGCCACCGCGGCGTTGCGCGCTGCATCGGTGAGCTTGTCCTGCATCCACGCCATATTGGGCAATGCGCCGCGGCTGCCTTCGGGTATGCCCTGGCGATACTTGCCCGTGAGCAGTCCACTGGCCAGCGGGCTCCAAGTGGTCAAACCCAGGCCCGTGTCCTGGTAGAGACGAGCGTATTCTTGCTCGACGCGCTGGCGCCGAAAGAGGTTGTACTCGGGCTGCTCCATCAAGGGCTTGTGCCAGCCATGCCGATCGCAGATCTCCCAGGCCGCACGGATATCAGCGGCGCTCCACTCGCTGGTGCCCCAATACAAAGCCTTGCCCTGCACGATCATGTCGTTCATCGCCCGGGCGGTTTCCTCAATAGGCGTGTGGGGGTCAGGTCGGTGGCAATACACCAGGTCCACATGGTCCAAACCAAAGCGCTGAAGGCTGCCATCAATGGCCTGCATGAGGTATTTACGGTTGAGCGTGTCCTTGCGGTTGATGGCCAGACCCTCACGGTCCAAGCCCCAGAAAAACTTGGTGCTCACGATGTAGTTCAAGCGCGGCCACCGGAGTTGCTTGAGAGCCTGCCCCATCACCTCTTCACTTCGACCCGCGGCATAGACCTCAGCGTTATCAAAAAAGTTCACACCGGCGTCATAGGCTGCGGCCATCATTTCAACGGCTGACTTCACATCGACCTGGTTGTGATAAGTCACCCATGAGCCTAGAGAAAGGGCACTGACGCGAAGGCCGCTGCGGCTGAGGGGGCGATAGAGCATATTGGTCGTGTGGCAGGCTGATGTTGGATTCATCAATGATGGCGCAAGCTGCAGAATACAGGCTGAGCCTGCAGGTGCTGGATCAGCACAGAAGGCTCGATCCCCACGAGAAAACCGCGCCTGCCGCCATTGATGAGGATGCGGGGGAGGTCGAAGATGGTGGCTTGGGCATAGATGGGGACATCCTTTCTGAAGCCAAAGGGTGAAGTCCCCCCCAACAGGTACCCGCTGTGGCGCTGGGCGACCTCCGGTTTGCACGGTTGCACCGACTTGCAGCCAATGGCGCGTGCCTGATTCTTGGTGCTGACCGTGCAGTCGCCGTGCATCAACATCACCAGCGCCTGCCCCCTGTCGTCCTGCATCACGAGGGTTTTGATGACGGCGTGTTCGCTCCAGCCGAGTTGACGGGCACTCTCGGCCGTGCCACCGTGGTCCACATAGTTGTAGGCATGCTCGGTGTACAGCACAGCGCGAGACTTGAGCCACTGCGTGGCTGGCGTTTCGCTGACAGGCTTGTCCCTCTTGGGCATGGCAGGCGTGACACAGGTCTGAACTCGGCTGCCTCAGATGAGGGCTTACTGAGCCGGGTCGCGGTGTTCCCAGCGAATGGTGTCAATGGCTTCCAACAATTCAGGCTTGAGCTCCGACGCCCAGGCGTGCACACACTGGTGCAGCTGTTCGAGGGTACGCACACCGATGATGGTGGAGGCCACGCGCCAGTTGTGGTAGCAAAAGGCCAAGGCCATCTCGTAGGGCTTCAAGCCGTGCTCCCAGGCCAGTGCGTTGTAGCGGCGTGCAGCCTGCAAGGTTTCGGTGCGGGCCCAACGCTGCTTACGCATCGATTCAAAGCGAGACAAGCGGCCGACATCTGGCAGGTCCGACGGGATGATCCCGTAGTCGTCGTACTTGCCGGTCAGGGTACCGAAGCCTAGGGGAGAGTATGCAAGCAGCGACACGCCACTGCGTTGCATGACCTCGTCCAAGCCGTTATCGACGACCCGGTTGACCAGGCAGTACGGGTTCTGCACCGTCTGTACGCGGGGCAGCCCATGGGCTTGAGACAAGCGCAAAAACTCGGTGAGCCCCCAGGGTGTCTCGTTGGACAGCCCCACGTGGCGAACCTTGCCTGCCTTGACCAAGTCTTGCAAAGCGCGCAACTGGTCCTCGATGGAGGTCTGCGGCTTGTTCTTGGAGGGGTCGTAGTACACCTGACCGAATATCGGTGCGTTTCGATTAGGCCAGTGAATCTGGTAGAGGTCGATCACATCGGTCTTCAAGCGCTTCAAGCTGTCGTCACAGGCAGCCTTAAAGTCTTGCGGCTTCAGGTCGGAGGCTCCGTTTCGAACCCAATCCATGTTGCGTGAAGGGCCCGCTATCTTGCTGGCTAACACCACCTTGTGCCGCGCGCCGGGGCGCTGCTGGAACCAGTTTCCGATGATGGCTTCGGTCTTGCCAAAACTCTCGCGCGTGGGCGGCACCGCATATATCTCAGCGGTGTCGAAGAAGTTGATGCCCGCCTCCAGCGCCGCGTCCATGATGCGGTGGGCTTCGGGCTCATCGGTCTGTGCGCCAAAGGTCATGGTCCCCAGGCAAATGCGGGAGACGGAAAGATCGCTATGGCCAAGGGTGGTCTGATCCATGGGTTTTGCTGTAAAGAATAACCAGGTTCGCGATTGTGGCTTCACGGACCCTTTGCAGCAGACTCGCGAGCACGCGTTTGTTCTTGCAAGCGCAGGACTCGGCGCTGTACCTTGCCGGTGGTGGTCATGGGCAGTTGATCAATGAACTCAATGTCCTTGGGGTACTCGTAGGGGGCAAGCTTGCCGCGCACATGGTGCTGCAGGTCTTGGACGAGCATGGCGCTGGGCGTGTGGCCAGCAGCCAGCACGATGTAGGCCTTGACCACAGCACCGCGCTGCGCGTCGGGCTTGGGCACCACCGCTGCGTTGGCCACGGCTGGGTGCTTGACCAGACAGTTCTCGATTTCGCTGGGGCCAATGCGATAGCCCGCAGCCTTGAACATGTCGTCACTTCGCCCTTGGTACCAAAGGTAGCCCTCTTCGTCCATCACAGCCATGTCACCGGTGCGGCACCAACTGTCGTTTGGGTCACCGGTGTACTTGTCGCGCGTGGCCTGCCCCTGTTTCCAATAACCCAGGAAGAAGACCGGGTCAGGCTGGCCGTGAATGTCTCGCCGGTGAACCGCGACATCGCCGGGCGTTCCGCGCGGGCACTCTTGACCCTTCTCGTCGATCACCGCCACGCGGTGGCCGGGGTAGGCGCGGCCCATGCTGCCTGCGCGGGCAGGCCATCCGGGCTGAGGCCAGCCATGCTCATCTAGGCTGTGCGTGCAGTTGCCCACGATGTAGTTGATCTCGGTTTGGCCGAACATCTCGTTGACCGTCACCCCAAGGGCCTGGCGGCACCAGTTGAACACCGTATCGCCCACGGCTTCGCCGGCACTCATGATGGCGCGCAGGTGCAGGTGGTAGGTGTGGGCAGGGTGCGGCCTGGCCTTCATCATCGCTTTGAGGGCCGTGGGAAAGAGAAAGCTGTGCGTCACCCGGTGGCGCTGCAAAATCTCAAAGGCGCGATCGGCCGAAAAGCGTCCGTGGTAGCCCACGATGGTCTTGCCGAAGTAGAGCGTGGGCAAGAGGGCATCCATCAGGCCACCGGTCCAGGCCCAATCAGCAGGAGACCAAAACACCGGGTCGGGCTGTTTGGCGCTATGCGCCTGAGGCGCCACCGCGGGGAACCAGTTCTGGCTGCAGACAAAGCCGGTGAGGTTGCCGATCAGTGCGCGGTGAGGAATCAGCGCGCCCTTGGGCGGCCCCGTGGTGCCACTGGTGTAAATCAGCACCGCCGCGTCTTCGGCCTTGGTCTTGACGGCCCTGTAGTGAGCCGACTGCGCAGCCAGGGCGTGGTCCCATCGCAGCAAGCCCGAACGGGCTGCGCCGCTGGCTCGATGGCCTGGAGTGGCAGCAGGCCCCACCAGGGCTTGTGCCAAGCCCACGGCCATCACGCTGCTCAGCGTGGGGCATTGGGGGCGAACCTCCTCAATGGCGTGGATCGAGGTTTCATCGGCGATCGCGGCCACAGCCTCAGAATCTTGCAGCCGATAGGCCAGGGCCTCAGGCCCGAACAGCATGGACAGCGGCATGGCCACCGCGCCCATCTGGTACAGGGCCAGATGGGCCACGGCGGTTTCGATGCGCTGCGGCATCACCACGGCCACGCGATCGCCGCGCTGCACGCCCAACGCGGTCAAAGCATGGCTGAGCCGATTGGCCAAGGCCTGCAACTCCCCATAGGTGCAACGCACCACCGGGCCGCTTTCAAAGGCGCCTTCGGTTTCTTGGATGATGGCCACGGCCTGTGGCGTTTTACGGGCCCATCGGCGGCCACACACTTCGGCGATATTGAAGTGCTTGGGCACCTGCCAGTGGAACTGGCCGTGCAAGATGGGGTACCGGTCAACACCGTGATGGGCCATCATGCACGGGACCCTGCGCTGTTGGCCAGGGCCTCCAGACCCGATCCGGTGACACGGCAGATGCGCCAGTCGGGCATCACAGTAGCCCCCAGCTTTTCATAAAAGGCAATGGCCTGGGCATTCCAGTCCAGCACGCTCCATTCGAAGCGGCCGCAACCGCGTTGGCGTGCCAAACCGGCCAGGTGGGTGAGCAAACGCCTGCCGATCCCCTGACCGCGGTGCGAAGGGCGCACATACAGATCTTCCAAGTACAAGCCCGGCTGGCCCAGAAAGGTCGAAAAATTATGGAAGAACAGGGCGAAGGCGACGAGGTGGTCTTCGTGCTCGAACACCAGGCATTCCGCAGCGGGGCGCGGACAGAACAGATGCTGCGCCAGTTGATCGGGCGTGACCCGGACCAGGTGGGTGAGTTGTTCGAACTCGGCGAGCTCGCGGATTAGGGCCACCAAGGCGGCTGCATCAGCAGGTTGGGCGTTGCGAATAGACATGGGGGACCAGCAAGGAAGCCGGAGTGGGCCAGCCCCGATTCTGGCAAATGCCACCGCCGCTTGGTGGGCGGTGTGGATGTCCGGTCTGGCCGAACTGGTCGGGCGGCCACCGCCGGCAAGCTCCGCTGCAAGGTCAAGGCTTGCCAGTGCACCCGGGCTTGCAGCAGCAGCCACTGCGGGCCAAATCGCATGCGCTCTAAGCGCCAGGTTGCGCCGTGGTCGCATAACCGTTCGGCCAGGACCGGTGCGCATAGGCTGCCAAGGTATCGGCGCACGACCGCGTGCGCGTGGACGAGTTGGCGCAGGAATTGGGCATGACCGGGGCAGCTCGTACTGGCACTTCAAGGACGGGGAAGAACTGCTGCGCAGGGCGGGGCCGATCGGCGGTACGCGCGACGCAGTTGGAGCTGTTGAAGGGCTGTTCACCGCAACGCTAGGATGCGCGCATGAACGACGCCCCGAGCCTGCCAGCGCCGACGCCTGAAGCGTCGGCTGCTCTGCCTTACCGCCCCTTGCGCGAAAGCCGCAGCCTGCACCTGCCCATCCGCGGTGTCCACTACCACCTTCGGCTGTGGGGTGACCCCAGCCAATGCAGCGAGCGGCGCCCAGCCTTGGTATTGGTGCACGGCTGGATGGACGTGGCGGCCTCATGGCAATTCCTGGTGGATGCGATGGCACAGGATCGCTTCATCGTGGCCCCCGATTGGCGCGGCTTTGGCCACAGCCTCACGGCTGCACACACCGACAGTTACTGGTTCCCCGACTACCTGGCCGACCTGGAAGCCCTGCTGCGTGCGCCCGAAGCGGCCTGGCCCGCCTTGCCGCACATCGACCTCTTGGGTCACAGCATGGGTGGCAATGTGGTGATGATGTATGCGGGCATCCGTCCCTTCCGGATTCGGCGGCTGATTAATCTCGAAGGCTTTGGCCTGCCCGAGCGGCCCGCCGATCATGCGCCCGCCCAATATGCGAAGTGGCTCGATGAGCTGACCGTCCCGCAAGATCTGCGCCCTTACGACAGCGCGCAAGGCGTGGCCCGCCGCCTGATGAAAAACAACCCGCGCCTGAGCGCCGACAAGGCGGCTTGGCTGTCTGAGCATTGGGCGCAGCCTGACCCGCAGGGGCAATGGAGCATCTTGGGCGACCCGGCGCACAAGCGAGTGAACCCCATGCTCTACAGGGTGCCTGAAGTCTTGGCGTGCTGGAAGCGCATCAGCGCGCCGGTGCTGTCGGTGGTGGGGCGGCAAACTGACCTCGCGCAATGGTGGGGTGACCGCTACAGCTTGAGCGAGTTTCAAGAGCGGCTCAAGGTAGTGCCCCGGGTGCGCAGCGAGTGGATCGAAGACTGCGGCCACATGCTGCACCACGACCAGCCCCAGGCCTTGGCCCACCTGATCGAATCGTTCTTGGACTGAGGGGCGCTTAGGCCAGCAAGACCTGAAGACCGCTGCGCTGATGCGGCCACACGCTCTTGGGGACTTCGCGCGATGCGTCCAGGCAGCCCCCCTGGGCGTACACACCCTGGGGGTCTCGCAGACGCATCACGCGCTGCAGCACCCGCGCACGCGCAGCCTCATCGGCCTGCGTGGCAGCCACGCAAGCCTGCACCCGCGCTTCGTCCATCTGCCATTCATGCTGGTCGTCCTGGTAGGCGCCGTCGCGCCAATGGAAGATCTCGATGCACTTGTCTTCCAGGGTGTAGGGCTGCTCGTGCTTCCAGAAGTTGCTGAACAGACCGCCGCCCATGTAGATGACCCAAGACCCCTCGTAACCCAGCGCATCCGAGGAACGCGAATCGGGGTTACGGAACCACAGGCGGTCGCCCGGCACAAAGTAGCGCGCGGGCAGTGGGCTTTCGTGTGAGCCCAACTCGTCGAGAAACACATCGTGAAACTCGCGTGAGCGGATGGCACGCTGGCGGCAGCGCGCTTCTAGCTGGGCCAATTGGGCGGGGTTGACCTGCTCAAGCTCCTCAGACAGACCCAGCAGGATCACATATTCACTGGCCCTGTAGCATGAAAAATCGTAGAGCTGGCCTGTCACCGAAGGCTGCGTGGCTGCACGCAGCGCGTCGGACAGCGACTGCCCGGGCTGCAGCAGGAAACCGGCTTCCTCGTCATAGGTCCAATACTGCCCGGGGCGCTCAGCGGCCAAGGTTTTGAAGGCCACCGCCGTGCAGGCTGCTGCGCGGCAGATGCGCCGCTGCACCCGCACATGGCAGGCCAAGGCCGCCGCATCATCGAAGGCCAACACAATTGGGCCGCCCAAGAGGGCCACCGCAATCTCACGCTCCAAGGCGCGGTCAAGGTCGTTGACCACCGGATCAAGGCCCTGGCGCAGGTTCAGGGTGTCATGTTCAGGCATCAAAGTGGCACGGGCCTCAAGCGTCAGCATCAGACAGTTGGACCCTTGGGGCCCCGGCAATTCATGCCAAAGCTGGCGCGACAGGCCCAAGTGGCCCTCGAGATAGTCGGCCACTTCGTGCGAGGCTGCGCGGCCCGAGCGTGCCAAGCGCACACCCGAGGACACCCCCAGGCCAGCGACCAGACAACCCACGTCCATGGACAACTCCTCTTGGCCCAGACGGTACGCCTGAACGCACCGTTGAGTCTTCGTGCAACACGCGCAGTGCCCAAGCCGGCCTGCAATCGAGCCCATGCTACGGGGCGCGGGTGAGTTTGCGCGCCGGGGAAAACCCAAGTCGGCCCGGCACCAACCCCGGCCTGGCATGCGAAAATCAGAAGCTTGCCTCCGGCAGACAGCACCCACATCATGGACATCGAACAAATCAACGCCATTGGCAATGCCTTGGTTGACCTCTCTGAGCGCACCGAACAGCTCCGGGGGTATCTTTGACCACGAACGCAAAGCCCTGAGACTAAACGAAGTGAACGCGGCCCTGGAGAACCCGGCCGTATGGAACGAACCCAAGCGCGCGCAGGAGTTAGGCCGGGAAAAGAAGTCTCTAGAAACGGTGGTCGAGACCATCAATCACCTAACGCAGAACCTGCGCGACAACACCGAGCTCTATGACATGGGCAAAGAAGAGGCCGACATCGACGGCCTTAAGGCCATTTCAGATGAGACCGAGCAGTTGCGCGAAATCGTGGAACAACTCGAGTTCCGCCGGATGTTCGCCAACCAGGCCGACCCCCTGAACTGCTTCATCGACATCCAGGCCGGGGCTGGTGGCACCGAGGCCTGTGACTGGGCTTCAATGCTGCTGCGCCAGTATCTGAAGTACTGTGAGCGCAAGGGCTTCAAGGCTGAGGTGATGGAAGAGACCGAGGGCGATGTGGCCGGTATCCGCAGCGCCACCATCAAGGTTGAAGGGGACTATGCCTACGGCCACCTGCGCACGGAAACGGGCGTACATCGCCTGGTGCGCAAGAGCCCCTTTGATTCGGCCGGTGGCCGCCACACCTCCTTTGCCTCCTTGTTCGTGTACCCGGAGGTGGACGACTCAATCGAAATCGAGATCAACCCGGCCGATGTGCGCACCGATACCTTCCGCGCCAGCGGGGCCGGCGGTCAGCACATCAACAAGACGGATTCGGCGGTACGCCTGACGCATATTCCTACCGGCATCGTGGTGCAGTGCCAAAACGACCGCTCGCAGCACCGCAACCGCGATGAAGCTTGGGCCATGCTGCGCTCGCGCATGTATGAGCACGAGATGCGCAAGCAGCGCCAGGAGCAGCAAAAGCTCGAGGACAGCAAGACCGATGTGGGCTGGGGTCACCAGATCCGCAGCTATGTATTGGATCAAAGCCGCATCAAGGACCTGCGCACGAGCGTGGAAATCTCCAATACACAAAAGGTGTTGGATGGTGACCTGGACAGCTTCATCACGGCCAGCCTAAAGCAAGGCCTGTAATTTTTTTGGAGACCCGCATGCGCGAAGGTACCGCCCCCATCACCGTCAACCGCCTGGACTACCGCGAACCCGACTACTGGATCCGCCAAGTCGACCTCACGTTTGACTTGGATCCGGCCAAGACCATCGTCGCCAGCAAGCTTGAGATCGAGCGCGGTGCAGCAGGCGACGCCGCCCCTGCCCTGCGGCTGCACGGCCAAGACCTTGTGCTGCTTCGCGTATTGGCCAATGGCGAGAGTGTGAGCTTTCGCCATGAAGACGGCCTGCTGGTGATTGAACCGCCGGCAAATGTGGCACCGGGCGAGCGCTTCACCCTGGAAATCCGCAATACAGTGGCGCCGGAAAAGAACACGCAGTTGAGCGGCCTGTACACCTCGGGTGGCGGGTTCTTCACCCAGTGTGAGGCCGAAGGGTTTCGCCGCATCACCTATTTCCTGGACCGCCCCGATGTGATGGCGGTCTACACCGTCACGCTGCGCGCCAACAAAGCCTTGCTACCGGTGTTGTTGTCCAACGGCAACTTGGTGGAGCAAGGCGAGTTGGACAACGGTCGGCACTATGCCAAGTGGCATGACCCCTTCCCCAAACCCAGCTACCTGTTTGCACTGGTGGCGGCTGACTTGGTGTGCCGCGAACAGCGCATCGGCTCCCGCTCGGGCAAAGACCACCTGCTGCAGGTGTATGTGCGCCGGGGTGACCTGGAAAAAACCGAACACGCGATGAACTCGCTCGTGGCCTCGCTGATTTGGGACGAACAGCGCTTTGGGCTGCCACTGGATCTCGAGCGCTTCATGATCGTGGCTGTGGGCGACTTCAATATGGGCGCCATGGAAAACAAGGGTCTGAATATCTTCAACACCAAGTATGTTCTGGCCAGCCCTGCCACTGCCACCGACATCGACTATTTCAAGATCGAAAGTGTTGTCGCGCACGAGTACT
>SXGQ01412496.1_pt1 | contig 20149 bp, 18 predicted proteins | sample 3178371 | NCBI WGS metagenome assembly SXGQ01 (sample SAMN11356859, study PRJNA531348) | freshwater metagenome | isolation source: freshwater sample F1-20 | place: China: Fuxian Lake, Yuxi | collected 2017-12-25 | reverse complement strand
GGACAGCCCGCAGACTCTGGAAGAAGTCTGCCCGAGCAGGATGCGAGGCTCATCGACCGTGGAAACCCTTGGCGTTTCCACCGGTCGATCCAGTGGACAAAGGTCATGGATGACTTTGTCCACGGACAGCTAGCCCGGCACCCGACGCGACTCCTTGTCGAGGGCCTCGAGCACGAACCGCATCACGTCGGCCGCCGCGCGACGCTCGAAGTCGGCTCCGCCGCGGTCCTCGAGCAGGGCGACGTGCGGGATGCCGAGGGCGACGAGTTTGCCATGGAGTCGGGCGGCGCCGTCGTGCCAGTGGAGGTCGTCCGGATCGCTGACGAAGCACTGATGCCGCGGCCAGTTGAGCGGATGCACGTGGAGGATGGCCGTGTCCTGCCGGGCGCGTTCGACGTCGCCGTAGAGCTGCCAGAGCGTGTCGTAGTCCTCACCGTCATCCCGGTCGGCGGCGTCGCGCATCGCCTGGTGGAAATCGACGGCGGGGGCGATCGCGGCCGCGACCGGAAACACCGCCGGGTGCCGGTAGGCGAGCCGAAGCGCCCCCTGTCCGCCCATGCCCATGCCGAGGAGGGCGATCCCGGGGGGTTCCACGCCGAACCGCGCCGCGGCCTCGCCGCGGATGGTGTCGATCACATACCGCTCCGGCGTCACCGCCCCGTCGAACGACGGCACGAGACGATCGAGCCACCACGAGCGGCCGGTTCGCGGCGCGAGCACAGGCAGGCGGCGGGCCTCGATGATGTCGCGGAGGGCCGGCGTCTCCTGCAGCCACCGCTCACGCAGGTCGTGCAGGTGGATCAACGCCCTGCCGGGCAGGGCGTCGGGAGGCGCGTAAACCTCGCAGCGATGGCCGGCGACCTCGATCGTGGACCAGTGATCGCGCGGCGGGAGCGGCATGATGGGAACGGCGAAGCGACGGTGGCCACGATCCCTATCCTACCCGACTTTCCGGCGGCTATTCTGCCTCAGGCGGATCCGCCACGGCACGAGTTCACCGACACCGACGAGGACCCTTGACGCGATGGAAGTGCTGCTCACGGCCGATGAACTCGCGACCGGCATCGGCCGGCTCTCGGAGCAGGTGCGGCGGGAGGTCGGAGGACGGCCGCTGACGGTGGTGGGGGTCCTCACGGGCAGCATCGTGCTGGTCGCGGACCTGATCCGGCGGCTCGAGGGTCCTGTGACCGTGAGCATGGTCTGGGCCAGCAGCTACCGCGGCACGGCCACCTCGCCCGGAACCCTCGACCTCCGGCTCGACCTGCTGCCCGACCTCACCGGCCGGGACGTGCTGATCGTGGACGACATTTTCGACACCGGCCGCACGCTCGCGGCCCTGTTGGAGGAGTTTCGCCGCCGTGGCGCGGCGAACGTCCGGTCGCTCGTGCTGCTCCGCAAGACCGGGCGGGCGGAGGTGGCGATCCAGCCGGACTTCGTCGGATTCGACATTCCCGACAAGTTCGTCGTGGGGTATGGTCTGGACTTCGACGGCGGACTGCGGCACCTGCCGCATCTTGCGGCCCTCGACGACGAGGACATTGCGGCGGCGCGGGCTGGACAGACACGATGCAGCGAGCAACCCGCAAGCCCGTCCTGATCGCCGTCGGCGGATGTGACCCGGTCGGCACCGGCAGGCAGGTGGAACTGCTCACCGAAGGCCTCGTCCGCGGCGGATGGGATGTCCATGTCGCCGTCACGTCGCACGGGGGTGGCATCGTGGAGCGGCTGAGGGCCGCCGGCGTCCGTGCACGGTGTGTCGGCCGCCGTCCCACGACCGACTTCGGTGCCGGCCTGAGACTGATGAGGCTGGCCCGTGAACTCGAACCGGCGGTGGTGCTCTCCTTCGGTCGGCGGCAGGCGGAACTGGCGGCGGTGGCCCGTCTGGTGCTTCCCGGGATGCGGGCGGTCGCACACGTGGCCGCACCCGTCAGGGGCAGCCGGCTCCGCTGGTCGCTGCGGCGGATGGACCGGGTGATCGCGACGTCGCCGGGCGTGGCCGCGTCGTGCGGCAGGCTTGGCGTGTCGGACGGCCGGATCGTCACGATCGCCCCCGGCATCGCCCCGGACCGGGGGCAGGGCCTCGACCGTGAGGCGGTCGCCGCCCGTCTCGGACTCGACCCCGCGGCCGAGTGGACGCTCTGCGTGGCGCCGTTCGTGGCGGCCTCGCGGCTCGAGCGGCTGCTCTGGGCAATCGACCAGCTTGGCGTCGTCCGCAAGGGATTGCAGCATGTGCTCGTCGGCGCCGGCCCGCTGCTCTCCAGGGTGCGGCGGCGGGCGAGGGTGCAGGAACTGGCCGAGCGGCTCTTCGTCTTTCGCGACTGCGACGTGCTGCCCGATCTGCTCGGCCAAGCCCGCCTGGTCTGGCAGCCGGGGAGCACGGCCTTCGGCGGCGCGATCCTCGATGCCATGGCACGGGGTGTGCCCGCCGTCGCGGTCGATGGCGACGCCGCACGGCAACTCATCGTCGATGGTCACACCGGCTGGATCGTGCCGCCGCTGCCTGAGAGCGAGTTTCCACGGCGGGCCTTCAACCTGCTCGAGGATGAAGCGATGCGGATGCGATTCGCCGCGGCGGCCGCGGAACGGGCGGCCGTCGAGTTTCCGGTCGAACGGATGGTCGCGGCGTTTGCCGAGATGCTCGAACGGCTCGGGTGATCAACCGGCTGCGAGCGTGCGGCCGGCGGGCATCGCGCGGACCTGGCCGTCCTCGGCGACAAGGACACCCCCCTTGAACACTTTGGCGGGCATGGAGAACATCCGCGCGAGGTCGCGATCGGGTCGGTAGATGGTGATGTCGGCGTCGGCACCGGGGCCGAGATGACCCTTGTGAGGAAGGCCGGCGATCCGCGCGGGGGCGGCACGGGTCACGATGCAGAGTTCCTGGAGCGAGTATTCGCGGTCGAGGTGCGCGAGTGGACTCCGCCTCCGCACCGCCGGATGGAGCCGCGCGAAGGCCGCCCGGCGGAAGGCGGCGTCGCCGAGCAGTTGCATGAGATGCGGGTAGGCCGAGAAGTGCGCGCCGTTGGGATGGTCGGTCGAGAGCGCCACCCGCCACGGATCGCTCGCCGAGAGAAACCACTCGAGTCCGATCGCCCACTGCCAGGCATGCACGAGGCTCTTTTCCTTGTAGGCGATCGGCAGCACCCCGCAGCCCCCTTCGAGATGGAGGTCATGCGACATCCAGGGCACGCCCGTCGCGTGGGCCAGATGTTCGGCCGCCGCCGAATCGCCCGTCATCGCCACCGTGTCGCCGAACAGAATCTGGCCGACGTCGAGCGTGAGCGAGTCGTGCGTGTTGAAAAACTCGACGAGCGGAGCCACGCCCGAGCCGAACGAGCCCTCGTCGAGACCGCCGCCTGAGTAGCTGTGAAACTGGACGTGGGCGAGATGGGCACGCCGGCCGGCGAGCGACTTCATCGTCTCGAGGAGCGTTCGCCAGTTGCCCGGGAGCCCGAGGTTGGCCGTGTGGACGTGAAGCGGGTGGGGCAGACCGATCGCCTGCACCGCTTCGGCGAGCCGCTCGAGCAGGATGCGGGGCGTGAGCGACAGGCCGGGCAGCGGGGAATCGAGGTCGTGGTGATCGCCGCGGGCCTGCTTCCAGAACGCGGGGCCTCCCGGGTTGGCCACCTTCACCCCCCAGCCCCGCCCCGCCGTGATCGCAGCGGTGAGCAGCCGTCTGGTTTCCGGCGCGTCGTCGCGGGCCACCGCGCGGAGCACGGCGACGTCGTCGGCCGCGAGCAGATAGATCCCCTTGTCGAGGATCGGCAGTTCGGCGAGTTCCAGGTGGGCGATGTCGGCTGCGGCGGTGGCGATCGCCGCATCGAAGACCGTGGTGTAGCCCAGCGCCGCGTAGAGGCTGCCCGTGGCGTGGATCGTGGGCACGGCCGCGGGCCCGTCGCGCCGCGCGAGGTGCGGGGCGATCCGTCTCCCGGCGGCGACCTTCGGCCCTGCCACGTGGCTGTGGAGATCGACGCCGCCCGGCATCACCACCAGGCCGCGGACGTCGATCCGCCGGAACCCCGCCGGATCGGTCGGCGGCTCCACGATCCGGCCGGCGTCGATCCAGAGATCCCCGACGACGCCGTCACGGCCGTGAGCCGGGTCGTGGATCGTGCCCTGCAGCAGGACGAGTCGATCGGTCGCCGTCGATGCCGCCACGGTCATGCCGGGCCTCTGCGTGGCTGGAGACAGGCCCGTACGCCGGTGACGAGGGCCGCGAGCACCGCCGTCATCGAGTCGCCAGCGGCGTCCGTGTCGGTGCCGAGGACGACGCGGCGGCCGTCTCCGCGGAGCAGGGAGCCCGACCGCGATGCCAGCAGCGATCGGCAGCCGAGCCGAATCGCCGGCCGAGCAGCATCGGTGGAGGCCGCGTCGGCCGCGCCGATGCGCACCAGGCCGATCGTCGCCGCGCGACGGGCGACCGCGACTGCAACGGGCGGAGCCATTCTGCCCACGGCCACGACGCAATCGGCCTCACCGCGATCGATGAGGCGGACCGCATCGCTCTCGGCGGGCAGGAACGGCCCGCCGCCGCGATCCGCCCGCGCGATCGCACCGGCCGCGCCATACCGCCACGTGCAGACGGCCGCGGCACCCGCCAGATTCGCGCCGCCGTCGAGTCCGCCGGCGAGCGGGATCTCGAAGGCCGGTTTCTGATGCGCAATCGCGCGGACGAGCAGGGCCGTGCTCCAGGGGCCGAGACCGTTTGGATCGGCTCCCCGCATGGTCACGACCGCCACGCACCCGCCCCCCGCGATCGCGTTGGCAACGACGTCGGCTGCGGCCGCGATGGCGTCGTCATCCGCCCGCGGCGAACCGCCCCGATTTCCCGCCACCGCGGCCTCGATCAGCCGCGCGGCATCGACGGCGGCCGCGGTCGGAAGGGCGATGTGACGGTGCGTCGGTGCCGGGGGAAGCACGGAGTCGCCGCCGATGGCGATCGTGCGGCGGGGCCCGTTTCCGGGCCGCGGCGGGGTGACGAACCGTTCGATGAATCGCGGGTGCGTCGCGGACGGATCACAGAACCAGAAGATGACGAGGTCGGCACGATCGCGGAGTTCCTCCCATTCGGAAGTCACCTCTCCCGTCCGTGCGATCGTGGGTCCGCTGACCTGTGACATCTCCGAGCCACCGGCATCGACCGCCGCGCCGACTGCCTCCGCCAGATCGAGCGCGGTCGTGATGGCTTCGAGGCTGGCGTCGGCCAGACCCGTCAAGAGCACCCGCCGGGCGGACACGATCGTTGCCGCGGCCCGGTCGAGCGCGGTCTCGCGTGGTGCGGCGGAGCCGTCGATGCTGCATGAGGCCGACGCCTCGCCGGCCAACATGCCGAACGCGGCCGCTCCGGCCCCGCAGGCCCCGGTCATGCCGTCGGCGGTCACGATCACGTCTTCGCAGAGCAGCGGGCAGACGGTGCAGACCCGTGGTTCGGAATCGACCGCGGCGGTGGAGCGGGAGGAGATCACTGCCCCGGCAGCATGATGCTTCGCCGCCGGTCAGGCAAGGCCCGTCAGCGGGCCGTCGCCGCAGTAGTCGGAATTTCCAAACCGGCCGAGCCCCGCATGACCCATGGCGTGCGCCAGCGAGAGCAGGAATCGGTTGTGGGGGACGCCGGGAAAGTTCACCGCGCGGCCCATCGTCAATCCGAGCCCGCCCCCCACGAGCACCCAGGGAATGTCCTCGTGGGAGTGCGAGTTGCCCTCGCCGAGTTCGTTCGTCCAGAGAATCGTCGTGTGGTCCAGCATCGAGCCGTCCCCCCCGGGCTCGGGTGTCTCGGCGAGCCGCCTCGCGAGGTGGGCCACCTCCCCTGCGTACCATGCGTCGATCCGCGTGAGTTTGTCCTGGGCGGACTCGTTGGAGTTGGGCTCGTGGGAGAGCCCGTGCTGACCCTCGTCGATGCCGAGCCACCGCATGCATGGCTGGCCGACGGAGTTGGTGTATTGCAGGGTCGCGACCCGGGCGAAGTCCGCGGCCAGCGATGACACGAGCAGCTCGATCTGCATCCGGCTGATCCGCGGCATGTGGTCGTTGTGAAGCATGACGCCCTGCTCGAGCACGGGTACGGCATGCTCGACCTCCGCCTGATGGCCGGCGAGTTGCTGCTCGAGGCCCCGCACCAGACTCGTGTGCTCCTCGAGGATCCGGCGGTCTTCGACGGGAAGCGAGGCCATCAACCGCCGAAGGTCCTCGTGCACCTCGTCGAGCACGCTCCGCAGGCTCTCGCGGTCCTTCATCTCGCCATAGAGTTTGTGGAACATCTGGTAGGGGTCGCCGATCGGCGTGACCGGCTTGTTGGGGCCCGCGTAGACCATCCTCGTCCAGGTGTCGGCCCGGTCTGGAACGAGCACTCCGAACTCCAGCGACCCGAACCGCGTCGCCTTCGCGGGGTCCGACTGGAGAAAGTCCCGAATCTCCTGGTCGATCGACTTGCCACTCGCCCAGCCGGCCGGCGTCTCGCCGCCCCCCTGGACGTTGCCGGGGAAGAGCTCGATGCCGGTGAGCAGGCAGCCGATGCCCCGCATGTGGCCGTCGCCGTCGCCCCGAACCTTGTTGTGAATGCCCTTGAGCGTGAGCAGCCTGTCCTTGAAGGGGGCGAGCGGCTCGAGGATCGGGGGCAGCGGCCGATCGTCGAACGGTCCTGCCTCCGCCGGCCAGAAGTTCCTCCTCACCACCCCATTGGGGCTGAACACGATCACGAGCCGCTGCTTCGCCGCCACCGGGGTCGTCGCGAGGCTCGGCAGGTTGCCGAGGAAGGGAAGGACCGCCGACCCGACGCCCAGCCGCCCGAGCAGACGGCGTCGCGACAGTTGCACGAAGGGACTCACGGCAAGGTCTCCGGGGGCGCTTTGTCGGCGGCTGCGGTGCGGGGTGGGGCCGCGGCCAGCACCACGATATCGACCAACAGGCGGCGGATGTCGAATCCGGACGCTGCGAACGACCGCCGCAGGGTTTCCATGGTGTCGGGGCCCCAGGCCGGCACCGGCTGTTTCACGAGCGCGTGGAACAGCGACTGCACGAAGGCGTCCTGCGCGTCTCGGCTGGTCGCCACGTAAGCCGCGAGTTCACGGGCCCCGGCGAACGTGGCGAGGGAACCCTCGCGCGAGAGGTACGAGCCCGATGCGTCGATGGCCCGTGCGGAGAGCCCCGCGTTTTCGACCGTGCGGTGGCGGCCGACCGCGTCAAACTCTTCGAGGGCGAAGCCGAGCGGATTGATCATGGCGTGGCAGGTCTGACAGGCAACACCGCTGGTCTGGCTCACGACCCGCTCGCGGGTCGTGAGGTCGGGGTGCTGCTCCGGAGCGAGCGGCGCGATCGCCTCCTGCGGCGAACGCAGGACGTTGCCGAGCACGGTGCGGGTGAGGAACACCCCGCGGTGGATCGGGGAGGTGGCCGCGGGGTAGGAGAGCACGCTCATCAGGTAGGGGTGGGTCAAGAGTCCACCACGGCGGCCGTCGTCGACGCGGACCCGGGTGAACGGGGCAGCGGACGGAAGAGCGACGCCGTAGAGCGGCGCGAGGCGACCGTTCAGGTGCACCTCGTCATCGGTGAACAGCCGGCGGAAGTCGCCCCGCTGCCAGACGGCCTCTTCGAGGAAGAGATCCAGGCTGGTGCGGAGATCGGCGGCGACGTCCGGCGAGAAGTCCGGCTCGTGCCGCGGATCCTTCCGCACCTCCGGGCCGAGAGCGACCCGCAGCCAGGAGAAGAGGAAGTCGCGGATCTTCGCCCGAGTGCGGCGGTCCTGCACCATGCGTTCCGCCTGGCCGCGAATCTGGTCCGGCGTGGTGACCGAGCCCCTGCCGGCCGCCTCCCTGAGCGGTCGATCGGGGATCGAGTCCCAGAGCCCGAACGAGAGCCGGGCCGCCGTGGCGAACGGATCGTCCCCGCCCGTGTCGAGGAAGAGAAAGCGGGGCGAGCCGAGCGTGGCCAGGAGCGATCGCCGCAGCGCTGTGTCGAGATCGGGCGCGTCGGCGAATGGCCGATCGACGACGAGCGTCCGCAGGTCGTCGGTCAGCGGACGGCGGAAGGCCCGCTCCGCGAACGTGGCGGCAAAGGCCTTCATTCTCTGCTCACGGTCCGGGCTGTCTCGCTTGACATGCGCGAGTTGCTCGATGCGGTCGAGCACGTGATCGGCGGTCTCGGCGGCTGCCGCGGTCGTGGCCGCAAACCACTCCGGCGACACCCCTGCGCCCCGTTCGTATCCCAGCGACTCGTCGTCGGGCGGAAACGGCGTGGTCAGCACGAACGACCGCGGCGAATCGTACGGAATCAGCACCCGGTCGGGCACGGTCTCGAGGATCCCGTGCGGTTGCTGCCAGAGCAGACGGATCGCGGCCGCCGAGACGCTTTCGTGCACGTTGTTGTCGACGCCCTGATTGGCTTTCGAGAAGTCGAGCCTCAACGGATACACGCGGCCCCCCAGCAGGAAGATGCCGGCGCGATGCTCGGTCGTGGTGTTCGATGTGACCGAGGCGTCGATGAGCGGCGGCTCGTCGTGGTCGCGGTTGATCGAGAGCTTCACCGAGTGCGAGGATCGAATGACAAACTCGTGGAGTCCCGTTTCCTTCGGCACGATCGAGCCAGTCCAGCGGATCGTGAACCGATTCGGCTCGAACCGCTCGGGGTCGGGGCCCTCGATGCCGAAACGAAAGTCGATCCGCGGATCGACCTGTTCGTAGACCGGTCTGGCGTCGCGATCGGAGCCCCGTCCGCGGAAATATCTCCCCTTGAGCCCGCGTTGGGGGGAGACCCCGGGGCCGGCGTCTCGGAAACTCCCGATCAAGTCGGCCATCACGCTGCGATACTGCCGCACGGTGAGGCGCAACAGTTCGACACGGGGCGGACGTGTGCGGTCGTGGGCCGCGTCCGGGGAGAAGGCCAGACGGATGTAGGCGGCGACCTCCCGGGCCGCCTCGCCGGTGACTTTCGCCGGGTCGTCCAGGGGCATCGTCTGCTCGATGGTGGCCGCGAGTTGGTCGATCGACCGGTCGGCGGTGAGCGGTTCGGGGGCATCCGGCGTCCCGGCGCCATCCCGCCCGTGGCACCGCAGGCAGTGCTCGCGGTAGACCGCCAGACCGGGCGGGTCGGCCGCCAAGCCCGGCGTCACCGGCCACAGCATGGAGGCGACGGCGCCGGCGGCGAGTGCCGTCGTTCGGACGTGCCGTGCGGTTTGCATGACCGTTGCGGGCTGCGCCCGTTCAGGCGGAGTGGCTCAGGGGCCGCGCGAAGACGAGCCGGCCGGCCGAGGTTTGCAGCGTGCTGGTGACGCTCACCTGCACCGAGCGGCCGATCTGCTCGCGGGCGTTCTCGACGACGACCATCGTGCCGTCCTCGAGATAGCCCACGCCCTGATCGGGCTCCTCTCCCTGCTTCACCAGCCGCACGTTGACGGAGTCGCCGGGCACGAAGGTCGGCTTGAGTGCCAGCGAGACGTCGTTGATGTTGATCGTCGGTACCGTCTGCACGCCCGCGAGCTTGGCGAGCCCGCCGTCGATCGTGACGACACGGCCCCCCAGCTGGCGGGCGAGGTCGACGACACGGGTCTCCATCGACATGTCCTCGGTCGTGTCGCGGGGTGCGATGACGTCGATGTCGATCGCCTCGTTCGCTCGCAGGCGGGCCAACACGTCGAGGCCGCGGCGGCCCCTGGTACGCCGTTGCTTGTCGGAAGAGGAGGCGGCAATCTGCAGTTCGTCGAGCACGAACGAAGGCACGACGAACCGGCTCTCGAAGATGCCGGCTTCCGCGAGATCGGCGATCCGGCCATCGACGATCGTCATGATGTCGATCACGTTGGGGCGCAACCCGCGCACGTCACGGGCGAACTCGACGAATGGAATGAGGAAGCGGAAATCGTCTCGCGTCTGCAGCAGCAGGCTCGTGCAGGCATAACAGAGCACGCAACCCAGGATCAGCGGCAGCCAGGTCCGGAGCGGGTCGCTGGGCCGCATCGGGAGGATCGGCGTCAGGGCCAGCATGGCGACGTAGGCGAGAAACACGCCGATCAAGAGGCCGAAGTACACGGCCGTGATCGTCGTGAGATCCTTGCGGCGGAACAGGCCGTCGATGCCGATCACCGTGAGCGGCAGCGCCACCATCGCCGCGAGCACCGCCCAGGGGACCCAGACGTCGGCCGACTGCATGGCCGACGAGTTGAAGATCAGCACCGCGATGCCCACCGACACCATCACGAAGAGCGCGCGGAGGATGAGGAGTGCCATGGGGCGATTGGCCGACGGGGGACGGGGAGAAGAGAGGCGGATTCTATCATCGGCCCGGCGCGAATCCCATCCGGGGCAGGGGAGGTTCAGTCCCCCGGCAGCCGGCGGCGGTGGTCGAACTCGAGGTAGCGGTCGTTCATCCCGGCGATGTAATCGGCGACGCTGCGGCGGATGCCGAAGGTGGCCGCCCGCTGCCGGTATCCGGCGGGCAGTTCGTCGGGGTGGTTCGCATACCACCAGAAGAGCTCGGTCAGGTTCCGCTGGGCGGGCAACCTGACGGACAGCACCCGTTCGCAGCGGTAGACGCGCTCGAAGAGAAACCGTTCCAGCTCGCGTTTGCCGGCGGCGAGCTCCGGCGAGTGGGCCACGATTCTCCCCCCGGCAGACGAGCCACCGCCGCGGAATGCCTCCCGCACGCGGGTCACTGAGTCGATGTTGAGCGAATCGATCGTGTGTCGCGTCTGCCGGACGAGCTCCGCCACCTGGAAATCGACCAGCTCGTGAAGGATCGCCCGGCGGGCCTCGACCCCCTCGAGACGGCCATGAAGAACCTCCACGCGGACCGCCGCCTCGGCAACCAGTGGCAGTTCCAGGAGTTCGTCGAGCGTCACGAGTCCCAGCTCCACGGCGTCGTCGGCGTCGTGGGTGTCGTAGGCGATCGAGTCGGCGGCATCGACGACCTGCGCCTCCAGCAGCGGTGCGGGGGCGGTGCCGTCCTTCTTGCGGGTCGCCTGCGCGTCGAGCACCTCGCGGGAGAGGTTGAGGCCAGGGAACTCGGCGTAGCGGGTCTCGAGCAACTCCATGATCCGCAACGCCTGCGCGTTGTGGTTGAAGCCCCCTTCGCCGCGGAGGAGGTCGGCCAGCGTGTCTTCGCCGGCGTGGCCGAGCGGCGGGTGGCCGATGTCGTGGGCCAGCGCGAGCGTCTCGACCAGATCCTCATTGAGAGCCAGCGCCCTGGCGAGCGTCCGCGCGATGCTCGTCACCTCGAGCGTGTGCGTGAGCCGGCTGCGGTGGTAGTCGCCGTGGTAGCCGGTGAAGACCTGCGTCTTGTGGGCGAGCCTCCGGAACGCGGCGGAGTGCACGATGCGGTCGCGGTCGCGTTGGTAGGGGCTCCGGAACGGGTGCGGCTCCTCGTGATGCACCCGGCCCGCGGAGTCGACGGCGTGCATCGCCCAGGGGGCGAGCATCAGCTGTTCGCGGATCCGCCAATCGGGCTGGCTCCACTCGGCGGCGGTCATGGGACGGACTCCCCGGCAGCCTTCGTCAGCTGTTCCCAGAGCGCGTCGAGCGATTGCGGCAGCACCCGCACCCCCGCGACCGTCGGCATGAAGTTCACGTCTCCGCTCCACCTCGGCACGATGTGCCAGTGGAGATGGCCCGGCACCCCCGCCCCGGCGACGTGGCCGAGGTTGAGCCCCACGTTGAAGCCCTGCGCCTGCATCAGCCGCTCGATCGTGCCGCACCAGGCGGTGATCCGCTCCTGAAGGTCGAGGTGCTGCTCGGCCGTGAGGGCCGCCAGTGTCGCGCGGTGGTCGAGCGGGGCCACGAGGAGATGGCCGTTGGCGTAGGGGTAGCGGTTGGCGACGACCACGCTCAGCGGCGTCCGTTCGAGCACCCCCAGCGCTCGATCCTGCTCCGGAGTGGCTGAAGCGGCGCGGCAGAGAAAGCACGACTGGTCCGCACCGGGCCGCCAGCGGGCCACGTCGCCGGCGGGCTCGGCGGCCGCGGCGCCCTGCACGTCTCCCAGCCGCCACGGAGCCCAGAGACGTTCGATGTCCATGGGGGTAGCGTAGCCGAAACGGTGATGCGTGGGGGGGCGGGGCGACGTGGGGAATTCTCCCCTGCGGCATCCCGGTCGGCTTCCCTATGATTGGCGGCGGTGGTCGATTCACTGCGTGTGGCACGTGCGGCGAGGTCTGCGTGGAATTCAAGGTCGCCCTGGACGTGTTCTCCGGGCCGATGGACCTCCTGCTCTACCTCGTCAAGAAGCACGAGGTCGATGTGACGGAGGTGCCGATCGCCGCGATTGCGGGCGAGTTCGTCGCCTACATCGACGTGCTCGAGGATCTCGCCATCGATCAGGTGGGCGAGTTCGTCGAGCTGGCGAGCGTGTTGCTCGAGATCAAGGCGCGGGCGCTCGTGCCGCGGCCCGAGGAGACCGAGGAGCCGCTTGAACTCGTGCGCGAGGATCTCGTGCAACGGCTGCTGGAATACAAGCAATACCGGGACGCGGCGACGATGCTCGAAGACCGGGCCCGGCAATGGGAGTTGCGGTTTGCCAGGCACTCGGCCGACGAGCCGGCGGCACGCAACGCGCCGGCCGAGGTGACGATCGGCGACGTCCACGTGTGGGATCTGGTCGGGGCGATGACGCGGGTGATGGCCAAGCGGGAGAAGCGTCGGCCGCGGCAGATCGTCCACGACGACACGCCGATCGAGACGCATGCCAACCGGATCGAGGCGCTCGTGGCGGAGCGGGGGAGGGTGGCGTTCACGCAGCTCTTCGACGACGATATGCCCCGCTCGCGGATCGTGGGTATCTTCCTGGCGGCGCTCGAGCTCGTGCGGCGTGGGAAAATCGCCACCCGCCAGGACAACCTTTTCGACGAAATCTGGCTCGAGCCCGCGGCACAGCGGCATTCTGCTCCACACTCGGCTCCGCCGGCACCTCCCGCATGATCGACAACTCGCCGTTCCGCACGCTCGTCCACAAGGGACTCACCGTCGAGGGGTATTCCCGCGCCGCCGTCCAGAGCTGCTGGAGGATTCCCGAACTCAAGCTCGGCTTCGACCTCGGCTCGCAGCCGTGGGGCTTCATGGCCACGGCCACCTGGTTCATCACGCACACGCACCTCGACCACATAGCGGCGCTGCCGGTCTATGTGGCCCGCCGGCGGATGATGAAGATGGAGCCGCCGACGATCTACCTGCCGGAGACGGCGATCGAACCGATCGAGAAGCTGCTCAAGGCGGTGTCGAGGCTCGACCGGGGCCGGCTCCCATGCACGCTTCTGCCGGCGCGGCCCGGCGACGAGATCGAGCTCTCGCGGGAGCATGTCGTCACGGTGTCGGGCACCTGCCACACGATTCCGAGCGTCGGCTACGTCGTCTGGGAACGCCGCCGAAAGCTCAAGCACGAATACCAGGGTCTGCCGGGCGACAAGATCCGGGACCTGCGTCTCTCCGGCATCGACGTCACGCACGAAATCCGCTCGCCGCTGGTGGCCTACCTCGGCGACAGCTCGCCCGAGGGGCTCGACCGTTCCCCGGCGATGTTCGAGGCGATGATCCTGATCACCGAGCTCACTTTCGTGGCGCACTCGCACCGCAAGGAAAAAATCCACAAGTTCGGCCACATGCACCTGGACGATCTGCTCGCCCGCCGTGAGCGATTCCGCAACGAGTTGGTCATCGCGACGCACTTCTCCACCCGCTACACCGACGACCGCATCCGGCGGATTCTCGCCAAGAAGATTCCCGACATGCTCGACGGCCGCCTGCAGATCTGGATCTGATCGGCGGGCCGGGGTGTCCTTTGGCCGCCGCTCGGCATCGCCGGGAGGCGATCGCGGCCAGGGTGGGGGCGTCCGCGGGAATGCGGCATACTCAGGCGGTTCCCCCGCGCCGGTCATCGAGATGCGTCCACCATGGGGCCGCCCCGCCACGCCTACGTCCACGTGCCCTTCTGCCGGCACCGCTGCGGTTACTGCGACTTCACGCTCGTGGCCGGCCGCGACGAACTCGTTGACCGCTACTTCGCGGCGCTCTCCCGGGAGTTGGAGCGGGTGTCGCCCGGGGCTCTTGCCGCTCCGGCGGGGCTCGAACTCGACACGCTCTACCTCGGCGGCGGCACCCCTTCACACCTCGGACCCGTCGGGCTGCGGCGGCTCTTCGACCTCCTGCACCGGCGACTCCAACCCGTCGCCGGTGCCGAGGTGACCGTGGAGGCCAACCCGCTCGACGTGACGCCCGACTTCGCGGCCGCCGCCGCCGACTGCGGCGTGACGCGGGTGAGCCTCGGCGGCCAGTCGCTCGACGCGGCGACGCTCAGGGCGCTCGACCGCGACCACGCTCCCCACGACGTGCGCCGCGCGGTCGCGTTGCTGATCACGGCCGGCTTCGGCGTGAGCCTCGATCTGATGACGGCGGCTCCGGGGCAATCGCTCGCCGACGTGGAGCAGGATCTCGACGAGGCCATCGGTTTGGGCACGCAGCACGTCTCGGTCTACTGCCTCACGTGGGAGAAGGGCACGTCCTTCGAATCGCAGCGCCGCAAGGGCCTGCTGCAGTCCGTCGAGGAGCCGCTCGAGCGACGGATGTTCGAGGCGGCGATCGACCGGCTGGAGTCCGCCGGTTACGAGCACTACGAAGTCTCGAACTTCGCGAAGCCGGGGGCCCGCTGCCGCCATAACGAGGCCTACTGGGACTGCCGCCCCTGGGAGGCGTTCGGTCCGGGCGCTGCGCGGTTCGACGGTCGGACCCGAATCACCAACCATCGGGCGACGACGACCTGGATGAACAAGGTCCTGGCGGGCCAGGGCTTCGCGTTCGATGTCGATGGGATGACGGCCGAGGACGCCGCGCGGGAGCGCGTGGTCGTCGGCCTCCGCCGCCGCGACGGCCTCGACCGCGAGGCCTTCGCGGCCGCCAGCGGCTTCGCGCTCGATGCCCTCGCCGGCGGGGCGATCGCCCGCTGGGCCGAACGGGGCCTCGCGACCGACGACGGCCGCCGCGTGCGGCTCACCCGCGCCGGCCTTCTCGTCTCCGACGCCCTCTGGTCCGAGGTCCTCAAGTAAGGCAGGATCCAGCCCGATGCGCCGTCGTCGGGTGCACCACGGGCAACCCGATCCTGTCGCGACGCCCCGCCGATGACGCCCATGCGACAACTCACCACCGCCCCGCACGGCCACGTGCTGACCCACTGCGGAGTCTGGTCGCCCGATTCCCGCTGGATCGTCTACGACGTCCGTTCGGCGGCGGACGGGGGGACGTTCGACGGCACGCGGATCGAACGGGTCGAGGTCGATACCGGCCGCGTCGAGGTGCTCCACGAGTCGCGGAACGGGGCCTGCTGTGGCGTGGTCACCTGCAGCCCGATCGATGACCGGGTGGTGTTCATCCGCGGTCCGGAGCATCCGTCCTCCGACTGGACGTACGGCCCCGCGCGGCGGCAGGGGGTGATCGTTCGCGTGTCGTCTCCGGGCGTCGTGGAACCCCTCGATGCACGCGATCTCAGTCCCCCGTTCACGTCCGGCGCGCTCCGCGGCGGCAGCCACGTGCATCAGTTTTCGCCCGACGGTGAGCTGGTGAGCTTCACCTACGAGGACGCCGTCCTCGAGGCGGCGAATCGGGCCGGACTTCCCGGCGAGCAGAATCGCCGGGGCATCGCCGTGAGCGCGTGCGGCCGTTGCGTCGTCGTGCCGCGGACGCATCCGCGCAATCACGACGGGTCGGCCTTCAGCGTGGCGATGTCGAGGCTCGACGACGAACCTCGGCCGGGGACCGACGACATTGCCCGCAGCCGCGAAGAGTCCTGGGTCGGGCTGCATGGGTACCGTCGGCCGGACGGCTCATGGCAGCGGCGTGCGCTCGCCTTTCAGGGCGACGTGCGAACCGGCCCGGGGGAAACGATCACCGAGGTCTTCATCGCCGATCTGCCCGAAGGGCCCGGGGCTCTCGAGCAACCGGGCGCGGGGCCGCTCGCGGGCACCGCGACGACGCGACCGCAGCCGCCGCTCGGCGTCCGGCAGCGCCGGCTCACCTTTACGGCGGGCCGTCGCCATCCCGGCATCCAGGGTCCTCGGCATTGGCTGCGGTCGAGCCCCGATGGCGAGTGGATCGGGTTTCTGATGCGGGATGATGCGGGGGCGCCGCAGATTCATGCGGTCAGCCCGCGGGGTGGCGAGCCGGTGCAGATCACCCGGGAGCCCTCGGGCGTCGGCAGCGCGTTCACGTGGAGCCCTTGTGGCGGCCGGATCGCCTGCGTGATCGACGGCAGCGTCTGCCGCGTCGATGCGACCACGGGCGTGGTCGTGCGGCTCACGCCACCCATCCGCGATGCGTCCGGACCGCGGCCGGAGGCGTGTGTTTTCTCGCCAAACGGCCGGCAGATCGCGTTCGTCCGGAATCTGCCCGGAGGCGGCGGAGGGGCCTGGAACCAGATTTTCACGGTGAACACGGCCGCTCGTTCATGATCGGCGTCGGACGACGGCAGGCCTGTTTTTCCCGGGTTCTGGCCGACACCGCTTGCTCGCGTGCGGACCCATTGTTAGTCTCCGGGGCTCTTTCCCGCCCCTCGGGCGGACAACTCGCACCCGAAGAATCAACGGTTGATCGACAGATGAAGACGTACATGGCCAAGCCCGGTGAGATCGAGCAGCGGTGGTGGGTTGTCGATGCCAGCGGCCGGAGGGTCGGTCGGCTCGCCAGCGACCTCGCCATGGTGTTGATGGGCAAACACCGCCCCACCTACACCCCGCACGTTGATACGGGCGACCACGTCGTCGTGATCAACGCCGAGAAGATCGAGTTCAGCGGCAAGAAGTGGCAGCAAAAACTCTACCGCTGGTACACCGGCTACAACGGCCTGAAGACCGAAACGGCCGAGCATCGCCGGGATCGCCGCCCTGAACTGATCATCGAGGAGGCCGTTCGCCGCATGCTCCCGAAGAGCCGTCTCGGCCGGAAAATGCTCGACAAACTGAAGGTTTATGCGGGCAGTGAGCATCCGCATCAGCCGCAACAGCCCGAGCCGATCGAGTTCGGCGCCTGATCCGGCACCGAGGCGATCCGACGACAGACGGCCCCGACCACCAACCATCACGCGACACCACACGCAAAAGACCACCAAAGAGGACGACGATGACGGCAGAGCAGGGCGTGAAGAACGCACGACGCGGAGAAGAGATCATTGCGACCGGTCGGCGGAAGACGGCCGTGGCGCGGGTCCGGCTGCGTCCGGGTTCCGGTGAGATCGTCGTGAACGGCCGGGATTTGAACGCCTACTTTCCCGCGATCAAGGACCGGGAACTCGTTGCCGGTGCGCTCGAGCACGTCGGCAAGAGGTCGGCCGTCAAGGTGTCGATCACGGTCGATGGGGGCGGCCCCACGGGTCAGGCGGGAGCCTGCCGGCTGGGCATCGCCCGGGCCCTGAAGGTGTTTGACGCCGAACTCGCCGAACCGCTCCGCCAGGGTGGCCTGCTCACCCGCGACGGACGCATGAAGGAACGGAAGAAATACGGCCTCCGTGGTGCACGTCGCGGGACTCAGTTCTCGAAGCGTTGATCCCGGCCCGATCGCCTGGCAAGGCGGTTGGGGACCTTCGGCCCCTGCGATTGTTTCAATCGTTACATCCCCGCGTGTCGGGGCATCGGCGGCATTTTTCATCGCCGTAAACCGAAGGCATACTTGGGGCGTGGCCGCCGGTGGCGCGGCCTTCCTGCGCAGCCCGGGCCGCGACGGTCCCGCATCGAAAGGCTCGATCATGATCCGGCTCACGTTTCTGGCCGTTCTCGCCCTGCTCTCGTCGTCGGCCTTCGCGGTCGAGTCGCCGGGGAACGCCCCCCAGGCAACGACGGCCGCTCCGGCGTCACAAGACCTGCTCGAGGCGCGGGCATCCGGCCTGATCGATCTGAAGTTCATTCCCAATGATTCGCGTTCGGCGCAGGTCGTCGTCACCAATCGCTCGAACCGGCCGCTGACGCTCCGGCTCCCCGCGGGATTTGCCGGCGTGCCGGTGCTCGCCCAGTTTCAGAATCAGCAGCAGGGTGGCGCCGGATTCGGCGCCGGCGGCATCGGCGGCACACCCCAGAACGTCGGTGGGGGCGGCGTGCAAAACGCCGGCATGGGCATCGGCGGCCAGGGGGGCGGTCCATTTTCGCTGCCGCCCGAGCGAACCAAGACGCTTCGAGTCGCGACCGTCTGCCTCGAGCATGGCAAGCGCGAGCCCTCACCCCGGATCGAATACCGCATGGAGTCGCTCGCATCGTGCTCGAGCGACCCGCGGCTGCAGGATGTCATCTCGTCGCTGGCCAATGGCGGCATTTCACAGAAGGTCGCCCAGGCAGCCACCTGGCACATCTCGAACGGCCGCTCGTGGGAGCAGCTGGGAGCCGAGATGATCGTGATGGCGGGGGGTGATCCGGACGTCCCGTTCTTCTCCGCGGCCGAGCTGGCCGCGGCACGCCGCCTGGTCGAGGCGGCCACGGCCCGGCAGCCCGCCGTGCCCTCGACCACGAGCCAGTCGTCGGCCCGCTAACTGGCCAAAGTCATCCATCACCTTTGTCCACTGGATCGACCGGTGGAAACGCCGAGGGTTTTCATGGTCGATGATCCTCGCATCCTGCTCGGGCAGACTTCTTCAACAGTCTGCTGACGGCGGGCCAGTCGGCGGCCACCGTCAGGGAGCCGACACCATCTCGCCGCCGGCCCGCGAGCCGAGCCCCCGCCAGACGCTCAGCTCGATGTCGGTGCCAATCGATCGCACCGCGCCGTCCATGAACGACGCGTTGACGAGGTCGCCATGATGGCTTCGCGACGTGACCGCGGCACGGGTCGGGCCCGCGGGCGCGATGCCCTCACGGATGCTCGAAACATCGACGTCGTAGGTTGCGCCCCCCACCGTGTGGGGCACGCTGGTGCCGGGGGCGAAGGTGGTCGTGAAGCCGATGTGGAGCGTTCGGCCGCAGACCCATTCGGTGTGGCCGGCGTCGGCCGACCAGCCCGAACCCATGAAGCCCGTCACCTCGGCGGGCGAAGCGAAGGCCGTCGCCGGCAGGCTGCCGACATCCTGGGCGCGGGGCGTGTAGGCCTTCACTTCGGCGATCGCGAGCGTCTTGCTCAGGCCGTCGGCATAAACGCCGGCCTTCAACTTCGAGAATGGGGCGAAGGCGCCGCTGCCGATGGCTTTCGTGTCGGGGTCATAGATGAAATACTCGCCGGTGTTGAGTCCGTAGTTGAGCGGGTAATACTTGGGAGCCCCGTTCCCATCGAGCACGGGCCTCGCTTTGGGCTCGCTCGGGCAGACAAACGTGTCGATCCGCATCGCCGCGACGCCGTTGGGAGGCGACAGGTCCTTGTTGACCTGATCGGAATAGGGCTTCGAAAAGTCGATGCGGCGGAAGACCGTATCGCCCTCCATGAAGGGGAGCATGGCGGCCTGACCAGACCAGGGCGCCTTGCCCGCTTCAGCCACGGCAAGAGCCGACGGCGGGAAATGCTTCTTGGCGTTTTCGTAGTTGAGCGACGCCAGGCCGAGTTGGCGGAGGTTGTTCTGGCAGGCCGTCCGGCGGGCGGCTTCCCGGGCCGACTGCACGGCGGGAAGGAGCATGCCGATGAGCGTGGCCACGATCGCGATCACCACCAGGAGTTCGACAAGGGTAAAACCGTGGCGGGGTCGGGGGCGTGCTCCCGGACGCCCGTCGAGGGGCAGCCCGGGCCGTCTCGCCCCTGCGATCAGTTCACGCTGACCGCCCGAGGTGCCGGAGACTTCGAAAACAGGCAAAAACATTTCAAAGCCCCGATTGCGAAAAAGATGCCTTTAAAAAGACTTTGAGAATCAATCTCGACAGCGTCATCCTAGCCGAATGGTTCGGGCGGACAAGGGCAGTGTCATGCCGGGGGCGTGGGGCATCGGCCGGAGCTTCCTTTTTGGGCCAGGAAGAGTGATTTTGCCCCTGCCTCTCCACATCCGCCGGTGATGCGATACAACGGTTTCGAGGCCTGGTGAGCGCGGGGCCGCCGGCAACCTGAGCGAGGGCGAAGGGACGACCATCGTGAGCCAAGAAGCCGCGGCTGCCAGTCGAACTATCCCCGGAAGCGAGCCGGCGGAGGTGGTCGTCGAGACGCGTAACCTCTCCAAGGTCTATCGCGACTTCTGGGGCCGGAGCAAGAAAACGGCGCTCAAGCCGCTCGACCTGGAGATTCGCCGCGGC
>SXGQ01655681.1_pt1 | contig 20152 bp, 19 predicted proteins | sample 3178371 | NCBI WGS metagenome assembly SXGQ01 (sample SAMN11356859, study PRJNA531348) | freshwater metagenome | isolation source: freshwater sample F1-20 | place: China: Fuxian Lake, Yuxi | collected 2017-12-25 | reverse complement strand
GACAAGGATGGCAAACATAGGATCGTTGCGGGGACTGTCGCAGATGGGCAAGCAAGCGTGCAATGGCTCGACAAGGATGGCAAGACGAGGATCGATGCGGGGATTACCGCAGATGGGCAAGCAAGCGTGGGATGGCTCGACAAGGATGGCAAACAGAGGATCGTTGCGGGGACTTTCGCAGATGGGCAAGCAAGCGTGCAATGGCTCGACAAGATTGAAAAGGTGAGGATCGGTGCGGGGACTTTCGCAGATGGGCAAGCAAGCGTGCAATGGAACGACAAGGATGGCAAGGTGAGGATCACTGCGGCGACTTTCGCAGATGGGACAGTTGTTTTACCGACTGAAGACCGCAAGAAATAAGGTGGTTGGTTCGTCGCAAGACTGGCGCAGTCGTCCCAATGGTCGCCCCTGACCCCATAGGGTCATCGTCAACAAGACCATAATTCGACCGTCACTATGGATCGTAGGTTGTTTTATTGGGTTGACGATTGCCACCACACTTCACGCCCAAAATATTGTTGTTACAACAATCATCCAAAGCGATTCTGCCAGTAAGTGCGTCTGGTTGCGGAACACCAGTCACAACCACCAACGAAACACCACCTTGATGGTCAAGGCCCATTCGGTCGCCGTACTTGCGCGGCAACAACTTGGACAGAATCCAACGCCGCGTTTCGATCTGAAGCCGACGCATTTGTACAGCCGCGCCATCAATCGCACCAGCCGCGTTGCGTTCAATCGGCGCGTCTGCCAATTCAATCAATGCGTCGCCAAGTGTTTCAAGTCGTATTTGGACGGCCGCTTCGTACTGTTCCCGAAAGCCTTTGCGCTCGCCGCTTGCGAGCCATCGAAAGACCGTCGTTGTGCCTGGCATTGCCGCCGAACCGCATATAGCACGAATGGTTTCTCCATCCGCAATTCGTTGGCAAATACTTGCGGCAAGTGTTTCGGTGAACAGGGTTGGGCGACCGTTGGTTTTCTTGGGCTTTGTCATTGGCCCATTATTGCAACGGCAAAATTGATTGTTTCGAATTTTCCATATGATGCCGTTAAAAGCTTAACGCTTACTTGTAATACCTCAATTTGTTCCTGTATTGCCCCGATTTGTTGTTGAATTGTTTCCATACGAATAGCGTAGGAGCGATCGCTATGGAATTGTTGCGCGCATGGAATATGTATCGCAAAGGGCTCAGGACGCGTGCTCTTGGACGCTATGCGAGGGGTTCTTTATTGCCGTCGACGAGTACCGAAAATGCCTGCGATGCCTAACAATGCAATTGCACTTGGGGCAGGAATCATTCCAACCCGAAAGCATTGGGCGAGCCATGGAATGAAACGGAATGGGCGAAGAAGGATTCGAACCTTCGAAGGCGTAGCCAACAGATTTACAATCTGTCCTCGTTGACCGCTTGAGTATTCGCCCAACTGATGCGAGTTAGTGAGTGTAATGCCACTCGCGATCCCTTGCAATTGATGTAAAAGTCTATTGCGCGACTGGCGGCTTCTGCGGCACAACCAACCGCTTTGTGGCATGATAAAGCCTCAACCAACGAGCGGGCGCGCGGGGGGCGCGCTTCTTGGATTTGCGTGCCGCAAACCACAGATGCACGAAGTACATCAACACAACAAACAACAGCGTGAACGCGATACCGACGAGAGCTTGGTGGGTGATATCTGTCACGCCAGCTTGCTTTGCCGCACGAGCGCCCATCACACCAACCAACATTTGTAGTGGAACGGTCACGATGACACAGGTCAACTCCACAAGAAGAAACTTCCACCACGCCATATGCATCAAGCCGCACATTGTGATCACCGGCGTTCGCGTGCCAGGAATGAAACGCGCGGCAATCAAAACAAGCGATCCACGCTGATCAATTTGATGTTTCACTTCCAGCAAACGCCGTGGATGCAAGACTCGTTTGAACCATTTCGAATGTAAGAAGCGCGTTCCAAATGTAGAGCACATCCAGAACCAAAGTCCATCGCCCGTGACAATTCCCAAGTATGCCCAAATCCAGAAGTGCACAAACATCTTCATATCGTGCGCGGCCAACCATCCAGCAGGAATCAAAATCAAATCTTCTGAAAGATGCAATCCAACGCCAGAAATTACGAAGGCCCCAAAGAGCGAGACTGCGCCATATTTTTCTATGTCATCCTCGAGCCACTTGGGCATCTTGGAGTTTTCGTTTGCCGCGAGGTCGGGAGTCGTGCTCGCACTCTGCTGTGGCGTCTCAACGGAATTTTGCGCCGCAGTTTGCGCCGAAGCTGAACCCATCCAAAACAGACAAGCTGTGCTGAGTATTGCCGAAAGCAAAAGAAAACGCCGCATCATCATTAAAGATGATACGGCGAATTTGGATCGAGACTTGTTCGTCAGCTCTTTGCGTCGGCTGGAATCCGCATCGAATAGAACGATCGATAGACAAAGAGCAATGCGATCAGGAGGAAAACTGTGCCGATTGCAATCTTCGCATTCTGATTCTGCATCGTCACTGCGATTTCAACGGCAAGCAAGCCGAAGAGCGTGGTGAACTTGATCACCGGGTTCAAGCTGACGGAACTGGTGTCCTTGAAGGGATCGCCGACAGTATCGCCGACGACGGTCGCTTCGTGAAGTGGGGTTCCCTTGGCGCGCATATCGACTTCGACGATCTTCTTGGCATTATCCCAAGCACCACCGGCGTTTGCCATAAAGATGGCTTGGAAAAGACCGAAGAACGCGATGGCGATCAAATATCCGATGAAGAAGAAGGGATCAAAGAAGGGGAGCGCCAGCGACAAACAGAAGACGACGATGAAGATATTGATCATGCCCTTCTGTGCATAAACCGTGCAGATACGAACAACTTCCTTCGAGTCCTGAATACTCGCGGTTGCCTTGTTCAGGTTGATGTTGTTCTTGATATAGACCACGGCTCCGTACGCGCCCGTCACCACGGCTTGGGTACTTGCTCCAGTGAACCAGTAAATGACCGATCCACCCATGAGCAGTCCAAGCAGGATTGCAGGTTGAACGATGGAGAGTTTTCCAACCACAGTCTGCACGCCTTGTGCAAGCGCAACCGTGTATTTTGGATCTGCCGTGTTGACGATTCCACCGAGCAACGTTGCGGTCTCGACGCCGATGAGCGCCAAGATGATGCCGAAGACCATGGTGGTCGCACCGACAACTGCAGTTCCGATGAGAACTGGTTTTGCAGTTGCCTTGAATGTGTTGCCAGCGCCGTCGCCTTTTTCAAGTTTGTGCTTGGCAGTTTCAAAGTTTGGAGCAAATCCAAACTTCGACTTGATCTCCTCCTTGATATTGGGAATCTTCTCGATTTGGCTCAATTCGTAGACGCTTTGCGCGTTGTCCGTGACTGGTCCAAACGAGTCGACCGCGATCGTGACTGGTCCCATTCCAAGGAATCCGAAGGCGATCAGACCGAACGCAAAGATCGGAGCTGCGAAAGGATAAACCGCTGGCATGATTTTCAGCATGTCTTCAGCAGTGGCGCACCAAACGCCAAGCCCCATCAGCGAGAGAATGACCAAGCCATTCCAGAAGGCTGAGAAGTTTCCAGAGACCAAGCCAGAGAGGATGCACAAACTTGCTCCACCTTGCTTGCTGGCATTGACGACTTCCTTCACATGGCGAGATTTCGTGCTGGTGAAGATTTTTGTGAATTCTGGAATCAGTGCGCCGGCAATTGTTCCCAGCGAAATGATCACAGAGAGAATCCACCAGAGGTCGGGCAGATAGTTCGTCTTGTCAGTGATCGTGGTCGTTTGCTCGACAAGTGTTCCCGCTACAACTGGTGTTGCAGTGACGACAGTTGCGACGTCTTCAGATCCAAGTGCGATGTTTCCAAGCAAGACATAACTGGCGATGAATGTCACGCCGATCGAGATGATCGAAGTCAGCCAGACGAGCGAAGTGAGAGGTGCTTCTTCGTCGAAATCAGCCATTTCACCAAAGCGGGCCTTCGAAATAACTTCGTTGATCAAATACGAAACGAGACTTGTGATGACCATCAGAATTCGCATGGCAAAGAGCCAAACGATGAGAGTTGCACAGAGGCTTGGATTGACTTCACCCATTGAATAAGCCAAGAATGCAATCAGAGCAACGCCCGTCACGCCGTATGTTTCGAAACCGTCAGCGGTTGGTCCGACTGAGTCACCTGCATTGTCGCCAGTGCAATCCGCGATCACGCCTGGATTCTTCGGATCATCTTCTGGAAGTTTGAAGACGATCTTCATAAGGTCTGCGCCGATGTCCGCGATCTTGGTGAAAATTCCACCGCAGATGCGAAGGGCGCTCGCGCCGAGACTTTCACCGATTGCGAAACCGATGAAGCACGGTCCTACAAGCGCGGTTGGAAGGAATACAAGAATGCAGATCATGAAGAAAAGCTCGACAGAAACCAGCAACAGACCAACGCTCATCCCGCTCTTCAGGGGTATTCCAAGCACAGGAAGTGAGGCAGCGCGCAAACTTGCGAATGCTGCGCGACTGTTGGCAGTCGTGTTGATGCGGATGCCGAACCAAGCAACGCCATACGATCCGAGGATTCCCAGAACGCTCGCAGCCAAAATCATGGCGACATCGACACCTGACTTATGCTCGAGAATGCCGAAGTAATAGACAATGCACGCCGCGATCAGAACCCAAAGCCACACAAGGAACTTGCCCTGTTGAAAGAGATAACTCTTGCATGTCTCCCAAATGATGTTGGAAACAGACAGCATGGAATCATGCGCAGGCAGAGCTTTGGTCTGCTTGTATTGAAGCAAGCCGAAGATGCAGGCTGCAACACAGACGACAAGTCCAAAGTAGAGAATCCCGACGCCCGAAATGGCCGCACCAAAGACATCAAACTGGACTTCGGCCAGGGATGGAACTTTCAAGTCCGCCTCGCCGGCGAAAGCCGCAGGGGTCAGAAGGCAGAGAGAAAACAGCGCAAGCATGAGTCGAGCCATGTGTTTGAATCCTTTATATAGAGTTGCGAAATTGAGTGTGGGAGTGTACCGATTACCGATGAATTGACAACTGCAAGGACTTATTGACCAGATGCTTGATAATCGTCTTGAAAAACGAATGCGCCACTTGCAGAAATGGTCTCGGCGAATTGATGCTCCGTGCTTTCGGCTTTACGAGCGTGATATTCCGGAGTTTCCGCTGGTCATTGATTGGTATGACGGCGATGTACTTGTGTGGTTTCATCCGCGCACTCGCGACGACACCCCCGAGGCCGAGGCCGCATTCCACCAGTTATGCCTTGATCACATTCACCGTGCGCTTCAAGTCGATCCGAGCCGTCTGTTTATAAAACATCGTCAACGGCAGCGGGGGATCGCGCAATATGAACGGATCGGTCAAACGGAAGTCATCCGAAATGTCGGCGAGCAGGGGTTGAAGTTTGAGGTCAATCTCTCGGACTATCTCGACGCTGGACTTTTTCTCGATCATCGCACGACGCGATCCATGGTGCGCGAGAGGTCGAAGGACCGCCGCGTGTTGAATCTCTTCGCGTACACGGGATCATTCACGGTCTATGCCGCCGCAGGTGGTGCAGCGTCGACGTTGACGGTTGATATGAGCAACACATATCAAGAGTGGTCCCGCAGAAATATGAAGTTGAATGGATTCGAAGTCGATGACACGCACCAATTTGTTCAAGCGGATTGTTTGCAAATGCTGGAGGCAGGCCCGCGCGCAGGTGACAGATTCGACATTATTGTTCTTGATCCGCCGACATTTTCCAATTCCAAGCGTATGGCAGTTGATAGTTTTTCTGTCGAACGCGATTGGCCGCGATTGCTTGAAATGACTCTGCCGTGGCTCAGTCCGCAGGGTCAGATTTGGTTCAGCACGAATGCGCGCGGATTTTCGCCCGCGCCAGAAATGCTGCCGCAAAATGCGGTGATGCGCGATATCACCAAGTACACGATCCCAGAAGATTTTGCGGGCGGGACACCGCATCACGCATATCTCGTCGCTCACGCGGACGCGCCGCGTGCAGTTGATTTACGGGTCAATCGATTGAGCGCGAAAGCGGATTGAGATCAGGGAGTTTCGCTGGCCGCGTCATTGCTGGACCGAACTTTGCTCGTAGGCGGCATCGCTGTCGCTGGAATCATGAACTCTGGAGCATCTGGCAGAGCGTCCGCGAATGGCTTCTTGTCGCATTCGCCATTGGCGATTTTGAAGCGGATGATTTGCTTTTTCTTTCGATCACCAACATAGAGATGTTCATTATCCAATGCGAGAGAACTGGGAAGCGGTGGGCAACCCGTCGCGGTGTTGGCAAAGAGAATGATCTCGCCAGTCTTTACATTGATCCGAAAAATTGCAGGAACGCCATTGTCCGTCAGATAGACAGTGAAACCATCTGGTGCGAAGAGAAGTTGGATTGGATGCTTCAGTCCACTTGTCGCATCGGCAAGAACACTCTTGCGAAGTCCGGTCTTGGGATCGAAGACGACAACTTCCGATGCGCCGCGGTCGCAGACATAGAGCAAATTATCTGCGCCAACGGCGATGCCACGAATCTCCGTGATCCCTTGCGGAGAAACTTGCGCGCGGGGCACGATCGTTCCGACGGGAATTCCAAGTCCCATGATTTCAGCAGGAACTGGAACAGGTTGACCTGGATGCACAGTGCCGATTCCGAAGTATGCGGTGACGGTGTTTGTGTCTTGATTCGACGCATAGACCGTTCCGTCTGCTCCGACTGCGAGGGCGTATGAGTGCACGAGATCAGGGCTGCTCAGCGCCTTCGATGCGAACACGGATTCGAATGGCAGAGTTCCATCAGAAGTTGGCGCGCCATAACGCAGCAATCTTGTGTTGTCCATACTCGCGCTGACCAACAAGATTCCATGCTCGCCGGTGTGCAACATTCCGCGCACACCTTTCGCATCGCCGCCAGCAGATTTCGGAATGGGCTCGAGAATATTTCCAAGGGTCTCACCTTCGCCGCTCAGTGCATGAACAGTGTTTCCACTTGGTTCGCCGTGCATCGTGATGTACCACTTCGCGGCGGTTTTCGGTTGATCGTGTCCGTGGGCGCCTTTGCGATTGTCCGCATCGCTTGCGGTTTTATCGGAGGTGGTTTTGGGGGATGTTTCGCTCGTTTGCTTGTCTTGGCTTTTGTCTTGGCTTTTGTCTTGGCTTTTGTCTTGGCTTTTGTCTTTATCCTTTTTGCCACTGTCGTATTTCTTTTCGTCAGGTGCGCTTTGTGCTTCCATTTCGCTGATGGGTTTGCAGGCAAAGGGCAGAAATGCTGAAAAACAGAGCGTTGAAACGACCATTATGTCGCAGAACTTGGAAGAATTGAATTGTGGGTAGTTGCGCTCTTTCATAGTTTGTGGAGAGAATACTCACACGATGACATTTCTGAACTTCTGCCCAACTCCAATTTTCGCAATGCTTGACAAGGGATCATCAATGATTCCACTCTTCGAACAACAGGCGAAAGAACCGATCAATGCAAAGAGTGTGCAAAGTTCGATCGATCACTTCACCAATCCTTGGTTTGTCGGATCGCTGCTGCTTGGATTGGCAGTTGCCGCACTTTGTGGACTGGCGATTGCGTGGCATCCTCGTCGATCCGGCAAGGGGGATCCAGTCGAGGATTTGGAGCAGCGCAATACGCTGATCGTGCTTGCAATGGTTGGTGCGATTGTCTCGGAACTTGTCCGCGTCGAACCGACCATGGCATTGGTCGTCTTCGGCATCGGCGGTCTGATTCGTTTCAGAACTGTGCTCGACAATCCAAAGGTCACTGGAAAAGCGATCATGGTCGTCGTCGTTGGGCTTGCCGCAGGTCTAGGCGAACTTGCGATGGCTGTCTTCTTTACAGTCTTCGCATGGTTGCTGATTTTCTGGTTGGACTCGAATGTTGGATTTCGAATTCGTATGAAACTGAGCAAGAGCGCTAATTCCAAGGGAACTCTGGTGGCACTTATGGAGATGATTCGCCGTGCTGGTGGTCGAGTTTCATCGGCGGAGGAATATGAACACAAGCAACAGATCGTGGTCGTTGGAAAGTTGCCTTCGTCGGTTGATCCAGTCAAGTTCAAAGCGGAACTGACCAAGAAACTTCCTCAAGGCGAGGATGCTGACATCGATCTGAAGACTGGATGATTCGCGATCTTCCTAGCTTGGAATTTCAAAGCGTCTCGCGCATTTTTTCTGGTGGTGCGCGCGCGCTGAATGATGTTTCATTTTCAATTCCTGCTGGAGGTCTGACTGCGGTCATCGGTCCAAGCGGTTGTGGAAAGACAACACTCCTTCGCATGGCAGCGGGACTCGACCGCGCAACAACGGGCTCGGTGAAGTTCATCGGTCAAGATGGCAATGTGCATTCGAGGGCAAGTGAAAATCTTTCTGTCTGCTTTCAAGACGCGCGATTGCTTCCGTGGAGAAATGTCACCGATAATGTCGCTCTCCCGCTGGAATTGGCTGGAGTTTCTCGCGACGAACGAAGCGCTCGTGCCAAGCAGGTGATCGAGGCGGCGGGGCTTTCCTCGGCGCAAGCGCGTCTTCCTGCGCAACTTTCGGGCGGAATGCGAATGCGTGTCGCGCTTGCGCGAACACTGGTGACCAGCCCCGATGTCTTGTTGTTGGATGAACCGTGCAGCGCCGTCGATGAATTCACACGCATACAACTGGATGAAGAAATTCGCAGAGTGTGGCAAGTTTCTGGAGCGACCACAATGCTCATCACGCATTCGGTCTCCGAAGCGGTGTGGCTTGCTGATCAAATTGTTGTGATGAGTATGGGATCGATCCACGAAATCCGCAAGGTCGCATTGCCTAGGAATGCACGCGACCGGGCAAGTTCTGCGTTCTTGTTGGAAGTTGAGACTGTGATGAGATCGCTCGCACGCGCCGCAGGAGTGCTTGTCGCATGATGCGCGTGATGAAATTTTTCCGCCTGATGGTTGCGCCTGTGACTGCCGTCGCTTTTATGCTTGTTGCGTGGCAGATCGCAGTGATGATGAGTGGCGTCAGCGCATATCTCCTGCCAAGTCCGTGGGCGATTGCGCAAACAATGTGGGCGAGCAGTGATCGATTGATTGGTGGTGCGATTCAAACTGCGATGGCAGCGACGATCGGTTTCGTTGTTGCATCGGTGATTGGAATTCTCGGCGGAAGCATGATTGCGGCGATTCCATTTCTACGCAGATCGCTCTATCCGCTGGCAACAATATTGCAGATGGTTCCACTGGTCGCAGTTGCTCCGCTCTTGGTGATTTGGCTTGGATTCGGTTTGCCAACAGCGATTGCCGCCGCGGCAGTTGTCGCTGTCTTTCCAGTTCTCGCCGCGACAATTGATGGACAAGTTTCCGTCGATCCAGGACTGCGAGAACTTTTCTTATTGCACGGCGCTTCGGGTTGGACTCGCTGGCGTAAATTGGATTTGCCTGCGTCGATCCCTGCCATCGTGACTGGTCTTCGAATCGCAGCTGGACTTGCGGTGATCGGTGCGATTGTTGGCGAATTCGTCTCGGGTTATGGCGGAAACGCTCCGCTGGGCATCGTGATCATGACCGCAATGCGTGAGGCACGAACGGATCTCGTCTTTGCGGCAATTGCGCTTTCTGCAGTTGTCGGGTTTTCACTTTTTGGCGCAGTGAGCTGCCTAGGATGGTTTCTTGTTCATCGTTGGCATGCATCTAGTGTGAATTCTTTGGAGCAATCGAAATGAAGAAATTGCAGAGTTTGTTTCTGTTGATGATCGCCGCTTTTGGAGTGATGTTGAGTTGTGATCGTTCATCACCCAATGAAGCGGCGCTCACTCCGATCACCTTGCAATTGAACTGGGTTCCAGAGCCAGAATTCGGTGGCATGTTCGCCGCTCTGCAAGATGGTTTATATGTCGCAGAAGGATTGGCCGTCGATATTCGCAAAGGTGGCGCGCAAGTTCCTTGTGCGCAGCTTGTGGCAAGTGGTCAAGTTCCGTTTGCAATTGTTTCCGGAGAAGAAGTGCTGACCCTGCGTGCGCGGGGTGGGGAAATTGTCGCGCTCTTCGCAACTTTCCAGCGCAATCCAATGGGTTTCATGCTGCACAAGAACAATCCGATTGATTCGCTTGAAGCGCTTTGGAAAAGTTCGTCGACGATTGGCCTGGATCCTGGAATGCCATTCGTGGCAATCTTGAACGAAAAATATGGCGGCAAAAATCTGAAGATGGTTCCATATTCCGGAGCGATGGCAACTTTTCTGGTGACGCCCGACTATGTTCAACAGTGCTTCATCACCGCAGAACCTGTGGAAGCCAAATTGCGGAGCGTTGATGCGAAAGTTTTCTCTGTCGAGGATGTCTTCAATCCTTACACCGCCGTCATCGCGACAAACGAAACGTACCTGAAGGAAAATCGTGCGACCGTGGAAGCGTTTGTGCGTGCGACAAAGCAAGGATGGATTCGATATCTCGCAAATCCTCAAAAATATAATCCTGCAATCGTCGCGCTCAATCCTTCGATGACTCTCGAGGCGATGAACATTGCCGCGGATTTGGAGCGCACATTGATCGTTCCAACATCAGGGGAAGCGGGTATTGGACAGATGACGATGGATCGTTGGCGCAGTTTGGAGCAGCAGTTGGTTGATACAAAGGTGATTCCCGTAAGTATGTCAATCGAAGAAGCGTTTTTCACCGCTGATCCGAGTGCTGCGCAAGCGCCATAAATTGGCTTTTCAGGTTATTCTTCAAAGATCAAATGGCACGGTTGCGACACATTCTCTTCTTGCTGTTGGCATCGAGCATCCTGCCTTGTTTGGAAGTTCGTGCATTGGCATCAGAACAAGGCTCAATTGAAGTTTCGGGCCCCGCACAATCGATCACCGCACGAACGCTGACTGTTCGTGACGAGATTGGATCGAATGATTCCTGGGCAGTGTTGATCGAATCCAACGCCGCCGATGTGATCGTGCTTGGACTTTCTCCTTTGGGAGATGAAAAATCCGATGAAATCGAAATTCCGTTTCTCGTTGTTGTCCCAGAAGATGGTCCGATCGATTCGCATGCAATGATCATTGTGATGCGCGGCGAACAAGTGATTTGGACCGAAGTGATCGTAATTCATCGCACTCCAAATCCAGCCGACATCAATGTCGATGGCCGAATCGATGCGGCGGATTTGACTCTCTTGCTTTCCAATTGGGGACGATGTGTCAAGCGCGGCGAATGCCTTGCGGACATCAATAGCGATGGATGGGTCGATGGACGCGATATGTCGATTCTGGTGGCAGCGTGGCATTTGTAAAGCGCCCGACACTTCGTATTCAAACCACCACGCTTTGGGAATATCCAAGCCAACACTATGACGCTGCGGATGGTTCGCGGATGCAGGGGGATAAGAATTATGTCGGCGCAACACCTTCGTGGGTCATCTGGCAGTTGTTGAAGCGATACACGCGCGAAGGCGACACGATTCTCGATCCAATGTGCGGAAGCGGGACGACGCTTGATGTCTGCGCAGATGTTGGGCGAAAGGGGATCGGGTTCGATCTTGTGCCGACACGCCCAGATATCGCGCAGGCGGATGCGCGCAAGATTCCACTGGCGGATTCATCGGTGGATTTCGCATTTATTGATCCGCCATATTCGACGCATGTTGATTACTCCGATGATCCAAGATGCATCGGCAAGTTGGATGCGTCGGGCGATGATGGCGGCAAGGAGTATTACGCCGCGATGGACATCGTCATCAAGGAATTGCATCGAACACTGAAAGACCGCAGATATATGGCGCTCTATGTCAGCGATTCGTGGCGTAAGCGACGAGGAGAAAAGGGATCTGGAAATGGGATTTTTATGCCGATTGGTTTCGAATTATTCGCGCGACTTCGCAAAAGGTTTCAACCTGTCGATGTCATCAGTGTTGTGCGTCACAACGCATCGCTTGGCAAGGGCAATTTTAACAAGGCGGCGGAGGAAGGAAACTTCTTTCTGCGCGGATTCAATTACCTCTTCATTATGAAGAAGGTCGACGAAGTGGCGACGCGTCAAGGTCGTTGATCTTTGGCGAGGAGTTGCGCGCGTGATGCGCGATCAATTCGCCGCATCGATTGCTCGGCGAGCGTTTCATCTGATTTATAGAGTGCGGTCAATTCTTCGCTTGATGGCTGAGCAGTTGGATCGAGAGCAAGTCGCTTGTTGATCGAATCGAGCAGTGCAAGGTCGTCCATTTCAAGTGTGAGTGCAAGCGCGCGGTCGTTCGCGCCCAAGAGTTCTCCTGCGCGAGTGAATGCGAGGGATCGATCGAGAGCGAACGGAGTCGACCCGCCGAAAAAGAGTTCTGGAACAAGCAACTGTGCGCGGCGATAACGCAGCGCATGCGCGTCATTTGCAGGGAGAATGTCAGCCGCTTGGTCGACGAGTGATTGTTGAAGATTTCCCCACCGATCATTGACGATTCGAAAATCCCGAATTGCTTGTTCGAACATCGATTTGCCTTTGTCAGGGTCGTGCTGCATCGCAAGCGCGCGAAAGATTCGATCGACTGCTGTGTTGCGCGCGATCTCGGTGTCGTCCGCCGCTGCGATCAGTTCTTCTGCATGAACAACGATCAAGTCGATGAGTACCTGCCGAGTTTCAATCGACAAATCGCGATCGATTGCAAGCACGGCGATCGATGCTGGCGCAATGCTTTGGAAACAGCGAAGACCCTTTTGTCCAAAGTTTGGATCGACCGCACGATCTTTCGTTGGATATCTGCGCAGCACTCGCCAGAGAGTTGCCGCGGGTTCGATTTGTCCGCCAAGAACCGACGCTTGACTTGTCAGGTTTTCCGCAATTCGCTTGTCCAATTTCTGCGCACTTTGATTGGTGGAATTCACGCACTCGCGCAGAACCATCTTGACCGCTTTGTCGAGCGCCCCTGGATTTTCTATAAGTTCTCTGCCTGATTCGTTGACACGAATCTGCGCCTCAGCGATTCTGTTGTTTGCGACTTCGAGCAATTTGTGCCATTCGTTTCGAGCGTCATCGACAAAGATCGCTTCTTGCTGCGCGTCTAAATTTGCAATGCGCGAAATGGATCGAAGCGTTTCACGTGAAGGCGCCGCTGCGATCAATCCAAGTCCCATCCAGTTTTTGTATTCCTGCGCCGAGGAATAGAACGCAACTTTCTCGGATTCGATGACGGGTTCTGTCACTGCTGCAGGCGCATCCTTGTAAACAGCCCTGATTTGATTGCGTAGAGATTGGTATGCGTTCTCCTTGGGAATCAGCGATTGCAATTGTTCATATGCCAGCGCCGCGGCTTTGACTTGAGGCGAAGTGTCTTCTAGATATTTGCGAAGTATCGCAGCCTGTGCAGCGAACCAAGTAATACGAATTTTTTTGACTTGCTCGCGAATGGCTGGGCTGAGTTGCTGAGAATCTTCTGCAAATGTCAAGGCTCGAAGCGTCTGTGCATATTCGGGTATTCGCGTCATGTTTGCGAGTGTCTGCATTCGCGCAGTCTCTCGCGCGGCTGCTGGGATTCCTAGCGCATCTTGATCCAGAACCGCAAAGACTGCGCGCATATATTCAACTGCTTTCGCACGCGTCTTCGCATTGATCACAGCGATTCGCTTTTCGTTTTCTATCTTTTGAGTCTCTGGATCCCAAGCGGCATGGCGCGGTGGCACGAGAACCTCAAGAATCGCAGGCGCCGACCAAGCCGTCGCATCCCACCAATGATCCGCGGGGATGGAAAGTTGCGGAGAAATACGCATCGTCCACGCGATTATTTCGTCAGTGGATCGAGGCGCATCACTCGGCCAAGTGGCAAAGACCATATATGCAGGAATTGGAAATTGAGTCGTCAAACTGTTTGGGATAGAAGCGATCTGAAAAAGCCGCGCTGTCCGCTGCATGTTTCGCCGCGCAAGCAAGTATCCCGTGATGGAGTGGTTCAGCCCGCGTGTATCAGCGAGTGCGTTGAGGAAGAACGCATCTTGTCCTGCAAGTTGAATAGAGAAGTCGCGGTTGATTCCAAGCGCGGCCTTGTTGATCCTGAGATTTTCTTCTGGCGTGGTTTCTTGCTGGAGATCGACCTTGTGAAAAAGTTGATCGATTCGCTCGCGTGCGATGATGCGGTCGGCAAGAATTTGATTGAGATAAGCATCGTGCACCGCATTGACTGCTGACCAGTCGATGCTCTTGCAATCGATGGCTGCATCATTCATCCAGCGAACAAGATCTTCAGTGCGAATTGAAGGAGCAAGAACACGAACTGGATTCTGCGTCCGGTCGCCGCAACCCGTCAGGAATGTCGCGATGACTCCAAGCGCAAGAAACGCAATTCGGAAGCGTGCGAAATTTGTCCCAGCAGTCCAACGCACGGTCCGAGAATAGCCAAATGCCGTCTGTAAGGGCAAAAACGCGCGGTTTTGCAAACAAATCAGGAAATCTTGCTTTCGACCAAAGTGCACACCAATTTTCGCCGATTTCGACTGCGAGCGGAGTAAAGATTTCTTTGGAAATGTTGCAAACCGATTTGTACAAAGCAACTTTGAATCGGATTGTATGTATGTGCGGATTTCAATGCCTCTTGGGCATGAATTCCAAACGGTTCAGTCAATCAGGAGGATCGGCAGCATGAAGCAGAGCCAGAGCCAGCATAAGCGGGGCGGAAATGGGAGAAGTCTGCCTCATGCTGCCATCCTCTTGATATTAACGGTTGTCGCACTGACCACACTTTTTCGTGGCACATTCCCATCACGGTTGAATGCATCGACAAGTGAAATCTTGTTGGTGAAACCAATCGCAGGCGTACGCCAAGTTCCTGGTGAATATCCAACGATTCAAGCAGCGGTCAATGCCGCCTCGTATGGGGAGACAGTTCTCGTTGCCTCTGGCATTTATCACGAACGCATTTCCATCAGCGAAAAGAAAATCACTTTGCGCGGAATTGAAGGCGAGGCTCGACCACAAATTGTTGGCGATGACCGAATTGGTCCAATTCTGAAAATCACCGGCGCGGGTTCAACTGGATGTGAGTTTGAAAATTTATCCTTGACGAATGGTCATGGCTCAAGTGGTTGCGGAATCTTGATCGATCATGTTGATGTCCTGATTCGTGATTGCGTTCTGACTGGAAACTCTGGCGGCGGCGCGGTCAATCTAGGGTCTTCAAGCACATTTTATGGCTGCATATTCGATGGAAACACAGCAGAAATCGCTGGCGGCGGATTTCGCAACGAGGGCGGATCGCCAACATTGAGCGATTGCACGATGCGAGCAAACACTGCTGGAACCTATGGCGGCGGAATCTATTCCAGCTCGGGCCGGATGACTTTGATGAACTCGACAATCTCTGAAAATACGACAAAGAGCGGCGCGTGGGGCGGTGGCATCTACAGCGGTTCAGGCGAATTGCTCGCGTTCAACACGATCATCGAAAAAAATTCATCCCTCGAATCTGGTGGAGGAGTCTTCGTCGCCGGAGGCGAAGCATCCCTTTCAGGTTGCAAGTTCTTTGGCAATTACAGCGAGCACGGTTGGAGTGTTGGATCCACAGGGGGAATAGTTTCGATGAATGAATCCACGATCTGCGGCGATGTGGATAATGCAACTCGTGGTGATGGAATCAACAATACGGGAGTGATTTTTACAAGCACTTGCTTATCAGATCACAATAAAAATGGACGCGATGATTCGGATGAGATCGCACTTGGTCTCACTCCGGACTGCGACGGCAATGGTGTGCCTGACGCGCAGGACCTTGACTGCAATCAAAATGGAATCGTTGACAGCTGCGAAATTCGCGCTGGATGGATTCATGATTGCAACAAAAACGGAGTTCCAGATCGCTGCGATATAGATTTGGAACCCGAAATCGATGCCGACGGAAATGGTCAAATCGACGGTTGCGCCGCGGAGTGAATCCATTCGACCGAAGCTGTGGTATGCGCTATTATTGCTAACCCTGCATGCGTAGCTCAGCTGGATAGAGCATCGGTCTTCGAAACCGAGGGTCGTTGGTTCGAATCCAACCGCGTGCGTTTCGTGATGTCGGATGTCTGGCGAAAGTAAACCGTCGTGTAAGGGGCGTTTGGGGCGAGCGCTTTATTGACGATCTTCTCAGCCTTATCTAGTATTTTGCAAATGAAAAACTTTTCAACTGGTTTTGGACTGTGTGCAATCGCCGTTGCGGTTGCTCTCTACCCCGTTCTGGATCGCGTTGCCCCAATTGGCAAAGAAGCAAATGCAGGCAATTCACATGAATCATCGACAAGCCAAAGTGCTGCTGCAATTCCAATTCAACTTGTTCCAGGAAACTCCTTAATCACGAAGACGCCCGAAGAAGGGCGTGCACTCGCAATCAAGATGGCAAGGTTGACCATCAAGGTCACACAACCAGACGCGGACGTTCGTGAGCAGCTCAGAACGATTTATGCCGACGATCCCGAGATGCTGATTGCGATCGGTCAGACGGTCGCGACCGAGTTCGCGACAATCGCCGCGGCGAACAACTATTGGAAGTGACTGGCTTCAGTGTGATTTTCAATCACCCTAAAGTCTTCGGGCTGCTTACGACTGGCACTTGCACTTCGCCGTATTTCCAGAACCAAAGAATGAACGGGCTGTTGTAACCAAAGAAGCGCGGCGTGCCATCAGCGCGCCACTGAGGATTCGCGGCGATCCATGCGTTGACAATCGCAAGACCGCGCTCGAAATTGCCATCGTTGTAACTGCCACGAACACCAACGCTCGCATATGTGCGTGGCGCGATTTCGCGAACGACGACCTGTCCGTCGTTTCCAAGTGTTCCCGTTTCGCTCGTGCGATAGAGAAATGCCATCGATGTCATCGTGCGCGAATCCTGTTGTGAATATTCCATCTCAACAGGAGAGGTCATTGGGATGTCGTTCTTCGATATGTGATTGAAAAGCGTTCCGAACATTGGCCCCATTTTTTCTTCGCTGCCCGCGCCGTCATTTTTGGTCACGACGGCCTCTCGGTACTGCGGATATTCCTTCACCTCGACCACGCCGACTTCAGTCAGGAGCGGCCATCCCTGCGGCAATTCTGCTTCGTGAAAATAGACAACCTTGCCTGATTGCCTCACGCAACCGATCACGGTCAGCGCGCCGCTGACGGCGATCAAGATGCCAATGATTGTGCGTGGACGCAGTCGTGTGCGCGAAGGAAGTGCTGGAGTTGTTTGTTCGGCCATGGGAATGAGTTCAAGGTGATGAAAAATAGCGTAAGCGATTTTTTTGAATTGTGATAAACAACTGTAGCGCCATAATTGCTCCGCGATCTGTTCAATTATTGATCAACGCGGATTGAGGGAGCTATTTTGATAGCCTTGATCAACATGTTCCGCGCGCAATTCTCGTGGGTCTTCTGTGGAAGAATTCAAGTGATTATTGCATTCTTTGCAAGTGGAATATGGATGTCTGCAAGTGTTGGTTGCGCATCATCAAACAGCCTCTCTTCAAGCGAACGCTGGGCCATCGCCATTCATGGCGGCGCTGGAACGATCGAGAAAAATTCTCCTCCTGAAATGATTGCGCTCTATGAGCGCTCATTGCAAATTGCATTGCAAGTCGGTCGCGATGTGCTTGCAAAGAATGGAAGTGCTCTGGATGCATGCGAAGCCGTCGTACGCACACTTGAAGAGGATCCAGGTTTCAACGCGGGAGTTGGCGCAGCATTTACCGCTGACGGCACCCACGAACTTGATGCGTGCATAATGGATGGAAGCACGCTTGCGTGTGGCGCAGTTGCTGGAGTGACCACTGTGAAAAGTCCGGTCATGCTTGCTCGCTTGGTGATGACCAAGACGCGCTTCGTATTGCTTTCAGGTGATGGCGCGGAATTATTTGCAACGCAGATGGGTGTCGCCCGCGTGCCGAACTCCGCATTCGACACCGACAAACGCCGCCGAATGTTGGAAGATTGGCGCAGAGAGCAAGCGGCAAAGGCGAGTGCTTCGAACGCATCTTCCACCACGAAGGCATTCTCGTACGGCACCGTTGGATGCGTTGCGCTTGATACTTCTGGCAATCTTGCCGCCGCCACCAGCACGGGTGGGTTGACTGGAAAACGCTGGGGCAGAATTGGCGATGCTCCAATTGTTGGCGCGGGAACTTATGCCAACAATGCGACCTGCGCGGTCTCTTGCACTGGAACAGGTGAACAATTCATCAGACATGTTGTTGCAAAATCTATTTCTGATCACATGGAACTTGCGGGGCAATCGCTCGATCAATCTGCTCGATATCTCATTTTCAAAACCCTCAAGCCAGATGATGGCGGGCTGATTGCAATCGATCGGGTTGGCAATGTTTCCATGTTGTACAACGGCGAGGGAATGTTTCGTGGATGCGCCAATTCGGCAGGTCGATTTGAAGTCGCAATTTGGGATCAACTTTGCACGCAGAGTCCACAATGAAGCGTTTGCCATTCCTGTTGATCATCAGTTGGTGCTTCATAGGTTGCGCAATACAGCGGGGGACACTTGTTGCCGCAGGCGGATCGATGGAAGATGAGTCTGGCGAAGTTCACGAGCGCATTTTGCGCAATACCAACCGCGCAATCGGCATCATCACAACCGCGAGCATCAATGAATTGGAAGGATTCACCAGCAAACGAGATGGATTTGCGAAATGGGCGCCCAATCGAGAAGTCATCGATATCGGTTTGCGCGAAGAACATCCAGAGAAAGCGGATGATCCGGCTGTTGTTGCCTTGATTGAACGCTGCGATGTGCTTTTTTTTATCGGCGGCGATCAGAAGCGGATCGTGGATGTCTTTCGTCCACGTCAGAATTCGGCGGAAAATTCTCGACGCAATTCCGCGGCATATGAGGCGGTCCTGCGCCTGCTTGATCGCGGTGGCACTGTTGCAGGAACAAGTGCGGGCGCAGCGATGATGGGCGATGTCATGTTTCATTCTGGTCAGATCAAGCAGAGCGTGCAGTATTGGGCAGAGCAAAACCCACAACAGCGATTTGATGTCCGCGCGAAATTTGCATCGACTGGACTCTTCGCTGTGCCCGCGGATGGAACGCTCAAACTTGGTACAGGTATGGGGCTTGTTCGTGATGTCATCATTGATTCTCACTTTGCACAGCGCAAGCGAATCGGACGGCTTGAGATCGCTCTGGATATCACGGGGGAGCCGTGGGGAATTGGTGTGAATGAGAATTGCGCGGTGGTCATCGATCGCGCGACGGGTCGGGTTGAATCTGTGGGATCAACGGACGAGGTTGCGACGCTTGTTCGGCGCAATCCTGCCGAGAGTTGGCCACTCGTCGGGGGGAGTCATTTCGAAATTGGTGATGTGCCAGCAATCGTGCCAACGAAATAGATTTGTATTACTCTTAACCCTTATGGGATTTATGAATGGAAAGCGTGGTTTGATTGTCGGAGTTGCCAACGAAAACTCAATCGCAACATCGATCGCGGAGAGTTTACTGCGCGAGGGGGCCGAATGTCTCTTCACGCACATACCTGGCGAGAAAAATGAACGGCGAACACGCAAGGCGGTTGAATCGCTTGGCGTGAAGGAGCCGTGGGTGATGCCGCTCGATGCAAGCAGCGACGAACAACTCGATGCAACATTTGCGAAAGTTGGCGCGGACTTTGGTTCGATTGATTTTCTTGTGCACTGCATCGCATACGCAGACAAAGATTGGTTGCGACCTGAAAAATTTGCGGGAACTCCAAGGTCTGTCTTTAATATTGCGCTTGATATTTCTGCATATACCTATATCGCGATGGCGAATCGTGCAGCACCGCTGATGACCAACGGTGGCTCGATGATCGCGCTGACTTATTACGGATCTGAAAAAGCTGTGCCGGGATATAACGTGATGGGCGTCGCAAAGGCCGCGCTCGAATCGTCGACTCGGTATCTCGCGATGGAACTCGGCGCGAAGAATATTCGAGTCAACGCAGTTTCTGCTGGACCAGTGCGAACGATGAGCGCGATGGCTGTTGGTGGGTTCTCGGAAATTCTCGACTGGGTTGTGAAGAAGGCGCCGCTACATCGAAACATTACTGGCGCTGAAGTTGGAAACGCCAGCGCATTTCTGCTGTCGCCACTTGCATCTGGGATTACGGGGCAGGTGGTTTATGTGGATAGTGGGTATGGCATCATGGGTCTTTGAGTACGCCGCGGCTATGCGCGGCGAGTGATGTTGTGGGGGG
>SXGQ01134390.1_pt1 | contig 20154 bp, 21 predicted proteins | sample 3178371 | NCBI WGS metagenome assembly SXGQ01 (sample SAMN11356859, study PRJNA531348) | freshwater metagenome | isolation source: freshwater sample F1-20 | place: China: Fuxian Lake, Yuxi | collected 2017-12-25 | reverse complement strand
CCAGGGGCTGATCTGGTTTCGCACAGACCGCCCGCAGCGGTCCGAACGATTCACCGCCGATGCCGAAGATGCCCTGCACCAGAGCGACCTCATTCTGCACCACCACACCTTCTTCGGGGATCACCTCATGCACGATGCCCGCCACATACGCCTTCACTTCCACCGGCTGACTGGCGCCGCGGATCAAGACCAGCCCGGTGGTGTCGGAGATGCTCTCGATGCGGCCATCGGCAGCGGCCTTCACTTCGGTGCGCATCATGCCGAAGATGCCCTTGCTCTTGGCGATCAGATCGCCCGTCTTCACCACGTCGCCGACCCGCTTGAGCATCAGCGCCGCGAGCTCGGCCGGCTGCGCGCCGAGCAGGTTGGCCACCTTCATTGGCGTGGCATCGCCCTCAAGGAGTGTGCGCGCCACGCTGTCGCCAGCGGTGACCTGCTGGCCAGCCTTCACCAGCACCTCGCCCGGAATCGGCAGCACGCGGCGAGCGTGATAGGTCGCTTTGGCCGTCACCTTCAAGCCGGGTGTGAATGCCTTAGCCATTTCAGGCGATCCCCGTCGCGTAGAGGCCCAGTGAATTCACCCAGCGGCCCATGGCCTCACGGCAGATGTTGCGGTCTTCAGGAAGCGCCAGCGGCCGACCCCGGGCATCGAGCACGATTCCAACTGTGCCGCCGCGAACTTGGCGAGTGATCGGCTTGCCCGGGCCAGCGCCGAGATCAAACCCTTTCTCTGGCCGGATGATCGCTTCGGCGCGGGCATCAACATCTACCGTGCCGTCGTGCTTCAGGCCGAAGCGAATCAGTTTCATCTCGCCCACCGCCAGCGCCCCGCGCTCATTGATGCCCGGCCCGGTGATCTCGTAGGCAAAGCACGGTTTGCCCGCCACGCCGTGTCCCCGGGCGGCGATGCACGAACCCAGATAGATGAGGCAGTCGCGCTCGAACACTTCCATGGCGGCGCGGGGATGCACACTGGCCAGTACGCCAAGGTGCGGCATCATGAAAATTGAATCCTTGGCCAGTTCGGTGAAGCCCTCGGGTTCGAAGGCGTCCACCAGCATCATGGCGGTCTGCTCCATGTTCGGGGCGTGGCTGAGGACACCGCCGGAAGCCACCAGCAGATCGAGACGCATGTTGTCGATCAGCGACTTGCCCGACTCCTGCTGGCTGAAGGCATCGCCGACGGTGCGCTGCTGCTGCACACCCTTGAGGCTGGTGGCGAATTCCTTGTGCTGCACATAGGCCAGACGAAGCGCCTCGCGGGCCACCGCCTGCTCGAAGACCAGCGCCTCCAGCGACTGGGGAATGGTGGTCGGCCGGATCATCTTGTTCTTGACCCGGTTGCGCAGTTCGCGCTCGTCCATGGTGGCCAGATGCACCCAGCGCAGCACGCGGGCCATGGTCGCCTCGGCACAGACATTGCTGATCGAGTAGCTCATCCCCAGATTGGCGCTGACGGTACGGTTGAACACCCCATCGAACACGCTGAAGACATCGGTGGTGGCCCCGCCGATGTCGACTCCCACCGCGTTGATTCCTCGGCCGCGAGCGATTGTTTGCAGAATGTCGCCAACCGCGCCGGGAGTGGGCATGATCGGAGCATCGGCCCACGACATCAGCCGGTCGTAGCCTGGGGCGTGAGCCATGACATGCTCGAGAAACACATCGTGAATCCGGTCGCGGGCCGGACCGAGGTTCTCGCGCTCCAGCGTGGGCCGCAGATTCTCCACCACCGAGAGATCGAAGCCACGGCCGTGAAAGACTCGCTCGACCGACGCTGCGGCGTCGCGATTGCCAGCAAAAATCACCGGCATCGAATACTCGCTGCCGAAACGCGGCCGCGGCTTGGCCGGGGCGATCAACTCGGCCAACTCGGTCACCTTCTTGGTGTCGCCGCCATCGGTGCCGCCGGAAACCAGCACCATGTCCGGTCGCAACTCGCGAATGCGCTGAATCTGCTCGTGGGCCTTGCGGTTGTCGTTGCTGGCAATCGTGTCCATCACGATGGCCCCGGCGCCCAGCGCGGCGCGCTTGGCGCTCTCGGCGGTCATCTGCCGCACCACACCGGCCACCATCATCTGCAAACCACCGCCGGCCGACGAGGTCGAGATGTAGATGTCGGCACCATCGCCACTGCCACCCCTGCGGCGAAGAATCGTGCCGTCATCGGCAATCAGGCGCCGCCCAGAGAGTTCCTGGAGCTCGGTCACCGAGTTCACCACCCCCATGGTCACATCAGCGAATGGCTCTTCAACGGTGGTCGGTGCCTCGCCGCGGAAGGTCTGGCGATACACCCCGTCGACCTCCTCAATGAGGATGGCCTTGGTGGTGGTCGAACCGCAGTCGGTGGCGACGATCACCTTGATGCGCGCCGGGTCGAGCGCAGCTTTGGCGGGCGCAGAGTGGTTCACGGGGGCTGCGAAAGGTACCGCAGACGCGTCGGGACCGGACGCCGCCGCAGACTCACTCGGCCGAGCGCCGGGTGAGTTCGTCGCAGAGCCAGTCGATGGACCCACGCCGTTCGCAGTAGCGGGCCAGCGCCTCGAAGCGCACTGGATCAACCACCGCGGTGGCGAAAGGCTGAAAGAAGTGCATGGTCTGGCCAGCCACAAAGTTCAACCCGCGCATTGACTCAAGGAACAGGATTGCCGGCTGAACCATGCGCCGCCGGACCACTTCCTTCAGGAGCGGGTCGAGGGCGGCGAGTTCATCAGCGGTGGGAATCGCCGGCCCGGGCGCCTCCACGGCGAAGGCGTGCTTGAGCCAGGAGAGGTTCATGCGGGGCTCGCGATGCGGCGGTCAACCACCAGCGCGGTTGATGGCAGTCGCTGGCGGATCTGCTCGGCGCGCGCAGGCTGATCGAACTGCACAAGCAACCCGCCGCGCCGAAAGCGCGATGGGCGCACTGAAGCACTAAGCAGGCCAGCGGATTCATCAAACGCGAAGCGCCCCACCGCACTCCAGGCGATGCGTTCGTCCCACAGCGGCTGTTTGAGAGTGATCGAGTCGGCGGCCAGTTCGAACCGGCTCGGTAGGAAGAATCGGTTGAGCGCTAGCAGCAGCGCGAACGCCGCCACTGCTCCCCAGAACCAATCTTCCGCCAGCAGCGAAGTGGCAACTGCCAGCGCTGCGATCGCGGCGAGGGCGGCGACTGCAGCCAGCGGGCGGCGCTGTGCCGGGTGAACGCGCCAGCAGTCTCCTTCGGGCAGGGACTCCGCTGCTTGGATCAGCACTGCCGCTTTCTGCGCCGCCATCACCGCAGGCTACTGATCCGCACTCATTTCGGCGCGTCCGGATTGATTTCAACGCGTTGATTCCCGGCGGGAATCTCCGCCGCAGCGGTATTCTCGCCTCAGGAGCATGCCCATGAACCCCACCTCCACCACCTGCTGTTCGAGCAAGTCGCAGTGCGGTTGCCGCGGTACCGACGTCACCACTAGTGCTCCGCAGCGAGCCACCAACGAGTTTGGGGACCCGACCGGCTGGCTGACCGACGGCACGGTCGCCCCGGCCCTAGATCTCGGCCAGTGGATCGAGACAAATCGACCGCTGATGAAGCCACCGGTCGCCAACAAGTATGTCTACTCAGGCAAGGACTTCTTCGTGATGGTCATTTGCGGACCCAACGCCCGCAATGACTTCCACCAGACCGACAGCGAGGAGTTCTTCTTCCAGATCAAGGGCGACATCGTGGTGAAGATCCGCGACAAAGCCGGCGTGCGCGACATCCCCATTCGCGAGGGCGAATGCTTCTTCATCCCACCGAATGTGCCGCACTCCCCGCGACGCGGTCCAGGCACCGTCGGCCTCGTCATTGAGCGGCGCCGACCGGCCAACGAGCAAGAGCACATCATCTACTTCTGCCCCGGTTGCGGCGAATTGGTTCACGACAAGGCGTTCGCCTGCCAAGACATCGTCCAGCACTTCGCCGCTGCCATGGAAGAGTTCTGGGCCAACGCCGAGCTGAGCACCTGCCGAAAGTGCGGCACTCGCATCACCAAGCCACAGCCGGGCACCAACAGCCCGGGGGCTTGCTGAGCTCGCTCGATCTGCTGCTCCGCCACCCAAAAACAAACGCGCCCGACATGACCGTTCATGCCGGGCGCGAATGAATCTTCGTAAAGGCCGTGATCAGCCGCCGGTGGACGAGTTGCCGCTGTCGGCAGCCTTCATCTTGGCCGCCTCTTCCGGGGTCACCAGCAGATACAGCGATGACTTGTTGATGGCCCGCTGGTAGTTGCGGGTCATGCTGAAGCCGAAGGTGCGCGCCGCGATGTTGTTGGCATCGACCAATTGCTGGGTGAGCAGATCGACCTTGCCCTTGAGGTAGGCCTTCTCCTCGGCGCTGGTCGCGGCGGTCCACTGATTGTTGAACTGCACCAGTTGGTCGCGCATGGCCTGAAGCTTGGCAACCGCCTCCTCGAAGCGCAGGTTGCCGGCGGCATCACCCAACTCGCAAACCTTGACCAGCCGCTGCGGCTGCGTGCCATCCGCTGACGGCGTCTGCTTGGCAAACTCTTCGTCAGTGAGCTGCAGGTAAACCTCAGAGTTCTCGATCGAGCGGATGTAGTTGCGCAGCAGCGAGTAGCCATAGGCCTTGGCCATGGACTGGTTGTCGGTGTTCAGCCGCTCCATAGCAGTCTGGAGTTCCGTCTCAAGGGTGGCCTTCTCCGCGTTGGTGGCCGCGGCCTGCACTGCCTCCTGAAGGCGGACGACTTCGGCGCGACGGGCCTGCATGACCTGCACATTCCGGTTGAACTCATCGTTGGCCACGCGGGTGTCGATGGTGGCAATCTTGATGGGGGTGTTGGCGGGAGTCTCAGTCGGACTCTGCGCGCAAACAACTGGGGAAACGGCAAGGGCGAGACAGGCAATGGCAGATCGCATGGGAGGTTGACCTTTCGTACAGCTGCTTCAGAGACGGAACCCGAACACCGGGTATCCCGGAGTTGCGAGACTACCGGCGCTGCCGCCCAAGGCGACAACGAAAATCCATAAAATGCCCTCGGTGGGGCCGGATAACCGCAATTTCCTTAGCGAACTGCCGGGTGGCGGGTTCCTCGTAGGATCGGCTCAAAGAGCGTTCCGTGAACATCGACCTGCACACCCACATCCTGCCGGAACGCTGGCCCGATCTGGCAGCGCGCTTCGGCTACGGCGGGTGGGTGTCGGTCACCCACACCAGCCCCTGCTGCGCCCGGTTGCGCATCGACAGCCAACACTTCCGCGACATCACTAGCAATTGCTGGGACCCGGCCACTCGGCTGCACGATTGCGATGCCTGTGGGGTGCGCGTGCAGGTGCTCTCCACTGTGCCGGTGATGTTCTCGTATTGGGCGCGCGGAGCAGATGCCCTCGAACTCGCCCGCATCCTGAACGACCACATTGCTGGCCTGTGCGCCAGCTTCCCGGATCGCTTCGCCGGGCTGGGAACCGTCCCGATGCAATCGAGTGACCTAGCGATCTCAGAACTGGAACGCTGCGTGGGCAGCCTCGGCCTGCGCGGGGTGCAGATTGGCTCCAACATTGAGGGTCGCAACCTCGACGAACCGGAGTTCTTCCCATTCTTTGCCCGTGCGGCGCAACTGGGCGCCGCGGTCTTCGTCCACCCCTGGAACATGGCTGGTCAGAAAGAGATGCCGCGCCACTGGCTGCCTTGGTTGGTGGGAATGCCCGCCGAGGGCGCCCGGGCGGCCTGCTCGCTCATCATGGGCGGCGTGCTGGATCGCCTGCCGAACCTGCGCGTGTGTCTGGCCCACGGCGGCGGGTCGTTCCCGTACACCCTGGGCCGCATCGACCACGGTTTTCGCGAGCGGCCGGACCTGTGCCAGACCGCCGCCATCACCTTGCCTTCGTCGCAGGCTCGGCGTCTCTACTACGACTCGCTGGTTCACGACGCCGCCGCTCTTCGCCTGTTGATCGACCGCGTCGGGGTGTTGCGGGTGGCCATGGGCAGCGACTACCCGTTTCCGCTCGGTGAAGCAGTGCCCGGATCACTCATTCGCGACTGTCCGGGGCTGAGCGACACTGACCGCCAGCGGCTGCTGAGTGGAACGGCCGCTGAGTTTCTGGGATTGCCGGAGGCCGGCGAGTGAGTACCGGGGCGCTGCGAGCTTGTGACCTGCAGGACTCGGCCGAGTTCGCCGCTTCCTGCGACGCCGCCGACGAACTGAAGTCGTTCCGCGACCGATTCCACATCCCCACCTTCGCTTCGGGGAAGGATGTGGTCTACCTCTGCGGAAACTCCCTTGGCCTGCAACCCAAGACGGTGCGGCAGGATCTGCTGGAAGAACTGGACGACTGGGCGAAGTTCGCGGTCGAAGGACACACTCAGGGACGCCGTCAGTGGGTTCGCTACCACGAGCACTTCGCCGCTGGTTCGGCCGAACTGGTCGGGGCGCGCCATGACGAAGTGGTGCTGATGAACACCCTGACGGTGAACTTGCATCTGATGATGGTGAGTTTCTATCGGCCAGCTGGAGCCCGCACCAAGATCCTGATTGAGAGCGGAGCGTTCCCCTCCGATCGCTACGCGGTCGAAAGCCACATCCGCAGTCGCGGCCTTGATCCGGCCATGCACCTGGTGGTGGCCACGCCCCGATCCGGCGAACGGTGCCTGCGCATGGACGACTTGGCGGCGATCATCCAACGCGAGGGCCCTTCGTTGGCGCTGGTGTTGCTGCCCGGAGTGCAGTACCTCACCGGACAGGTGCTGGACATGGCCCGCATCACGGCTGCCGCGCGCCAAGCCGGGGCCGCCTGCGGGTGGGACCTAGCCCACGCCGTGGGAAATGTGCCGCTGGCGCTCCACGACTGGGACTGCGACTTCGCCTGCTGGTGCAGTTACAAGTATCTCAACGGCGGCCCTGGCGCCGTGGCCGGCGCGTTCGTGCACCAACGCCACGGACGCAATCATGCCCTGCCTCGCTACCACGGCTGGTGGAGCAACGACGCCCAAACTCGTTTCCAGATGCGCGAGGAGTTTGCCCCGACAGACGGCGCAGAAGGCTGGCAGATTTCCAATCCGCCAATCCTCTCCCTGACTCCGCTGCTCTCGTCGCTGGCAATCTTTCTGCAGGCTGGGCAGGCGGCGTTGCACGCCAAGTCGCGCCGCCTTTCGGGGTACTTGTACTGGCTGCTGGCGCAGCGGGCCATCCCCGGAGTGCAGGTGGTTACCCCCGCCGAGACACATGAGCGCGGGGCGCAGATTTCGATCAGCCTGGCGCGGGATGCCGAGAAAGTCTGGCGCACTCTGGTTGATGGCGGCTTCGTGGTGGACTTCCGCACCCCCGACATCCTCCGCGCCGCGCCAACGCCCCTCTACAACAACATGACCGATGTGCGGCGGTTCGTCGACGCGCTGGGGAGTGCATGTCGCGGGTGATCGTCATTGCTGGCGCCGGGCTGGTCGGTTCGCTGCTGGCCACCCTGCTGGGGCAGCGCGGGGAACGGGTCATCGTCATTGAAAAGCGTTCTGACCCGCGCCAGCGCGGCTTCCTCAGCGGCCGCTCCATCAATCTGGCCATCAGCGCCCGTGGACTGAAGGCCCTGCGCCGCGCCGGGTTAGAGGAACGGGTGCTGGCAAGGGCGGTGCCCATGCCGGGCCGGCTCATTCATGTCGGCGTAGGCGGGCCCTCGTTCCAGCCCTACAGCGCCGATGGCACCAAGTGCATCAACTCAGTGGATCGCTCGGCGCTGAATCTTCTGCTGATGGAGGCGGCCTCGGCCACCGGGCGGGTGGAGTTCCGCTTCGACACTCCGCTGATCGACCTCGATGTCCCCGGGGGCGCATTCGTGGTCGGCTCGCCCAATGGCGGCACCTCGACGCTGAGCGGTGATCTGTTGGTGGCCGCGGACGGCGCCTATTCGGTGGCCCGCGCCGCAATGCAGAAGCGGGAGATGTTTGATTACGACCAGAGCTGGCTCAGTCACGGCTACAAGGAACTGCACATGTCGCCGGTGGCCAGTGGCCCGCACGCGCCGTGGGCGATGACCAACGGTGGCCTGCACATCTGGCCGCGCGGCGGATCGATGATGATCGCCCTGCCCAATTCCGACGGCTCATTCACCTGCACGCTGTTCTGGCCTCATCATGGCGCCGAGAGTTTCGCCAACTGCGCCAGTGGTGAGGCGATTGCCGCCCGCTTCGCGGCGTTCTACCCCGATGTCCCGGCGCTCATCCCGGATCTGGCCGAGCAGTTCCATCGCAATCCGGTCGGATCAATGGTGACAGTGAAGTGTGCGCCATGGAGCCTGGCCGGACGCTTCTGTCTGATCGGCGACGCAGCGCATGCCATCGTGCCGTTCTTTGGTCAGGGAGCCAACGCTGGATTCGAAGATTGCGAGGCGCTGCTGGATGCCATTGAGGCCAATCCCAGCGATCAGGCGGCGGCGCTGGCCGAGTACGAACTGCGGCGCAAGTGCCACACTGACGCCATCGGGGATCTGGCCGTTGCCAACTTCCTGGACATGCGCGACCACACGGCGCGCCTGCGGTTCAGGGTTCGCAAGGCAATGGATCGCTTCCTGCACCGGATTGCTCCGCGGCTCTACATCCCGCTCTATGAGATGGTGAGTTTCAGCACCATTCCCTATGACGATGCCCGGCGCCGCGCCAGAGAGCAGGACCTTTGGCTGGTGGCGATCGGCGCCGTTGTAGTGATTGCTGCGGCGGTAGCGGTCGCTCGCTGCTTCGATTGCTGCTGTTGCCTGTCCTGCTAGAGCCGCCGCAATACCGCCCGCACCGGGCTGGCGTCGGCCCCCTCAATGGCCAGCGGCAGGGCAATGAGTTCGTAAACGCCCTCGGGAACATCACGCAGCACCAGCCCCTCGATGATGGCCATGTCGTTGGCGGCGAAGCGGGCGTGCGCTGGCAGGTCCTTTGAATCGGCCACATCCACACTGGGGGTGTCGATTCCCACCAACCGCACTCCCCATTGGTGAAGCGCATCAACCAGCGCCGGCTCAATGCCGGCGAAATTGGCCGACCAGTGCTCCGGTTCAGGTGCGGTCCCGGTGGCCAACAGCACCCGCTCATGGACGGGACGACGCGGCAGGTCTTCCACCCGCACCCGCCCCGCCGGGCCAACGCCCACGCGCAACAACTCACATGGGCCGACATACAGCGACAGCGGCTGCTCGTCGATTGTCAGTCCACCCTGCTGATAGTGGCTGGGCGCATCGGCGTGAGCCCCTAGATGAACCGTGGCGCGCGTGGTGCTCAGGGTGATGCGGTCGCCCCGCGCGGTATCCATCAGCACCTCGCGAGTGAAGGCTGTGTCACCGGGAAACACCGCCAGCCGCGGGCTGATTCGCGGGGAGATGTCGATGATGGGGCTCATCGGGGTCTCAGCTGATGCGGTGGGCTGTCGCTGGGCGATCGCCGACCCACACCACGCCCTTGAGTTCGAAGGCGATTGCCGTCGGCAACGCGCCAACTTCGACCGTGGTACGAGTCGGCCACGGCTGGCCGTGACCGCCGAACTCGCTGGCCCAGATGCGGTTGTAGGCGGCGAAGTCGCGCCTCATGTCGGTCAGGAACGCGGTGACATCGACCAAGTCAGTCCAGTTCGCTCCGGCATCCTCGACCACCGCCCGCATGTTGGCGATTGTGGCGTGAACCTGCGCCTCGAAGTCGTAAGACTCGATGCGCCCATCAGCGCCGAGTACCAGCCCGGGTATGGAATTGTCGCGGCGCTGCCGCGGGCCGACGCCGGAGAGAAACAGCAAGGTCCCCCCCCGTCGGGCGTGGGGGTAGGCGCCCACCGGGGCGGCAGCGCGCGCTGATTGCACCGCGAGCGGAAGCGTGTCGCGTGGCTGGTCGTCCTTGCTGGCGTCTCCTGCGGACATCACTTCAGCCTACGCCCTGGCCGCGCCGGCTAGTTCGCACACCGTGGTCGACTCGGCGAAGAAGCGCAGAGCGTCATCGCCGCCTTCGCGGCCTACGCCGGAGTCTTTCCAGCCGCCGAATGGGGCGCGCAGATCGCGCACCAGCCAGCAGTTGACCCAGACTGTCCCGACATCAAGGCGGGCGGCGACTCGATTGGCACGGCCTGAGTCAGCACAGAACACGCTGGCCGCCAACCCGTAGCGCGTGCCATTGGCAATGGCCACGGCTTCGTCCTCGCTGTCAAACGGCATGATGCTGACCACCGGCCCGAAGATCTCCTCCTGATTGGTGACACAATCCGGGCCGAGCCCCGTGAACACGGTAGGCTCGAAGAAGTACCCGCCGCTGCAGCGCGTGGGCAACTCCGACGGGCGCCGACCCCCACACTCCAACTTCCCGCCTTCGGCCCGGGCCCGGGTCACAGCGGACTCCACCTTGGCCAGATGTGCCGCCGACACCAGCGCGCCCTGCTCGGTCGATTCGTCTAGCGGGTCACCCAGCCGAAGCGCCCGGACTCGGCCGACGAAGGCGCGCGTCAGCGACTCGAAGGCGCAGCGCTCGACCAAGAGTCGCGACGCGCACAGACAGATCTGTCCCTGATTCTGAAATGAGGCGCGTACCAGCGTGTCCAGCGACTGCTCGGCCGCATCGGCGAAGACGATCGCGGCATTCTTGCCGCCCAGTTCCAGCGAAAGACGCCTGAACCGCGGCGCGGCATCGCGGGCAATCTGTTCCCCGGTGGTCGTGCCGCCAGTGAAAGTGATCGCCGCAATGCCCGGATGCGCCACCAGCGCCGCACCAGTTTCCGCGCCACGGCCGTGCACCACATTCAGCACGCCGGCCGGGAACCCAGCCTCTTGCGCCAGCGCCGCCAGCATGGTCGCAGTTGCCGGAGTCACTTCGCTCGGCTTGGCAACCACGGTGCACCCAGCGGCCAACGCCGGGGCGATCTTCCAGGTGAATAGGTAGAGCGGCAGATTCCATGGCGAGATGCAGGCGGCTACCCCGAGGGGTCGCCGCAGCACTCGACTTCGCGCCCCGGACTCAAGCGTGAGCACCTGCTCATTCCAACGGCGAACCTGCTGCGCGAAGAAACGCAGGTTGGTTTGGGCGCGGGGAATCTCCACACTGCGGGCCAGAGAGATCGGCTTGCCCGAGTCCACCGACTCGGCCCGAGCCAGTGCCTCGGCATCGCGCTTGACAAGGTCGGCCAGTCGGTCAAGGCAGGCGGCCCTGGACTCGGCGCCAGCGCGGCCCCAGTCTTCAAGCGCTCCGTGCGCGGCGGCAATCGCCCGGTCAACATCTGCGACCCCGCCAGCGGCCAGCGACGCATACACCCCGCCGCTGGCTGGCTCTTCCACTTCCATGCGACGACCATCCGCCGACGGTTCGAATCGTCCGCCGATGAAGTGATCGAAGTGCTGCACGCAGCCAAGATACGCCCCGTCGCGCCGCACTCAGGGCCGGGCGCGCGGGGCAGGCGTGAGCATGATCCCCGCGCCGCCAATGGCGACCGCCCCGCCAATCCACTGCGGCAGGGTCAGCACTTCGCCGAATAGTTTGGCGCTGGCGATGGCCACCAGCACCGGTTGCAACTGCAGCACCCCGCTGGTCACCGCCACGCCGATGCGGGCGATAGCGATGTAATAGAAGACATGCCCGAGGGCGATGCCGATCAGGGCGGAGAAGAACAGGAACCACAGTTCCCGCGCCGGCAGTGACGGCACATCGGCGCCGCAGTTCACCCCAAACATCACCATGCCGATGATGAGCAGCACCGCGGTGAACTGACAGATCACCGCGAATGACTCCACAGCGCGGAACTTGGCCATGCATGCCCGCACCGAGAGTGCGTACCAGCCATAGCCCATCCCGCTGCCCACACTCAGCGCAACGCCCATCAGGCGCGTGCCGCTCCACGCTTCCGACCCCGCGGTCATCATGGGGATGAGCCCGGCAACCAACAGTCCCAGCCCGATCAGGTAGCGCTTGGAGCGGATCACCTGGCGCTCCTGCGGAAACATCAGGTAGGCGCCGATGGCCACGAACAGCATTTGCGATCTCAAACCGAATGTGACCAGCCCCGGCTGGGCGCAGGAGTACGCCGCGGTGAAGGCGGCCTGCCCGATGGCGTTGGCCACGCTAGGCCAGATCGCGGCGCGCCAGATACCCGGGGTCATGGTTCCGCGGAGATAACCAGCCGCCACCACCGGGAGCCAGAACAGCGCGCTGGCACCGTAGCGCCACCCGTTGTTGGTCCATGGATCAACCCACTCCGAGAGGTGCCGCAGAAAGAGTGGCACGGTCGACCAGCCCAGCAGGCACATGAACAGGGTGAACACGCCGAACGCCACGGCGCGTCGGTGCTGCTGCGGCTGGGCATCCATCTCAGGTCTGCACGGCGAGGCGGCCGCCATCCACGGCCAGATTCACCCCATTCACATATGCCCCGGCTGGCGAACAGAGGAAGACAGCCGCCGCGGCGATTTCCTCCGGTTTGCCTAAGCGTCCCGCTGGGATTCCGGCAACCGCGTCGGCTTCCACCTGCTCCACGGTCGAGCCCGCGCGCGTGGCGCGGCCGCGAAACAGGGAATCCAACCGCGCCGTCTTGGTGTACCCGGGCAGAATCGTGTTAGCCGTGATGCCAAAGCGCCCAAGTTCGGCGGCCAGCGAGCGGATCCAGTTGGCCATCGCCGCGCGCACACTGTTGCTGACACCCAGCCCGCGAATCGGCGTCACCACCGACGTCGAACCGATGTAGACGATGCGGCCGTACCTTGCCTCGCGCATCCCCGGCGCCAGGGCCTGCACCAGCGCCTGCCCGGTGAGCAGGTGCAACTCCATGGCCCGGGCGAACTCCTCCGGTGCCGAGTCCACTGCGAAACCCGCCGCCGGTCCGCCGGTGTTGTGAATGAGCGCGTGAACCGGCCCCGTCGCCGCGATCTGCGCCGCTGCCGCCTGCACCCGCTTCCAGTCGGCGAAGTCGACGCACACTGAACTGTGATTGCCCGATCGGGCAGCCTGCATCTGGGCCACCACCAGCGCCAGCGCTTCGTCGTTGCGGCCCATGATGGTGACATCCGCTCCGGCCTCGGCCAGAGCCAGGGCGCAGGCCCGGCCGATCCCCTGCGTGGCGCCGCCAACAACCGCGCGCCGACCGGCCAGACCGAACTGTGCGGCCAGCGAGGCCACTAGTCGTTCAGCATTCCGTCGTGGAACGACTGCGACATCTGCTTAACCGAACTCTGCATGGTGTTCATCTCCGACTGCAGCGCCTGCCGCTGGGCCACCATGCCCTGCAGCGCCGACTGCATCTGCGTCATGCTCATGTTCGACGGCTGGGCGCCCCCCGCCGCTGTACCGGCGGATCCATCGGGCGGCGTGACGCGCTTCAGGGTGAGTTGCACCACGCCGTCGATCTGACCCGACTCGGTGTAGGTGATAGTCATGCCCAGAGTGTCCGCCGAGTTCAGCCGCAGTTCGGTCTGCAGCATGCGCGGCTTGCCCTCCGGCGTGGCCAGCGAGTTGACGGTCTGGAACATCACTCCCGCGCCGTCGGGGGCAACCAGTCCGCTGGAGAGAAACATCGACCGATCCACATTGGTCATCTCGGTCCTTGAGAACTGCCCGGTCTGCGGCGAGTACCCATACGCCTCGGCCGACTGCATCAGGGCCCGGCCGTTGTTGAGCACCATCTCGCCCACCACAAAGTTTCCACCAGCGGCCCAGACGAACTGTGCTTCGCCGCTGAGTTGATCCACTGGCGTGCCGTCGGCGTTGGCGGAACTGCCGTTAATGGCCCATGAGCCGGTCAGTCGATCGAGCAGCGTCCGGGCATCGGCGTCGCTCAACATCGGTGGGGTTGCCCCCTGCCCAAACGCCAAGCCAGCGCCTAGAACTGCCGTCAATAGAGAGCCACACAGAACACATCGGGCTAAGTTGCGCATCGGCGCAGGGTACCCCCTCCACGGCCGCGGCACCCTCATTGCGCGGCGGGCGGCTTGGGAAAAGTCCGGTACACCACACCCGCTTCGGCGAACAAGGCCACCGCTTTGCGCACACTCTCGTCCCACGGTTGGTCACCGTTCTTCATCTCCCAGGCCACCACCGAAGTCAGGCCAGACTGGATGATGGCCAGAGCGCACTGCACACAGGGACTGAATGATGAGTAGAGCGTGCAGCCAACCGGCGACACGGCGTTGCGGGCGCACTGCACCAGCGCATTCATCTCGGCGTGACAGATGAGGTCGTACTTGACTGGCCGCTCCAGTCGGTCGGGCCGGTCCTCCACCCCCCGCGGCAGTCCGTTGAATCCGGTGGAGAGGATCTGGCGCGAGGGCGAAACAATCACCGCGCCGACCCCGCGCGAGGGGTCCTTGCTCCACTTGGCGATGGTGTCGGCTAGGTCCAGGAAACGATGATCCCAACGCTCAGACATCGCTACCCCACTCTCCGCAGGCGCACGGCCCGCAGTCTCATCAACCCGTTGTCCACAACCTCGCCCTGCGGCCCGGGTTTGTCCGTGGCCGTGCCCTTCAGTCGCATCGGCGACAGTTCCAGAAAGCTCCGTCCCTCGGGAACTTCGATGGTTTGCACTTCCACCGTCCGAAATGAACTCGGCGTGGCCGAGGCCGCAGTCTGAGCCGTCACCTCGCGCTCGCCCAGGCGGATGGTGTAGGTAGATCCGTAACTTTCCTCGGCGCAGGCCTGCTCGACGCTGATCATGAAAACCCCCGCGCCCAGTGGCTCAATCGCCCAACGAACCAGATCATCGCGGCCGCGAAGGCCGGCCACAAATCCGGGCTCGTCGACCGGCGGCTCCTCCTTGGGAGGCTCGTTGCGCATGTAGCGAGCGGAGGGGCCGGACACCTCCGCGCTATCAGCCAGCAGCTCAATCAACCCGTCTTTCTCGGCGATCACGATGGCATTGTCGAATGGGCTCACCAGCACCAACGGCTTGGCCGGATCGGCGGACTGGGCTAGGCGTGACACCGCCGCAGCCACGACTGCACCCGGCAGGGCGTAGGTCTTGGTCCGGTCCACCCGGGCGATGTTCATCCCCACAACATTGCCCGCTAGGTCGACCAGCGCGCCGCCGATCTCACTGGCCGACAGAATTGAGTCGTGCTGAATGACCTCGCCGAATCCCGACACTCGATGGCTGGCTGGCACCAGTGCCGTGCTGGATGCCGGCGCATCGGAAAGCTCCCGCTCCCCGAGTCGCACCGGCAGTTCCAAGTGTTCCTCGCCGCGCCGCACCTTGAACTTCACCACATCACCGCTTCCATGAAGCCGCAGCGCGCGCGAGAACTCGGTGTTCGACATGGTCGCCACTCCACCGATCGCCAAGACCACATCCCCGTCGCGCAGGCCTGCTCGCGCCGCGGCGTCGCCGGGGGCCACTCTCTCCAGCCGCACCCCATCTGCGGTCGGCGGCCCTTCGCCTCCAGCGGCGGGTAGTGCCAGATTCACACCCAGATACGGTGCCAGCACATCCTGCCGGCCGGTCGGCAGCACCGGCAAGCCGACGATGCCGATGGCCATCGGCTCGAGCATCCGTCCCGGCGAGGCCACCAGTGATCCGGTCGGCGGTACGCCGGCGATCGACCACGACACCGGATCGAGGCCAGTGTCGGGCCCGGCCCACAGCAGCATCAGGTCGAGCTGGTCGTCCGTCGCGATGCGAAGCGCCCCGAGAGTCAGCCCATCCGGCAAGGTAACGGCCAAATCTGGTTCGGTCAGTCCGACATCTGAAGCTTTGCAGACGATGAAGCCGCGCTCCACCGCCAAGCCGAGCCCGACATCACGCCCGGCCACCATCACTCCCACGGTCGAGTTCATCACCCCATCACCCAAGCTGGCCAGACCGGACAGCATCTCGGGCGAATCGCGGCCATCGGCTCCGTCATGCGAAGCTGGCGCGTGCTGCACGGCAATCACCCGCGTGGCGCCGTCCGCCTCCTGAGCATTCGTGCCGCTCTGCTCGCCAGATTTCATGGCATCCATCAGGCGGCTGGCCAGGTCGACCGCCGTGGCGGCGCCGATCCACGGCTCATCTCCACCGGAGGAGAGGGTGCCGATTACCCGCCCATCGAGGTCAAAAACCGGCCCGCCGGAATCACCGCTGGAGATGGGAACATCGATGTCGAGCGTGTTACCGCGATGGCCGCGGATGCGGCCGATGCGAGCCACGGGCGGTCGCCACGGCTCACTGAAGAGTCCGTAGGTGTGACCCATTCCCACCACCCAGTCACCCTGCTTCAGCGACGCGCTCTGGCCGATGGGCGCGATCGGCGTCCCGGCTGGCGCCCCGTCGAAGTGCACCAGTCCACAGTCTTCTTGGCCCTCCCAGCGCAGGCCGGCAGTCTTGCCCGCGGCGCGGCCACCGTCGGCGAAACGCACCACCACATCACGGCCCGGCTCATCGCAGACATGACCGGCGGTCAGGATCCATTGATCGGCAATGATCACTCCCGAGCCGGTGGCGTGCTGATGGTCATTCACCACCACGTCTAGACCAACCACCGCCCCGAGCGATTGCTCGATCACCTTGCGGGTTCTGGCTTCGAGGGCCCGGGCTTCTTCCACGCCATCTACCGGTGCCCCGCCCGGCAGCACTACCGCTGCGAACAACAGTTGCCGGACGAACGCCTTGGAAAGGCCTGCCGCCATCACCGGAGGGTAGTTCAAACTGCCCCCCCTTCGACGGCGATCAGAAGTCCCAAGACTCCGCCGCCGCCACCGTGGCCATCGCCCCGGAGACCCGCTCGAACGGCAGACCGTCGGGTTGCATCTGCAGCAGTTCCAGCAGCCGCTCCAGCCGATGGGCCACTTCGCCGATGGACTGCGGCCGATCAGCCGGGGCCACCCGCACGCAGTCGACGATGATCCGCGACAGCAACGGATGAACCATCGAGTTCTTCACATGAGGAGGAACTGGCGGCTTGATCTGCGAAGCATCTAGGGCCCCGGTGACCAGCGTGCCGCGCGAGTCGCGAGGCGGCAGCGCCGTGGGAATCACTTCGCCGACCAGCGTCCAGTACATGGTGGCCCCAAAGTTGTAGATATCGGTGGCCACCGTGACCGCCTCGCGATGGGCCTGCTCGGGAGCCATGTACCCCGGGGTGCCTTGAATGCGCTTCTTGACTGTCCCCACCGGACAGGCCTGACCGAGGTCGATGAGTTTCACCCCGAGATCGTCCAGCACCATGATGTTGGTCGGCTTGATGTCGGAGTGGACAAAGCCGTGCTGATGCATGTGCTCCAGAGCCCGCGCCACCCCGACGAAGATGCGCACCGCTTCTACGCCGCTGCGCGGCAGGCGGAGGTCGAGGCTGGGAGCATCCACCAGCTCAAGCACCAGAGCCACTTCATGAATCTTGAACAGTCGGCGAGCCTTCAGCAGCTTGTGCACCCCGCGAATTCCAGAGTGGGAGAGCTTGGAACCCACCTGGTGTTCGATCTCGACCTGATCAAGGAACCGCTGGTCCTTCTCGCTGGACTTGATGACATGCTTCAGCGCCCAGACCTGCTTGGATTTCGGCTCCTGCACGGCATACAACTGGCTGCGCGCACCCTCCCCGATCTGCGCCAGCACCTTGTATCCAAACACTTCACGGACAGTCGGTGGGGGCATGGGAGGGTGGTTCGGCCCGCTCTGGCCGGGCTGGGGTGAAGTGGAGAAAAATAGCGCCCTCAGTACCGCAGGGCAACTCTTCTAGAGACTCGAACCCTCCGGCGGGGCGCACTGGCGATTGGACCCGTTGGCGGTTACCGCAGCAACTGGGACTCGAACTCGGCCAGCGGGAACTTCTGGCCGGGGCTTCGCTCAGCAGACAAGTCCGAATGCAGGTAAACGCCGGTCGCAGGAATGCCTAGATCCCGCTGTAGCGTCTGAACCAGCGCCATCAATTCGCGAATCTGGCGTGGGGTGAAGCTGCGGCGGTTCCCATTCCCAACCAGACAAATGCCGATCGCGTGGCGGTTCATCTGATCGGCCTGAAGGGCGCTCAGGCCAACCCCACCAACGCCGCCAGCGCTCTGGGCCCGCGCCCCGACATGGGCACCCGCCAGTTGCTGGTTCCATCGATATCCAACATGGATCACGCCATCCCCCAACCCCTGCCCGTTGCCGATCAGGAAGTGGTAGCCCAGGCCGGTCAGGCCCAGTTCCACTTGCTGTCGCTGGAGACTCTCGGCATCCCCAGCCGGAGTGGCGGAGTGATGTATGACAATCGAGCGCCACTGGCCCGGGACGACTAGGGCCTGGCGTGGACTGATGTCCCACTCGCCGCCGGGCACCGCCTCAGTACGCACGCTGGGGCTTACCGCCGCGATCCCCTGCGGGGCGCCGCCATCTCCCAGAATGAAGCCGCCGCTGGCCAGAGTCATCGCGCCGACGAAGCAGCCCCAGACCATTCGAGTTCGCTGAACGGAGTACTTCTGGTCGACTGCCATCGGGTTCCTTGCGGATGATTCATCGGCTTGCCAACGGTCCGTCTTGCGAAAAACTCCCCGCTTCATCCCACTCCAGTTTCTCAGGCTGGCGGCGCCAGTCGAGCCCGCAGAGCTGGCTGGAGTGTGCCGTAGGCATCAGGTTCCTCCAGCGGCGTCGACTGCTGCCGCAACTGGTCGTAGGTTTCGAACTGAGTTCTCGGCTCATTCGACTTCAGAATGGTCCGCTGGCAGCCACAAAGTGCGGCACCCACCAGCAGCGCCAGCGCCAACAGACCACCAGATGTTGTGCTTGACCGCTTCACGGCTGTGAATCCTACGGACTCGCCTCCGGGTCCATCTCCTCAACCGATTCCTCGGCACTAAAGCTCTCGCCGCTTAGCGCGTCGCGGAACACCACCCGCAAGAAGCCACCGCGGCAGGCGGCGGAAGACTCCAGCGGCACCTCAAAGGTGTAGTGCGTTCCCATGAAGCTCGAACGCCACGCCTCGCGCACCTCCAGCGGGCCGAAAGTGCGGCAAACGGTGACTTCTGGCTCACAGCCCTCGACCAGCCGGATCAACGACACCGTCAATTCACCAACTACCTGGAGGAACCGGCCGCGGCCGTCTTGGGTGACCACGACCACCCGCAGCAGGCAGCCGGGCGTTCCATCCGGCTGGGCCTCCAGGCCGGTGCCGGTGGTGAGACTGATGCTGCCCAGTAGCGGCCGGGCCGCTTCGACCACCGGATCGACCCCGGCAGCGGCGGACTTCTGGGCAAGCTTGGCGGTCAGTTCACGAATCTGCCCCTGCTGCTCCTCCTGTTGCCGTTGCAACTCGACCACCTGTCGGCGCAGGTCGTCGGCCGGACTGGGGGTCAGCGCCTTCCCCTTGCATGAGGACAGCAGGCTCGCGGCCGCGAGCACCCAGCAGATCAACGGAATGCCGATGCCGCGCATTAGCTCGAAGCCCCGTTCGCCGAGGCGAGATTGACTTCGAAGGCCAACTGCTCAAGGGCCACCGTGAAATCCACACTGATGACGCAGGTGCTAGCGGGCACCTCCACCCGGCGCGGCGCGAAGTTGAGAATGCCGGTGACTCGGGCCCTGACCAGTTGATCGGCCACTGCCTGAGCCGCTTCGCGCGGCACCGCGATGATTCCGATGCGGCAGCCATGCTCGCGAACCAAGTGTGACATCTCGGCCATCGGCCAGATGCGGCGCCCCTCCATGGTTTGCCCGGCCAGCGCCGGATCGGCATCGAGTACGGCGACAATCCTGAAGTCTTCCCGGTCGAAACTCGGATAGGCCAGGAGGGCCCGGCCGATTCGTCCGGCGCCGACCAGCACCGCGTTCCACTTCTGATCTGTTCCCATGGCGTGCCGGATGCGGTCGTGCAGATCGCGGGTTGGATAGCCGACTCCCGGCTGCCCGGACTGCCCCAGATAGGCCAAGTCCTTTCGAACCTGGGCGTCGGTCAGACCCAGCGTCTCTCCCAACTGCCGCGATGAGATCTGCCCGATTCCGTCGCGCAGTCGCAGTCCTGCTTCACGCATATAGAGGCTCAGCCTCTTGGCGGTGGGACGCGGAATCCGCAGGCGATCCGGCATGAGGCAGATTGTAGGGGCCACGCGCCGAGAGCCCCGATCGCCGTGGCAGCCACTCCCCTAGTTAGACTCGCCCCGTGCACATCGCCGACATACTGGCGCGAGACCGCTTCACTACCAGCTTCGAGTTCTTTCCCCCGGCGACCACGGCCGGCTGGCCAGCACTCTTTGAGCGCATCCGCGATCTGGAGGCGCTGGCACCGAGCTTCGTCTCGGTGACCTAT
>SXGQ01045301.1_pt1 | contig 20154 bp, 14 predicted proteins | sample 3178371 | NCBI WGS metagenome assembly SXGQ01 (sample SAMN11356859, study PRJNA531348) | freshwater metagenome | isolation source: freshwater sample F1-20 | place: China: Fuxian Lake, Yuxi | collected 2017-12-25 | reverse complement strand
GCCAGATCGAGGCCAAGGCGCTTCGGAAGATGCGTCATCCTACGCGCATCCGGCAGCTTGAAGGCTTCCTGGAAGCATCCGAAATGCAGCTCGGATAGGCTTTTCGATTTCAGAGAACGGCGCGGCCAGAAACCGCGCCGTTTTTCTCTTTCCTTCGTCCGCTTATTCGCCGAATACCCGCTCAATCGTCCACCACACTCCGCGCGCGGCAATGTAGATCGAGCCGGGGATTACGACCCAACGTCGGTAGTTCTTCGGTTCGCGAACCCAGAATGTTGCTAGAAATGCGATGGCAACAACCGCAAGCTGACCTCCCTCGACACCGACATTGAAACCGACAAGTCCCGCAATCAGCGAGCCGGTGGGCAGTTCGAGTTCCTCGAGTGCGCCTGCGAATCCGAGTCCGTGTATCAAGCCAAAGGCGAAGACGACGAGAAGCCTCCAGTGTGTGTAACGAGGGCGGAAAATGTTCTCGATTGCCACAAAAGCAATGCTCGCGGCGATAATCGGTTCGACGATGGAGCCGGATACCTTTACGATCCCTATCGTCGCCAGCGCGAGCGTGATGGAATGGGCGAGTGTGAATGTCGTGACCTGCGCGAGTAATGGCTTCCAATCACGGCTAAGCAGAAACAGACCGAGCACGAAAAGGATGTGGTCCATTCCCAACGGCAGCACATGCCGGAAACCTTCACGGAGGTATTGCCAAAACGTGCTTAGGCTTCCGCCCGATTCGTTGGGCGACACGCGCTCGCCGTCAGGCGCTGCGGCGGTCGCGCCAATGGTTAGGGTGGAAAGTTCGAGTGTGAAGCTGGATTCGCCCGGGAAGAGCACCGCGATCCTTTCCTGGCTCGTGCCACGGACGATGTTCTGGAAGATGACGCTGAGCTTTCCTCCGGGTAGTGAGCGGATTTTCCAACCGGTCAAGCCGCTGGCCAGTTGCGTCTTCCATTCGCCGGTTAGAACAATCGGATCATCGGCACCACCAATCGGTACGCCGGATTTTCCGGTGAAGGTGAAAGTGAACTCGGGTTGCATTTTGCCGAGCGGCTTAAGCGTGAACTCCACGCTGCGTCGGACAAGATCTGCCGCCCGCGCTTTGAGTCCGTCTTTTTCCGCGTCCGTAAAGCCGGAGAATCCGTGAGGCAGGAGAGACGGTGCGTTCTCGGGATCGGGCTCGAAGCAACGGGGGTCGATTTCCACGGTGACCCGCGCCGTGCCATCGCCGGGGAAGAATGTCCGGACGGGAATGTCTGGTACTGGATGCGCAAACGCGAACGACGAAAGAAAGACGGCGATGATCGCGAGAAATGAAACTTGCACAGGACGAATGATCATGGATTCTCGAAAGCGAGGCGGGGCGGCATATCGCCGTCAATCCTCAAACTCAAATAAAACACATGAAAAAACTCCTGGCACTCCTCGCAATGGCAACTCTCACACTCGGCGTCCATGCCGGATGCGGAAAGAAAGTCACCGACGAGGGAACTCTGAAGTCCTTTGACGCAGAGAAGAAAACCGTAGTCGTTGAGAAATCCGACGGCAAATCGGCGACTGTCACCCTCACTCCTACAACCGCGGGCGCCGACAAAGTCGCCGGTCTCGTGGGCAAGGCAGTGAAAGTCGTCAGCGAACACGGCAAAGCCGACAGCGTCGCCGAAGCTGCCGCCAAAAAGTCCTAGTCTATCGGAAATCGACAGACCGTAAAAAGAACCCCGTTTGGAGTATCCAAACGGGGTTCTTTGTATCTGGGGAGGCGACGCTTCGGTACTACTTCACCTCGCTGAGCTTCACCGGCGCGCCGCCGCGCTTCGCGCTCTCATCCGCGGCGGACATAAATGCGAACATCTCCAGCGTTTCTTCCATCTCCACCGGCGCCTTTCCGGTTTGGATAAACTTCACAATTTCGGCGACCAGCGGCGCGTAGTCGTGGTCGCCGCTCTTTTGCTCCGCGAATCCTTTGCTGCCGAAAATCGTCACTTTGTTGGGCAATGATTTCGTGCGGAGCCCCACGAGTGTTCCGGTTCGCCCGCCGCTCCAGAGCCCCACGACCACGTCCGTATCAGCGGTTTTTGTGCGTGTGACACTTTCGCAGCCTTTGCCGAGCGCTGTGTAAAGAGCCTCGGTGGGATGGACGCCGTACCAGTAGAAATCTGGGTGGCTCTGTTCCAGATGTGCCGGGCCGTAGGAAATTGCGCCGCGTATTTCTCCTATGTCCGTCGCCATCATAGTGCGCATCGAGCCGTACCAGCGGTATGCGCTTCCGGTCCAGACTGGCACGCCCGACTCCTTCGCCAAACGTGCAATTTCGCGTGCATCGGCAAGCGAGCCGGCGAGTGGTTTGTCTATGAAGAGCGGCTTCTTTGCAGCGATCACCGGACGCGCCTGTGCAAGATGCGGGCGACCGTCCACGCTTTCGATTAGCACAGCATCCACGTCCGCGCACATGGCTTCTATGGAGTCGTATATTTTGACGCCCCACTTCTCTTGAAGCTCCTTGATGTAGCCCTCGACGCGGTTGAAAGACGACTCGATGTCAGGACTGGAGGCTTTCACGGCGGCGACGACTTTTGCCCCCGCGACGTGATTTTTCGCGGCGGGATCATTGAGAATCTGCGTGAAAGCAGTGGCATGTGACGTGTCGCAGCCCACGAGGCCGATGCGAATCTCCGCGGCGGTCGAGCTGAGTGCGAATGCCAGAAGCAGGGCGATGGTTTTCATGGGATGATGTCGTTTGGATGGATTTCGGATAGTGGGCGGGAATCAAACAAATGGAAACTCTCCTTGCGGTGTTTGTACACCCTGCTACGCATAGCCGTCTGTTACGGGGTGTAGCTTAGCTTGGTAGAGCGCCTGGTTTGGGACCAGGAGGTCGTAGGTTCAAATCCTATCGCCCCGACCACCTCCGGTTTTCACCGGAGGGAAAACGATTAGTCCCGCTCCTTGCGGCCTTTTGCCACTTGTTCGCGGAGTTCTTCGATCGCACGCGCCATTTTTGCCATTTGCTCATGCGTCTCGCGGAGCGCCCGTTCGGTTTGCGCCTGAGTGTCACGGAGCGCGCGATGAGTCTGCTCCTGGGTTTCTCTGAGCACGCGGCGTAGTTGCTCCTGCTGCGCGTCGCCGTCCGGATTCGGACGGTGTTCCTGCGGGTTTTGTTGTCCGCGTGCCATCTGGAGGATGCGTTCCGCTGGTTCGTGAAGTCCTGCTGCGCGCAGGTGTTTGACGGCCTGCTCTATGTGCTCCATCCGCTCATCGCCGCCACGCGGCTTTTCAGTGGGCCTCTCCTTATCACCGTCGCGCACTTTGTCGACGGGCCGCTCTTTTTGGCCGTCCCGACCCTTTTCGGATTCGCGCCGCTTCTCGCCGGCTTCGCGCACACGGCGCTCGAGTTGGTCGGCTTCCTCGTTTTTACCGGCTTTTCGAAGCTCCTCAATTTTACGCTTTGCCATTTCGAGTTTGTCACCGCCCTGCCCGCCGTCGCGTTTCTCGGCTATCATCCGTTTGGCTTTTTCCATGATTGCCTGGGCTTCGTCATGACGTCCCGCTTCCTTGGCGGCGCGAGCCTGTGCCTCAAGTTCCTTGAAGCGGGCTTTGATGTCGCCTCCTTCCTGCGCATGCGATGCGGAGACGGTTGCTGCGGCGATGAGGGCGATGGAGAGATGTTTGATGAGTTTCATGGTTCTTGGAGTGTGCAGCAGGAAAACCTCACCGGGTGCCTTTCCTTTGGTTCTGCTAGGAACGTGAAGCGTCGTTCATTTTCAGCTAAGAAAGACTGGGTAACCTGATCGTCACCGCATGGCAAAGCCAGTGTGCAGGCGACGCCACCCTGAACGAACACACCCGCTCTATTACCATGCTCACCATTCACGGAAGTAACACCGGACGTTTCTGCGACGGAGTCTCTCGCCGCGACTTTCTTCGCATCGGCGGACTCGCACTCGGCGGAGCCGCGCTGCCTTCGATTCTTCGCGCCGAGGCGTCCCAGGGAGTCGGCCGGTCGCACAAGGCCGTTATCATGATTTTCCTGCCCGGCGGGCCATCGCATCAGGACATGTGGGATTTGAAAATGGACGCGCCGTCGGAGATTCGCGGCGAGTTCCGGCCCATCGGCACCAACGTGCCCGGGATTCAAATCACGGAGCACATGCCGCTGCTCGCGAAGATGATGGATCAATGTTCGATCATCCGCTCCATGAGCGATTGCGATGGACGGCACGATGCTTTCCAGTGCCTCACTGGACGGCCGTTTTCGCAGCAGCCTCCCGGCGGGTGGCCTTCGTTCGGCTCCACGGTTTCAAAGCTCCAGGGCGGCGTGGATCCTGCCGTGCCGGCATTTGTCGGGCTCGCGCCGAAAATGGGGCACATGGAATGGGCACGAACCGGCGAACCCGGGTTTCTCGGCGTTGCACACGCTCCTTTTCAGCCAAACAAGGGCAGTGGAATGGAGGACATGACCTTGAACGGTGTGACGCTGGACCGCCTTGCGGATCGCAAGACTCTGCTCACCGGGTTTGATCAATTCCGGCGTGATGTTGACTCGAGCGGACTGATGGATGGGCTCGACGCCTTCAATCAGCAGGCGTTCGGCGTGCTCACGTCGAGCAAGCTTCTCCACGCTCTTGATGTGTCGAAAGAAGACCCGCGTATCGCTGCGAGGTATGGAAAAGGAGATCCGAAAAACCGCGATGACGGTGGCCCGAAATTGATGGAGCACTTTCTCGCGGCGCGCCGCCTCGTTGAAGCCGGCGCCCGTTGCGTCACCGTGGCGTTCAGCCGCTGGGATCATCATGGGAAGAACTTCGACGCGCTGCGTCAGGACCTTCCGCTGCTCGATCAAGGCCTCACGGCTTTGCTAGCAGACCTCAAGGAACGCGGGCTCGACAAGGATGTATCCGTCGTTGTCTGGGGCGAGTTTGGCCGTACCCCGACCATCAACAAAGACGCCGGTCGCGATCACTGGCCGCGCGTTTCATGCGCGTTGCTCGCGGGCGGCGGCATGCGGCACGGGCAGGTGATCGGAGCCACGGATCGCCTCGGCGGTGAGGCGACTGAACGTCCGGTTCGGTTCGGCGAAGTATTTGCCACGCTCTACCAGCGGATGGGCATCGATGTTTCGAAAGTCACCGTGGACGACCTCACCGGGCGTCCGCAGTACCTTGTGCAGCCGGGCTGTGCGCCGATGAAGGAACTCATTTGATTTCTGATGCTCACCATTAAGGGACAAAAGACCGGACGATTCTGCGACGGAGTCACGCGCCGCGATTTTCTAAAAATCGGCGGGCTCGCGATGGGCGGGTTGAGCATGTCGCAGATTCTCCGTGCGGAATCCGTGTCCGGCATTCGCAAGTCACCGAAAGCGGTGATCATGATCTACATGGCGGGCGCTCCGCCGCATCAGGATATTTTCGATCTGAAAATGGACGCCCCGCTTGAAGTTCGCGGTCCGTTCAGGCCGATTGGTACAAATGTGGCCGGTATCCAGATTTCGGAGCACATGCCGTATTGTGCGAAGATCATGGACAAGCTGGTGCCGATTCGCTCGATGGTCGGCTCGCTGTCGGGCGATCACGATTCGCATATCTGCTACACCGGGCGCTCGGCGCGCGGCGTTCCGATTCCGCCGGGGGGATGGCCGTCCATCGGTTCGGTCATGACAAAGCTATGCGCTGCGAACGGTCGGGACATCCCGAAATTCGTTGGCCTCGCTCCGAATGCGGGGCATCCGCCGTATGGTTCGCCGGGGCACCCGGGCTTCCTCGGTGCATCGTGCGCGGCATTCCGTCCAAACGGAGCGGGAATGGGCGACCTTACGCTGAATGGCGTGACAAGTGATCGTTTCGGAGACCGCCGCGCGCTGCTCGCGAGTTTCGACAAACTTCGTCGCGATGCGGACCACAGCGGGCTGATGAGTGCGCTGGATGTTTTCGACCAGCAGGCGTTCGACGTTCTGACATCGAGCAAACTTGTGGACGCGCTCGACATCTCCAGGGAAGACCCGAAGACGCGCGAGCGCTATGGAAAGGGCGACCCGAAAAACTACGGAGACGGAGCGCCGCGCAACAATGAGCACTTCCTCGTCGCGCGCCGTCTGGTGGAGGCAGGTGCCCGGTGCGTCACGATGAATTTTGGACGCTGGGATTTTCATTCCAACAACCACTCGGAATTACTCACGCATCTGCCGCTTTTCGATCAGGGTCTCAGCGCGCTTGTTGAGGACCTGCACCAGCGCGGAATGGACAAGGATGTTGCCGTTGTCGCGTGGGGCGAATTCGGGCGCACACCAACAATCAACAAGGACGCCGGACGCGACCATTGGCCGAATGTCGGTTGCGCCGTCGTGGCGGGTGGCGGGTTCAAAACAGGCCAGGTCATCGGTGCCACCGACCGCCTCGGTGGTGAGGCGACGGAACGTCCTGTGCACTTTGGCGAGGTCTTTGCCACGCTTTATCACTGGCTCGGAATCGACCTCAATAATACCACGCTACCCGACCTCTCTGGTCGTCCCCAATACCTCGTCGACGGGTGGCAGCCGATGAAGGAACTCATCTGATTTTTTCCACATGACACGCTCAACCATCTTCCTCGCATCCGTCCTCGCTTTCCACGGTGCGATTGCCGCCAAACCAGCCGCCCTTCAAATCGAGGCGACCGGAGCAGCCGAACTGAAGCTCCTTGGAAAGGACGCGAAACAGCAGGTCATCGTGACGGGAAAGCTGGACGATGGAGCGCTGCGGGATTTCACACACGACGTAAAATACAGCGTCGCACCCGAGGGGCTCATCGCTGTGGATGCGGGCGGAATCGTATCGCCGTTGGCCGATGGTGTGGCAGTCCTCACCGCGGAGGCGGATGGCATAAAGACGACGTTCCCCGTGAAAGTCGAAGGCGCTGGAACACACCAGCCAATCAACTTTGCGAATCAGATCGTTCCCGTTTTCACGAAGGCGGGATGCAATTCAGGTGGCTGCCACGGGAAGGCGGGCGGGCAGAATGGATTCCGGCTTTCGCTGCTCGGCTTCGAGCCCGACGAGGACTACGAACACATCGTGAAAGAGGCGAGGGGACGCCGTGTTTTTCCTGCTGCTCCGGAGAACAGTCTGCTACTGACGAAGGGAATCAATTTCACGCCCCACGGCGGCGGAAAGCGCATGGATGCAAAGACGGATGACTATGCGCTCCTCGTGCGGTGGATTTCGCAGGGAATGCCCTACGGCAACGCGACCGATCCGAAAGTCGAGAGGATCGAGGTCATCCCGAAGGCGCGCACGATGACGCTTGGTGGCTCGCAGCAACTCGTTGTGCTCGCCCGGTACACGGACGGCTCGGTGCAGGATGTGACTCGCAGTGCGCTCTATGAAGCCAATGAAAAGAGCATGGCTGAGGCTGACGAGAGCGGCAGGGTAAAGCTGTTCGATCAACCCGGGGATGTCGCCATCATGGTTCGGTATCAGGGCAAGGTCAGCACTTTCCGCGCGACTGTTCCGCTCGGGGCGCAGATTGCTTCGATGCCGCCGGCCCGGAATTACATCGACGAGCAGGTGTTTGCAAAACTCAAGGCCATGGGCATGCCGCCCTCCGAGCCGTGCGACGACGCCACCTTCATCCGCCGTGTGAGCCTCGATATCGCAGGGCGTCTTCCTACGCTCGAGGAGGCGAATCGTTTTCTCGCGGACAAAGACGCAGCGAAACGGGATCGCCTGATCGATGCGCTGCTGGAAAGCCCCGAGTACGCCGACTACTTCGCGAACAAATGGAGCGCCCTCCTGCGCAACAAGAGGGTCGAAGCGAAGGATGCGCCGGCAACATTCGCGTTTCACGGATGGCTGCGCGACAGCCTTCGTGAGAACAAGCCCTACAACGAAATTGTACGCGAGGTGATTGCCGCGTCCGGCAGCGTCGAAGAGAATCCCGCGTCGGGCTGGTACCGGCAGGTGAAGGAGCCGCAGCAGCAACTCGAGGACAGCGCGCAGCTTTTTCTGGGCGTCCGCATGCAGTGTGCGCAGTGCCACCACCATCCTTTCGAGAAGTGGAGTCAGAATGATTACTACAGCTTTGCGGCGTTCTTCTCGCAGGTAGGACGAAGGCCGACCGCGACAAAGGTCAGCGACACGATTTTCCACAGGCGCGGGACGGCTTCGGCCGTGAACAAAAAGACGAAGCAGGCCGTGAAGCCAGCCGCGTTGATCACCGGTCCGATGGAGATTCCGCCGGACGATGACCCTCGCATCGCGCTCGCTGAGTGGATGAGTAATCGCGCAAATCCGTTCTTCGCGCGGACGCTTGTGAACCGCTATTGGAAGCACTTCTTCAACCGCGGAATCGTCGAGCCCGAGGACGACATGCGCGAGACGAACCCGCCGTCGAATCCCGAACTGCTGACTGCGCTGGCGGAGCGTTTCATTGAAAGCGGATATGATTTGAAGGCGCTCATCCGCGATATGACGCGCTCGCAGACCTACCAGCTCAGCGCGGTGCCCAATAACTACAACAAGGCGGACCGGCAGAACTACTCCCGCTACTATGCGAAGCGCCTCCCGGCGGAAGTGCTCTTCGATTCGCTCAATGAAGTCACCCGCACCTCCGGGAACTTCGGCGGACTCCCGGTCGGAACCCGTGCGATTTCGCTTCCGGACAACAGCTTCAACGCTGGCTCGTATTTCCTCACCGTCTTCGGACGTCCGGATAGTTCGAGCGCGTGCGAATGCGAGCGGACCCAGGAGGCGAGCCTCGCGCAGGCGCTCCATCTTTTGAATGCGAAGGACATTCAGGAGAAACTCGCATCCGCAAACGGCGCCGCGGCGAAACTCGCTGCCGACCCGCGTCCGGAGGAGGAGAAGATCCGCGAGATCTACCTCACGGCCTATTCACGCCTGCCGGATGACAGCGAACTCGGGCTCGCGAAGGCGCACATTTCGAAGGCTCGCAACGGCACTGATGGGAAGCCGATGGACCCGGTTGCTGCGAAGCGTCAGGGCTACGAGGACATCGTGTGGGCGATTCTCAATACGAAGGAGTTTCTCTTCAATCACTAGCACCATGAAGGCTCCCGGGATTCTCGTTGCTGCGATACTCGCGGCGCACGGCCTTGCCGCTGAACTGCCGGTCATCCGGCTCGACACGCTGTTTCCGCCGGCTGGAAAAGTGGGGACTGATGTCGATGTTGCAATCACTGGAGCTGACCTCGACGAGGCGAAAGCGATCCATTTTTCGCATCCTGGAATCACCTCGGTGCCGAAAGAAAAGGGATTCACCGTGAAGATTGCGGCGGACGTTCCAGCCGGCGTTTACGATGCGCGTGTGAGCGGGCTGCTGGGAGTATCGAATCCCCGTGTTTTTGTGGTCGGAGATTTGCCGCATGTCTTGGAAACGGCGGCGAACAACAAGGCGGAGACGGCCACCGAGATTGCCGTGGATTCGTCTGTTTGCGGAACCGTGAATGTGGCCGCCGCGGACTTCTTCAAATTTACGGCGAAGGGCGGGCAGCGGTTGATTGTTGATTGCGATGCGTCGGAAATTGATTCGGTGCTGAATCCGGTCGTCGCCGTGATCGATTCAAACGGAAGCGAGGTCGCTGCCAGCCGCCGCGGTGGGATCCTGGATTTCACGCCCACCCGGGACGGCACGTATCTCATCCGTATCCATGACCTCACATACGGTGGCAGTCCGAATCATTTCTATCGCCTGACTCTTTCCTCCGGGCCTCATCTCGAATTCGTCATGCCGCCATGTGCGAAGCCCGGCGGTAAATCGAAGTTCACATTGTTTGGCCGCAATCTTCCCGGAGGCACGCCAGCGAATCTTGCGGGACACGACGGCAGGCCGCTCGAACGTATCGAACTGGAAATCGATGTTCCGGACAGAGCGGACGTCCGCGTTGACGGACTGGCGAGTCCGGCCGCGGCTGCGGTGCCGGGATTCTCTTACCGCCTTCGTGCGCCGCGGAGCTCAAATCCTGTATTTATCGCCTTTACGACGTTGCCGGTAGTTGCCGAGCAGGAACCCAACAACGCTCCCGAGAACGCCCAGAAACTCACAGGGCCGTGCGAGGTGGCCGGACAGTTTTTCCCGGCGGCGGACACGGACATCTACACGTTCGATGCGAAGAAGGGTGAAGTCTGGTGGGTGGAGGTTACTTCCCGACGTGTGGAAAATCCCACCAGTCCGTTTCTGCTCATTCAGCGTGAGAACGCCGATGTGCTCGAAGCCTACGGCTCGGATGCGAATGTCGGCGGTGCACGTTTTGCCACAGCGAGCGGCGATCCTGTGCTTCGTTTCGAGGTAAAGGAGGATGGTGCCTACAGGATCAAAACGCGCGACCTGCTCGGCGCCTCTCGGAAGGATCCGCGAAATACCTACAGGCTCTCATTGCGCAAGGAGCCCGGGGATTTTGAACTCGCCGTGCTCGCCGAGCCGCCGCCGGAGAAGAAGGACGATCGAAGCGCAGCCCCTCGCACGGCGTTGATTCGCGCGGACGGAACGACTGCGCTGAAAGTGGTTGCGCTCCGTCGCGATGGATTCGCTGGCGAGATCGAATTGTTCGCGGAGAACCTGCCTGCGGGCGTAACGGCTGCTCCTGCCAAGATCGCCTCTGGTGCAAACGAAGGGCTCATCCTTCTCACGGGCGCGGAGAAACCGAACGCAGCGTTCGGTGCGATCCGCGTTAGCGGCAAGGCTAAGGTTGGTGAGATCGAAATCATTCGCGAGGCCCGCGGCGGTGTCGTGCAATGGACGGTGGCTGATTCGAACAACGAACCAATCCGCGCGCGGCTTACGAGGGATATCGCGATTGCGGTCAGCGCCGAGCCTGCGCCCGTAAGCATCGCTGCAGCCGAGGATAAACGCTTCGAGGTTCCTGCTGGCGGAAAAGCGGATATCGCTTTGAAAGTTGCGCGCCGTGGAGAGTTCAAGGAGGCTCTGAAACTCAAGGCCGCAGGCGTTGCAGGGATCGAGACGCTGAAGGAAATCGACGTTGCGCCGGCGGATGCGAAAGCGGTCTTAACGCTGGATTTGGCTGCTGCGAAGATTCCTGTTGGCGAGCACGTGATCCATCTCACGGCGCAGACAAAAGGGAAGTTTCGCGGCAAGGATGTCGTGACGACTATTTACTCCGCACCCATTCGCATTGGTGTGATTGCTCCGCCGCCCGCACCCGCAGCTGCGCCGGCGACGGCAGCATCGCCCGCGCAACCGCCGCAGCCAAAGTAATTGCCTTATGAAACGTGTCTGCATCCTTCCGTTCCTGACATTCGCAGCGCTTCCCATTCTGGCCGCACCGCTTCCGGTCGCGGACGTGAAGCGCGACGGGCCGGTGGATTTCCATCGCGATTTGCGACCGTTCTTGAGCGACAACTGTTTCTCGTGTCATTGCCAGACGACGACGAAAGGCGGGCTCAACATGGAGACTCCGGAGGCGATGCTCAAAGGCGGCGACACGGGTCCCGCAGTTGTGGCGGGCAAGTCCGGTGAGAGTCTGCTGATGACGGCTGCCGCGCATCTCGATGAAGATCTCGCGATGCCGCCGCGCGATAATAAAGCGAAAGCGAAGAACCTCACGCCGGACCAACTCGGGCTCCTCAAACTCTGGATCGATCAAGGCGCCAAGCCTTCTCAAAAGACGGACCGCAGTCTGGCATGGCAGCCGATCGCGCCGAATCTGGGCGCAATCTTCGCCGTTGCGGTGTCGCCCGATGGCCAGTTCGCTGCGTGTTCACGCGCGAATCGGATTTTCATCTACCACATTCCGTCCGGTGCTTTGGTTGCCAGTGAAGTCGCCCATCGCGATCATGTGAATTCGCTCGCATTCAGCCCGGATGGAAGGCTGCTCGCATCGGGCGGTTACCGTGAGGTGAAAATTTGGGGCCGCGTCGCGGAAGATGGATGCACCGCGCAAGCGCTGCCGCCCGCCGAGCCATTGAAGCTGGCGCGTGCCGACGGCAAGATGCTCGCGTTATTGAACGCGGAAGGAAAACCGGCCGGGCAGGTGGATCACGGTGAGGTGATTGCGGCGTTCGCTGTGCGTGCCGATGGAAAGCGGTTCGCAACTGCCGGTGGTAGCGTGGCGAAGCTGTGGAGTGCGGACGGAAAGCTGGTTGCCGAATTGCGTGGAAATCGATACGCGGATGAACTCGTCGCTGAACGGGACCGTGCTTTGCAGGTCGCGACGGGAACGGTGGCCTATCGCAAGGAAGCCGTTCAGTCGGCGGAGAAGACGCTCGCCGCAACGCAAGAGCGTATCAAGAAGGCCACGGAAGCGCTTGCACCGAAACAGACTGATCTGGCTGCAAAACAAAAGGCCGCCGCGGATGCGAAGGCCGCGATGACTGCAATCGAGCAATCGCTCGCGACGGCGGAGGCGGATTTCAAAAAGGCGGATGAAAAACTCGTCGCAAGTGCCGACAAAGCTGCGCAGGCAGCCGCAAAAGCGGTTGAGGCCATCAAAGGTGCGGTTGCCGTGGATGCGGTGAAAGTCGCCACCGACGCCGCTGCGGCATTGCAGGAAGCCGCGAGGATTCGCGCGGAACGCGACACTTCCGATGCGGCCCGCAAGGATGCGGCGAAGAAGCTTGAGCCCGCGAAGAAGCTATTCGCGGATGCCGACGCGGCGCTAAAAAAATCGGAAGCCGCCAAGTCGGCTGGCGACACGGAGATCGAACTCGCAAAAGCAGAGGAGAAAAAGAATATGGTCGCGGTTGCGGAGGTGAAAACGGCAGTCGACGTCGCTGAAGCGGAGCGCAAAAAAGCGGAGGAGGCTCTTCAGTCTTCGCGTGACGCAGCGAAGGCTGCTGTGCAGCCCGTAAAGGCGATCGCATTTTCACCGGATGGAACGACGCTCGTAACCGCGGGTGATGATCAGCTCATTCACACTTGGAGCGCGGAGACCGGTGCGGCGTTTGACGTTCTGGCGGGGCAGAAGGCCGGCATCACGTCGCTCGCGTTTGCGCCGAACGCGGATTTGATTGCGACTGCCGGTGATAAGTCTCTTGCATGGAATCTCACGCCGCGATGGAAGCTGGAACGGACGATCGGCACAGGCGATGCGGGCTCCCCGCTTACCGACCGTGTGAATGCCGTCGCATTCTCGCGCGACGGGCAGCAACTCGCGACCGGCAGCGGCGAGCCTTCGCGCGATGGCGAACTCAAGTTGTGGAATGTGGCGAACGGACAACTCGTTCGCGATTTCCCGAGGATTCACTCCGACTCGATTTGCAGTATCGAGTTTTCTCCGGACGGGAAACTGATCGCCACCGGTGCCGCTGACAAAATGGCACGCATCACCGATATCGCGGCGGGCAAAGTGGTGCGCAGTTTTGAAGGTCACACCCACCACGTTCTCGGTGTGAGCTGGAGTGCGGATGGTCGCACTGTGGCGTCGGCGGGTGCCGAGGGAATGGTAAAGGTTTGGGACTTTGTCACCGGCGACCGTAAAAAGAATATCGAGGGCTTCGAGAAGGAAGTCACAGCGGTCCGCTTTGTGGCTGCCAGTGCAAATCTTCTGACGAGTTCCGGAGACAGTCGGGTTCGTCTCGTCGCGCTTGATGGCAAAGAGGTTCGCGCGTTTCCGGAAGTGGCGGACTTCATGCAGAGCGCGGCCGCCAGTGCCGATGGAAAGTTTGTTGTCGCGGGCGGACAGGACAGCGTGCTCCGTGTCTGGAACGGTCTGGACGGAAAGGCCGTGGCGAAGTTTCCGGGGGAACCGGCTGCTCCGCAGAAGAACTAAAACGCCGCATTTATGCTCACTTTCCATGACTACAATCGCGCAGGTTCGGTGATGGGGAGGCGGGACTTTCTGCGCGCCGGCAGCCTCGCGCTCGGCGGGATCGCACTTGGTGATTTGCTTGCTGTTCAGGCGGCGGCAAAGACCCGGAATGCTGCGGTGCGCGACAAGTCAGTGATCTTCCTCTTTATGCACGGCGGTCCGTCGCAGTTCGAGACGTTCGACCCGAAGATGGATGCGCCGTCGAACATCCGGAGTGCGACGGGCGAGGTGAAAACGTCGATTCCCGGAATCACCTTCGGCGCGACATTTCCGAAGCTCGCGCGGCTTGCAGATAAATTCAGCATCGTGCGGTCGTTTGTCACGGGCGACGGGAATCACGACATCAAGCCGGTTGTGAGCCGCGACACGCTGAAGGCCAACATGGGTTCCCTTTATTCGCGCATCGCCGGGCCGGTGAATCCGGCGACCACGATGCCGACCAATGTCGCACTGTTTCCGCGTGCCGTGAATCCCGGCGCGGGCGAGGCGGTGCGAAACTTCGGAGACCTCTCAAGCGCGGGCGAAGTCGGTGCCGCTTACGCTCCGATGGTGCCGGGCGCCGGCGGTGGGTTGCAGGAGGATTTAAAACTGCATCTGCCGCAGGAACGCCTCAATGATCGTCGCGGACTGCTTTCATCCCTCGATGAATTCCGCCGCCGCATCGACCACGGCGGACAGATCGAGACCATGGGGGCAATTCAGCAGCAGGCGTTCGATACACTGCTCGGCGGCGTGTCGGATGCGTTTGATCTTTCCGGAGAAGATTCGCGCGTCGTTGCGCGATATGACACTGCGCCTCTGCTCTCCCGCGACCGCATCAGCAAAAAGTGGAACAATCACAAAAACTACGGGGATCATGCCGAGTCGCTCGGCAAGCTGCTGTTGATGGCGCGGCGGCTGTGCGAGCGAGGGTGCGGTTTTGTGACGGTCACGACGAGCTTCGTATGGGACATGCACGCCGATGTGAATAATGCGACGCTCACCGAGGGTATGGGCTATGTCGGCACACCTTTTGACCATGCGGTCGCGGCGTTCATCGAGGACATCGAGGCCCGCGGTCTCCGCGACAAAATCCTGCTCGTGTGTTGCGGGGAAATGGGCCGGGCTCCTACGATCAACAAGGACGGCGGTCGGGATCATTGGGGAAACCTCGCGCCGCTCATGCTCTACGGCGGCGGTTTGAAAATGGGGCAGGTCATCGGCCAATCCACAAGGAATGGCGGCGAACCTGCGTCGGACATTGTCACGACCCGCGATCTGATGGCTACGATCATGCACACGCTTCTCGATATCGGTGAAGCCCGTTTGATGGACGGAGTCCCGAAGAACGTCCTCGATGCAGTGACCGGCGGGCAGCCGATCAAGGGTCTCGTGTAATTGCCAGCCTACGCTGCCGGGAGGATTTCCGCGATTGGCGCGCCGAAAGGCAGGATGGGCATCGGGCGGCCTTGGAGGTCGATGGTGCTCTCGGTGTAGTCGATGCCGAGGTGACGATAGACAGTCGCCCACAAGTCGTTTGGTGAAAGCTGGCGGTCCACGGGATGCTCGCCGCGAGCGTTGGTGGCACCGACAATTTGCCCAGTGCGCATGCCGCCGCCGCTCACGAGCATCGACATCGCATTCGGCCAATGGTCGCGTCCGGGTTGCGTGACTTTTGTTTGCGTTCCCGTGTTTCGCTCAACGCGCGGAGTCCGGCCAAACTCGCCTGTCGCGACTATCATGACGTCCTTATCGAGTCCGCGTTCATGGATGTCCTCGATCAATGCGGTGAGCGCCTGATCGTAGTAGGGCATCTTCCATCGCAGGTCGGCGTAAATGTCACAGTTCACGGCGTGCGAATCCCAATTGTATGTGCAGTCCTGCGGCATCTTTCCGCCGGGGTTTTCCCAAACCATGGTGACGAAGCGGCTGCCGGCTTCCACGAGCCGTCGGGCCATCAGTCCGCGCTGTCCGTAAGCGTGGCGGCCGTAACGTTCCCTCACACTGTCGGGCTCGCGCGAAAGGTCGAAAGCCGTCTGCACTTTCGGCGAAGTGAGCATGTGAAAAGCGCGCTGACTGAACTCGTCCATCGCACCCATGAGCCCGCTGGAGTCGGCGTCGCGCCGCAGACGATCCATGCCTTCGAGCAGGTGAACGCGGTCGTCGAGTCGCGTCTGCATGTCCGGAGTCAGACCGATATTCTGCACCTTGAACTTCGGGTCGCTCGGATCGCCTGCGACCATGAAGGGCGTTGTGCCCGCGCCGAGCCAGGCTGCGCCGAGCGAGAACGTGTCGATTCCCTGCCGGCCGCCGTCCACCCCGGCCACGCATGCCGGCATGGCTTGATCAGGACGCGACAGCATTTTGCTGACGATCGATGTCACCGCCGGCGCGTCGTTCACAAAGCCGGTGGGCGTTGCCGGGGCGCGGCCCGTGAGAAAGCGTTTGTGTCCGCCGCCGTGGTCGGCGAACTCGTGGCAGACCGAGCGGATGATCGTGTATTTGTCCGCGATCTTCGCGTGCATCGGAAGCAACTCGCAGACGTCAATGCCGGAGACGTTTGTTCGGATGGGGCGCAAGAGTCCGCGGTACTCGAGCGGTGCCTCGGGCTTCATGTCGTAGCTTTCGAGGTGCGACAGCCCGCCCGGCAGCCAGATGAAAATGACCGACTTCTCGCGGACTTTCCGGCCGGCTGCCTTGGCCAGCGTTTCCGCGCGCAGGACATCGCTCATTCCCAGCCCGAGCAAACTCAGCGCTCCGGCTTCGAGGAAGCTGCGGCGCGAAACCGGGCCGCGGCACTTTGCGAATGGCAGGAAGTTTGAAGTGTGAGACATGGGACGGAATGACGTTTGGTGATGCCCGGCGAGCTAGGCTCCGACAAGTTCGCGAATTGGGATGCCGTTGTCTGTGACCCGGCGCGGGCGGGCGATGGGGTCGAGAAACTCGGAGGCGGGATCGATGCCAAGCAGATGGAAGATGGTCGCCGCGAGGTCCGGCGGCGCGATAGGGCGTTCGGAGGGATACGCACCGAGACGATCGCTTGCGCCGATGATCTGGCCGCCGCCAATTCCGGCTCCGGCGAGGACGACTGAAAAACACGCGCCCCAGTGGTCGCGCCCGCCGTTTGCATTGACCTTCGGAGTTCTGCCGAATTCACCCATCACCACGACGAGCGTTTCGTCGAGGAGACCGCGCGATTGCATGTCTGCGATGAAAGTCGCGAACGTGCGGTCGAACTGCGGGCACAGGACATCGCGCACACGACCTGCGTTGTTTGCGTGGGTGTCCCAAAGCGGGCTGCCTTTCACTTCCGCAGCGCCTTCGCGCGGCCAGTTCACTTGCACGAGTCGCACGCCGGCTTCGATGAGGCGCCGCGCAAGCAGGACGCTTTGCCCGAATTTATGGCGGCCGTAATTGTCGCGGAGAGCTCCGGACTCGGACTCCAAATCAAACGCACGCCGGCTCGCGTCGGAATGCAGAACATCAAACGCCTTTTGGTGCATGTGCCCAAGCTCGGTGATTGCGCCGCTTTGTGTGCTGGCGCGGAAGTGTGCGTCCATCTGGCCGAGAAGATTGAATCGCTCCGAGAGGCGTGCGCTGGTGACTCCGTCCACAAGGCTGAGTCCTTCGATGTGCATCGGCTGCGCGGTGGGGTCGCATTTCATCATCATCGGGTGCCAGGTCGGGCCCATGAATCCGCCGTTCTGGCCGGGCCACACGATATTCCCATCGTTTGCGATGTGTTCGGGAAGCACCACGGATGAGAGCGGCGAGCGCTCGCTGGGCTTCAGCGCGGCTACCACCGATGCAATGCTCGGCCAGTCGTTTGGTCCGGCGGGGACGTTCTCCGCTTTCGATTGCGGCACGTAGCCCGTGAGCATGAATGCGCCGCTCGTGGAGTGCGAATTGATGTCCGTTGTCATCGAGCGAATCACCGCAAGACGATCGGCGACACCGGCGGAATATGGTAACGTCTCGCAAAACTGCATGCCCGGGACGCGTGTGGAAATGGGTCGAAAGCTTCCGCGAATTTCGAGTGGCGCCTCGGGCTTTGGGTCAAACGTCTCGTGCTGTGGCGGGCCTCCGCCGAGGAAAAGAATGACGCACGACTTCGCGCGCCCGAATCCAGCACCCTTTTGCGCAGCGCAGGCGTGTCCGCCGAGCATTGCGGGAAGGGAAAGGCCGAGAGCACCGAGCCCTCCGACGCGCAGCCACTCGCGGCGGGAAAATCCGCGGGCATCGGAACGTGTGGTAGAAAGGTTCGGGTTCATGGACGGTTGCGGAGACGCACCGACAGTATCGTCAGCGCACGTTCCCGGCAAGACAACCGTCGTGCCTCGCAACCGTTAGCCCATGAGGCGGGCTGGGTTCAGGCGATGATGTCCTTGATTACGTTTCCACTCACGTCGGTGAGCCGGAAGTCGCGGCCTGCGTAACGGTAGGTGAGTTTCTCGTGGTCGAGACCGAGCATCGCGAGGATCGTTGCGTGCAAGTCGTGGATCTGCACTTTGTTCTCCACGGCTTCGTAGCCGTATTCGTCGGTGGAGCCGTAACTCGTGCCGCCTTTTGCGCCGCCTCCGGCCATCCAGAGTGTGAAGCCCTGGTTGTTGTGGTCGCGCCCGTCGCCGCCTTGCGCATGCGGTGTGCGGCCGAATTCACCGCTCCAGACCACGAGCGTGTCCTTCAGAAGTCCGCGCTGTTTGAGGTCCGTGAGCAGCCCGGCGATGGGCGTGTCCACTTCGCTGGCATTGCGGGCGAGGGTTGTGGAGAGATTGAAATGATGGTCCCAGTTTCCGTGGGTGATCTCGACGAAGCGGACGCCGGATTCGATGAATTTCCGCGCGAGCAGACACTTTCGGCCCATGTCGTCCATCGGTCCGTTGCCGCCGATTCCGTAGAGTTTTTTCGTCGCCTCGCTTTCCTTGGTGATGTCCATCGTTGCCGGCATCTGGCTCTGCATTTTAAAGGCGAGTTCGTAGCTTTCGATCACGCCTTCGATCTCGGGGTTGTATTTGTCGCGTCGCAGCGCCTCGCGATTCAGGGTTTGAATGAGTTCCAGTTCCGCGCGCTGTGCAGATGGATTCAGCGTGCTCGATATGTTGCGGACCTGCGCATTGGCGACGCTGCGATTGTCGCTGCCCACCTTCGTCGCCTGATAAATCGCCGGTAGAAAGGCACTGCCGTAATTCTGCGCACCGCCGAATCCCTGCGATGGCGTGATGGTGATGAAGCCCGGGAGGTTCTGATTCGTCGTGCCGAGTCCATACAGCGTCCATGCGCCGAGCGAAGGACGCACGAACTGCGAGTTCCCGGTGTGCAAATTGACCATCGCCTGCGGATGCGCGGGCACATTCGTCTGCATCGATCGCACGAGGCAGAGGTCGTCCGCGTGTTGCGCGACCTTCGAGAATAGCTCGGAAATCCACAGGCCGCTTTTTCCGTGCTGCGAGAATTTCCATTTCGAGCCCAGCAACTTCGTGCCGGGGCGCTTGCCGGATTTGCCGGAATCCTCGGTCAGCTTCGGCTTGTGGTCGAACGTATCGACGTGCGACGGACCACCGCGCATGCAGAGGAAAATCACGCGCTTTGCCTTCGCGGCGAAGTGAGGCGATTTCGGCATGAGTGGACCCGCCTCTGCCGCTGAGGTTGTCGAAGCGAGGCCCGAAAATGCGAGCCATCCGAACCCGCACGAGAGCGTGGATAGCACGTCGCGCCGGGTGAGCAGGGGAGTCACGTGTCCGCAGGAATTGGTATTCATGATGTTGCTTCGGTTGATTGACGCACAAACGGGCGCCGTGGTTTCAGAGTGAAACAATAGCTGCTGAAAAAAGTTGCGACCGGAACCGTCGCCGACGCGGACTCACGAAAGCCGCGGCCAGCCGAGGTGGTCGAGGCACTCGATGATTGCCGGCAGCAGCAGCGGCAGGCATTCGCCGATGGCGCGGGGATTTCCGGGAAGATTCACGATGAGCGTGCGTCCGCGGGTTCCCGCGGTGGAGCGGCTCAGGATGGACGTGGGTACTTTGGCGAACGATTGCACGCGCATGATTTCCCCGAAGCCGGGCAGTTCGCGCTCCAGCACGGCGCGCGTGGCCTCGGGCGTGACGTCCCGCGGCGAAGGACCTGTGCCGCCGGTCGTGACCACGAGGGCGACGTCGTTTGAATCACACAGCTCGCGGAGGATTCGCTCGATTTCCGAACGCTCGTCCGGAATCAGCACCTGCTCCCACACGACCGGTGTTTTCACATGATCCGCGAAAAACTGCTGAATCGCCGGACCGCTGCGGTCTTGATAAATGCCGGCTGCCGCGCGGTCGCTGAGCGTGATGCGTGCGAACTTCATTCCTTTCGTTTTTCCGTCACGCGGATGTCGCCGATGACCATTCCCTTATCCACGGCTTTGCACATGTCGTAAATCG
>SXGQ01669959.1_pt1 | contig 20156 bp, 18 predicted proteins | sample 3178371 | NCBI WGS metagenome assembly SXGQ01 (sample SAMN11356859, study PRJNA531348) | freshwater metagenome | isolation source: freshwater sample F1-20 | place: China: Fuxian Lake, Yuxi | collected 2017-12-25 | reverse complement strand
GGCTTCGTCGAGGATGGCCATGCGGATGCGTGAGGGATCGAAGCTGCCGCGGCGGAGGTGGTCGAGGAGGCGGCCGGGGGTTCCGACGATGAGGTGGACGCCATCGCGGAGGGCGCGGAGTTGTCGGTCCATGGGAGCGCCGCCGTAGACGGGGGTGGCGTGGAGGCCTTTGAGTTTGGCACCGAGGCGGTGGACTTCCTCACAGACCTGGACGGCGAGTTCGCGGGTGGGGCAGAGGATGAGGACCTGAGGGTGGAACTGGCTGATGTCGATGCGGGTGAGGGCTGGCAGGGTGAAAGCAGCGGTTTTTCCTGAGCCGGTTGCGGAGAGTCCGACGAGGTCCTTGCCTTCGAGGGCGGGGGGGATGGTGAGTGCCTGGATGGGTGAGGGGCGCTCGTAGCCAAGTGTTTCGATGGCGGCGAGGAGGGGCTCAGGGAGGCCGAGAGCCGAGAAGGGCGGAGTGTCCATGGGAGTCGTTGAAACCCGGCGCGATGCGCGGGGCGGGGATGTTAAGGCGGAATTTCCGGGAAAAACAAGCTCGGATTTGAAAAGTGGCGAAATGATTGGCTGGGAATCAGCGGCCGGGTGGTGTGACGGCGGCAGGGGCGGGGGTGGAGGGAGCGTCCTTGCGGGTGAATTCGGCGGAGCTGCTGAGGTACCAGAGGATGCCTCCGGTGCCGATGACGGCGGTGAGCACGAGGAGGATGAGGAGCATGCCGAAGCAGGATTTCATGGGAAGAGTGAAGCGGAAGGTGGAAGCGATGCCAAGTGCTTAGACTTGTGGTTGGGCAAGTTCGATGCGGGCGGCGAAGGCACCGTCGGTGTGATCGCGGAAGGGGAGGGCGGAGCGGGATTCTACGAGTCGGAGTTCGGGGTGGTCGGCGAGGAGGTTTTCGATTTGTTTTTGGTTTTCGGCGGCCTCGATGGAGCAGGTGGAATAGACGATGCGGCCGCCGGGTTTGAGGCAGACGATGGCGTTTTCGAGGATTTGGCGTTGGGTGGCGACGAGTGCGGTGATGTCGGCGGGTTGGAGGCGCCAGCGGAGGTCGACGCGGCGGCGCATGACTCCGGTGTTGGAGCAGGGGACATCGAGGAGGATGCCGTCGAAGGTGCCGTGCCATGCGGCGGGGGCGGGCTGGTTCCAATCGTGGACGGAGATTTCGGCGGTGCCGGCGTGGAGGCGTTGGAGGTTTTCGCGAAGGCGAGGGAGGCGTTTTTCGTTGGAGTCGGTGCAGACGAGTCCGCCGCTGCCGCCGAGGGCTGCGGCGATGAGGAAGGCTTTGCCGCCGGGGGCGGCGCAGGCGTCGAGGATGAGTTCGCCGGGTTTTGGGGCGAGGAGTTCGACGGCGTGGCGGGTGGCGGGGTCCTGGATGTAGACGGAGCCTGAGGCGAGGAGGGTGTTGGGGAGCGGGCCTTCGAGTTTGAAGAAGCCTAGGGCGTCTTCGATGGGAGTGCCGGGGAGGTTTTCCGTAGGTGTGGGGGCGAGTGGGTTGATGCGGAAGAAGGTCTCGGAGGGGGTGTTGTTCCACTCCATGAGGGCGATGGCTTCGTTTTTGCCGAAGGCGGATTTCCAGGCTTTGAAGAGCCAGTCGGGGTGGGAGAGGGCGACGGGTGGGGGCATTTCTGCGGCGTCGTCGTAGAGGCGTTTTTTGGAGGTGGTGGCGCGGCGGAGGACGGCGTTGATGAGGCTGCGGACGGCGGCTTTTCCGGATTCGACGGTTTCGTTGACGGCTGCGTGGTCGGGGAGGTTGAGGATGAGGATCTGGCAGAGTCCGACGCGGAGGATGTCGCGGGTTTCTGGGTCGAGTTTGCCTTTGCGGAGGGAGCCGATCCATTCGTCGAGGAGGCGGCGGTGGCGGAGGACGCCGAAGAGGATGGCTTGGAGGAGTCCGCGGTCGGCGTGGGAGAGTTGGCGGCGTTGGGCGTGGCGCTCGATGAGGGTTTCGGCGTAGTCGTGGCCTTTTGACCATGCGCGCAGGGCGGAGACGGCGGCTTGGCGGACGTGGTGATTTTTTGCAGGCATGGGCGCGGGCGGTGGTTTTAGCGGGTGTGCGGGTGTGGGGATAGTAAAATTCCCGGGTTGGCTGGGTTGTGAACGATGGCTTGCGGTCTGCGGACGGGGACTGTAGGATTTTCGCAATCCCACCGATATGAAACCAGCGACTTTGATTTTCCTGTTTTGTGCGTCCCATTTGGCTGTTGCACAGGAGGCACCTGCGGCGGCGGCTCCGGCTGCGGAGACATCACCAGATCAGCCGAAGTTGGCGGAGAATCAGAAGGCGTTTTTGAATTTGCCGGAGGAGCGGCGGAAGGAGTTCATCAAGCATTTGGAGGAGGCGACGAGGTTGTTCCAACAGAAGCGGGTGTTCGAGACTTTGGGAGAGTTGGACAAGGCGGATGCGATTTTTGATCAGAGTGCGGAGATTTTGAATTTGCGGGGGTCGTGTCATGTGGAGTTCCGGGCGTTTGACAAGGCGCTGGAGGCGTTCCGGAAGGCGATCGAGCTTTCGCCTAACAATCCCAGCATTGAGTTCAACATCGGAGAGGTTCTGTTTGTGACGAAGATGTGGCAGGAGGCGCACGATTTGTTTTCGAAGATTCTGAAGGATATTCCTGAGGCGAACACCGCGTTGAGCCGGTTGGTGGAGTTCAAGATCCTGTTGTGCAAGCTGAAGATCGACCAGAAGGATGAGGCGATGATTCTGGCGGAGAAGTATGACTTTTTGGATGATTCGCCGTTTCATTATTATGGGAAGGCGGCACTGGCTTATGAGGCGAAGGATTTGTTGAAAGCCGAGGAGTGGTTGGCGGTGGCGGCGCGCATTTTCCAGGATCCGAACATCCTTGCGCCATGGCAGGATACGTTGGTGGAGTATGGCTACATCAAGAGCTTCTATGGCGATGATGCGGCGGAATGAGCGGTGCCTGTAATTTTTCACGATTCTTTCACGTAACCCATCGCGCAATGAGTGATATTTCTTCGAATCCCCGCCGTGCTTTCCTGAAGACCGGAACCCTTCTGACCGCCGCTTCGGTGATGCCGGTCGCCCTGAGAGCCCAGGACAAGGCCGCTGACGAGATCCGCGTTGCGGTGATCGGGTGTGGTGGTCGTGGGACCGGTGCTGCGGCGCAGTCGCTAGCGGTTGCAGGCACGCGATTGGTGGCGATGGCGGATGCGTTTCCGGACAATATTGATCGCGCGCATGATCATTTGAAGAAGATGCACGGGGACCGGGTGGATGTTCCGAAGGAGCGCCGGTTTTCGGGGTTCGAGGCTTACAAAGCGGCGATCGATGCGGCGGACGTGGTCATTTTGACAACGCCTCCGGGTTTCCGTCCCGGGCATTTCGAGTATGCGGTGCAGCAGGGCAAGCATGTGTTCATGGAGAAGCCGGTTGCGGTGGATGGCCCGGGGATCCGCAAGGTGATCGAGGCGGCGAAGGCGGCGGATTCGAAGAATCTGAAGGTGGTTTGCGGTTTGCAGCGGCGTTATCAGAACAGTTACATCGAGACGCTGGCGAAGGTGAAGGAAGGGATGATTGGTGATATCATTTCCTCGCAGGTTTACTGGTGCAGTGGCGGGCTTTGGGTCCGTCCGCGGCAGAGCGGGATGTCTGAGATGGAGTATCAGATGCGCAACTGGTATTATTTCAATTGGCTGTGCGGTGATCACATTGTCGAACAGCACGTGCACAATATCGATGTTTCCAACTGGTTCAAGGGTGCGCATCCGGTGAAGGCGGTTGGTATGGGTGGACGTGCGGTGCGAGTTGGCAAGGAGACGGGTGAGATTTTCGACCACCATTATGTGGAATTCCAGTATGCGGACGGTTCGATCATGAACAGCCAGTGCCGTCACTGGGACAACACCTGGTCTAAGGTGAGCGAGTCGCTTGCGGGATCGAGCGGTGTTGCTCAGCCCGGAGTGATTAAGGATCGGAGTGGCAAGGTTGTGTGGCGTTTCCGCGGACCGGACAATGATCCCTATCAGACCGAGCATGATGTGCTTTACCGTTGCATCCGTGAGAACAAGCCGGTGAACGACGCCTATTACACGGCGGATTCGACGATGACGGCGATTCTGGGGCGGATGGCGACGTATTCCGGACAGGAAGTCACGTGGGAGATGGCGCTGAACTCGACTTACGATACTTTCCCGAAATCACTGGCATTCGATGCGGATCCGGGGCCGAAGCCGGGTCAGGACGGGATCTACCCATGTCCGCTGCCGGGGAGCACGGTGGTGTTCTGATTTGCGGAGAAGTTTCAAAGACGGGAACCTTCGGCGATCGGAGGTTCCCGTTTTTTTTTAGTGGGGGCGCGGATCAGAGGCAGAGTCTGCGGAATAGGATGTCGAGAGGGAGCTGCATGCCGATGTAGAAGTCACCGAACTCGGCGTAGCGTGCGGATACCTCATCGAAGCGCATTTCGTAGACGATGGCTTTGATGTCGAGGGTGTCTTTTGCAAGCAGGGTGACGCCCCATTCGTATTCGTCGAGGCCGGTGGATCCGGTGATCAATTGGAGGATGCGACCGGAGTAGGTGCGGCCGACCTTAGCGTGACCGGCCATCAATTCACGGCGTGCCTCGTAGCTGAGGGAATACCAGTTGTCGGAGCCGCTGCGGCGTTTTGACATCGGGTAGAAACAAATCGCCGGCCAATCCGGGAGGACGGGGTAGAGGCGGTGTTTGAGGTAGTGGTCCATCCGGTCATTGAACTCGGCGAGTGCTTTTTCGAATTCGGGCGTTCCTTTGGTGAGGCCTTTTTCGGCGATGAGGGTTTCGGCGGCGTATTGTTCGGGCGAGGTGGTGTATTCGGATCGCTCGGTTTGGGAAAGGTAGGAGTAAGTCGGGCTGAGGATTTCAGGGCCGAGCGAGAGGCTGAGTTGTTTCTCGTAAGTGTTGGCGACCTGGAGGTCTGGGGTGAGGAGCATGAATCCGAGATCGGCCTTTGGGGTGGCGATGGAGAAAATGAGGAGGTGGGTATCGGGAGTGGCGCGGATTTCCTGGACCAGTTCGGTGAGACGGGTTTTCGCCTGGCGTTTTTCCTCGTCGCTGAAGAGCGCCCATTGGGCATGATCGACGTGATAGAACAGGTGCATGACGTGCCAGCCTTCGCGCGGCACCAGCGGTGTGACTTCTTGGTTCGACATGATAGAGATTAGCGGCGGTCGGTTGAGATGGACATTTCGAAGAGTTTCTTGAAGGCTTCGCCGGGGGCGTTGGTGGATTCTCCTTCGAGGACGAGGATGCTCCATGGTTTGGTTTCTCCGGTGCGGTAGGCGGCGTGCATGCTGAGGTCTTCGAATCCGGCGGTGGCGGAGAAGCTGATTTTGGTGGTTCCGCTGACTTCGCGGTTGATGGGGTCGCCTACGCGTTCGCCGCGGTCGTTGAGGAAGAAGATGCGGATAGCACCAGAGCCACCGCTGACGGAGATTTCGGCGGCTGGGACCAGGGCGGTTCCGCGTCGGACGACGTCGGATTCGCCGGGTTCCCTCCAGAATGTGGCGGCGGTATCGACTTGGATGCGGGTTCCTTTGACGGGGAAATCCTGAGAGCGGACCCGCTCGGCTTCGGTGGGAAGTCGATTGATGGATTGGGTGAGGAAGAAGACACTGCCGACGACGAGCATCACGGCGAGGGTGATCAATCCGATACGCTCAAATTTATTCAGGCCGAGACGGGGGCGGAGGGATACAGGAGTGAGGTCGCTGCGGAGGGCAGGGTTTAGGCCTTCGTCCAAAAGGGAGTCAGCGGCTGGGGAGGAGGTGTTTGCTTTCGATGGGGAGGTGATTTCATCCAGATCATTGGCAAACGACTCCTCGGGTGTCTCCGGGGCGGGTTTTGATTTTGAAGGGGAAGCGAGTTTGAGACTGGATTTTGTGACGAATTTAGCGGCTGGTTTGGTGTCAGGCAAATCGTCCCAATGTTCGAGATCGTCGAAATCGTCTTCGACCTTTTTGGAAACTTGAATCGGTGTTGGGTCTGGCTCGGCGGAAGGTGTGCGCGGGTTTCCCTTTCCTGGCAGGTTACGCTGAACGGGGGAGGTCCGGATTTGTCTGGGCTTGGGAGATGAAGGTTCGGGCCGGGATGTTTGCGGAGAGGGCGAAGTTGGTTCGAGATCATCATCAACCAGCTTGGCGGAAGGCTTCGCCTGTCTTTTGTCGGGCAACGAAGGTGTGCTGGATGGTGAATCGAGGTCGTCGAAGTCCCACAAATCCATTTCGGTGGTATCCTTACCCAAGTCCCCCATGCTCGGGCGATGGCGAGGGGGGAGTGATGAGCCGTCTGGATTGGATGGAGGGTCGGATGCCATGAGTGGGTGACGTGGACAGGTGTAGAATCCCCGCCGGGTCTTGGCCAGTGCGAAAGCCGGATTTGGTCTTTGCGAAATTTCCTGTTGCAACGAGTGTCGGGTGCGGGCATCCAATCCGTGTCAACCAACACTCTCATGGCCGATCGCGAAGACAGAAACACCGAGAACGTCCCCGGAAAATTTTACGTGGATAGCCAATGCATCGATTGCGACCTGTGCCGCGAAACCGCGCCGAACAATTTTACCCGTGCGGATGACGAGGGATACTCCTTTGTTTTCAAGCAGCCCGAGAACGATGATGAGATCGCCCAGTGCCGCGAGGCGATGGAGGGTTGCCCTGTTGAGGCGATTGGCGAGGACGGCGAGGATTGAACCGGAAATCGGCATGAGCGCCAAATCCCGCACCGACAGGATCCGCGAGGAAATCCTGCGGGAGTGGCGGGGCGGTGACGAGGCGACGGATCTCGATTCTGGTGTTCATCTGGCGAACCGTTTTGTCGCGGCGATTCTCAAGGCGGCGGGGGCTACGGATGGGCTGGATGAGGATGAGGTTAAGGCCGCTTGGCGCGAGGTTGCGGGAGATTTCATTGCGGCGAACAGCCAGCCGGTTTCGGTTAAGGCGGGGCATTTGGTTTTGCGAGTGACTCAGCCTGCGATGCGATTCCACCTTGAGCAAATGAAGCCAATGCTGCTGGATCGCATCCGCGCCCGCTTTGGTGCGGAGCGCATTCATTCCGTTCGTTTCACCCTTGGATAAATCAACACCCCATGTTCCGAAATCTCATCTTCGACTGGTCCGGCACGCTTGTGGATGACATGGGGCCTGTGATCGAGGCTACCAATTCCGTTTTGGCGAGGTATGATCTCCCGGGCTTGGACCGCGAGGCGTTTCGCCGGCATTTCCGGTTGCCGTATCGCGAGTTCTATGCGGAGTTTCTGCCCCATGTCGATTTGGAGGAGCTCGAGGCGCATTTTCGTCCGGCATTCGATGGAGCGGTGACCCCGGTGACGGTGCTTCCGCATGCGAGGGAGAAACTCGACTGGTGCCGTTCGTTAGGGGTTCGGGCGTTCGTTCTAACATCGATGGATGCGGTGGCTTTCCGGCGACAGTTGCAGGAGTTCGGACTGGAAGGGCATTTTGAAGCGACTTACGCGGGTGTGATGGACAAGCGTGAAGTCATTCACCGGATTCTATCAGACCATGGGTTGGAGCCCGCTGAGACGGCGTTTGTTGGGGACATGACCCATGATGTGGAAACGGCGCGCCATGGAGGGATTTCGTCGATCGCCGTTTTGACCGGTTACAATCATCCGGAAACGCTCGCTGCGGTCCGTCCTGACATCACGGTTCCGGATTTGGGTGTCCTGCGAAGCCTGATGGACAAGCGTCGACAAACCAACAGACCAATCGCCACGGTTGGCGCGTTGATTCATGACGGGCAGGGGCGGGTGCTGTTGATCCGGACCCACAAGTGGGGGAATCGTTGGGGAATTCCGGGAGGAAAGATTGAGCGCGGAGAGTCATCGGTTCAAGCGTTGCGGCGCGAGATCCGGGAGGAGTGTGCGATTGAGTTGGATGACATCGAGTTTGCGCTTGTGCAGGACTGCATCGATTCCCCGGAATTCGAGAGGAAGGAGCATTTCATCCTGCTGAATTACGTCGCCCGCGCGCTCGGTAACGAGATCCGTCTCAATGAAGAAGCGGAGCAATTCCAGTGGTTGCGGCCTGCAGACGCGCTGGGTCTCGATCTCAACCACCCGACACGCGTTCTGATTTCCGACGCGCTCGAACAACAACTCATTCCCTGTGCATCACTCTGACATCATTGAGATTCGCCGATTGCAACTGGTCACCCACATTGGAGTTCCGGAGGCTGAGCGGGCTGGCGAGCAAACGCTTCTTTGCAGCGTCCGGATGACACCCGCCCAGAGCTTCGACGGGCTGGGCGATGACATTTCCCGCACGGTGGATTACCATGCGGTGGCGTTGGAGATCCAGGCGCTTGCTTGCGGGAAGCCCCGCCATTTGATCGAAACGCTTGCCGTGGAGATCGCCGATCATCTACTTGCAAGGCACCCGCTGCGTCACGTTTCGATCTCCATCGAAAAGCATATCCTGCCGGATACCGAGTGCGTCGCCGTTCATCTTGAGCGCTCCCGTTGATTGTGTTTGATTCGCGCAAGAAACGATCTCTTGATCCCGTAAATGCGCCACGCGCCACGAGCCAACAAGCCCATTTCCCCATGCATCGACTCCTATTACCCGCCTTCGCCCTGGTTTCCGGATATTCTTGGCTAACCGCCGCCCCTTTGTTGGAAGCGCCTGCCAGCGGTGAGCGCATCGTGATGATCGGAAACGGTCTCGGCGAGCGCATGAACGACCACCCGTATTTCGAAGCGGATCTGCATCTTCGATTTCCTGAGAAGGAGCTGGTCATCCGCAATCTGTGCCGTCCGGGAGATACGCCGGGATTTCGTCCCCATCCATCCCGCAAATCGCAGTGGGCTTTTCCCGGTGCGGACAAATTCCGCCCGCAGAATCGTCCGCACGCCGGGCAGGGTCATCACCCGACGCCCGACGAGTGGCTCACCCAACTGAAGGCCGATACGATTCTCGCGTTTTTCGGATACAACGAATCCTTCGACGGCTCGGCCGGGATCGAGAACTTCAAGGGCGAGCTCGACGCCTTTATCAACCACACACTGGCCCAGAAATACAACGGCACCACCGCTCCCAAGCTGGTGATCGTTTCGCCGATTGCGTTTGAAAACCTGTCCGCCAAGCGCGATCTGCCGGACGGCAAGAAAGAGAACGAAAACCTCGCGCGCTATGCCAAGGCGATGGCCGAGGTTGCCGCGAACCGCAAGGTGGGATTCATCGATTTGTTCGCCGCCACCACGACTCTCTATCAGTCGAGCGACAAGCCGTTCACCCGGAACGGATTCCTGCCCAATGACGACGGCTACCGCCAACTCGCTCTCGCCCTATCGGATTCCCTTTATGGTAAAGCCGCGCGCAAGGCGAAAGGCCAGCCCGCCAAGGTGCTCGCCGCTGTGAAGGACAAGAACTGGTTTTGGTTCAATGATTACCGGATGCTTAATGGCGTTCACGTCGATGGCCGCCGCTACAATCCCTTCGGGCCGGAGAACTATCCGTCGGAAATCGCCAAAATGCGCGCGCTCACCGAAGTCCGAGATCAGGCGATCTGGGCGATCACGAATGCGCGTTCTTTCGATCTCGAAACCGCCGACCGGGGCACGCCGCCGCTGAAGGAGATCAAGACCAACTATCAACCCGGTGGAAAAAACGGCAAGCCGGAATACAAATATGGCGATGATGCGTTGAAGAGTCTAACGGTTCCCGAAGGCTACAAGGTCGAAATATTCGCCTCTGAAAAGGAATTCCCGAATCTCGCCAATCCCATGCAGTTGTCGTTTGACGACAAGGGGCGGCTTTGGGTGGCCACGATGCCGACCTATCCGCACTACCGTCCCGGTGATCCGCTGCCGGATGACAAGCTGCTGATTTATGAGGATACCAATGGTGATGGAAAAGCCGATAAGGAGACGGTTTTCGCCGATAAACTCCATTTGCCCATCGGCTTTGAGTTCGCGCCGGAGGGGGTCTATGTCTCCCAGGAGCCGCACCTCATCCTGTTGACCGATACCAACGGCGACGACAAGGCCGATACCCGCGAACTCATTCTAACGGGATTTGATTCGCATGACACCCACCACGCGATCGGAGCCTTCGCGGCGGATCCATCGGGCGCGTTCATGCTGGCCGAGGGTGTTTTCCTGCACTCGAACGTCGAGACCGCGTATGGTCCGGTTCGTGGTGTGGATGGCGGATTTTACCGTTTCAGCCCGCAGCGCAGCCATCTTGAGCGCACCGCGCAGGTCAGCATTCCGAATCCATGGGGCGTTGCATTCGATGATTGGGGTCAGGATTTCTTCCTCCATACGTCGGGTCCCACCCTAAACTGGATGATGCCATCGCAGGTGAAGCCGACTTACGGCAGCAAAACCCCGCTGACCAAGGACCTCATTCCTCAGGGGCAGGCGGTTCGGCCAACCTCCGGGCTTGAGTTCGTTTCATCGCGTCATTTCCCCGATGAAGTCCAAGGTGATATCCTTTTGGCCAATGCCATCGGCTTCCTCGGCATCAAGCAGCACTCGATCCAGGAAGACGGCACCGGTTACAAGACCGGCTTCCGCCACAATCTGCTCCAGTCTTCCGACGGGAACTTCCGCCCGGTGGATCTTGAGTTCGCACCTGATGGATCGCTTTATGTGATCGATTGGAACAATGTTCTCATCTGGCACATGCAGCACAATGCGCGCGATCCGCTGCGGGACCATGTGCATGGCCGGGTCTATCGGATCACTTATCCTTCGCGCCCGCTGGTCAAGCCGGCCCAGGTCGAAGGTGCGCCGATCGCCACCTTGTTGGAGAATCTCAAGCTTCCCGAGTATCGCAGCCGCTACCGCAGCCGTCGTGAGTTGCGTTCCCACCCGGCGGACAAGGTGCAGGCCGAGTTGAAGACGTGGATTTCCAAGCTTGATCCGAACGACGCCCGCTATGAGCACCAGCTGCTGGAAGGGCTTTGGACGACGTGGGGGCTGAATCAGGTGGATGAGGCGCTCCTGACCAAACTTCTCCAGGCGAAGGATCACCGGGTTCGTTCTGCGGCGGTTCGCGTGCTTCGTTACAACACCCACCGCATCGCCAACCACGCGGATCTTCTCGCCACCGCCGCGGTTGATCCGCATGGCCGGGTCCGCCTTGAGGCCATCATGGCGGGTTCATGGCTCGACAACGCTGTCGGCAAGAAAATCGTTTCACTTGCCGCCGCCCAGCCGCTTGATGATTGGTCGAAGAACGGTGCCAAAACCGCGATGGACCGGCTTGCCGGGGTTGCGGAAACGGTTGTCGATGAGCATCCGATGCCACCGGTTCCGGCGCACCTCAGCGAGGATGCGAAGAAGCTTTTTGCCGCCGGTCATGAAATCTATCACCGCGACGCCCACTGCGCGACCTGCCACCAACCGAACGGCAAGGGGCTTGATCCGGCATTTCCGCCGTTAGAGAAAAGCCCATGGGTCACCGGAAGCTCCGATCGGCTGATCAAGCTCACCTTGCACGGACTGATGGGGCCAATCGAAGTGAACGGGAAAAAGTATGACGGCAACGTGCCGATGACCCCGTTCGGCGGGATGCTGAAGGACGATGAGGTCGCTGCGGTTCTCACTTACGTCCGGAACCACTTCGGCAATCAGGCGGATCCGATCACACCGGCGCAGGTTGCTCAGGTCCGCGAGGCCACCAAGGACCGCAAGGTGTTTTATCAGACATCGGATCTCCTCAAGGAGCACCCGCTGGAGAAGTAATCGCCATTATTTCGGAGCTTTCCAAATCAGACGCACGGCATCCACCCGGATCCGTGCGTTTTTGATTGCGTGGGACATCGCGTCCTTGCGGTCTTCCAACAGTTCGATCTCGTCCTGCCGGACATGATCGTTCACCTCGGCGAGGTCGCGCAGGCGGACGATTTCCGTTTCCATGCGTTCCTGCATTTCCGCCAGTGCGGTGGAGATCATTGGTTGCTTGCGGTGTTCTCCGACCCGGCGGATGTGGTCCAACATCTCCGGAAGAAGCTTCAAGCGGATCTTCGGATTCTTCATCAATCCGCCGGGATTTTCCTGTCTCAGGCGGTGGGGTGGGGGAGGTTCGGCGATCATTTGGCCGGTATGGTCCACCATCACCCGCAGTGGTGTTTGCGGCAGGAACCGGTCGAGATGCAGTTCGGGTGGGGCAACACATTCGAGCACGAGCCATGCTTCCAACAGGATCTGTTTGGCCTGGCCCTCCTCCCACACGGCGAAGCAGGCGTTGCCGGATTCGGAGGATAGCATCCAGTCGAGCGCGCCCCGGATCATCGGGTGATCCCATGTTAGAAAAGCCTCCTGTTCCCGTTCCAAGGCCCGTGTCCGATCCAAGGTCACGGTCAGTCCTTCCGGCGGAAGTGCGGGGAAGGCATCGGATTTCAAATGCCCGGGCAGGAGGAAATATCGCCGGTCACCGAGGTCCTCGATGTGCAGGCCAGAGTATTCGAAAAGCCGCAGCACAAAGTCTTCAAAGTCCTTATCCTGGTCCCAAGTGCGGATCTGATTCGCCAGCCAGGCTGATCGCTCGCGGTGGTGCGAAGTTCGCTCCAACAGGCGATCCTGCCCCTTCGCCAGACGGTTGGCGATCCTCTGGCGGGCGGCTTGTGTTTTTTCTAACAGTCCATCAATCGCATCCGGATTTTCAATGGCGTGATCAAGGGCATCGGCGAGTTCGCGTTGGATTTCCGACGCACCGGGCGGTGTGGTGCGGAAGGCATTGAGTCCCTCATCCAGCCATCGCACCCGGACATCCTCGCCGGTTCCGGGGACATAGGGCACGTGGATCATGATGGTTCCCTTCTGCCCGATGCGGTCCAAGCGGCCGATGCGTTGCTCTAACAAATCCACATCCTCCGGCAGATCCATCAGCACGAGGTGGCGTGCGAATTGGAAATTCCGCCCTTCGCTGCCGATTTCCGAGCAGACGAGAACGCGTGCGCCATCCGCTTCCGCGAAATAGGCGGCGTTGCGATCGCGTTGCAACAGTGAGAGGTCCTCGTGAAACAACGCCGTCGTCACTCCGCTGGCCACGCGCAGGGCCTCCATGAGTTCCTCCGCGCGATCGCGGGAGTGGGTGATTACCAACACCTTTTCCTCGGCAAGTTGATTCAACAAAGAAATCAGCCAAGCCACCCGGGCTTCATCGCCGGGGTCCACCGCGACGAGTTGCGGTTGTCGCTTTGGAAATCCGCCGAGTTTCGAGCGGGTGTTGCGGAACATCACCCGGCCGACACCAAAGCTGTCCAGCAAGCCATCGATCAGGTCCTTTCGTCCCGATTCGTCACCCGCGCTCATGGCTGCGGCCGCGCGGACGAGGCGCGGGCGGTGTGCGATCATCGGTTGGATTTCCTCGGGCAGGGCTGAACCGGCATTGATCGCCTCGACGGCTTGCGCGACGGTTTCATAGTGATTTGTTTCCTGGGTGTGCGCGGCGAGGTCGGAGTAGCGATCCGGGTCCAGCAACCTAAGCCGGGCGAAGTGCCCTTCCGGTCCCAGTTGCTGCGGAGTGGCTGTTAGAAGAAGCAGGCTTTCGGTGATTTTCGCAAGATTCGATACCACCTGATAGGCGGGTCCCGGGGCGTCGGGTGACCATTCCAGATGATGTGCCTCGTCGACGATCAGCAGATCCCAACCCGCCTCACCCGCTTGGGCGGCCCGGTGTTCATCCTCCGAAAGCAGGGTGATCGGTGCGAGGACCCACTGGCTGTCGAGAAACGGATTTGCCTCGGGATCGCCTTGTTCGATCGCCTCGCAGCGTTCCTCGTCGAACAAGCTGAATGAGAGCTGGAAACGCCGCAGCAGTTCGACAAACCACTGGTGCACGAGCGGCTCCGGGACGAGAATCAGGACGCGGGAGGCGACGCCTGTTAGAAGAAGACGGTGGAGGATGAGGCAGGCTTCGATGGTTTTTCCCAATCCCACCTCATCGGCGAGGAGGACGCGTGGGCGTGGGCGCCGGGCGACCTCATCCGCGATGAAGAGCTGGTGGGGGATGAGATCCATCCGTGCTCCGGCGAGACCGCGCACTGGTGATCGGCGCATTTCCGCCCGCCGCTGCAAGGCCTCGCCGCGCAGATCGAAATCACGTGGTGAGTCGAGTTTGCCGCCGAAGAGCCGGTCTTCGGGTTTGCTGAAACTGATGGAGTGGCAGAGCGCGCCTTCGGCGAGATCTCCGTTGTCGGTTTCATAGATCCAGAGCCCCGCATTGTCGCGGCGGCTGATGACCATGCTCTCCGTGCCGTCTTGGGTGCGGATGCGGTCGCCAACTGAAAAGCTGACCCTCCGCAACGGCGCGGTATCCATCGCGTAGCACCGCTTTTCTCCGGCTGCGGGAAACTCGATATCCACCCGACCATCGCCGACCTCGCGGATCAAACCGAGCCCGAGTTCCGGTTCGCTATCGCTCACCCAACGCTGTCCGCATGTCCATTTCGTTGCATCCATTTGAAAGATCCGCCGCCACCCTAGGCAGCCGCGCGGCCACGGCAAGCTCCGCGCCCGCAAAACGCGGTGTGGGGTTTTCCGATCACTCTTCGGAGGGTGAGCCTGCGAGTGGTTCGATCCATTTGACCGCTGAGATCATTGCTTCGCTGGTCAGTTTTCCGGAGCGCCCGTTAGAAAGGAGATGCACATTCCGGCCATCGCTCCATGCGATGCGTCCGTCGGAAGACAGATCGTAAGCGACCACATGTTTGGCGAGGACCGTCTCTTGGCCGTCCGGTGATTTGCGGACCAATACCCAATCGGCTGGTGCGAGAGCGCCTTCGGGGTGGGCCTTTGCGGTGTCCTTGCCGATTTCGAGAAGCCTGCCGTGGATCCACAATTTCACCGGTTCCGGGCCTTGCATGCGTGCGTTTCCTGCGGTGGAAAGCGGTTTGCGGCTGACCATTTGGGAGAAGATCTGGAAGAAATCGATGAAAGTCCTGAAGAGACGGAACGGGAAAAGCAGGGTGTCTTTGAGCGTGAGCCATGGTGAGGGGCGCTTGCCCTCGGGGCCTTCGTAGGGTCTGCGGATGAAGTATAAACTCCCATCCGTTCCGATTTTTGGAGCCAGCAGATCATGATCCGTGCTTTCCGCGAGCGTTTGGAGATGGGCGTTTGTTAGATCGAGACGGTGAATCACGAACGGTGCCAACCCGCGGACGTATCCGCCGGGATCCCTTGAAATGCCTGCGGAGTGATAGACGAGTTCATTTGCAGACTTCGGGACCCACGATGGGGCTCCGTCGGTGGAGTCGCCTTCGGTGATGGCCCGGGCATTTCTGCCATCGGCATCCAGCAGTGCGAGGCTTGACTCCATGCCCTCTCCTAGCCGGCAGAGCAAGCGGCCGCAGGAGGGGTTGCGGTCAATTTCCGAGATATTGAAATTCTCGCGGTGGAAGACGCGGCGCTCGTATTTCTCATCGAAATCGAAATCGAGGAAGGCACCGACGGTTCCGGTCCAAAGCGAGTAGACCATCGATTCCGGGCGATCCCCACCGGCGACCGCGACAATCCGTGGCTTGGGTCCGGGAGCGCGGCCGGAGGCGCGGCTGCCCCAAACGGTTGAGCGGGAGAACATACCTTCATCGCCACCGCCGCTGTTCAGCCAAGCGTTCTTGTTGACGGTTTGCTGCTGCCGCCGCTCCATGTCGAGGGCGAACTGGCATTCGTGCACCGCCGGTTTTCCGTCCAATCCGGTGAGAACCAGCCGGCCATCGGCGATCAATGCGATACGGTCTGTCATGTGCTGACGATGCGTCTACCACACGGCGGGTCGGGGGAAAGCCTGAAATGGAGCGAAGGGATCAGGTGGTGGGCCGGGTGGTTGATTTTGGATGCGGATCGGTGCGGGTGAGGTTGATGGTCAGGGGCGGCTTGGCTCATGTGCCAGGCGATGGCTGTTAGATTGGGTTCTTTCGATTTCTTGAGAGATGGGTTGATAGGAATCGGGTGACATGAGACGCCAAGCGCGATTCATTTTCCGCCATGCGGATCGCCAGAAGATGGGGAAGTGGTATCCGCCGGCGCGGAGTGCGCGGCGATGGCCGATCCAGATGGCGACGGAGATCGCGATGAAGAGGATTTTCTGGAGGGCGATGGTGAGGTGGAGGAGGGGACGCGGCCGGTTGCGGTGGAGGATGGCGAGGCGTTCGCATTGGAAGCGGATGTGAGGGACTTCATCCGCGAGGATTTGCCGGCAGATCGCAATGAGGACCGGTGACGAAGTGGCGCGGCGCAGGGCGTTGTAATAGATCATGGCGTGGGTTTCCACCATGAGGACGGGAGTGACCCAGAGTTCCATGCGCGGCATGGCGTAGCGGAGGGCGCGGAAGAGGGTGTCGCCCCAATCGGAACCGGCGCGCGGGACCTGGGCGAGGTCGAGGAAGCGGCCGAGCATTTCGCCGTGCCGTTGTTCCTCGATGATGAAGTGTCTGGCGGCTTCGATGAAGTCCGGGTCGCCAATCGACTCGGAGTAGCTTTTGGCGGCGGCGAGGAGGTGAGAGCCGTCCGACGTTTCCCCGAGTTGCCAACCGCGGAGGGAAGCCGAGATTTCAGCGAGTTCCGCGGGGGTGATGTTTGCGCCGAGTTCCCATGGGATGGGGCGTTGGAGGGTGGCGTTTCTTTTGAAGTGGGCGACCCATTCCGCAGAGGATCGCAAGGCGGGTTGTGTGGGGATGCGGGATGGAGTTTGCGGTTTGGCGGCGGGGATGGAGGGCATGGCGGGTCGTTCGGTTTCGTGGCGAACGTTGACCGTTCGGGTGAAGAGATGATGAATGGCGGATGAAATCGGATGTTGGATTTTCCGGTTAGAGAGTTCATGGGGCTTCATTTGATGCTGAAGGTGCCATCATCGATCCGTTCGACCGACGATGGCACATGGATCACCTGGTTTGTAGTATCAAAAAAACGACCCATTTTCCGGACGAACGGTCAGTGGAGTTTTTTCAGGTAACGTGCGGGTGCTTTCTCGAATTTGGCGACGCAGGGTTTGCAGCAGAATTTTACCTGTTGGTCGCCGTAGACCTTGGTGATGGGTGTTCCCATCGAGCCGAGCTTGTTGTCGGTGACGAGGCAGGTGTCCAACGGGTAGGCTTTGACTGCTTTGGCGGGTGCTGCGCTGGCGCAGGATGCGAGCAGAGCGGTGGTAACGAGCATTAGCATGGTTTTCATGATGTGTGTGTTGTTTGGTTGTTTTGTTGTTCTCTGTGTTAGAAGCGGAAGCGCAAGCCGCCGCCGAAGCCGTATTCGGAGTGATATTGGGTTGTTAGGTAGAAGGATTTGGTGAGCAGGTAATTCGCGCCGGTGCTCCATTCCCATGCGGAGCCGGTGTCGTATTGGAGTTCGGCGAAGGTGCTGATGCGGTTGGTGAGTTGCAGCCGTTTTCCGAGGGCTGCGCGGAGGTCGCCTTCGCTGTCGATTTGCAGCGAGCTTTCAATCAGATAGGGCAGGCGGTATTCCACGCCGAGGAAGGCGCGGTCTTCGGCGTCGTCCTCGTTGGTGAAGCGCAGTCCGCCGAGGGTGGAGAGGTTGGGGTTGAAGTAGCGACGCCAAGCGAGGTCGATTTCGTATTCGAGATCGTCGGGGTTGCCGAGTTCCCAGGCGGCATACCAATCGTTGCGTGAGTTGCGGAGGGTGGCGCGGCCTTCGCTGAGGTGATTCTGGATGGTGCCGTCGAGGAGGAAATGGAGCGTGTCATGATCGTGGCCGCCGGCGTGGGGGTGATGGGAGAGCATGCGCGGATCGACGGAACCGGTCATGGCGTCCGGATTTCCGGGGAGGCAGCAGATGTTGTTGCAGATGATATTGGTGCCCGGCTTGGGCTTGCCGGGAGGCTGCCAGTTATCATCCTGATAGGAGAAGATGCGGGTCATGCCGGCGTGCATGTGATAGAGGAGATGGCAGTGGAAGAGCCAGTCGCCGCGGTCGTTCGCCTCGAATTCGATGGTGCGCTTGGACATGGGCGGGAGATCGATGGTGTGTTTGAGCGGCGAGCGTGCGCCCTGGCCCATGAGCACGCGGAAGAAGTGTCCGTGGAGGTGAAGGGGGTGGTGCATCATGGTGTCATTGATCAGTTCGATGCGGATGACCTCGCCTTTTTTGATCGGGATGACTCCGTCTTCGGCAAAGGTCTTGCCGTTGAACGACCAGATGTAGCGTTCCATATCGCCGGTGGCGCGGAGGGTGATGGTGCGGCGTGGGAGATGGGGGGGGAGTTCGGTGGATTTCAAGGCGCGGAGGCGGGCGTAGGGGGAGAGAGGGCGTTCGGGTTCGTGGGCGAGGGCTGCGGCTTCCGACATGGGTTTCATGTCCATGTCCTCCATGGCGGCCATGAGGTGATCGTCCATCCGATATTTGTTAGGTTTTGGGATTTCGGGGGCGGGGTGTTTGGTGCCATCGCCGAGCCAGATGGAGGCGTGGCCGGATCCGTCCTGTGCGGTGGCGCGGAGTTCCCATTTTCCGCTGTCGGGAATGGTCAGGGTGACGTCGTAGGTTTCGGCCATTCCGATGAGCAGGCGCTTGATGCGGATGGGCTCCACGGCGGGGCCATCCGCAGCGACGATGCGGAGCGGGCCGGTGGCGGATTGCAGGTAGAAATAGGTGGATGCGCCGGCATTGATGATGCGCAGGCGTACTGTTTCGCCGGGCTTGCCCGGGAGGGTGAGTGATTGGCGGCCATTGGCGAGGAAGGCATCGTAGGCGATGTCCGAGATGTCCATGGCGGGCATGCGGGTGCGTTCGCGTTGCCAGAAATCGGAGAGCGCGCCAGCCTTCGCCGCGCCTAACAGGCTTTGGGTGCTGCCTTTTTTCAACTCATACCAATCGCTGTCGCGGACGAGGGTGCGCATGATTTCCTCGGGGGATTCGCGGGACCAATCGGACAGGACGACGACGTGATCGTGATCGGTGCGGATCGCTTCGCCATCGCGGGGCAGGATGACGATGGAGCCATAGACGCCGATCTGTTCCTGGAGGTCGGTGTGGCTGTGATACCAGTAGGTGCCGGCGTGGGTGATGGGGAACTGGAAGGTGTGGGTGGTGCCGGGCTGGATGGGCGGGGTGGTCACATCGGGCACGCCGTCCTGTTCGTTTGGCAGAAGAAGGCCGTGCCAGTGGATGGAAGTGGTTTCGGATTTGAGGTGGTTGTGGACACGGATGCGTGCGGTATCCCCGACGCGGAAGCGGATGGTGGGGCCTGGAATGCCGCCATTGACGGTGATGGCGCGGGCCGGTGGATGGCCGGCGGGCGACCAGCGGGTTTCGGCGATGGTTAGATCGTATTCGACGATGCGCGCTTGGGCGACGAGAGAGGATAGCAAAAGGAAGATGATGGTTTTCATGATAAGAGATAGGAAATGAAGTTGAGGCCGCAGGAGACTGCGGGTGTCATCGGTGTTCAGAGCGGCCGAGCTGGACGCGAACGTTTTCCTATCTCAAAGCTGATAGACCTGAAGGAGGGCGCGCCTGATGGATGGCGGGCCGGTATTGGTGATTTCCCGCGGCTGCGCGAGGCTCGCCCGGATGGGGCGGATGGGCGCGGGGCAGATGGTTTCACCGGTGGGTAGTGAGAGTGTGCTGTCAATCGCCAGTGGGAGGGACAAGGGCTCATCGACGATTTGCGGGGCGTGGCTGAGGCAGGCGCAGTCGTGAGGGGCTTTGTTGTCTTCAGGTTCGCTGCCGCAGCAGGTGGAGGCGGGCTTTTCAGCGGAGTCCGCCATCATCATCGCGCAGCAGCAGGTCGGGTTCGCGAGAATGATCGCGAACGTCATTGCCAGGATGGAGCGGAGGATGGTCATAGACCTACTGGTAGTTATCGTTTGGGTTTTCGGGATGTCTAGAGAGGATTTCAGGGATTTTGTCAGCCGGATAGGCCAGCGATCAGAAGGGTGCCCAGTCCAAAGGCTGCGAGATAGGAGAGTGTGCCGAAGAATGCCGTTGAGAAAATCTGCGGGTTGGTGGCCCGGTGGTCTTTGATCAGGGAGGTGGTGCCGATGACCCAAGCCGAGATGGAAATGAATGCCAGAACCTGATGGATGGAGCCGAGGGCTCCGGCGAGGGAGCTCATGGCGATCCAGTGCTTCTGATAGAACATCAGTCGGGCGGGGTCGTGGCGGACGATGTTTTATTCATCGTGGAGGGTGGCCATGTCGATGACGAAGCGGTATTTGACGTCGCTTTTGAGCATGCGTTC
>SXGQ01309421.1_pt1 | contig 20157 bp, 13 predicted proteins | sample 3178371 | NCBI WGS metagenome assembly SXGQ01 (sample SAMN11356859, study PRJNA531348) | freshwater metagenome | isolation source: freshwater sample F1-20 | place: China: Fuxian Lake, Yuxi | collected 2017-12-25 | reverse complement strand
GACCTGCAAATCGCGGACATCCTCCTCTGTCGCCTCCGCCACTTCACCGACGGCGCCGTCATCGGCAGCAAAGCCTTCGTCAACCAAACCTTCGAAGCCGCCCGAGAACGCTTCGGCCCGAACCGGAAAGATGGAGCCCGCAAACTACGCGGAGCTGCGGCTAGCGCGAACGATCACTTGTGGAGCATGAGGGATCTGCGCATCGGCATTGACTGAATGCCCCAATCGGTTCGGTCCGATTAGCGACATCGATCTGTAGCGGAATTGTCCGACGGCAACCAATATTGACAGGCGAAGATAATCTCAATACTCATCCTGCATCGGAGGCACTAACCTCAACTCAACCGATCCCGGAAATCCGCATAGCCGAACTCCCGGATCACTTCCACACGCCCATCCTCATGCTGCAACGCGATCGCCGGGTGCTTCACTCCGTTGAACGTCGTCGTCTTCACCATCGTGTAATGCGCCATGTCGTCAAAAACCAAAACGTCTCCCGCCACCAGCTCACGCGGAAAAATGAAATCCCCCGTCACATCCCCAGCCAAACACGTCGGCCCGCCAAGACGGTGAACCACACCTTCCGCAGCAGCCAGATTCTCCGGATCACCCGCCAGTTGATAGATCTCACCTTCGAACGTCACCGCCGGCCCATCACCCGCCACTGGCAATTCCCCGTCCACCAGATAAACATCCGGCCGATAAGGCATCTCCATCACGTCCGGCATGTGCGCCGTCGCTGAAATATCCAGAATCGCCAGCCGATGCCCGGCCGACTCGAAAACATCCATCACCTTCGCCCGCAGCACCCCGGAATGGATCGCCACCGCCTCACCCGGCTCCAACCACACCTCCACCCCATAACGCTCCCGCGTCTCCTTCACCAGCCTCACCAACCGCTCGCGATCATAGAACGGCTTGGTGATCCAATGCCCGCCGCCCATGTTGAGATAGGTGAATTGCTCCGATCTCAGCAAATACCCGAACTTCTCATCCACCGCCGCCAACGTCGTTTCCAGATCATCCGAATTCTGCTCGCACAACGTGTGGAAGTGCAGCCCGGACAAACCCGTTAGATCAGCCCCCTCCAACTGGTCCGCCGTAATCCCCAACCGCGATCCAGCCACGCACGGATCGTAAATCGGCGTCGACCCCGTCGAACACTGCGGATTCACCCGCAATCCGCACTTCATCTCACCCGAAAGATATCTCGGATGCGCCATCACCGTTTCCCGATAACGGAACCACTGCCCGAGCGAGTTGAAATCCAAATGATGCGTGAACTCACACAACTCCGCGATGTCCTGATCATCATAAGCCGGCGAATACGTCACCACATGCTTGTTGAAATAATCCCGCGCCAACAACCCCTCCCACAAACCCGAAGCACAACATCCGTCCAGATCATCACGCAGATAAGGAAACGCCTTCCAACAGGAAAAACCCTTCAACGCAAGGACCACATGACAACCCGCCGCATCGGCGACCTCACGCAGGATGGCGGTGTTGCGCTTCAGCGCTGAAATGGAAATGACAAACATGATGATTGGAAATCAGACCTTGAACATGCCCCCGCGCTTCCCACCAAGAATGGCGGCCCCCATGATCGCGGCTGATAGAAACACCATCGACCACACTCCCAGCGCCGCCGCCAGCTCCGTGCCGTTGCCCAGCGTGCTCAACAACGTGTAAATCGCCTTGGTGATCGGATAGTGCTGCGCCTGTTGCGCCAGAATCAAACTGTCGCTCACCTCCAACATCGCGAACGCGAACGCCAGGATCGACCCCGCCGCAAGGTTCGCCCCGATCAATGGAATCGCCACCCTGCGCATCATCCGCACCGGACTCGCACCCAGCGATTTCGCCGCCTCTTCCAGCGCCGGATTGCTCTGTTGAAGCCCCGCCACCGCCGACCGGACGATGTACGGCAATCGCCGGATCGCATACGCAATCACCAGCAACATGAACGGACTCCCTCCCGCACCCACCAGGAAATGGAACGCCTTGCCCTCCTGCGAAAGCGCAAGATAACCAAACGCCATCACCAGCCCCGGCACCGCCAGCGGCATCATCACCATCGCATCCAGAAATCCACGGATCTTCAAATTCGACCGCACCACCACCCACGCCACCGATAGACCGATCACCAGCGCCACCAGCGTCGCACACCCCGCATACATCAGACTGTTGCGGATCGATGGCACCACCAAGCCATTCCCCAGCGCCTCCACATAATGCCGCATCGTCAGCTCATCCGGAATCACCGTGCCATACCACCGACCCGCGATCGAAAGCAGCAACACCCCAAGGTGCGGGATCGAAGCGACCAGAAACACCCCGAGAAACACCAGCGAACACACCAAGGACTTCCACCCGCTCAGCGACTTCGAATCCGAACGCCCCTTCGGTCGCGGCGCGGTCCCCAACGGCGAACGTCCCATCACCAGCTTCGAAAGCGCGAACACCGCCGCCGCAACCACCAGCAGGATCGCTGTTAGGGCGTATGGAATCGGATTCTTGTCCAACCCCTTGATCCCATCGAAAATCTGCACCGGAGCCACCCGCGCGTAGTCAAACACCAGCGGCACCCCAAGCTCCGTGAAGGCCCAGATGAAAACAATCGACGATCCCGCAAACACCCCGGGCATCGCCAACGGCAGCGTGATCTTGAAAAACCGCTTCCATGGCGGACAACCGAGATTCTCCGCCGCTTGCTCCATCGCCGGATCCAGATTCGACAACGCCGCCGCGATGTTCATGTAAAGAATCGGATAGAGATGCAGCGCGTTCATCAGCACGATCCCCGCAAAGCGCCCGTTCGCCAGCCAATCGAACGGCTGCGCGGCGTCCATCCAGCCCGCGTCGATCAACAGCGCGTTCAAAGCCCCGTTCACCCCTAACATTTGCTTCACCCCCACCGCCCCCACGAACGGCGGCAAAATCAACGGCGCAAGCACCAACACCCCCAGCACCTTCTTCCCGAAAAAATCAAACCGATGCCCGATCATCGCCAGCGGAAAAGCGATCGCCAACGTCGCGAACGTGCTCGTGATCCCCAGCGCGAACGCATTCCACAACCCTTCCCGATAGATCGGATTCCCGAACACCGCCGTCAAAAACTGCAGCGTGAAATACGTCGATCCATCCGCCTTCGTCCCCTCGAACGCCTGCTTCACCACCATCCCCGCCGGATACGCGAAAAACACCGCAAACAACAGCCCGACTGCGGTGGTGATGAAAAGGGCGAGGTTGCGGTTCATGCGGAGCGCCCACAGTGAAGCAATCCGCGGGCCGCCTCATCAATCAGAATCCCCTCAATCGTCCTCCCCATTTCCCTCGACCCTTCCACCACCGCTCCCTCTCGACCAAAAAACCCGCCGCGAAAAAAATCACGACGGGGTTTGGAAATCCGAAATCCGGAGAAATCGTGGAAAGCTTACCAGGTTTTCACATCATCATTGCCGCCAGCCTTCTTGTCGGCACCCACGCTGTAAACCGCCACGCGGCGACCATTCAATGTCTGGGTCGCGGAACCCAATTGCACCTGAAGCCTCTCCTCATACTCGGTGTCGAGAACCACTTCAAAGCCATTGCCCCATGGATCATACAGGCCCTTCACCGTGCTGCCACCGGTGTTGTAAATCAGACCTCCCTTGTTGCCCTTACCTTCCTTGACGCTAAGGAAGCGCACGCCCTTCGAGTTCTGCACGTTCGTGCCGTTTCCTTCGAGACCAAGCAGGATGTTGAGCAACTCGACACCTTCTCCACTGGCCGTGTTGACCTTGTTGCCTCCCACATCGGGAAGGCTGCCATAGTCGGCATAAAAGCTGTTCACCGCAGATTCGATGGAGGTGGCGGCGGCTTGCGCGGTCACCTTGCGGGCGCGGTTGATGGCGGCATTACCAGCAGCAAATCCGGCTGCGGCCAGCACGGCAATGATAGCGATGACGACCAGAAGTTCGATCAACGTGAAGCCGCGGCGGCGGCGTGAAGTGGGGTTTTTCATGGCTTTTGAAGGTTGGAGTTGCACGGACGAGGAAGGAAACCGATTTTCGATCATCTGACAATGCCTCAATCAGCGCGCATCCACGATGTAAATACCTAGCCGCTCAAATTTCATCAGGCAAACTCTTTTTTCGGCCTTTGCCGTTGCGATCAGCCCCGTTTTAACGACACTCTCCCACACATGCCCGCCAAATCCTGGCGCGAGTCGATCCTTGAATTGTTCCGCGCGAATCCAAAGCACCCCTTCACCAAGTCGGAAATCGCCCGCGAGTTGAATGTTCCGCCCGCCGCCCGCGCCAAAATGCGCGAGTCACTTGATGCTCTCGTCAAAACCGGAGAAATCACCTTCGGCAAAAAAGCGCTCTATCAGCTCCGAGCCGCCGCCGGCACCCAGCTCACCGGCAGCCTCAAGTTCCTGCCCAAGGGCCAGGCCTTCTTCTTCCCCGATCTATCGGACGAAACCAACCTCGCCTCCGGCATCGACTTCACCGTCCACTCCCGAATCATCCTCGGCCGCCGCGATTGCGGCATCGCCCTCGATGGCGACCGCGTCCTCGTCGCCGTGGAAAAAACACCGCAACGCGAACGCTCCCACTCCCGCAACGACTCCTACCCCGAGCCCGAATTCCGCGGCAAAGTCGTCAACGTCCTCTCCCGCCGCTCCAACCGCCTCGTCGGAACCTTCCGCAAAAAAGGCAAATTCGCCTGGGCCGAAACCACCGACAACGCACTCGAAGACGGAAAAATCGACATCACCGGCGACACCACCGCCGAGCCCGGCCAACTCGTCGTCATCGACCTCGAACAATGGGCCGACCGCTCCGCCACCCCCAAAGGCCGCGTCATCGAGGTCCTCGGCTGGCCCGGCGATTCCGGCGTCGACATCATCTCCGTCATCCACCGCTTCGGCTTCCGCACCTCATTCCCGGAGGAAGTCCTCGCCGAGGCACGGAACGTCCCCGAAGAACCCGAACCCTCGGAAATCGCTCGCCGCGCCGACTGGCGGGACAAACTCGTCATCACGATCGACCCCGCCGACGCCAAGGACCACGACGACGCCATCTGGCTCGCCCGCCACTCCAAAGGCTGGACCCTCGCCGTCCACATCGCCGATGTCTCACACTACATCAAGCCCGGCAGCCCCATGGACGAGGAAGCCATCCAACGCGGCAACTCGACCTACCTCGTCGACCGCGTTCTCCCGATGCTCCCCACCGAGCTCAGCAACGGCATCTGCTCGCTCAAACCCGACGTCGACCGCCTCACCAAATGCGCTCTGCTGGAAGTCTCCACCTCCGGTGAAATCACCAAAACCCGCTTCTTCGACGCCGTCATCCACAGCCGCGCCAAACTCTCCTACGAGCAGGCCCAGGCCATCCTCGACGGCAAACCCGCACCCAAAGGCTCCGAACCCGAACTCGTCCCCATGGTCCTCGAAGGCTGGAAAATGGCCTCCGCCATGCGCAAACGCCGCTTCGAAAATGGAGCCCTCGACCTCGAGATGCCCGAGATCAAGGTCCGGCTCGACGACCAGGGCCGCGCCTGCTCCGCAGACCCCGTCATCCACACCGCCAGCCACCAGCTCGTCGAGGAATGCATGCTCGTCGCCAACGAGGCCGTCGCCAAACTCCTCAAACAACGCGGAAAACCCGCCATCCACCGCATCCACGAGGATCCCGATCCCTCGCGCCTCATGGACTACACCGAGACCGCCAAACTCCACGGCTACAAACCCGGCGACCTCACCAACCGCTCGCACATCCAAAAATTGTTAGACGAATCCAAGGGCAGCCCCGAGGAACACGTCATCAAGCTCGGCCTCCTCAAAAGCCTCAAACGTGCCGCCTACTCCGCCGAACCGCTCGGCCACTACGGCCTCGCCAAAGAGGACTACTGCCACTTCACCAGCCCCATCCGCCGCTACGCCGACCTCATCGTCCACCGCGCCATGCAGCCGCTGCTGGAAAATCCGCCGCGCCCGGTCGACCCCACCAAATCCCAAGCCGAACTCCGCGAACTCTCGCGCCACATTTCGGACACCGAACGCACCTCCGCCGAAGCGGAAAGCGAGACCAAACAGATCAAGCTCCTCGAGTGGCTCGCCTTCGCCCTCGCCTCGGAAAACCCTCCCGTCTTCGACGGCCTCATCACTGATGTCCGCCCCATGGGCCTCATGGTCGAGGTTCCGGACATGGGCCTCCGCGGCGTCGTCAAACGCGAGGACCTCCCCTCCGGCAACTGGCGCTTCGAACCCCACCGCATGGCATGGGCTTCCTACGATGGACGTAGTATTCAGCTCGGCCAACGCATCCCCCTGCGCGTCGGCGCCATCGATCGCGAAAAGCGCTTCATCGACTTCCAAATCGCCGGCCGCCCCACCACCGAGAGCACCCACCACCCCCAACCGCGCGCCCTCGCAAAGCACCACAAAAAGCCGCAACCCAAGCCCGCCGCCAAAGCCGGTCCACCCGCCTCCCGCAAAAAAGTCATCAAATCCAAAAACCGCAGACGCCGGTAATTCCTGAAACCGGTCCCCACTCTGGCCACTCAGTCTTGAAGAGACCTCATGCGACTCGCTCGTACCACCATCCTTCTGGGTCTCATTGTCAGTGTTGTCTTGATCCTTTCACACTTGCTTGGTCTCCCAGGCTACCCGACCCGCAGTTAGTTCTTCGCACCCAGAGTCCAGAAGACCGAGGCCTTCTCCATTGAGGGTGATCCCTTCGATCACGAGTCCTGGACCTCACGTTGGGGAAGAAATCGGCCGCCAACCGGGCGCACCCATCCCATTCTATCAGAAGTTGAGGTTCGGGTAAAGCACGAGTCACGCTCCAACCATGTGGTGCGAACCATCACGGCTGATTCCGAGGAAGAGGTCGATGCCTTCATCCAGACCATCAAAGCGGACTTGGATAGGACGTATTCCATTGACCCGCCTCCACACTCTCGTGTCCGTTCGGACGGAGCCACTGATGAATCAGGCACAACAATCGATTGGAGGCAGTGCTACCTCTGGCTCTTCATCATGAACACACTGGTTTTCGTCCTGCTTTGGTTTGCGCTGCGTCGGAGGAAGAGCAAATCCGTCGAAGCAGTCCCTTCTAACACCTGAAGCGCCACCTATCGAATCGCCAGACCATCACCGACTCCAGCATGGCAGCGTAGAGCAAGCCTTGCCCCGTTCAGACGCTGGACCACCCATGAGTAATCTGCCCTACGTTACCCCTCCATGCCATTTCACCATCAGGTGAAAGTCAAAAATCCCAGTCGCAAATCAGCCTGCAAACTGAAATGGAATCACGAAGCGGACAAGTGATCTGCCGAAATGAATGGAGCAATAGGACCTGAACAACCCACCCGGCAATTGAACCGAAACCTCTCCACAACCCTCTTGAACCCGAAATCCGAAGTTGCAGGGGTAGCACTTAAGAATTCGACCACAGATGACTCAGATTTCTCAGATTGAGGCATCCACCAAACAGGTTTTGAAAGATCTTCCATAACCTCTTCATCATCTGTGTCCATCTGCGAAATCTGTGGTTCAACTTCTCCTTTCGGGTTGAATCGCTTCATCCGTGGTCTCGTTCTCCCATGTAGATCGATGCACCCCACCACGCGGGCACAAAGAAGGGCGGAGGATCGCTCCTCCGCCCTTTTTCTTGAATTTCAAATCACTCGGGAAGGTTCGGAAGGACACCCACACCCACGTCGACTGCCGAGCCAGCGGAATCCGGCATTGCAGGCGATGCTGCATCGGCTCCGCGGAGCGGGCGGCCGGTGGCATCGATGATCTGCGCGGTCACGAAGATGATCAGGTTGCTCTTGATCCGGTTTTCCGCCTTCGACTGGAACAGGCGGCCGATGATCGGGATATCACCCAGAATCGGCACCTTGTCCTCGACGTTTTGGACGTCTTCACGCATCAGACCACCGACGGCGACGGTGTAACCGTCATAGATGGTGAGCGAGGTATTGACGCGGCGGGCGGAGAAGACCGGCATCTCGATACGGTTCTCGGTGATCGTCACGGTGACCGGGTTGCCGAACAAGTCGGAAGCCGGCGATTGGATCGGCGAACCGTAGTTGATGAATCCTTCGAACTCGACGATTTCCGGAGCGAAACGGAGGTCGATCACGAAATTGTTGTCCGCGATGGTCGGCTCAATTTCGAGGGTGACACCGGTGTTCCGGGTTTCAAAGGCGGTCGGGGTCGCCGGAGTGACCGGGAAGAGTCCGGACGAACCGCCGCCAATACCACCACCACCGAGACCGCCGGTGGCACCAACGGTGTTCGGAAGTTCCGGGGGTTCGTATTCGGTCGGGTAAATGAATTCGCGGATGATCTCGATGGTCGCTTTCTGGCCGGACTTCGCGGTCACGGATGGAGCGGTCATGAGGTCGGTGCCCTTCTTCTGGGAAAGGCCGCGCATGATCATTTGCACTTGGCCGTCGGAGAAGAGCCCGGTGAGGCCGAGGATCCCGGGAGCCACGTTGGCCGATTGGGCAGTGCGGGTCGGGTTGTTGAGGATCGCGTCGATGTTGTTGCGGTTGATCGCGCCGTCACCGGAGCGGGTGCCACCCGTCACAATATTCGATACGTTCTGCCCAGGGTTGGCTGGAATGCCGGGAAGGGAAACTCCATTGACCGGATTGATGAAGTCTTGGTTCGTGCGAGACTGACCATTTCCGATCGTGCCGCCGGAACCGAACACCGAGTTGGCGGAGAGGCCGAACGGAGTGATGATCCAATCGAAACCAAGCTCGTCGCTGTTCTCCTGGGAGATTTCAACGAACTTGGTGGTGATTTTCACCTGCTTCGGCTGCAGATCAGTCATCGCATCGATCAACTGCTCAAGCTTGTCCAACTCGGACGGGGTGTTGGTCACCACAAGCGCACCACTGGGGGTCAACGTGGCGGAGCTTCCTTCGCCGAAGTTGATGCCATTGTCCTTGAGGAGTTCGATGATCGGTTTGCGGGCCTTGAGTCCGGCGCCGCCGGTTCCTGCGGCAGGCTCTGCGAAGGGGTCGATGTCGCCGCCACCGCCGCCGCCACCGCCTGCGCCACCTTCCAAACTGGTTTGGAAATCCGGCGGAACGCGGAAGGTGCGGTTGAAGTTGTCCTCACCGGTTTCGGTTTGTGGAACGAGAGTGACCGCGAAGTCGTCGACTTTGTAGCGGAGCTTGGTGGCGTCGCAGATGTATTTCAGAGCCACTGCGAGTGGCACGTTCCGGAGGCGAAGCTCCTTGATCCGGATGGCGCTTGGGTCGCCACCGCCACCGAGAACAGCGGCACCGGCTTCGGCGGCATCAAGACCAGCATCACCACTGGCACCGGCACGTGGACGGCGGATGACGAAGTTCACGCCCTTGCGAGTTGGATCCAGTTCGCTGGTATCAAGCTCGGCGGCACGCAAGCGAAGATAATCGATCGCCTCTTCCACCGTGGTATCTTCGAAGTTGATCGTCGGAATAACGATGCGGCGAAGTTTTTCGGTGATGTAAGCAACACCGCCCATGTTGTCGACAGGTCCTTCATCAGCACCACTAAAATTCGGTGGCTCGGTTGGAACGGCGAGTTCCCATGCGGAGTCAACCTGCATCAGAAGCTCTGCGCGGGTGTGGTCGTAAGCGGCGCGGTAGTAGTCGGTTTTCGCCTGGGCAATCCGCTCAAGTCCGCGACGTGCTGCGGAATTGTAAGGATCGATGCGGATCACATCTTCATAGCTGCGCTTCGCGTCGTCGTATTTACCGAGGTTGTAGTGACCTTCAGCCATGTAGAGGCTGCGGCGGACCTTATCAACATTCTGCGTGTGTTCATAGGTGAGCGCAGGGTTCGTGCGGATCGGGTCGTCGAGGTAATCGAGTTCGCGCTTGGCGACGAAATTGTTCGGGTCGACCGCGAGAACGCCTTCGAGAAGTGCGCGGGCTTCGGTATATTTGCCAACCTTGCGATGGGCCTGGGAAAGGGCGACGGAGGCGTCAGCGAGATCCGAGGTGTAAGCGGCGCGGCGATCAGCGAAAAGCGGAGCGTCCGGCACACGGTCGAGGGCTTGCTTGAACTTGTCGACAGCTTGCTGGTAGTCCCCCTTTTGATAGGCGTCGCGGCCTTCGAGGTGCAGGCGATCTCCTTCCGCTACGGCTTCCTGACGGCGAATAAGCTCGCGCTGGGCGAGACCACTCATCCCGGAGGACCCTTCAGCGGCATTCGCTACCGTCACAGTGATTGGCATGGACGAGGCCACTGCCATCAGGGCGAGCGTGGTGCGGCTGGTTCGATACATTGGCGTTTTTTGCATGGTTGGCTGAGGTTTCTTGGCTATGTTTTAGGCGTTTGGAAAGCGGTTTTTTCAGAAAATCAAGGGGCAATCTTCGGCATCGATCCCTTTGGAATTTCGACAGTTTGTTTCGTGCCGTCCGGGGCGGTGTATTCGACCTCCACTTTTTCAGGGGTCACGGACTTGAGAAGGTAGTTTTTCTCCTTCGCATCCTGCGGAAGGGCGAACGGAGTATTTTCCTCGACTTTGAAATCCTGACCGGCAAGACCCAGCGCTTCGAGTGAGAAAACCGCGGTGTAGTCATTCTTGGCGAACTCCGCGGCACGTTGATCCGGGAAGTTCGGGATGTCGTAAACAGTTCCCTTTTTGTTGGGCTTTTGGTCCTCAATCTGGTGGTAGGTAATGTCCATCTCCTCGTTGACCTTCTTATTCATTTCACGCCGTACTTTGGTGCCGAGGAATTTGAAGCGATTCATCGACGGTTCTTTGGCGAAAAACAATCCACCAACAGGCACTGGGACAGCGGTACCTGTCTTGTTTTCTAGCCCTTTGCTATCACCGTAGGAGAAAGAGAATTTGCCTGCTTCAACCTCGAAACCGGGACGGACGAACCAAGTGAACGTTTCCACTTCCACCAGCTTCAACTTCGCGAGAAGCAATGGGTGGGACTTGGAGTCGGAAGGGTTGGTATTCCCCTTGAATTCCTCAAGGTTGGAGAAGCCATCTTCGTCTTCGTCACGCTCTGGGGAATCGGCGAAACCGAGGTCAATCTTGTGCTCGAGCCACCAGGTGTTCGGGATTTCATCGTGAACCTTCTCACCATCGATGAGATCAAGCCCCTCGGTAGGGTTATCACGGGAAACGAAGAGCGGGATGCCCGTGAAGGTATCGACAGCGCGGTCGTCGGCCATCGCTTGCTTGACGGTGCGGTCCAATCCCATGGAGGCGATGGCCTTCGGGATCAGGTCGGCACCGGCGACGGCGGGGTCATTTTTTCCAACGCCTTTGGTCGTGGCGCTGAAGTCGGTCTCAACCGCGCCGATTTTGGACCATCCCGCGTATGCGAGACCCAAGGCGACGACTGCGGCACCGCCGATGGCGGCTTTTTCGTAATTTTTGGCAAACCAGGACATGGCTGTGGTTGGGTTCAGGGTTTGGGGAGTTCCTTGGCAGGAAGGAACTGCGTGATGTCGATGCGGAGGAAAACTTGAACCTGCTCGGTGCCGAGCACTTGAGCGAGGATTCGGCCGGAATCGGTAGGGACGGGTTGGACCTCCGAGGCTGGCGCAGGGGTTTCCTCTTTCTTTTCGTCAGCCGCAGGCTTTTCGTCTTTGGCAGGCTCTTCCTCCTCTTCCTCTCCGGGGATGACGAAGCCACCGCCAAATGGGTCGCTGGCGGCGGGAGTTCCAGCACCCGCAGCTTTTGGCGTTTCGAACTTCGCGTCGGTGTGAAGCGGCGGGGATTTCTTCTCGCTGCCGATCCGGAGGGTGCGGATGACGTAGTAGTAATTCTCCGACTTCGAGATCGCCGTGAGGAAATCGCGGGCGGATTGCTCGGTGCCGACGAAGGTGATTTCGATCGGCAAGGTGCGGGTGACCGCTCCGGGGGCTGGCTCGAAGGTATTGCCGCTTTCCTCCGGGAGCGCCGGACGATGGACATTGCTCAGCGCCGATGGCCCGGCAGCAGCCAAGGCGAGGAACAACTCGCGGGCCGCACCAATTTGATAGTTGAGCACGCCTGTGGCAACTTCGCGGGCGAGCGAGTCCTTGTAGCCTTCAAACCCAAGGAAAAACGTTTCCGGAACGATGGTTTTCTTCTCTTCGAACGCGGCACCCACTTCTTCGGCAGACTTGATCAAGGTGTCCGTGATCTGCTGGGGAGGAAGATTGGTGAATGGCTCCGGCCGGAACTTTTTGAAGGCTCCCTGAAGGCCATCCACCGCTTGGATGTAATCGCCGAGGGCCTTTTTCTTGCCATCGCGGTTGGTGCTGTTCGGGTAAAGCGGCAGTTTTTCAAACTGGCTGACCTGATCGGCAGCCGCTTGGTAATCGGAGAGCGCGGTCTCGTATCGGGTTCCGGCTTTGGAACCAACGAAGAAGAGAGCGATGACCCCGACGAGGGTGCCGCCACCGAGGGCGACGGCAAATTGATTGTCCTTGATCCAACTCATGAAATGCGGGTGAGGAAAGGGTTTGTGGGAGTTATTTGATGGGAACCTCGCGTGAAAGCGGGAGGGTGATTTCGAAGGGTAGGGCGAGCTCGGCTCCTTCGGCGACGCTGGTCACCCGAAGGACTTGCTCGTCACGAAGTTCGACGGGTTTTCCATCGGGTCCCGTGACGGTGAATGTGAAACTGCCGGGCTTTTCGCGCAGGCGTTTCAGAAGCTCGGAAACGATGTTCTGACTCTTGGGATTTTCCCTCCACAAGCCGCGGATGCGGATCGCGTTGGCGGTGGCCACTTTCGGTTCGGTGACGACGGGCTTTCTGCCTCGCTGCTGCGGCGGCTCGGCAATCTTGATGTCAGCAACGGAAGAGGATCCATAAGCGGCGGTCGGATAGTCGGATTTCACAACGGTCCGGCCATTGGTGCCTTTGGCGTCAGCCGCAGGCAAAGGGTTGTAACCATTGAGCGGCTCAAGATCGGTGACCCAGACGGCATCGCTGGCCAACGCCCCGCGAACTTCCGCAAGCAGATCAAACCAAAACGCGTGATCCGCTTCAGTGCCGGTGTAGGCATCAGCGATCGCTTTGACCTGAGCTTCCTTTTTGAGCAGGCCTTGGATGGCGCTGACAACAGGTTGCAAGGTTTCCTGCGATTCGGTGATGCTGCGCGTCTCATCTTCCGCTTTGCCAGCGGCGATCGTGCGGGCACCTGCCCAAACCCCAACTCCAAGAAGAAACACCGCGGCGGCCGCAATCAGGTAAGGCTTGCGGCGGTCAGACGCACGGGCTTGCTCGACGACCGCAGGAACAAGATCGATGTTGATCGAGGATTTTCCGGTGCCGCGCAGACCCAGTCCGACGAGTTCACCCATCAGATGCGCTTCGCGTTGAAGAACCGAGGCATCGACGCCTTTTCCAACCGCGACAGCTTTGAGCGGATTGAAATACTCGACCGGGAGGTTGAGCTTCTCTTGGAAGAATTCGAGCGTGTAAGGGAGATTCGCACCGCCACCCGCAAGCAGCACGCGGCGGGGAGCGCTGCCACCGTGCTGGCTGCGATAATAATTGGTGGTGCGGGCAATTTCCGCAGGCAGACGGGTCAGCGCATTGCGGATGACCATCGCGAGCGCGGCGACGGATTCGTCGAGCTGCTCGGTGTGTCCACCGCCAAGGGCGACAAGGCCGTTGGTGATTTTCTGATGCTCCGCCTCGTTGAAGGAAATGCCATACTCCTTGGCAATCGCCGCTGTAATCGCCGTCCCGCCAATCGCGATGCTGCGGGTGAAAAAGCGCTTCCCTTCGATGTAAAGTAGGTTGCTGGTCTTCGCGCCGATGTCGATCAGGAGAATCGGCTCGTCCGGCTTCCCGTAGGTGGCGCGGAAGGAATTGTAGAGCGCCATCGGCGCGATGTCGACTTCTGCAGTCGAAAGCCCGGAATCGTTGACCGCAGCGTTGATTTCATCAAGCGCATCACCCTTGATCGCGACGATCACCACCTCGTTGTCGCCGGCTCCATCGATCAGTTCGTAGTCCCAGACCACTTCATTGATCGGAAACGGAACGTGCTGTTGCGCTTCGAAGGTGACCAGTTGCTCGATGTTGTCGTCCTGCAGCGGCGGCAACTTGACGAAACGCGTGAAAACCGCCTGGCCGGAAATGGCGTAGCGGACTTTCGTTTTGCCAACTTTCAAGCGCTTGGCGAGATCGGCGATCGCAATGCGGGTCTGCGAGATGCGGGAAGCATCCAAAGCAGGATCCGCAACGATCGACTCGGATTCGTATGCCTTGAGAAGAAGGCCGGAGTTTTTCGTTGTTTCGAAAACGGCCATCCCGATGCGTTGGGAGCCGATGTTGAGAACGACGGTATTCGGAGAGTCAGCCATGGTGGGTGGGCGATGAAAAAGCGGTCAGTGGAATGAAGGGCGAAAGTGGGGGAAATCCAATCCGGCGAACCAATCAGTTGCGTTTGGGTTCGATCTCGGCGTAGGCATCCCACCACATGTTGGCGAAAGGCGTCTCGCTCTTGTCGAGCAATGGAACGGTATCGGTGCGGGAAATCTTGTCGGAGGTCGACTTCCACCAACCGGGCTGACCCTTGTCGGTATCCGCAGCCTTCACCTCGCCGTCGACGAGAACTTCGTATCCGACGTATTCAACAGCACCCTTGCCGGCGCGATCGCTTCCGGTCAACCGGCGCAACGATGCGGGTGACAGGTAAACCGAGCTGATGATGTCCTCGTCGAGCGGAATGTTGACATGGACGATTTCCTTCGTGAGGAGGAGAAACGTGCCGGACTTCTCCGGGTTCTTCACCGCCACATACCACTTAACCGTGATCCGCTCCGCAGTTTTCGATTTCGGCTCAGGCCGCATCGAAAGCTTGATGGTCGCCTCGGCTTCAAGCCAGTTTTTCGGCTTGAACGACTTCTGCTTCCCGCCGCTGAACTCGGGCGAGGGAAGGTCGTCAAACTTCGGCTTCTGGGCTTCGACCTTGGATTCTTGGGCAAATGCCGATTGCGACGAAAAAGCCGAAATCGCAAAAGCGGCAGCGAGCAGCAGAGGTTTACGAAAATTCATAGTGAGTTGTTTCAGGTTTCTTCGAAACTAGGGAACCGCCTTTCGGGTTGGCCAGAGAAAAGCTCGAAAATCCGCCAGAAATTCCAATGAAGTAAATACAGCGGCGCTACGATGTGGTGCGCACGCGGTTGACTCGACCCCGCCAAGCGCTCATCAATCCGCCATGGCGCACGCGGTTTCTCATTGGCAATCAGACACCCCTCAAGTCGTCGGAAGCTTCGGCACCTTGGCTGCACTGCAAACGGCCAAAGCTCCCGATCTGTTGACCGTCTGTGATTTGGCGGAAATCCGGCTCGACCTCCTCACCATCGAAGGCTGGGCACCCACCAAACGACCATGGGCCCATCTGGTCGGCATCGTCCCCCTCCTGTTCACTGCCCGTAGAAAAGAAGAAGGTGGCGCACTCGACTGGGATGCACCTCAAAGATCCCACGCCCTCGAATCCGTTCTCGACGACGCAACCCTCATCGACGTCGAGGTCGCCAGCCTCAAATCCATGACCTCCGTCCTCGAAGAAGCACTCAAACGCCAAATCCCCTGCGTCGCATCGTTCCACGATTTCCAATCGCTCCCCACAGACTCCGTACTCGAAAACGCCCTCGCCACCTCCCATGCCGCCGGTGCCTCGATCTTCAAAATCGCCGCCGCCGTCTCCTCCCCCGCCGATCTCGCACGCCTCGCCGATTTCCAACTCAAAAACCACCCGCTCCCCGTCTCCACCATGGGCATGGGAAAGCTCGCACCCGTCTCCAGACTTCTCTGCGCGCAGTGCGGCAGCATCCTCAACTACGGCTACCTCGGCGAAATCCCCACCGCCCCAGGCCAATGGGACAGCAGCCTCCTCAAATCCGCCATCGCCCGTCTAACACCCCATCGCCTCCACTGATCCGCCACTCCATCAGGTGATCACCTCCACCGGCGCATCCGGCAACGCCTTCAAAAACGACGACCCATACCGCTTCGTTAGAATCCGGTTGTCCAGAATGCACACCAGCCCGCTGTCCTTCGCCGTCCGGATCAACCGCCCCACCCCCTGCCGCAGCTTCAGGATCGCTTCCGGCACCGAATACTCCATGAACGGATTCCCACCACCCGCCTCGATCGCCTCCAACCGCGACGCCGTCAACGGATGATCCGGCACCGCAAACGGCAACCGCGTCACAATCACATTCGAAAGCGCATCTCCCGGCACATCCACCCCCGTCCAGAAACTATCCGTCCCGAACAACACACTGTGCGTGTCATTCCGGAACTCCTCGATCATCCGGTGTCTCGCCAATCCATCCCCCTGGATCAACAAACGCCAACCCTTCTCCTTCAGAAATCTCTCCAACCGATTCGCCGCATCGCGCATCATCCGGTAGCTCGTGAACAACACGAACGCCCGCCCGTCACTCGCTGTTAGAGAGTCCCTGATCCCCCCCGCCAGAGCCTCATCATACTTCGGCGTCCCCGGATCCGGGATCGACTTGTAAATCCGGATCCGCATCTGCCGAGGATAGTCGAACGGACTCCCGATGCTCACCGCACGCGCGCTCTCCGCCCCCACACGCCCGCGGAAATACCCCAACTGCGGATCCCCCACCCCCAACGTCGCGCTTGTTAGAACAATGCTCTTCCGCCCCGCGAACAACAGCGGCCGCAAACGATCCGCCACATTCACCGGCGCCGCATGCAGGCTGTACTGCGTCTCATCACGCCCGCTCCGCTCGATCCAATAAACACTCCCATCATCCGACTGATCCAAAAACGACGCCACCGACCCATGCGCCTCCCTCAACCTCCGCGACGCATCCTGCAATTCCGCCCGCGTCGTGTCGGACTCCACATCCGCCGCCAACGCATCCACCTCCTGCCACAGCACCCGCAGCGGCTCCGCCAAAAGATTCGGCGCCAGCGAAGGCTCCCTCACCCGGCTCTCCTTCGAATACTCCCCAAACCGAACCGCATCCCCGATCCGATGAAAAAACCGATCCGCCGCTACCAGCGCCTCCTCCACCGCCATCATCGCCGACGCCTTCCGGAACCCCTTCAAAAGCCCCTTCCGCGTCCGCGGATGATACAACCGCTGCAAATCAAACCGCAGCCCAGATTGCGAAAGCCGCAACCCCAACTGCACCGCCGCCACCTGCTCGATCGTATGCGCCTCATCCAGAATCGCGAAATCATTCGGAAACAAAAACCCGCCCACCCGCTCGGACCCCTCGCCATCCTGCTCTATCTCCGTATTCAACAACGCGAAAAACAACGTGTGATTCACCACCACCAGCTTCGCATCCGCCGCCGCCTTCCTCGCCTCCTGGAAAAAACAATTCCCCCTCGGCCCGCAATGCCGCGCCGTACACAAATGCGCCTCACTGCACACCTGCAGCCACACCTTCATCTGCGGCTGGAAATCCAAATCACTCAACGTCCCATCCCGCGTCCCCTCCGCCCACCGCCGGATCCCCTCCAACTCCTCACTCTCCGACGAAGTGAACAAATCCCCCGCCTGCTCGATCGCCCTCCGCAACCGCAGCGGACACAAATAATTCTGCCTCCCCTTCAACAACACCGCCGGCAACTCCTCACCTAACACCTTCCGCACAATCGGAATATCCTTCCTCACCAGTTGCTCCTGCAAATTGATCGTGTGCGTCGAAATCACACCCTTCCGCCCAGTCTCCAACGCAAACCTCGCCGCCGGCACCAAATACGCCAACGACTTTCCCACACCCGTCCCAGCCTCCGCCACCAACGGACGCAACTCCACCAACGCCTCCGCCACCGCCACCGCCAACTCCTGCTGCTGCGGCCGATACTCGAAATCCCTCGACTTCGAAAGCACACCCCTCCCCGAAAACGCATCCCGCACCGCGTCACTGAAACCCGGCACCGGCACCCCATCCGTCATCGAAATCATTCCGCCCACATCCGACGACGGAAAACCCCCACTGCCAAGCCGCAACTTGCACCCGACATCACGCTCGACACCGCAAGCCCCCCTTCCCCATCCTCCCCCCGCCGGCACACATGTCCGAATCCCGCTCAAAAATCCTCCGCCACCTCCTCACCCTCGGCCTCGCGCTCCTGGGCGCGGCCCTCTGCCTCTGGCTCACCCCCATCGAAAACCACAACGTCCAAAACCACCTCGCCGGCTTCCCCGACTCCCACCTCCCCACCCACGCCCTCCGCCCCACCGTCCTCGCCGCCCTCTGCTTCTTCCCCGCACTCTGCACCCTCATCTACAGCCTCGGCTGCCGCCTCGACCGCTACATCGCACGCCAATTCGCCTCCATCTTCGCCATCTGCCTCGCCGCACTCATCCTCGTCTGGCTCCTCATCGATCTCTCAGGCGTCATCAGCGACCTCCGCGAAAGCCCCAACACCCTCGCCACCGCCGCCAAATTCTACGCCATCCGCTCCCCCGCCATCCTCCTCCTCCTCACCCCCTACTCCCTCCTCCTCGCACTCCTCTACTCCCTCGGAAAACTCTCCACCGACCGCGAAATCATCGCCATGCTCCAATCCGGCCGCGGCCTCATCCGCATCAGCCGCCCCATCCTCATCGCAGGCCTCCTCGCCAGCCTCTTCTGCCTCGCCCTCAACTACCAATGGGCACCCATCGCCGAAGGCCGCAAAGACGCTATCCTCGACGAAGCACGCGGCATCCCCATCACCGAAGCCACCGACGTCCTCTTCCACCAATCCGACGCCAACCGCCTCTGGATGATCGGCTCCTTCCCCGAAAACTACCAAAAAGGCCAACCCCTCCAAAACGTCCAGGTCACCAGCTCCAACCCAGACAACTCACTCCGCTCACGCCTCTCCGCCAAAACCGCCACCTGGAACCCCTCCAACCGCTCCTGGACCTTCACCAACGCAGAAATCGGCCGCTACCAACTCGGCAAACCACCCATCTTCGAAACCCCGGAAGCCCCCATCATCCGCAACGGCTGGAAAGAAACCCCCTCCCAACTCATCCGCCCCGGCCTCCCCGCCGCCTACCTCGGCCTCCCGGACCTCACCAGCTGGCTCCTCGCCAACCAAGCCAACGGCCTCACCATCGATCCCGCCCCCTACCTCACCCAATGGCACTACCGCTGGGCCCTCCCCCTCGCCTGCCTCGTCACCGTCCTCCTCGGCGCACCCCTCGCCGTCCACTTCAACCGCCGCGGACCCGGCGGCGGCATCTTCCTCGCCGTCGTCCTCTCCGCCCTCATGATGCTCACCTCCAACATCGCCCTCAGCCTCGGCGAATCCGGCATCCTCCCCCCAACCCTCTCCGCCTGGCTCCCCAACCTCCTCTTCGCCCTCCTCGGCATCTACCTCTTCCACCGCCGCCTCTCCGGCCGCCCCATCTACCAAACCCTAAAACGCCTCCTCCCCTCCCCCTCCTAAAAAAAATCAAAAATCTTAAATCCTCTCCCCCTGCTCACTTCTCACTGCTCACTTCTCACTGCTCACTTCTCACTGCTCACTTCTCACTGCTCACTCGGCACTATCCACCATGGCCCTCAACGAAACCTGGCACCTCCGCAACCGCTCACGCGACTGCGCCGCCACCCAAACCCCCTTCCAAGACGGCGAAAAAATCATCACCGCCCTCTTCCCAGACCCCAACTCCAGCGGATACCTCCGCCGCGACTACTCCCAGGAAGGCTGGAAAAACCGCCCCGAAGAACACCAAACCCCCTTCTCCTTCTGGCGCGGAACCTTCACCGCCACCATCCCCAACGAGCGACCCGACGTCATCGAAAAAGAAGGCTCAGAAGAACTCTTCCGCCGCCTCATCGAAGAAGACGAGGAACACACCGACAACACCCGCTACATCCTCGCCGTCATGCTCGAACGGCAAAAACTCCTCCGCGAAACCGACAGCCAACGCACCCCCACCGGCATCCTCCGCATCTACGAACACCGCAAAACCGGCGAAGTCTACATCATCCGCGATCCCAACATCCCCCTCGCCCAAATCGAAACCCTCCAAACCGAAGTCATCCAACTCCTCGAAACCGGCGGCCGCCCCCCAGAACCCGAACTCCCAGAAACCCCGGAGGAATCCACCCCTGAAGAATCCGCCGCGGAAGATCCCACCCGCGAAACCCTCCCGGACGCCCCCAACTAAGGAGGAGAGACCTTACTGTCCCTCTTCTTC
>SXGQ01066338.1_pt1 | contig 20167 bp, 16 predicted proteins | sample 3178371 | NCBI WGS metagenome assembly SXGQ01 (sample SAMN11356859, study PRJNA531348) | freshwater metagenome | isolation source: freshwater sample F1-20 | place: China: Fuxian Lake, Yuxi | collected 2017-12-25 | reverse complement strand
GAGATGGTGAGCAGGTTTAAACTCCATCTGCATACGAGCTCCATCACTGCCCATTGAGACAGCAATGTTTGTGGGTTTAGTCACAATCTCGTGGCCTGCTCCCGGCCAACTTCGAGGAAGGGTCTCACCATTGTCGCCTTTAATCGAATGGTCCAGATGGTGGCCAAAACTCATTTGCTCAATGATTTGGCCAGCCGATTGACTCAATCGAACGCACTCAAGCTCCAAGCCAAAGCTGATGTCGGCGCTAACTTTTCCCATGAAAGTAGGTTATGGTCTGAGGTAAACTTTTTAAACTTATTCCTCGATGTCATCAGGCAGGTTGGCCACACCTTTGCCCTTGCCTTTACCCTTGCTCTTGCTGTCGCCTGTGTCATCAGGATCGTACTCGATTTCTTTTAGAATCTCCATTCTGTACGTTGCAGCATCAACAGCTCCCTGGAAGTGTTGAAGTGCTGGGCCATGTCGATTAAGAAAGACGAAGAGTCGAATGATGTTGTTTTTCAACTCAGCTTCAGTTGCGCAAAGACCGATGGCAATATCAACAATACCAGCTTTTTCGAATGCACCCTGAAAGGATTGCATGCTTGGAACTGGCTGTGATACAGTGTCTCTGGTACAACGATCAGGCATGATCACACAGCAACCCAATTCAGCTCCCATTGCTCTAGCTTCTGTGTAGACATCAGCTTGAAGGAGGTGGTCTTTCTTCTCTTTGTGGGACGACGATGGCTTTACTGTATCAGCATAGTCGATGATGATTGCTTTGGGCCTAAGTCCCTGTTGAATAGCCATCTTTGCATGGGCTTTTAGATCAGCAATCGTGGCTGTTCTGGATGCATAGCCTTTTACAAGGATCTCGCCGTGCATCAAGGCCTGCATCTCATTCTTGACTTGAATCTTGAACTTTTCAGGTGATTGGTACATCACGTCCATCTGAACACGAGCGACGTTGCACATTGCTCTGACTGCAGCCAACTCATCAGATATTTCGCAAGTGTAGTAGAGTACATCCTCGCCGATGGATGGTCCAGCAATGTTCAGGGCTATGTTAATACAGAATGTGGTTTTGAACCGTTTGGGTGGTGCAAGTGGAACTATCAACCAACCAGGAGCCCAACCATTCTTCCATATGTTGTCTAGGAACGTGTAACCAGTGCGAACACCGTAGCCACGAGCAGTAACTCTATCAATAACACTAAGGGCCAGATCAGGATCATTTCCTGAAAGTAGAACGCCCATGTTGGTAAGGTTCTGGCCAATCTGCAGAGCGCTCTCACAGACTGCGAGATCAAGGGATTTTCCCTCTTTCAGGCGTTCGATGTTTTTCTTGATGGCAGCCAACATCGCTTGGTACCGACAAAACTCAACGACCTGACCAGCAACGTGCTTTACATCTGCTGGACCACGAATGTCTGTGGAGACTAGCTGACGAATCTTAGCAACATACTCTTTAGCTTTGGTTTGTTCATCATCAGCGATGCCTACCTTTCCAGCTCTACGAACAACGCCCTGCTCGAAGATTGTCCATGAAGGGAAAGTGCCGTGCTGTTCATAGTAGTCAGAGATTACTCTAGCACTTATTGTGGCTTGAACTCCAACATAGTGCTTGGAGTTGATAATCGGACCAAAGCAAACAAAATCGTCTGGATGTTCAATAGCACTTGCCAAGATCAAGTCTTGGAAGTCATCAGTAAATTGAGCCATTATTCTCCTTTTGAGATCTTACTCATCGCGTATTTGTCACCGTCCACTGCTCGCCAGCAATAGAAGTGGTTCATGGCCTTTCCTAGCACCAACCAGAACTTGTTGGCTGATATGATGAGCTCGTCCTCAATCTCAAAATCTTTAGGTGATAGACGATGGTAGGACAAGACCTGCTGAACTGCCCTGGGCATGATGGTCTCTCTGATCTTGAAAGTCTCTTTCAGCCTGGGTCTGTTGGACTTTAGAGACTTCTTGACTTGAAAAACGTTGTGCCTTAGAGTAGCAATCACGCTAGAGGCAGGGTAATCTGACTTGATGTGTTTCTCAAGTACATCCTTGTATGTCTCCTCAATGGCTAACCACACAGGATCAAAGCCCATCTCACGAAGCTGGTAGATCTTGCAAAAAGGAAGATCATCAGACTTCAGCCTGTAGCCGATGATCAGCTCACCAAATAGTATCTCACTACGAAGCATTTTGGCTTCTAAGTCCTCATCAGGAGATTTGCCTCTGAGCTTGTTAAAAGCTTCAATGTCAAAGTGTCCGAACTTTTCTCTACAAGCAGTTCGGTACATGTTGACCTTCTTGATGGCCGATTGGCCAAACAAGACATTGGGATAGAATTGCTCAAAGGGTGCTGCTTCCTGGTGGGCCATCATCACAGCTGTGATAAATAGTTTTAGACCACATTTGGCCTCCTCAGCGGCAGCAGCGATCTTTTCGGCACCTCCACCTGGAATCTTGTACTTGCATGGCTTGCCAAAGATTGCGTCATGGCAAGTGTAAAACAAAGTATGTACGTTATTTTCTGGGTTGGCAATGTCTGAGCTTGTCTGTAGAACCTCTGGAACCAGATTGAAGCGAGCTCTACTAAGAGGGACTTTGTTTCTTCTGTTGCCCATGGCTGACAGGCAGTCAGTTCTATAGGTGCAAGACGAACACATGGGATCATCCCCCTTGAACTCTGATCCGAAACACGGGAGTGGTCGAGGATGTGGTTTAAGTTCCATTTCTACCATAGAGAACAATGAATAACGACGACGTGGATCCCAGCCCAGAGGTTGAGATTGAACAGCCAAAGAAAAGGTCTAGAAAGGCTAAACTCATTACGATTTCACCCTCGGGCGAGGAAGTGTCTCTAAAACACATCGCCAAGCATTTTCGTGACACACTTGAATTACACCACAAGGAAGCAATCACATCAACTGAGAAAGGTGACAGGCTGTGGATCATTGACTTGGCCAGTCCACTGACACTTTGGTTTAAGGAAGGTGACAACCTGAGAGAGGACACCCAAGCTCTACAGCCCAGTCGTCAGTCACCCATATGCCAAAAGTGTGAGCTTTTCATGGACTGCAAAAACCCATTTCTGAAACCATATGGGTCTGAACAGCCATTGATGTCAGTCTTCTACGAATTCACATCTAGCACCGAGGATGATCAAGGCCAACCAGGTGTGGGTGGCATTGCGTCCAGACTGAGAGACATCTGGAACAACATGGCCAAACATGCCAAGATGCCATTTGATAGGATCAGGTGGGTGCCAATGATGAGGTGTGCCAACAGACCAAAGAAGGTGGTTGATGAGAATGGCAAAACAGTAATGGTCAAGAAGGCAATCAACTCAAAAACCAAGATAAATTGGTGTGGTCTCTATGCGGTACAAGATGTAATGATGTACACACCCAACGTCATGATGCCAGTGGGCTCAGTTACGTTGGGCTTCTTCTCGTACAAATCAAACGCACAGGATTGGGGTGGTAAACTACTGACATTTCGTGGGTGGCCAGATGATTGGCTAATGGAGCCAAAATACTCTAAAGCTGTTGATGGCAAAAAGCCTGGACACCCAATTTATGGCCAGTATGATCCTAATTTTAAAGTGCCTATGTTTCCAGTGCAAACGCCTGGAATCATTGATGCCACTCAGATTAAAAAACTGAAAGAGGCTTGGCTAAATTCAATCGTGGATGCCATGAAGTTGGCGTCCAATGGCGTACCAATTCGCGAGTACATCTTAAAGCACTACAAGATTTCACAGAATCCTGATGAAATCATTGAGTCATTACAGTGGCTTATTGATCACCCAAAAACTCTGGTGGCTTTTGACACAGAAACCACTGGACTTAAAGCTTTTGCTGAAGGTGCAGCGATTGTCTATGTGATGCTTAGATGGAAAGATGTCAATCAGCCTAAGTCAATAGGTTTTCCGTGGAATTATCCTGAAAGCCCTCTCAAGCCACATATAGGTCGCATCACACCTTTCCTTAACAATGCCCTTGAGTCATCAGTACTAGTTGGGCACAATCTGACATTTGATGCTTTGTTTGCAGCCGCTAATTTTGAAGGTTCAAATCTTGACAGACTGGGTAATGCTTGCCAATATGATACATGGCATGAGGCCTTTGTGCTGAGACAGGCCAAAGGTTCACTTGGCTTGGACATGATGGCTTACCAGCATGTGCCTGAGTTAGGTGGCTATGATGAGGACTTCTCCATTCTAATTGAACTCGAGCGTGACCTGTTGCATCCTGAACAGGGAGGTCACTATGCCAGATGCCCAGATGAGTACAAGGAAACACACCTAAAGCCATATGTGATGGGTGATGTGGAGGTCACATACAAGACCCACGAGAAGCTCAGAGAGAAGTATGACGAGTGCAAGACGCACAAGATACCCTTGGCCCATCCAACGAAGAGAGGCAAGTTCAGGTGGTATTCCACAATAAGCCGCAAGCAGGTCTACGACAAGATCGTTTCGCCTGCGTCTGGGACACTCATCAAGATGATGGGTCGTGGTCTTAAGGTAGATTTGAAGGAGCTTTCATTTCAGGAGGAGATGTTTCCTCAGCTTATATTCGAGACCAGAAAGAAGCTCAGAGAGATTACACCAGAGGTGCTGGAGTGGTGCGAATACCAGGAGTCACAGACTCCTGGTTGGTTTCTGGACTTGGAGTCGAAGGACCACCTTCGAACAATCCTCTATGAGAAGATGCGTATGCCAATCAAGGCTATCACATCCGCTGGACAAACAAGAATCAAAGAGGGAAAATTCTATGTTGATCGTGTAGAAGACGTCCTTGGTCCAATTGAAAAGGCTGAAAAGGCGATTCGCAAAGTGTCGAGAAATGAGAAAGAGTTTGAAGCAAAATGGAAGGACTTTCTTAAGGTAATAGCCATTGACAAGTTCTCGCTGAATGGCTTGTCGGCTGAGAATCCCAAAGTACGTCCACTGCTTGAGTACCGTTCAATCTTTAAGCAGTATGCCTCCTACATTCGTACGATTCGAAACATTACCACCAAAGGCATTGATAAGAAAGCTAGGACAAAAGATCAGCATCTTGCCAGAGATGGAATGGTACACACTCAGTTCCTCATCACAGGAACACGCAGTGGCCGTCTTAGCTCACGTGATCCAAACCTGCAACAGCTTCCTGCTCGTGGTCAAGTCAAACGAATCTATACTTCAAGGTTTGGTGAACAAGGATGCTTGTATCAAGGTGACTTGTCACAGATTGAGTTGAGACTCATTGCTGCAGCTTGTGGCGATGAAGCCATGGTTGATGCCTATGTCAAAGGCATTGACTTGCACTCACTGACAATGTCCAGAATCTTCAAGATGCCGTATGATCACTGTATCAAAGACCATGTCAGTGCACTTCAGAAGGCTGGCAAAGACAAAGAGGCCAAAGAGTGTGAGTTGAAACGCAAGATCTCCAAGACCATCAACTTCTTGACTGGCTATGGTGGTGGAGCCCAAGGACTTCAAGGCACACTAGCTCAAGACGGAATCTACCAGACCATTGAGGAGTGTGAGGCATTTCTTGAGGCATTCTTTGACTCCTATCCAGCTTTGAGAGAGTACCTTTCCTACTACAAAGGCTTCATTGAGAGCAATGGTGTGGCTGTGTCGATGCTTGGTCGAGTCAGAATCTTCGAAGAAGCTGGGTCAGAGGACAACGGTCTGAAGAGCAAAGCTCTGAGAGCTGGCTGTAACCACCTAATCCAAGCCACGGCCTCTGACATGATGCTTTGTTGCATTTGTGCTATTGAAACGTTGATGCGAGATGCAGGCCTCAAGTCCATCCTTATCTCAACTGTGCATGATTCGCTCCTGGTCGATTGTATTCGTAAGGAGCTGCCAATGGTTCATGAGATCGTCATGAGCGTCTTCACGAACATCCCAGATGTCCTGGAGACATGGCTGGGTCAAGACATAGATCTATCCTGGACTCGAGTGCTACCTTTCGATGGTGACTCAGAAGTTGGCAAGAACTACCTCGACATGATCAAGCTGTCTCATGGCGAGAATGACTGGGCTGACGTTTTCAAGCGAATGGACGAAGAATAGTTGTTTACAAAAAATTCAAGCCGAGTATACCTAGCCCATGCAAGAAGCACCACTCCCAGTCTACGAATCAGAACGACTGGTCGGAATTGAACTGGAGTATGACAGTGGATCCATGTCTTTCAGAGCGCCAGAACCACTGCCACGCAATTGGGTCTCTAAGTTTGATGGATCTCTGCGTAATGGTCGTGAGTTTGTTCTTGAGCCAGCAGTCAAGTACAACAGGCTGATGCCTCACATTCAAACTTTCTCTGAAGCATTCGACCCTATTAAGATTGGTCTGACATCACGAGGTGGTTTTCATGTGCATGTGCAAAGCCATGACTACACTCTCGATGACGCCTACAACCTAGCCGGACTGTACACTCATTTTCAGCCTGTGATTAATCAGCTTCTGGCTAAATCTCGAGTCGATAATCGCTTCTGCCAAGCATTCGATCTGGCAATGACAAAGGAACAGCTAATCCAAGAGTTTCGGTTGAACGAATCTGCCACAAATCGTGAAATTGCAAAATACTCAAGGACCTACAGAGTTATTAATTTTGCAATGATGAGGTGCCATAATTTGGAGCATCGCTCAGTAGAATTTAGACAGGGTTCATCCTCTAAAAGGTTTTCAAACATCTATGGTTGGACTACTTTTGTTACCACTCTTACTGACATTGCTCGTGATAGTGCGGCAATGACTCTGGCGCGCGCTTGTCCTCAAACACTTGAGGGTTTGATTGAGTTGATAAAGCAGTGGGAGTATGCTCGTTGTGGCCACAACATATCTGAGTGGGTCAAGTGGCGTCATGACATTATGAATGCAGAACCTACTGATGAGATGGTCGATAGGGCTGTTGAATTTTTGCGTGACAGACCCCAGGGTCTTTTCTCAATTGCCACTGGCTTAGATGTGAACTATCCCACCGCAAAGAGGATCCTGGCTGAAGCAACCAATCGTGGTCTTGTCTGTGTTGAGGATCAGCAATACAGACTGTTGGCAATTCCACACGAGATGGCTTTGGCTGATCTACAACTTCTGCGTGAAGCCGCTCAAATGTTTACACATTAAACCCTAGAATTTAGGATTCTATTATGTGCGCTATTATTGGATGGACTGGCCATTTGCCTCGTGGCTTTCTCAGCCAACTGCTTATTGAGAGTGGCTCTCGTGGAAAGGATTCCACTGGGATTGCTTTCCACGGTCAGTTTAAGGAGAAATCTGAGGAATACAATGCCATTGGAGCTTACAAGGACGTGCTTGATCCTCTGTCATTCGTCAAGGACGAGGATGTTCAGAAGATTCTAAGCCAAGCAAGACGTTCCCCGATGGGAATTGGCCACACACGTCGTGCATCACCTGGCATGCCCATTGACAGTCGTAACGCCCATCCCTATGGGTACTGGGGACTTTACTTTGCTCACAACGGTCGTGTAGAAAACTGGAAGGTTCTGAAGCTTACGCTTGTTGAGCACTTCAAGGGCATTGTGAGATCCAAGATCAGAGAGTCCGTTCCAGCTGAAACAGCAGATTCTGTTGTCGATGATTTGACTGAGTCAATGATTCAGTACGTCGATGACATTGATTCTAACTTTAAAAGTGCAAACGTCTCAGTCAGGAATTTCTGGGCCTTTAGTAGTGAGGGTCAAGCAGCCTACATGTGGCCAGTGTTTCAAAGCAAAGGTCTTAGCGAGATTGATTTCAAGAATCTGCCGATAAGGCATATATTGAAGTCGGCGGACTGCGCCAAGTACGCTCAAGATATCACCACGGACTCTCAAGTCTTGGGTCCATTCATTAATGCTAAGGACTTTCGTTTGGTTGAAGGTTGCATGGCCCTGGTTTGGATCAATCGAACCAGCAAGGGACCCGAAGTTTTCACCATGCGATATGGTAAGGAAGCTGTCTGTGCAAAGATCACTTGGAGATGGAAGGCTGAGTCACATACGAGCAAAGGCAAGCTAATTGAGGAGTCTAAAGATCAAGAGACTAAGCTACTGACCATTGTTGCTTCCACCCAGGAAATCGTGGATAATGCCCTTGAAAAATTAGACGAGAACATTGAATTTGCTGTCGAGTACAGCGAGTACGAGGAGGGACACATCTACCGCCTTGATTTGACTGGACTAGTTGACCAAGGATCCGTTGGTGTGTTTGAACGGCCCATCACAGACGAGTTCTCGTCTCAGACTGTATGAGATCGGACATCAAGTGTATCAACTGTCAAAGTAAGGTCGAAAACTATAGGGTGGAACACCTGAACTCGTCTTTCTGCGGGGCTTGTGCTAAAAACATTGGTCTGCAAAGTAGCTATGCCTCAGCTGTAAAGGTTCGACCTGTGAAGAGCAGCAAACTTGTAGTCTCAATGCTTAGAGATAATGATCCACTCAGGATCATCGTGCCTTTCAAGCGTGTGAACCGAACCACACTGGAAGTGATCCGCAATGGAAGCCACAGGGTTGAGTCAGTCCCTGTCTCTTGCTTAGTCAATAGAGTTGTTGATAACAATATTTCCAGCACGAATGATCTCAGTGACGCCAGCTGTGAGTTTCACACTGGTATTGCCTGGAGTGCCAATAGAAACTCTGGAAACTGAGGTTACGTCTGGTATGTTGGAAACAACAGCCGTTATGTTGGCTTTTGATTGAACAACACCTGTGACCTCGTTGGCATAGAGGGCCGATCCAACACCAAAGCTATTGAGCCAAGTTTTTAAGGCGTTCCGGATCTCACGACGTTTAGCTTGACTGTTGACACCCACGTAGCCAATGTAAATGTCAGTCACCTTTTCTTGGTCATAACCTTGCAATGACACCAGTCTCATGGTGATGTCAGAGGGTGATCCAACAACATATAGTGTTGCAAGTCCAGTTAGAAGATTGATTGTAGATCTATACTGGTCTGAAACAGAGAGTATGCCCTCACGATAAAGCCTGGCGAAGCCTGGTTCTGTGTCAGGGATGATTGCAAGCTCAGTCGAGCCAACATACATCTTTACAGACCAAGGAGCTATTGGAGAGACTGGCAGCTGGGCAGTATAGATGGTGAGGGCAACATTCTCGTCAAGTGGACTTGTGGCTACGATGCCAGCATAGATTCTCTCAATCGAATAAACGAAGTCGTCTTGAATTGTAGTGAACAATTCATTGGGTCCAGAGGGTGAGAGATTCGCAATGGGCGTGGCCATGTCAACATGATTCACACCAGAGACACTGTTGAGAGCAGTGATTAGATTCGACTGGATAATTGTGGCACCTGGAGTAAGTGATGACACGTACGCTGTTAAAGCAGAGAATAGTGATCTTGTCACAGAAGCTACATCATAACCAGGATTAGTCTTGAACTGAAGGCTGATGGGTATAGGTCTGCTGCTGCCATCACCCACAATCACATAGTCTGTGGCCATGGCATGCTCAAGCAGGTAGTCTCTAAGTGAAGCCTTGAGCTGTGGTGAAAGGTTGGTCAAACCGCCTGAAGTTCCAGTTGTCCATGCATACACAACCACGATGTTTCCTTCAAGCAGAGAGTTTGAACTCTTTGTTGAGGCACGAGCATAGGATACTGAACCGTAAACTGGATCAGAGTAGTTGGAGGCCAAAGACTGCCAGTCAGTCAAGGTTACTGCTCGATTATTTGTCTGTGTGTAGGCTGGTATGAGGTCTCTGGCCTGGTCTACTGACTCTTTGTTTTGTCCACCCTGTCCAGAGGAAGTATTGTTTTCCAGGTTGATAGTAACTGGATTCTGTGTGCTCTCTATGATGCCATTCAGTGATGAGCCAATTGCACCTGTGGGTATGTTGCCAAAAATTCCTCCACCCACTCGATAGGTGATAATGATAGTGGCGTCAACAGGGACTATTATGCCAAACTTACCATTGCCAAACTGGACGATTGTTGTCTCATCGGGAAGAGTTTTTACTATGTAAGCTGGATCCGTACTAGATGCCAGATACAGCGACGAGAACTGTGTCCAAGTCTGATCATTGACTGTAACCTTAACACTTCCATCAATGACTTGAGGGTAGTTTAATCGGACGATGTAACCCTCTTGAATGGCCGCGGGTGAGACTGACTTCTCAACCACAGTTTGGCCTTGCACAAGCTGAATGCGACTCTCATAGGCCTGAGCATCAAAGGTTGCCAGGCTAAAATTGCCAGTCAGTGGTGTGGCCAAGACAATTCGATTGTTGCTAACAGCACCCTCTGAAGATGATATCTGTTGGATAACATGGGGTGTTGTATCAACAAGATTGCTGGACGAAATGAGTTGAACTGTCTGGCCAACATTGACATACTCAAGAAGATTGATTGTAGTGTCAACTAGGTCAATATAGTATGACCCGCCTTGAGCAGTCACTTGACTTGGTACGACATTGTTGCCGGTGGAAGTGACACTAAAAATAGCCACAGTTTGTACAGGCGTGGTATTTCCGGCCAAGATTGTGTAGTCGCCAACCACTTCAAACGGAATGTTTGTGACAGTTCGAATCAGCGAACCATTCGGTATAGTGACATCATTGTTGATGGCTGAATCAATTAAAGCCTCACACAACACCGTAGCAGGTCTAGCACTGGCCAGATTGTATCCGACCAAGCTGCCAATTCGTATGGCTGACTCACGAAGAGTCATGGTTGACACAAACATCTCAGACACCTGACGATTGATAAGAAATGAGCTCGTCGTCAAATTCCAGGCCATTAGATCGACCAGCGTCATGCCAATGTTGCTGGCCATAAAGTCGTTCCACTCACCTGGCCAACGTGACCGTATTCTTTGGATCAGGGCATCCCTGTTGGCCGAATAGTCAAGCTGGACGTACCGTAGTGTGTCTTCGTTCACAGAATAAATACGCTGTTCTTTACAGCATGAATGAGAACGAGAAATTGTTGCTAGACCTTAGTCTGAAGTCTGCAGCTCAAGGAATAAAGGTTGCAATCAATACCCTAGAAACAGTGAGTTACCTTGTAGCTAGGGTTCAAGGTGACCTGATCATACGTAAAAAGATGGATCCAGACAACACCAAGTCCGGTGGCTACATCTCCATGGATGATCAAGCGGCCCAAGCAGCAGATCAGATTGCTAAGATCAAGAAGTTGCAAGCGGATCTTCTGACCCTCAGAAACAATCTAGTTATCAAAAATGAAAGTCAAGCTTGAGTTTAATCTGCCAGAGGAGCAGGCAGAGATGAAATCAGCTATTCAAGGCCAACACTTGAAAGGCATAGTTGCTGGCATTGATGAGAAACTTAGAGGCTGGCTCAAGAATGGCCATAACTTCAAGTCAGCGGATGAAACCATTGGCAGCATAAGGCAGATGATCAATACAGAGCTCGCTGACGAAGGCATCAACCTGTACGAATAACTTGTAAACACAGTTTACTTGATGATCCATCCTAAGTAGGGTTTCAGCATGAAATTCTACTTATCCAAAGATGGTGTTGCTAGAGAGTTTGAGAATACCGTTGAAGGCCATGACGGGTTGCAGAGCCAGGTTGAAGGACCCAATCTGGCTCTAGTTTTATTTGTGGATAGACCTGAGCAGGAACGGGAATTTGTTCAGAAAAACTTTCAAGCTGTGGTCATGAAGGCGTGGAAGTTCTTGTGGCCCCTTGAGGCAGCACCTTTAAATCCTTGGCAATTTAGCCGTGAACACCCAAGGATCAGCATCTGGAGGGGATCGGGCATCTGCTATGCAGACCAGTCTGTTATCACCGTTTACCTGGGAAACCAAATGCCAGATCGACCCACTCAACTTCCAGCAACAACTCTCAGGTCTATTATTTGGCGCCTGTCCAACGCTTTTGAGTGGTGCAATCTTCCAAACAGAAAGCAATTGACTAGCAACTCAGCCTTTAGTAAAGAGACGTGGAATGCTATCTCAGTTTATAGGAGAGAGGATACCTTGAAGAGAATCACTTCGACCGACTCTCCCTCTCCAGATCTCGAACCCGCTGTTTCAAATCCTCAATCTCAGACTGACGCTGTTGAGTAACAGCGATTGCTGTATTAGCCGCATTGACACTGTTTACCAGTGTGTCAATGCGGCTATTTATTTGTTGCTGGCCTTGAGTGATGTCTTGCCTTAAAGACTTAATCTCTAAGGCAAAGTCTGTTTTTGTGACGTAGAGCTGGTTAAAGTATAGGACGGCACAGAAGCCCATTATCACAACCAATCGATACACCCACTCACCGTACGTGCTTAAAAAGTATTGAAACTTTTCTTGTTTTTCGGCCATGGGTTTTCCTGATGAAGTTATACAGCCATAATAACACGATGTCAGTCACTATTAGCACAAAGACAGCGCCAAGAAATGGCCACTGTACGGGAGTGGTCCAATAAATGATAGACACTAGTGCTGTTTGGACCCAACAAACTATCAAGTGCAACAGCACTAATGGCTTTACAAAACGAAGCCATGGCACGTTACTATCCACCAAAAATATCCGGCAGCTAGTAACGGCCATGAACACGAGTTCACACAAAAGTGTAGCCTCGATTAGTATTCCAATAAACACAGACTAACTATGAGCACCCAAGACTGGTACCACAGTTAGTACATGTAGCGCAAGTGCCTGAGATTTGAACGTTGGAGCTGCCACAAACTGAGCAACACTGTCCACTCTTGTAGTGGCTAACAGGTTGTAGCTTAACTGGACCAGTGTTGACCTCAGTAGAAGCTAAGGCCAAAGCTGGTTTGGCTGAATTACCCGAACCCACGTCAAAGGTTTTCTCCTCCCTATTACCGTTGAACTCAGATCCCATCCAACGGAAAATGTAGTCAATGATTGAACTTGCACTCCTGATCTTCGGATTACTAGTGTAACCATGGGGCTCAAAGCGTTGGTGTGAGAACTTCTCAATCAACGTCTCAAGAGGAACACCGTACTGAAGAGCGATCGAAGTCAGTGTGCCGATGGTATCCATAAGACCGCCCATGGTTGAACCCTCTTTTGACATCTGAACGAACAACTCACCCGGGCGGCCATCGTCATAGAGCCCGACAGTCACATAACCTTCTTGGCCACCCACATTAAACTTGTGAGTGACAGCCTCACGGGTGTCCTCAAGACGCTCACGGTAGGGGCCGCCTGGCTTGTTGGTAACTTGTCGCAGTTCAGCCTCAAGCTTAGCCACTTTGGCCTCCAGGGCATCTAAAACAGAAGGGTCAGATGTGTCTGTGTTTGCGGCCATGTTAAGAGGCTGGGAGCGCTTAGATCCATCTCGATAGATGGCCACACACTTCAAACCAAGCTGCCAAGCCTCAATGTAAGCATTCCGGATGTCTGACGCTGTGGCATTAGCTGGCATGTTGACCGTCTTCGATATGGCGCCAGAAATGAATGGCTGGACTTGCGCCATCACATTAAGGTGAGCCGCCCAAGCGATTGAACGTTTGCCCTTGGCTGCCTTGAAAGCGCAGTCGAAGATTGGCAAGTGCTCAGGATTCAATCCGCTAGTTTCACCCTCGACATCCTCGATGGTGTCATGCTTAAAGATGTAGTCAGAGATTCTGGCCACATCAACCTCAGAGTAACCCAACTGCTTCAAAGCAAGTGGGACAGTGGTATTGACAATCTTTAGCATACCACCACCAGCCAGAGTCTTGTACTTGACCAGGCCGATGTCAGGCTCAATGCCAGTGGTGTCGCAGTCCATCATAAAAGCAATGGTTCCCGTGGGAGCAACCACCGTAACTTGAGCGTTGCGGTAACCATGCTTTAGGCCTTCTTCATGGGCTGCATTCCAAGCCTCTTGGGCTTCGCCAATAACGCTGTTGAGATTACCAGGCAATCTCACTGCGGTATCCAACTTGGTGTTGGCTGCTGATACATGGGCTCTGATAACCTCAAGCATCGATTCCTTGTTAGAAGACTTAAGAGGTTTAGGGATGTGAGAGCATCGAGCATCATCATAACCAGCAAATGGGCCCTTAACAGAAGCAATCTCAGCTGACGTCTTGTAAGCCACGCCTGTCATCAAAGCGGCCAAAGAACCAGCGATGGTGTTGCCTTCCTTGGAGTCGTAAGGCAGACCATAACTCATGATCAACGAACCAAGGTTGGCATAGCCAAGACCTAAGGTGCGGAAGATATGAGAGTTCTCAGCGATCAGCTTGGTTGGGTAGGAGGCTGAATCGACCAAAATTTCCTGGGCAATGATGAAGATACGAGCTGCAGCCTTGAACTTCTCAATGTCAAACTGGCCGTCAGCCGCGCGGAACTTCAACAAATTCAACGAAGCCAAGTTACAGGCTGTGTTGTTCAGGAAGATGTACTCGGAGCAAGGGTTAGTTGAGTGAATCGGCTCAGTTCCCTTACAAGTATGCCAACGTTGAATGGCACCATCATATTGCAAACCAGGATCACCACAGAACCAAGTGCCTTCAGCAATCTGATCGAGAAGGTTTGAAGCGTCCTTCTCTTCAAGAACTTCCCCTTTGGTAACAGAACGAGTTGGCCACTTCTCACCCTTGATGGCCGCATTCATGAACTCATCACTGACACGGACAGAGAGATTTTCATTCTGGTACATCACCGAACCATAAGCCTCACCGTTGAACGATCCATCATAGCCAGCATCAATAAGAGCGTGGGCTTTCTTCTCCTCCTTCATCTTGGCTGTGATGAACTCCTCAATGTCAGGATGCCAGTCGCGAAGAGTGTTCATCTTCGCAGCGCGACGAGTCTTACCACCAGACTTTACAGTGTTGGCAACCTGGTCGTAGACTTTCAGGAAGGACATGGGACCTGAAGGTTTGCCACCGCCAGAGAGTCTCTCCTTTGAGGAACGAATTGTTGTGAGATCCGTGCCAGTGCCTGAACCAAACTTGAAGAGCATTGCCTCAGACGTGGCCAAAGCCATTATTGAGTCCATGTTGTCTTCAACACTCTGAATGAAGCAGGCAGATCCCTGTGGGCGAAGATAGGGAAGAGTCTGCTTCTCAACTTGGTCAGTCTCGTAGTTGTAAGCCCAACCTCCTGAAGTGCCATTGGCGCCGGCCTTGTATTCGTGCCACAGGCCAACGTTGAACCACACAGGCGAATTGAAGACGCCATACTGATTCAGACAGAGAGTAGACAGCTCTTCGTAGAAGACTTCTCCGTCATACTGGCTGAAGTAACCAGCTTCAATACCCCAATTAGAGATAGTGCGTGCTACACGATGTACGAGATCACATACGGAGTTTTCACGCTCTGGCGTACCGTGCTGTCCGTAGAAGTACTTGCTAGCTACGATCTTGACAGCCATGTCAGTCCAAAAAGCTGGAGCCTCAACATCTTTCTGCTCAAACAGAGGCGCTCCTTTGTCATCACTGATTACTACAGTACGTTTGTTCCATGGTATATCGTCATACGGATTTTTGGTTGCATTGGAGAATACACGGTCAATAGTCAACGTGGGCATAGGTGAAAGAATAGCGGAGGGATTACTCAAGCTTTACAGCGGCGACGGAGTGCACCAACAAAGAAGAAGACCCATGACTAGAGTCATTCCAAGAGATGTTGATTGCATCCAACGTTCCATAGGGCGTGCCGCTAGTGATACTTACAGAACCAGTATTTTGAAGCAAAATGCCACTCAGTGACAACGCATTGGGTTGTTGGACTAGAGAGCTAAATTCAGAGTCACTTATGTTGACCCGGGCTAAATCCATATCAAGAAAATAAGATTGAATTTGGAAGGTTGACGAGTTTACAACCTCTATGTCTACGATTATGGCAGAACGCCGATATAGTCCCGACAGTGGAGCAAAGCATGGCTGTTGTGACGTTGGAGTTTCAACCGCGTAATCATCAGTCCAAATGCCTGTCAACTCATAAGGAGTATTGCCGTTGGCAGAGCCTGTGGCAACAAATATGGGTGGGGTGTAATCGTTGTTGAATGTAAGACCCAGGCCACTAAATAAACCCATGAAAAGTTTGGTGCTAAGACCCAAACCAGCAGGTTGACCAGTGCTGTCACACAGACCTATGAACAACTCAGAGGTGTCAAACGATGATTGACGATTGATAGTGCAGAGCATTCCAACTCTAACTTTGGTAAAAGAACCCAGGGACAGTTTACGAACGATTGACGAGTTATAGACAGCCAGAGATTTGATGCTGTTGTTTTCCACGATTGCTGGCAACTCTGTTGAACCATCTGTTTGATAGGAAACCCAAGAGTCTTTAAGAAAAACACCATTTGAAAGATTGTTGGCCTGTCCCTTCTCATAGAGTGAGAAGTCATCATAGGCTGTGGTAAAAGTGGGTGTGACAATGATTGGACCCTTTGGAGGAAGTGGACTTCTCGTGTTGAGTACCTCATTCTGCTCAATGCTTCTAAGGTCAAGAGCAGCGCCACCGAATACCCAAGCCAAATCATGAGGGGCCATAGGCGCAGTGCTATTGACTTTTAACTTCCAGAAAGCCGGGACAAGATCATAGTCAGCATCAAGCTTGTAGCCTTCAACCACCACTGTGATCGAGGTACGAAACTCGGTGATACTATTGACCGCTGGAGCTTCCTGTGTCATGTTTTGTGGTTGACTGATCAATCTGACACGAACATACCTGGTGCCAAACCACTCTGGGTATGGAACATAAATCCAGGTTTGAGGCTCTGGTCCACCAGAACGCCAAAACTGGCCCATTAAACACTCAACGAAATAGGCCTGAGTATCGCACCTAAGGCATAGAAAGTCAATCTGATATTTAAAGTCCCAGGCCATGGGTCTTTGACGCTGTATCACATACCCCAAATCATTCCTTGTAGGATTGTCAACGTCAGTGGCCCATCCGTAGATTCTGGCTGGATGGAGAGTGTAGTTTTGAGAGTTGCGGAATGTCCAGTCCTTGCGCTGAACTGACAACAGGGGGTATCTTATGTTGGCAGGATATGGTTCATACAGGGGCTGACCATTAAAGTCTTTCAGGTCAAGCAGGTAAGCAAAAGGATTATTTGGATCCTTCCACAGGTTTTGGAACTGTGAGAATGCATCCATGACAGGTGCAAATATGACTGGGACAGGGTAACCGTCTTGCACCTGGAAAACCTTATTTAGCCAATGCTGAACAGCAAGCTCATGAAAGCGCATGGCTGATAGGTTCGTATCACTGGACGAACGTGGGCCTTTTATGATAATCTCATTCACACCATAACTACCTTTTCGTCAAAGTAGGCCTACTGACGGACAGGGTTTTGCTGCTGATTCTGGATCAGAACGTTTATGTCATCTGACAAAAATACAGCAGGACCGTTTACCACGCCGTTACCAGCCTTCTTAGAAGCGTCATTTCGGATGATAACAACGTTGGTCACGGTTATGGGCACTTCCTTAAAAATAGTGTTAGTCACCACTATGGGTTGCAGGTTGGAGTTCTTAAAGACATGAGAAAGGTGATACACACCATGGCTATGGGCGGTGCTTTACAGTATTCCCACCATACTCTCCAATCTATTGTGGCTTATGGAGCTAAGTGTAAGGCAGATGTGCACATTACGACCAGTTCTAGTGAGAATCCACCTAACTGGGAAAGACTAAACGTGTTAAGAAAAGCCGCAGAAAACTCTGACTGGGATCAGCTACTAATGATGGATGTGGACATCTTTGTTAGCCCAGAGGCCCCATCGATATTTGACGCTTTTCCATCCGGTTTCCATGCAGCAAAGGATGAATTCATCTCACCAGAACAGGTGTCTAAGTTCAATAGCTGGCTAGCTGCATGGGGGCTTCAAGATAAAACACACTTCAACGGAGGCGTAATGCTGATGGACAAAGACTCATTGAAGGCCATCAAGCCGTGGCTCTATCTGCCAAAGATCCATGGGCCATTCGTAGCTACAGACCAGCATCATGAGAATGTTGCGGCCTATTCCACGTGGCATGATCTTGAGCTGATGCCCTCTGAATGGAATAAACCCATACCAGGAAAGCCTGGGCCAATGAATAGTGTGATTGAGCCGGCCTATTTTCACCACGCTCACGCCTCTGAGGATGCTTTGGGCAAAGAGCTGGTGTTAGGCAAAGTTAAGAGACAGCACAGAGTCAAGTTTCGTAAACGCATGGACGAAGTTGGTTCAATCCTATGTCTGTTTAGATTGATTGATCAGATGGGCTATCATGCGGGTGTTGTTGATCCGGTCTGGCAAAGAGGTGCATTTGGAACTTTCTTAAATCACTACATAAACGCCAAGGTATTCCCGTGTGCCCCAGGCATTTTATATAATGTTGGACCCATGTTGGACTTTGCTTTTGTAGATGATCTGAGAGTTTTAGATGACATCGCCATGGCCTCAGAGTCTATTGTCATGGCATCTGATATTCCACAAAATCAGAAATGGCTAGAAAATAAAGGTTGGATACACAAAAAGCTAGGCTCTTTCTTTGGGACCGAAGCTTTGGTGGCATGTGTCATCTAACTGTATTTAAGCTGTGAACATACAAAGAAAAGCTGAGATACTGGTTGAGTTTCTTATCAATGAGCGTGACAGTGTGCCCAAAGACAAGGAATCAGGTCTGCCAAAGAAGTACGTCAGTGGTCTAAGTCCGTCAACGGCCAAAGCCAGAGCTGCTCACTGGCGTAAGATGTCTAAGCTCTCTGACAGAGATCCAAGATCCTATGAGCCAGCCCCTGGTGATGCCACGGCTAAGACTAAGCCAAGCAAACATACATTGGCTGTCAGAAGAATGATGAAGGAGGATGCTGACAAGTCATTGGCTGCAAAGGCCAAGAAGTCAGGCATCTCTGTGGGAACACTTCAAAAAGTCTACAAGCGAGGTGTCGCTGCGTGGAACTCAGGACATCGGCCTGGAACCACGCCCCAACAGTGGGGTCATGCCCGTGTGAACTCTTACATAAGGAAAGGCAAAGGGACTTATCACGGAGCAGATAAAGACCTACGAGGAGGTAAGAAAAAGAAGGACTAAGCAGTGGGCACATTCAACGACCAGCCTGAGCCAGTGTTAGTAACAGGCGGTCGGGGCGGTGGGGTGCGACGAACGCGAGGAGCACGTCGACGAGGAGTGGGCGGAGTCGGAGCTGCAAAGTTGACTTCAGCGAAAGCTTGATCCACAGTGAGTGTAGGCGATGGTTCTGCATTCTCGATAAGAGCCTCAAGCTGCGTGATGTTTGGAGCTTTCACGCGACGATCATCTTGGCCAACCTTCTGAGTGTAGGTGGCCAATGCCCACTTGCGGGCAGCGACAATAGTGGGCTTATCACGATCGTTGAAAGGACCGTAGAAACCGGCTTGACCCAACATGGTTTGGAGCAGATCTCGCTCAGTTGCACACTTAGCTTTGCCCCAGCACACAGTCTTCATCTTAAGCAAGTAGTCGACAGTGTGAAGCAAAAACAGAACCCAGCCAACGATGTACTCAGCCTCCAAGTGAGAGGCCATCAGGCGAAACTCAAGAGTACCTTGGCCACTGAGATGAGTGCCATTGAGCCAGTAGTGCTTCTGAGCCCAAGCCGTCTTCCAATTCTGGCCAAGGCCAAACTCATAGCTTCGAACTTCAGCCAGTGGAGACTTACGATTGCCAAACTCAGGATTCTTGGCAAGCTTTTGGCAGTAGTTGTTGTTTTGACGTGACTGATCAGCCAGAAGGAACATGGCATCCTCATACCTGGACATGAAGCGCATGATGCGGATGAATGGCTCCGTCTGGACCCCATTCATGTCGATGTGGACATGGAAACCACACTTGTCGTTGACAGTGCCACCAGCTAACTTGATGATGTCAACGATCTTAGAAGCCTTGACAAGATCCTCATAGGACTGAATGATGGGTGAGGCCACTTCGTAACCAGAAGTTTGGCCATAGCCACCACAGCTACTATCACGTTTCAAGTCCCAGGAATGACCACTGGAGTGGCGATAGTTGCCGTAGTTCTGCACAGGCTGACCCATACGGGTAAGAGTACGTTGAACGGCCGGCAACGGGTCAATGGGCGTTGTGAACTCAACTTCAAAACCAATCTTGCGGAGCAGCGTTTGCATGGCTCAAGTCTACTCCGTGCAAGGAGTTTGTAAACAATTTTTGAGAAGTTTTTTCGCTGCGTCCTGCATTGAAAAAACCGCATGTTCCACGTGGAACAACCTACTCCTCAGGCTCTGAAGAACCATGAGTACCCAGCATTTT